>Ga0114923_10001192_pt1 | contig 18409 bp, 14 predicted proteins | sample SumtaG_FD_89578 | JGI IMG/M metagenome (GOLD analysis project Ga0114923, IMG submission 89578) | Deep subsurface microbial communities from Indian Ocean to uncover new lineages of life (NeLLi) - Sumatra_00157 metaG | ecosystem: Environmental > Aquatic > Marine > Oceanic > Sediment | place: near...
AAATCCGGCATTTTCCTCAGGGGGAGCCGATAAAAAGCTGATCTCTTCTTGATCACGAACTACATTAATCCCCTGCGGCAGGTCCAGTCGCCCCGAAGGTGAAGGCGCGGCTATGAGCCGGGCCACTGCCTCGACGTGAACATGTCCTAATCGTTTCAGCCCTCCTGTTAATGACAAGACAGCGTGGCGTATCAGACGACGCAACAGGGCCGGGTGCAGGCCAGAGAGCTTGCGAGTCGTAAGAGATAGGCGATCCGGCGTCTGTTCCAATACAAGATCCTGGAATCTTCGTCTAATCTCTTGGTCCCAGAAATCCTCCTCATCCCTGAGAATGGAAGCAAGCCGATTCAGGGCGTAAGCTGTATTCGGGTTATAAAGCTCCTTGAGGTGCGGCAACAGTTCATGACGCATCCGGTTCCGGAGGTATTTTGTATCGAGATTGGAGCGATCTCTCATGTACTCAAAGCCGCCCATTTCCAGGAAGGCCAATATTTCCTTCTTAGTCAAGCCCATGAACGGCCGGATGATCCGCCCCTGACGCACAGGAGGTATGCCGGTAAGTCCTAAAGGGCCTGTCCCTCGCAGCAAATGCATGAGGATCGATTCAGCATTGTCATCCGCATGATGCCCAAGGGCAATCTTGTCGGCAGAATACTTGGCAGCCGCCTCATCATAGAAGGCATAGCGAACCATTCTCGCTGCTTCCTGGAGGGATAATCTGTGCTCAGTACCATATTCTGCTACGTTTCTTGAACCTATTTCACAGCGGATGCCCAAATCCGCGGCTATTTTCTCGACAAAGGCGGCCTCCTGATCTGCTGCAGCCCCGCGTAATTGATGGTTCAGGTGTGCTATGATTAGATTAAGAGACCACTTAGGACCAAGAGTCACAAGACCGTGAAGAAGCGCCATGGAGTCCGGCCCGCCTGAAACGCCCACCAGGACGGTATCTCCTTCATCAAGCATGTGATAGTGTCGGATAGTGGTCTCAACTACAGACAAGAACCCGTAATTTTTTCCGGTGATTGGCATAGGACGTGTATAGATGTTAAAGGCGAAACTTTTGTACCTGGTATTAGTTTGGGCTAATGATGTCTTTTCTTTCGTGCCGAGTCTCCCTTTCCCGCCAGTCGCTCCAGAAAAGACATCATTACCCCATATTTGCGATGTCGGGAGTTAACAGGCTGTTGCCCAAATCGTGACAATTTAAGTTTCAACTTTTTTGCTGTTTATCAGCCGCCAAGGGGGATCTCTTTTTGAGGTCAGGTCACTGGATATTGCCTGATAGCTTCCTCAACGGCACCATATTCGACATACGGTCCTGACCCATCTACAAATGAGCTGCTTAGCTTGTAGGCTACATTGACGTGTGCCTGGTTCGTGAAGTTCGTTACATTCTGCCACTAACAAGCAGGATGAGAATTGACCTGATCTCAAAAAGAGATCCCCCTTGGCGGCCCTCCTCTTGCCAGGCGCACAGCTGTTTGGGCAACAGCCTGTTAATGTATTAAAAGTCGTCGTGGAGCTTGAGTCAAGGTAAAAGAGGCCGGAGAGGTGCCGTGATTAGCCGAAAAAGCGGCCTATGCCGTGCATACAAGTCGTCAGGGGCCTGAGCCACGAGTAAACAAGCAGCTCATAGTTACGGCTCAGGACCATAGAAAAAGGCCGGCTCAAACCAATATTAACCAGACGGCAATACAGATGGAGCGGGTTCGATGTGTGCTGTAGCCAGAGGGCAAAACGTTCCAAAGGGCGCTTCCCTGCTTACAAGTTTTAATAATACCGAGATTAGCCATCTTTTTTATATCCAAAGAAAAAAGGATGTCAAGCAAAAAGATCCACATATAGTATTTTCTTTTTAGTTTTGCACTATATACGGTATTCTTATACAGCGTTCCATTGACCTCGGCTTTTCATTTTCTTGCCTTTTGTAGTTGAAATAGAGCATCCCTTAAGCTATAAAGTGATTGCTTGGTTGCGCTAAGCGGGGAGCTAGCGGTGTCCTGTTACCCGAAATCCGCTTAATGCGGGGCTGAATTCCCTTTTGAGGGCCTGCACTTCCATCTGCCAAGGGCTGTACAAGGCCGGGCACCACGCAACAGGCGGTTATGAACCCCGTCAGATCCGGGAGGAAGCAGCGGTAAGTAATTCAGCCTGTGTCGTGGACTGGTTTCGGCCTAATTATTACGGACTAAGGTACGCTGGAAAGGGCTCGATCATGGGTGCGCAACCAAGCCTCCAAAAAAACTGTATATTTACCTCCCGGGAGTTGTCCCGCCACGCATTGCCATTCGGCCATGTCATATGATTCTAAAACGATATAATGATTTTAACAGCTATCTCAGGAAACGGTTTGGATGCAGGGTTCAAAAGATTACCATAGATGCCGGCTTTTCCTGTCCTAACCGTGACGGAACCATATCCTCTAATGGGTGTATCTATTGCGATGGTAAGGGCTCCGGTACTGGAGCGGCCGGCAGGGCCGAATCAATTAAAAAGCAGATTCAGCAGGCAAAAGCTTGGTTGGCAGCCCGATATAAGGCCGAGAAGTTCATAGCCTATTTTCAGGCTTTTACCAATACCTACGCCCCTTGTGACACCCTCCGCAAGCGCTACGATGAGGCCGTGGCAGATTCCGAGATAGCGGGACTTGCTATCGGCACCAGGCCGGACTGTATTGATGAGGCAAGATTAGATCTTATTGAAGAATACACGGCCACGCACATGGTTTGGGTTGAGTACGGACTTCAATCCATACACAATCGCACGCTCAAAAAGATTAATAGGGGGCATACCTTTGAGGATTTTGTTCGGGCTGTGCGTATGACCAAGGGCCGTAACATCCTGATCTGTGCCCATGTCATCGTGGGTCTTCCCGGTGAATCAACTGATGACATCCTTGATACTGCCACAGTCTTAGCAGGCCTTGGCATAGACGGCATTAAGATTCATGGTTTGTATATCCTTAAAGAGACTCCGCTGGCACGGCTTTTCCTGGCGGGTGGTTGTACGGCCCTGGACCAGGAGACCCACGTAGAACTGGTCGTGGGGTTCTTGGAACGCCTTTCTCCGGGTATTATCGTACAACGTCTTACAGGTGATCCTGAACCCTCGGCCCTTGTTGCCCCTGAATGGGCCTTAAACAAACAACAGACACTTTCCCTTATCCACAAAACATTAGAGGCCAGAGAGACCTGGCAGGGGAGACTGTACACTTCTATTAGTAGAGACCCTTGCACAACCCCTTTTCGCTCCTTTGTATGAACTTTTTGATCCGCCTGAGGCGGACTTGCTCGCTAAATAGTGCATTCAGATAAAACGGGCCGTTCGCTTCGCCCGGATGGGTGCCCAAAAAAGTTCATAATTACCGCTCAAATGGGTTATGCAAAGGTCTCAACTATTTAAGCAGGTGTACCTTGACAAATGCCTAAGTGGTTCTTATTTTGATAGCAACTTTTGGCTAAATATGGATAAATACATCACAAACAGGATCAAGTGAGTCAGGAGGTACCCTTGAGCAAGAGGGAAAGAAAGCGCCCGTCCGGCAAACCGGCTGAAACTAAAGTAGCCGAAAAACTCGAGGGAGATTCTTCTGAGAAGGCAAAGAAAAGGCCGGTCGAAGAGGAAAGTCTTGAAGAACGCCTTAAAGCTGCTGAAGCAAAAGCCAAAGAAAACTACGACCGATTTTTGAGAATATCGGCAGAATTTGAAAATTACAAGAAGCGTATGGAGCGGGAGATGAACGATTTTAGAAAATTCGCCAATGAATCGCTTTTCAAAGATATTCTGCCGATCGTGGACAACTTGGAAAGGGCACTCGAAATCCCTCACGAAAACAATGAGAAGGCCTTTGATGGTATGCTGGAGGGCGTCCAGATGACCCTAAAGGGGCTCTTGAGCAGCCTTGAAAAGTTTGGTGTTGTCCCTATTGAGTCCCTGGACAAGGCTTTTGATCCAAATTTTCACCAGTCCGTCGCGCAGGAAGAATCCAAAGGGCATCCCGAGAATACGGTTTTGCGGGAACTTCAGAAGGGATATACGATGAAGGACCGGCTTCTTAGACCCGCCATGGTCATGGTTTCTAAAAAGCCTGATTCTAAGCCGAAGGTGAAATCCGATGACACAGAAGAGAGCGAACACAAGATTGATGTAACGGTTCAATAGTTCAGGATAAGGAGGAAAGTAATGAGCAAAGTAATAGGTATTGATCTTGGCACGACCAACTCATGCGTAGCCATTATGGAAGGGAAGGATCCCAAGGTGATCCCCAACCCTGAAGGAGGACGAACCACGCCGTCCATGGTCGCTTCAACCAACAGCGGGGAACGGCTTGTGGGCCAGATTGCCAAAAGACAGGCCGTTACCAATCCGGAAAATACGGTTTTTGCGGTCAAGCGTCTTATTGGTCGGAAGTATGCTTCACCGGAAGTTCAGAACGACAAGAAAGTCTGTCCATATAAGATCACCCAAGCTTCCAATGGCGATACCAGGGTTGAGATCAACGGTAAGGAATACAGCCCTGCCGAAATTTCGTCGTATATTCTGCAAAGCATGAAAAAGACCGCCGAGGAATACCTGGGTGAGAAGGTGACCGATGCTGTTATAACGACCCCTGCCTATTTTAACGACAGCCAGAGGCAGGCTACCAAGGATGCAGGGCGGGTTGCTGGCCTGAACGTCTTGAGGATCATAAACGAGCCGACTGCAGCATCCCTGGCTTACGGTCTTGATAAGCAGAAGGATGAAAAAATTGCCGTCTTCGACCTGGGCGGGGGGACCTTTGATATCTCATTGCTTGAAATCGGTGAGGGTGTCTTTGAGGTAAAGTCCACCAATGGCGATACCCATCTTGGTGGTGAGGATTTTGATCAAAGGGTTATCGACTACATCGCGGACGAATTTAAGAAAGACCAGGGGATCGACATCCGTAGTGACAAGATGGCCCTGCAGCGCTTAAAGGAGGCTGCTGAAAAGGCCAGGATGGAACTTTCGACCTCTATGGAGACCGAAGTCAACCTCCCTTTTATCACGGCTGATGCCAGCGGTCCCAAGCATCTGACTTTGAAGCTGACACGGACCAAGCTGGAAACCCTGGTTGATGACTTGCTGGACAAGCTGGCCGGGCCCTGTAAGACGGCGTTAAAGGATGCAGGCATGAGCGCTTCAGATATCAACCAGGTTATCTTGGTCGGCGGCATGACCAGGATGCCGGCTGTTCAGAAGAAGGTGAAAGATCTGTTTGGTAAAGAGCCTCATAAGGGTGTAAATCCTGATGAAGTGGTGGCCCTTGGAGCGGCTATTCAGGCCGGGGTCTTGAAGGGTGATGTCGAGGATGTGCTTCTACTGGATGTGACTCCGCTTTCCCTGGGGATTGAGACCCTTGGCGGTGTATTTACCAAATTGATCGAAAAGAATACTACGATACCCACCAAGAAGAGTCAGATATTTTCCACCGCGGCCGATAATCAGCCCGCGGTTTCGATTCACGTGCTTCAAGGCGAGCGCGAAATGGCAGAATACAACAAGACCCTGGGCCGTTTTGAATTGGTCGGCATACCCCCGGCACCCCGTGGCATGCCCCAGGTTGAGGTAACCTTCGACATCGATGCCAACGGAATTGTCCATGTCTCGGCCAAAGATCTGGGGACCGGAAAGGAACAATCGATAAAGATCACGGCATCAAGCGGACTCTCGGAAGAGGAGATTCAAAAGCTGACGAAGGATGCCGAGGTCCACGCTGAGGAAGACAAGAAGAAAAGGGCTCTGGTAGAAGCCCATAATCATGCCGACAGCCTCATCTATCAGACTGAAAAGTCAATGAAAGAACTGGGTGACAAGATAGATTCAAGCCTCAAGTCAAGTGTGGAAGAGGCCATAGAACGACTTAAGAAGGCCATGGAAGGAACGGATACCGAGGAGATCAAACGCCTGACCGAAGAACTGATGCAAACCTCTCACAAGCTGGCTGAAGACATGTATGCTAAGGCTGCCGGCGCACAACAGGCAGGTGAGCAAGCCGGCGGCGGGCCTTCTGCAGAGGCTGAAGCCAAGGCCCCCGAAGACGAGGATGTGGTGGATGCCGATTTTGAAGAGGTCCAGGATAATAAATAATCGTATAAGTCCGAGCCGCAAAACGAATAAAAACCCGCAGTACTTATGATGCTGCGGGTTTTTTTCTTTATTATGACCGAAATATGTGATAAAAAATAAAATTATTACTAATGAGAACCTTTTCTACTCGACATTGGTTTGGGCAAATGATGTTTTTTCTTTCGTTCCGAGTCTCTCTCCCCCGACGGTCACTACAGAAAAGACATCATTGCGCCCTATTTATGATGTCGGGTAGTTAATGTGCTTTTTAGTAAGTTATCCCTGCTGCTGTTAATATCCAGCCCGACGCAAGCGGAGTCTCTGGAAGGGCGCCAAGGTCATGAAACAGTATCGCATTGATGAGTTGCGGTTAGAGGATTATGAAAAGATCAGGACATATTTGGATGATCGATTTGGTTCTTCCAGTATGGAAGGTGTTTATTGGGTCCCTCTCGATTCTGATATGCTGGACCAGGTTCAAGCTGCCCATGTTGACTGCCGGCCATTCTATTTTGCTGTCGTACTGGAGTCATCGGTCATCTCTTTTGAGTTCTTGATCCGAACGCGAAGCCGGGTTCGATGTGACTGTATCCATTATGCCAGTGAGACACAAAGAGATCACATTGTCCGGTTTGCGGATTCAATCTTTGAGAAGCTGAAGATTTTGACCTGAAAGACGGGGCCAATTCATCAAGATATGATTCTTGAAGTTGTTATTAAATAAGCATGTGGAATATGATACGAACAGCCCTGATCTCAACCTGGTTGATTTTGATTACGCTCTTTTGCGTTTTGCTCGTCATTGTTGTGTCGTTTTTGAAAAATGGTGATAAGCTCGCACACTTGGTTGGAAGATTTTGGGGAAAGGCCTTTTTATTTGTAAGCCGTGTCAAGGTATCTGTTCAAGGGTTAGAACATATAAACAACGGCGCGACTTACATTTATATGGCAAATCACCAGAGCATGTTCGATATCCCGGCACTTCTTGGGTATCTGCCGGTTCAATTTAGATGGCTGGCCAAGATGGAACTATTCCGGATACCTGTTTTTGGGTATTCGATGGCTCGTGCGGGGTATATCAGCATTGACCGGTCTAATCGAAAGGCTGCCTATAAAAGTCTCCAGGATGCGGCTCAAAAGATTGCACATGGGGTTTCTGTAATGATATTTCCGGAAGGTACTCGAAGCCCGGACGACCGGATCAAGCCGTTTAAGGGTGGTGGTTTTCACTTGGCTATTCGCGCAGGGCGCCCAATTGTACCTGTGGTGATTTGCGGGAGCCACCATGTTATGCCAAAAGGGACGCTTTACATAAGACGCGGTCAAATTATTATCAGCGTCAACCAGCCCATTGAGACGACTCCTTACAACAGCAATACCAAGTCGGTTCTGATGGAATCCGTCAGGTCTACAATGAAAAGAGACCTGGAAAGGATAAAAGCTCAAAGCTGAAAGGGCATTTTTGAATGAAATTTGCCTATGATCTGTTGCTGACCTTTGAGCCTTCAGCTTTGAGCTTTCAGCTTCAATGTGGAGGTATGAAGTAAGAGATGCGCAAGGAAATCTTGGGGGTTTTGCTCGTATTTGCACTCATATTTACGGCTGTAAGCCTCCTTTCTTACCATCCTGCTGATCCGTCAATTAATCGCGCCGCGATTTCCGGCGAGGTTCAAAACCTGTTTGGACCGGTAGGCGCTCACACGGCAGGATTTCTTGTCTACCTGTTTGGGCTTGGTGCCTTCTTGATACCTATCCTGTTGCTTATTATCAGTCTATACACCTTCAGGGGTTATGCCTGGGGGGTAATCATACTGGCCGTTGTGGGCGGGCTGCTTTTGGCGGTTGCGAGTGCCGGTCTTCTCTCGGTGTATCAAAGTTACTTTCTGGTCTTTGGAAAGCGGTTTTCGAGCGGCGGGATTGTGGGAATTCCATTAGCCAAGATCGTGGTTAAGTATTCCAACAGGACCGGGGGGCTCATTTTTCTTTTCACTATCTGGACCATTGCCTTCATTATGACCACCCGGCTGTCTCTTCTTGCTTTGTCTAAATCGCTTACCAGGGTCTGTACCGGGGTGCTCAGCAGGGCAACTACTGCCTGGATCATCTGGAGGGAACGTCGCAATAAGGCCAAGAGAAGCACCGAGGCAAGATATAAGTATTTACCCAGAAAAAAAGCTTCTGTAAAAGTCATGGAATCCCGGCCGAAACGAGTCAAGGGGGTCCCGGCCGGCAGACAGGAAGCTTTTGAATTCATGGCTGGGGGGTTTAGGCTCCCTTCCATAAACCTGCTGGAGGACTCTGAACTTGATGTCAAGCCGATGGATCATGAAAGCCTCCAGATGCAGTCGAAGCTCCTGGAAAAGAAGCTCAGCGATTTTGATGTATCGGGCAGAGTGGTGGCTGTATCCCCCGGGCCGGTGGTTACCATGTACGAATACGAGCCCGCACCGGGTGTTAAGATTAACAAGGTGGTGAGCCTGGCCGATGATCTGGCCATGGCACTTCGGGCTACCGGCATTCGCATTGTTGCCCCCATTCCAGGCAAATCAGTCATCGGGATAGAGGTCGCAAACGCAAACAGGGAACCCGTAAGACTGGAAGATATTGTTGCCTCTGAGGCCTTTGAACATTCGAAATCGAAACTAACCCTGGCCTTAGGCAAGGATATTACAGGTAATCCTGTTGTAGCCGATTTGGCGAAGATGCCCCACCTTTTGATCGCGGGTGCCACGGGGTCCGGCAAGAGCGTGGCCTTGAATGCCATGATCTGCAGTATCCTTTATAAGGCAACCCCCAACGAGGTAAAACTCCTTATAATCGATCCAAAGCGTATTGAGCTGTCAGCTTACGAAGGTATCCCGCACATGATCTCACCCGTGGTCATGGATGCCAGGAGGGCAACCCGGGTCTTGCAGTGGGCGGTTCATGAGATGGAACGCCGCTATACCATTATGGCCGAACAAAGAGTTCGAAATATATACCAGTATCATCGTAAACTGGCCAGCGAGATAAAGACACTCAAGAAGGCCGGAGGATCAGGGGATAGGCCGGCGGCTGAAACTGAAAGTACGCTTGAAGCTTTCCCTCTCATCGTGGTTGTCATTGACGAGCTGGCCGACCTCATGCTGGTAGCCTCCAGGGATGTTGAACTGGCCCTGACGCGACTGGCGCAGATGGCCCGCGCGGCCGGAATCCACTTGTTGATTGCCACGCAAAGGCCTTCGGTGGATGTCTTGACCGGCACCATTAAGGCCAACTTCCCGACCAGGATCTCCTTCCAGGTTTCTTGCCGAACGGACTCCAGGACCATCTTGGATACCAATGGTGCCGAGAGCCTTCTTGGAAAAGGCGATATGCTCTTTCTCCCCCCGGGTACCGCCAAGCTGGAGCGTATCCACGGGGCCTATGTTTCGGGGGTAGAGATTCATCAAATCACGGAGTTTTTGAAAAAACAACAAAACCCGGTTTATAGGGAAGAAATCCTTAAGGCCGGAACCGAGGATAATAATAAGAATAGCGAAGAAGAATATGATGAAAAATATGATGAAGCTGTTGCACTGGTTACGGAGACCAGGCAGGCCTCCATTTCAATGGTTCAGCGTCGTCTTAGGGTGGGATATAATCGAGCGGCCCGGATGATCGAAATGATGGAACGCGATGGCGTGGTTGGTCCCTCTGATGGAAGCAAGCCCAGAGATGTACTGGTTAAGGGATATGGGGATTGAGATAACAAACTGATGATTCGATCTTTCCTCATTTGTATTCTTGTGCTTGGTGCCTCGCATAACGTCTGCTGGGGCCTGGGAGCGGCCGAGATCCTGGACCGGGTTCAACGCAGGTACGGAGCAGGCGATTTTGAAGCCGACTTCGTCCAGGAGTCGCATCTGAAGGCGATGGGCATGGTTGACACGGCCAAGGGCCGACTCTATTTTGGGCAGCCCGGCATGATGCGCTGGCACTATAAGACTCCAGAAGAATATTTCATTATAACAGATGGAGATACGGTTTGGATCTACAGGCCGGAGGAAAACCAGGTCATATTGGGCCGGGCCGTTGACTATTTCGGCGCCAAAAAGGGTGCGGATTTCTTTACCAAGCCCGGGGAGCTTTCCAGGGAATTTATTGTGGAACAGGCACCAAAGGAGTTTCAGGAAAAGGGCCGTTATGTATTGAGGCTGGTTCCCAGGACGGAACAGCCCGGCCTGGCTGAACTTTACCTGTTCATTTCAAAGGGGACTTTTAACATTGTACGGACCGTCGCCTATAATGCCTTTGGAGATATAACAACACTCAGGTTTCAAAGCTATAGGTTTAACCAGGGGCTGAATCCATCCTTGTTTGTATTTGAGATCCCGAGTGGTGCAGAGGTGGTGCAACTTAACTGTGACTGAGAGAGAGCGAATTGTACGGGAGATCAGGGCGCTTCTAAAAGAGCGCAATGCGATTTTACTCGCCCACAACTATCAACGGCCGGAGATTCAGGATGTTGCCGACCTGACCGGGGACTCCCTTGAACTTAGTATAAAGGCGGCCAAGACCGATGCGGATGTGATTGTCTTTTGTGGGGTTCACTTCATGTCCGAGACCGCCTCAATCGTATCGCCGGACAAAACAGTTCTCATGCCTCGCCCGGACGCGGGATGTCCCATGGCCGACATGATCACACCTGAAGCCCTCAAGGCCAGGCTGGCTGAATTGGGTGATATGCCTGTGGTTACCTATGTCAATTCGACTGCTTCGGTCAAAGCGCATTCCACGATCTGCTGCACTTCCGCCAATGCGGTAGCTGTAGTGAACAGCCTGGCGGAAGATGAAATCTTGATGACCCCGGATCGGAACCTTAGTCAATATGTAGCTTCCAAAACCAGCAAGAAAATACATTGCTGGGATGGTTACTGTCCCATCCATGATCGATTAAGTGCCGAACAAGTGCTGAATACCAAGGCCGCCCATCCTGAGGCCCTTTTTATGGCCCACCCGGAATGCCGTCCCGAGGTGTTGGCTTTAGCCGATGCAATACTAAGCACCTCCGGGATGCTCGATTTTGCCCAACGCTCTGATAAGGAGTCTTTCATTGTGGGCACCGAGGAGGGGCTTATATATCCTCTTAAGAAGGCAAATCCGAACAAATCGTTCTACGTGGCCTCGGAAGCGATGGTATGTGAAGACATGAAGCTGACCACGCTTGACGATGTCCTGACCGCCATATCCGATATGACCTATGAGGTGAAGGTTAGCGAAGATGTGCGCATACATGCCTCCCACGCCGTGGAACGAATGCTCGAGATTACAGGGAAGGTAGAGGATTAGGAAAGATTATTTTTGGCAGGTGTTTTGTCAGTATGTATTCTTCATAATCATCGGCGGACATGAGCATGCTCAGGTCATCTAAGGAAAAGATCTTGACCCGGATGATCCAGCCTTGGTTGTAGGGCGAAAAATTGATCAATCTTGGGTTGTCAATAACGTCTTGATTGACCGAAACAACGTGGCCACAGATTGGGGCGTAAATATCGTTAAACAGCCTACCACATTCGATACTTCCAAATGACTCGCGGGTAGTAATCGCATCACCCTCGTTAGGGAGTTCCACATAATTGAGTTTTCCAAGGTGCAATTGGGCAAAATCAGTTATGCCGAGGGTGACTGTGTGATTCTCTTCGTATCGGACCCAGACATGGTCCTCAGAGTACAATAGTTCGTCCAGTACCAGCAAAGCCTCGCTTCCCTCCTCTTTGCCTGAACCGCAAAACGAATGCATTCCCCGTCCGTCTAGGCGGACTGCAGGGAATCTTGGATCATGTAGCCGGTGATGCCTATATACTGAAAAAAAGTCGCTTTGCAAGCATTTTTTACAAAAAAACGTCGCACAATCCTAAGCCTATCCCCTGCCTATTTGCTCAAGCGTCTTATCATCAATGTCAAAATTCGAATAGGCCTTCTGGACATCGTCTGAGTCTTCTAAGCTGTCCATGAGCCGAAGCATTTGTTCGGCCGCCTTGTCTTTCAGCTTGACCGTAGTTTTGGGCAACATGGTAATCTCGGCAATCAAGTAGCGCATATTCCTTTCATCCAGCACCTTTTTCACCGACCCGAAATCCTCTATGGACGTGATGACCTCCAGGGTGCTTTCTTCATCCCGGATATCCTCTGCTCCTGCATCCAGGACCACCTCCATGAGCGTCTCTTCATCTGTGTCGTTCTTTTCAAATACGAACAGACCCTTTTTTTCGAACATCCAGGCTACACAGCCCGCCTCACCCATGTTCCCCCCGGATTTGCTAAAGATGTAACGGATATCAGCAACCGTGCGCTTTTTGTTATCGGTCAAGGATTCCACCAAAACCGCCGCCCCACCAGGACCGTATCCTTCATAACAGATCTCTTCGTAGTTAACCCCTTCCAGTTCTCCTGTCCCCTTTTTAATGGCCCTTTCAATGTTGTCCTTGGGCATATTCTCTGACCTTGCCGCAGCAATGGCGGTGCGAAGACGCGGGTTCGCGTCCGGATCGCCTCCCCCGAATCGTGCAGCTACGGTGATCTCTTTGATCAACTTTGTAAAAATCTTGCCGCGTCTATCGTCTGTCGCACCTTTCTTACGCTTGATTGTACTCCACTTTGAATGCCCAGACATACTCCCTCTCTAAGTTTTTTTCAATCCAATAATATAGATCTCTTTGCTTGCTTTTCTGCTCGACTTTGGTTTGAAATGCGCAACCCGGCCAAAGGATCTCCTAACCCTATCTGAAAAGCTTTTGGAATCACAGCCGTGAAAAATCTTACAGACAAAGCTCCCTCCCGGCCTCAATACGCGGTCCGAAATGGCTAAGGCCGATTCGCTCAGTTCAAGCGACCTCTGCGCATCTACAAACTTAGTCCCTGTGGTAGATGGGGCCATGTCGCTCAGGACTGTTTCGAAATTTGTCCCAACAGCTTCCAGGAATGACTCGTCCCAGGCAAGTACATCGTGCTGTACGAAGCGAACATTGGACGGGAGCCGAAGGGTAAGCGGTGTTATGTCCACTCCAACGACAAGAGTTCCATTCTCAACAATCCTTGAAGCAAATAGCAACCAGGAGCCCGGACAACAGCCTAGATCAAGTACTTTGCCCCTGCTTTTGAAGATGCGAAACCTCCTTTGGATCTCTTCAAGCTTATAAACGGATCGCGCGGGATATCCTTCCCGGCGGGCACGTTTTGCATAGTAATCATGCCATAGATCAGGTTTCACCAGGGTATATATAGCAGCAAATACACCTTTTTCAAGTCAAAACAACAAATCAACCACCCCTGAGATTGTTTGTACTCCAACCATCTCAATATCGGACAACCCCTTGAGGTCTTTCAGGTTGTTTTCGGGAATAAGGCACCGCCTAAAACCCATCTTTCGTGCCTCCTGCACCCTCGACTCGGCTTGACTGATCCCGCGGACTTCTCCGGTCAACCCAATTTCTCCCAAGACCAGGGTAGACTCCTTGACGGGTTTATCATAGAAACTCGAAGCGATAGCCGAGACGATCCCCAGATCTACAGCAGGTTCGTCTACCTTCACTCCGCCGGTCACATTTACAAAGATGTCTTGATTCATTAACTGCAGACCGAGTTTCTTTTCCATGACAGCGACAAGCAGGGAAACCCTGTTATGGTCCACACCCAGGACTGTTCGTCGGGGGGTGCCAAAGCTGGCACTGCCGACAAGGGCTTGGAGATCAAACAATATCGGCCTAGAGCCTTCGATACTGGCCGTTACTACTGAACCGGGGACAAGAAACGGACGTTGAGACAGGAATATCGCAGAAGGATTCACAATTTCACAAAGTCCATTATCCCTCATCTCAAACACGCCTATTTCGTTGGTGGAACCAAAGCGATTTTTGACCGCACGAAGTATGCGAAATATATTATTTCGTTCGCCTTCAAAATAGAGTACTGTATCGACCATGTGTTCCAGAAGCCTGGGACCCGCAATGGCACCGTCTTTGGTAACATGTCCCACCAAGAAAATCGGGATCCCGGTCCGCTTTGCAAGGTGCATGAGGTGCATCGTCGCCTCCCTCACCTGGCTGACACTTCCGGGTGCAGAGGTCAATTCAGGGGAAAAGACGGTTTGAATCGAATCCACAACCATTGCATTCGGAACCATTTCATTGGCCATGGCGCTGATCGATTCGAGCGTGGTCTCTGATACTACCCATAGGTTTTCTGAAACAGTATTGAGGCGCTCGCTTCGAAGCTTGATCTGCTCAAGCGATTCCTCGCCGGAGACGTAGAGTACTTTCTGCTTGCCAGTTGCAAGCCGGTGCAGAACCTGAAGCATCAGCGTCGATTTGCCGATGCCCGGATCTCCTCCTACTAAGATAAGTGAGCCCGGAACCAACCCGCCACCGAGTACCCTGTCAAACTCCTGTATGTTGGTACTGATACGCCTGTGCTGATTCATTTCGACCGCTTCGAGCGTAACGGGCCGAGACCGCGAGACAGGAGTCGAACCGCCGGATAAAAGGGTGTGGTTCTGCCTTTCTTCCACCAAGCTATTCCATTCGCCACACTCAGGGCATTTACCCATCCATTTAAGTGATTGATAGCCGCAGCCCTGACATACAAAGATGGTTTTACTTAGCTTGTAATTTTTCAAGATTGATTCTCCTTAATTGCCAACTAGTAACTTCAAAATAGCATGAATCAGGCTGTAAGAAAAAGGAAATATTCATAACATTGAAGATCTCCCGCGGATTGCTACGGGGAGCTTCAAAAATATGCTAAAGGAAAGGTTTTATTTGACAATTTTGAACAAACAACGTAGTGTGCTAATGTCTTATTCATAAAAAATAAGCACGGGCCGACACGGAGGCACGGATGGGAAGAACCGCTCTGACTAAGATTTCTGTGATCGGTATGGGTTATGTGGGCATACCGGTGGCTGCCCTCCTGGCAGACCAAGAAGGCCTGGATGTGACCGGGATCCAGAGGCGCTCTCAGCGTTCGGGGTGGAAGATAGATGTTCTAAATACGGGCAAATCTCCTTTTGAAGGTGATGAACCTGGACTTGACGAACTGATCAGTCGGGTTGTGCAAAAAGGCAGCTTCCGTGTGACAGACGATTTTTCAGTTATCAAGGATATGGACATTATATTGATTGATGTACAAACCCCCACCGACGGTGCAGATCACGAGCCAAGGTACCTTTCCCTTAAAGAAGTTTCAAGGCAGACAGGGACTCATCTGAAAAAGGGGAGTCTGGTGGTGATCGAGTCAACCGTTGCGCCGGGCACCACACAATTCGTTGTGCAGCCCATATTAGAACGAAAATCCGGATTGAAAGCGGGCCGGGATTTTTATCTGGCTTATTCTTACGAGCGGGTCATGCCTGGCCGGCTCCTTGATTATATCATTAACCTTCCGAGGATCGTGGGAGGGATTAACAAGAAAAGCTGCGACAAGGCAGTTGGAATGTACAAGAAGATTGTCAAGGCCAATATCTTGTCGACGGATATCCTTACAGCCGAAACCTCCAAGACTATTGAGAACGCCTATAGAGACGTAAACATAGCCTTTGCCAATGAGATGGCAATGGTGTGTGAAAGTCTGGGTATTGATGTGTATAAGGTACGCGAGCTGATTAATTCCCGCGCAGAACGGCATATGCATATGCCGGGAATTGGAGTGGGGGGACACTGCCTTCTGAAAGATACCTGGCTTTTAGGTTTTGGAGTTAAACAGTACGGCAGGTTGCCCATCAATCCGGAGTTTGTTCAACTGGCCAGAAAGATAAATAATTTTATGCCGATCCATGCTACGGAGATGATTAAAGAGGCTTTTGCATCCAGGAAAGTCTCCCTTCGGAATGCCAGGGTTGCCATTTTCGGTGTGGCATATCTTGAAGACTCTGACGATGTCCGAAACACCCCTGCCTATGACCTAATACGGGAGCTTGAGGCGCATGGCACTGAAGTTATCGCCCATGATCCGCATGTACAAACCTTTCCCGAGGCCGAACTGAGCCGTGATCTGTATCATGTGGTAAAGGGGGCCGACTGTATAGTGATTGCTACCAAGCATAAATCTTACTTTAAGCTAAATCTAAATAAGATTAAATCACTGATGCGTACCCCAATCATTGTTGACGGACGAAACGTTTTGGATCAAACGAAGGCTGAAAAAGCGGGCTTTCTATATAAAGGGATCGGCAAAGGGTAGCTTGGGTTTATGGACGTATTTAACGTCATTCTAAAACGGGTTGAGGGAAAGAAGGAAGATTATGCTGCCAATGGTTTTGAAAAACTTGAAATGGCCGCATTAAATACCTTTTTTGATCTTGCCCAGGAATATGACGGTCTGGATAACCTCTATATAGTGAGCGTTACCGTGCCCAGGGTCTTTTTCGGACTGCAAAGCAATCTGTACCTTGTCGATCCTAAAACTGAGACCATAACGTGGGTGGCGGAAAGTGATCCCGTTGCGGGCCGTACAGAGATCAAAGTGCCGCGGTATATAAAAATTTCAAAGGCCCCTTATCAACACAGCAACGCCTACATAGTTCCTATCCACGGCAAGAAAACACCTGCCAGTCACATTTTCTTTCGTGGTTCACGAGATGTTATCGGCATCTTTGAAGTAGCCCAGGCCGACAACCTTACCGATGACCAGCTTTTCTTTATCCAAAAATATGTCAACCGCATAGGCTACAATCTATATAACAAATTCCTTGCCGAACAGAATATTCAGCATCTTAAGTTTATCAACAATTTGGTGGCAGATATAGAGCACAATGTGATTGTGCCCAACATCCGCTACAAGTATTACTTCAGGAAGATCAGAAAATATCTGAACACAAACAAGGAGATCGAAGGTGAACTTGATAACATCCTTGATGAGCTCAAATCTCAGGGCCGAAGCCTGTATGCCAAGATGAGTGAAGCACTGGAAAGGATGATCATGATCAACAGGGCCATATTCAACGATCAGGAGAAGATAGAAGAACATTATAAACATACCAGCCTCTTCTTGGAAACCTTGTTTCGTCCGGACCACTTCTTGTTCGGCGAATATATCCTGAAAAAAACTCCCTGTTACTTTTGGCATGACATTATACTGCCTCAGCTGGAACGATACAGGAATCGGTTTGCACGACGAGGTATTATGATTGACCATATCGTCAAGGAACGTAAGGCATCCGAGGATGTGCAGGTTAAGGTGGACAAAGGGCTGATGGCCCAGGTGGTTTCCAATCTCTTTTCAAATGCCGCAAAGTACGCTGAAACAGTCGCGGACCCTTCAGGGAAAAAAATCAGAAAGACTGATTGCAGGGTGTCGCTCATCAAAAAGTTTTTTGGAAGTGGACATCATGGTGTACGCTTAGATGTTTTTACTTCAGGACAGCCTATTAACCAGGAAGATGCAGCCCACATTTTTGATGAGGGTTTTCGACTCACGCAGCGCGACTCAGTGGAAGGGGCGGGTCACGGGCTTCATTTTGTAAAGAATGTGATTGAGGTGCACGGGGGGGTCGTTGGTCATAAAGCAAACGATTTGGGAAATGAATTTTACTTTGTTATTCCGGCATAATTATCAGAGATTCGCCCTATGGTTCTTGGCAACGGCGGTTTTGAGCCTTGTCTGGCTGCCGGGTTACACTGATTGTGCCGGAGGCGAATCGTCAGGTAGGCCTGATCTCTTTGCTACGCTGAAAACACGCCTTGTTCGGGACGGATTTAACAGATCCCTTATCCGGTTGCTTTATTCAAGGCCGGAAGTAACCTTTGACCAACGGGGCGTTTCCGCCTACTTTTTGCATCGTGAGGCGACCTTAAACTATGATCAATTTTTGACCCGTTCTTCGATCGACCAGGCGATCGACTATCTTGGCCGACATCAAAAGGCCTTAAAACAGGCACAAGGCGTGTACAATGTAGACGAAGAGGTCATTACCGCCATCATCCTGGTGGAGTCAAGGTTAGGCACTTCAATCGGGAAGCGCCTGATATTCAATACCCTGTCGGCTCTTGCGGCCCTGGATAATAAGAATACCCGGGACGGTCTCTGGCACTCTTATTTGAAAAACAAGACAAAAGAATCAAGACGCCGATTTGACACATGGGCCTCTCGAAAATCCGCATGGGCATACAGTGAACTCAAGGCATATCTGAAATACGTAAAGATACAAGACATTGACCCTCTTTCTATACGCGGCTCTTATGCCGGTGCTTTGGGGATTTCCCAGTTCGTGCCTTCGAGTGTACTACGATTTGCTCAGGACGGTAACAGAGACGGCCGTATTGATCTGTATGACCATGAAGATGCTATTGAGAGTATCGCCAAT
>Ga0114923_10001193_pt1 | contig 18406 bp, 15 predicted proteins | sample SumtaG_FD_89578 | JGI IMG/M metagenome (GOLD analysis project Ga0114923, IMG submission 89578) | Deep subsurface microbial communities from Indian Ocean to uncover new lineages of life (NeLLi) - Sumatra_00157 metaG | ecosystem: Environmental > Aquatic > Marine > Oceanic > Sediment | place: near...
GAGCAGCTTCGCGAGAAGGCGGCGATAGTGGCGTCATTTCAGGACAGTCCCTGTGAGACCAGGCAGCAGCGTTACGAGGGTGTTCAAAAACAGATGTTTGTACGTGTGATAGAGACGCTCAGGTACAACTACGTCAGTGTCCTGGATTATCGCCAGATGGCGAGCAAAGCTTTGAACCGTTGCATTGCACTTGCGGATGTGATGAAATTCGGTTCCGGGGTTTCGGGGATGAGTTTTGAGGTTCCGGGCAGTTCGGAGCTTGACGCATGGTCGGGGGGACTGGTTAAGATGCGGGTCGAGCTGGACAGGTCTGCGCTGGGTGTGAGCAAGGACAAATTTCTGCATGTTTTTGAGAGGGTGCTTGAGCTTAACGCGACGACAGTGAAGTTTCCGGAGCGTGTATTGATTGCGCAGTTTTCGGAAGCGGCGCTTTTGGCGCTTGACCCTTATACGGTTTTGATATGGCCGAAGCACGTTCAGGATTTTGAGAAGTTGATGACAAATGAGTTTACGGGCATTGGTGTGGAGATTTCGAAGGCGAAAGGCGTTTTGACGGTGGTGAGTCTTCTTCCTGACACTCCGGCGTACAATTCCGGCCTTGATGCCGAGGATGTGATAGAAGCGGTTGACGGTGTTCCGACGAAAGACATGACAATCAGCTGCGCGGTTAAGAGTATAACGGGTCCGGCGGGAACACAAGTTACGCTGACGATAGGACGTGCCGGCTGGGCGAAGCCGCGTGAGATGACAATAACTCGTGCGAGGATTATTGTTCCCACGATACGAGGCTGGCAGCGGAGCGGGCCGGCGGGATTTTTCGAAGCAACAGCCGTCAAAGAAGGGGGTACATGGCGGTATATGATTGACGACGAGGCGAAAATCGGATACGTACGCATAACGAGCTTTGGGTCGGATACGGCGTCGGACATGGAGAAGATACTGGTCACGCTCGAGAAGCAGGGTCTGCGGGCCTTGATTCTTGATTTGCGAAACAATACCGGCGGCCTTTTGACAAGCGCGGTTGAGATTTCGGATAAGTTCCTTTCCGGCGGTTTGATAGTCAAGACGGTGCCGCGTTTTGGGATATCGACTTACGCGGCGGCACATAAGAAAAAGACGCATCCCGATTATCCTTTGGTGGTGCTTATAAATTCCCGCTCGGCGAGTGCGTCAGAAATTGTGGCGGGCGCATTGGGGGATGCCAAGCACGAGCGTGCGATTCTGATTGGTGAGCGGACGCACGGCAAGGGCAGTGTGCAGGGGATTTCTCATCATCCGGGTGAAGGTGCGCAACTGAAATATACGATGGCATATTATCATCTGCCCAGCGGTCAGCGGGTGGAGAGTCGGGACGCGATGGCCAAGCAAGGGCGAAACGACTGGGGTGTCGGGCCTGACGTGGAAGTAAAATTGACACCTGATGAATCGAAGAATTTGTATGATGTTCAGCGCGGCAATGACGTACTGGCCAAGGCGGACCATGATATCGAGAGTAAGCCGCTCAAGAAGTACACGATTAAAGAGACGCTCGAAGCGGACCCACAGCTTGCGGTAGGTCTGTTGGCGGCGAGGGCCAAACTGATTGAACAAGGCGTGCTGACAGCTCGTTTGAATTAGCAGCCGATGCTCTGTGATTTGGAGGGAGCTTGTTTTGACCAAAGAGAGTAAGGATACCACACAAAGCGGGGGCGAGAGGCAACAACAGAGCAAGTTCGAACAACAGAGGAAGGAAAAGCTTGAGCAGATTCGTGAGATGGGTCTTGACCCGTATGGCGGCAGGTATGAATCGAGCGAGTCGGCGGCGGCAGTAAAGGCCCGATACAAGGACGGTGACGACAATCAGCGGGCGAATTGTGCCGGCAGAATAGTTCTGCTGCGGGACATGGGCAAGCTGATATTTATGACAATTCGTGACTGGAGCGGAGTGATTCAGGTGGGCCTGAGCAAGAAGCTTTTGGCTGAGCAGTGGGCGCTCACCAAACTACTTGAACTCGGTGACATCATCGGGACGGCGGGCAAACTGGGCAAGACCAGGACGGGCGAGATTACGATATGGGCCGACGAGGTGACGATATTAAGCAAGTCACTTTTGCCGCCTCCTGAGAAATTTCACGGTCTTGCAGATATCGATTTGCGGTTCAGGCAAAGATACGTTGATTTGTGGGCGAACCCGGAGGTGATGGAGCTTTTCAGGACGCGAAGCGCGATTATATCGACGGTGCGGCAGTTTTTGTGCGGCAGGGGATTCCTGGAAGTTGAGACGCCGATGATGCAGACGATACCGGGCGGGGCGGCGGCGAAACCTTTCATCACACATCATAACAGCTTGGGTATGGATTTGTATTTGAGGATTGCGCCGGAGCTGTTTTTAAAACGCCTTCTTGTGGGTGGCATGGAGAAGGTCTTCGAGATAAACCGTAACTTTCGAAATGAGGGGTTGAGCAGGCAGCACAATCCTGAGTTTACGATGCTGGAAGTGTATCAGGCGTACGGCGACTACAACGTGATGATGGAGCTGACCGAAGAAGTTATCAGCGAGTGTGTAGCGAAATACTGCCAGGGCGGCACGAGTAAATTCGACGGCAGGGAAATAGATTTTGCCCGGCCTTGGCGGCGGGCAAGCTATGCGGAGCTTCTCGAAGCCCATAGCGGCTGTGATATTGAAGATTTGGCAGCAGTTCGCCAAAAGGCTGAGCATTTGGGGATTGCCCCATCAGGGATGGATGATGAGGTGGTGATAAATAAGGTTTTCGAGGCGACGGTTGAAGCCAAACTTGTCAATCCGACGTTTGTGATTGATTACCCGGCGGCGTTGTGTCCTTTGACCAAGCGTAAGGCAGGTGATCCCGGATACGCGGAGCGGTTTGAGCTTTATGCGGCAGGGATGGAGATGGCCAACGCCTATACGGAGTTGAATGACCCTGCTGTTCAGGAAGCCAACTTCCGGCTTCAGCTTCGGGGCGAAGACGAGACGATGGCGCGGATGGACGCGGATTTTGTGACGGCTTTGAAATACGGAATGCCGCCTGCGGGTGGGCTTGGAATCGGGATAGACAGGCTGATAATGGTTCTGACGGGGGCTTCGAGTATTCGGGAGGTGATATTGTTTCCTCTTTTAAAACCCGCCGCGGAATAAATGGATTAGGCCGATTATGCTGAAAGTTTTTTTGTGGCTGCGGTATCTTCACAAGCGAAAGATAGTGCTGCTAAGTATCACGGCGGTAGCGCTTTCGGCGGGTATGTTGATTGTTGTTGCAAGTCTTTTCACCGGCTTTATCAGTGCATTCGAGCAAAGCGCAGTTGAACTGATGGGTGACGTGGTAGTTTCTGCGCCGGTAAGTTTTTCCAATTACCGCGAGTTCATCGAAACACTGGAAGATACCGGTGACGTCGAGGCGGCGACGCCGGTTTTGACGGGACGGGGGCTGTTGCATCTCGGTGCCGGCAATGTGCGGGCGGTCCAGATTTGGGGGATTGAGCCACAGTCGCGTGCGCGGGTTTGCGGGTTTGCAAATTCACTGCTTGGTGGGGACGGTTTGCCTGGGCCGGATTCCGATGACAGCGGTCAGCAGGCCATCGGCTATGTTGGGATAGGGCTTGTTACCGAGCCCGACCCGGCCAGTGACGAATATGACTTTGACGCGGCAAGAGAGATAATAGGTAAGAGAGTAGTTCTGACAACGGGTGCGATAAAAGAAGTCGGCGGTGCGGTGGGCCCCAGAGCGGAGGTTAAGCGAAAGACGTTTGCGTTTACGGTTGCGGATATTGTATTTACCGGGGTCTACGGGATTGACAGCGGTTTTTTGTATCTGCCGATAGAACAGTTTCAAAGGCAGCTTTACCCGGATGAGGACGGCGAGCGCGCGCAGATGATTCATATCAAGCTGGCCGGCGGCTGTAATGAGGCGGCGGCGGTCGCGCAGATTCGCGGGCTGTGGGTTCAGTTTGCCTCAGAGAAGCTCAACTGGGGACAGCACCTGATAAGCTTTACCGATATCGAGACGTCGCGGCGGATGCAGAGCAGATATGTACTCGAACTGCGCAAGCAGATGGGTGTGCTGCTTTTGATATTCGGAGTGGCAAGTCTCAGCGTGATAGCGCTTGTGTTCTGCATATTCTATATGATAGTGATGACGCGGCAGAGGGACGTGGCAATAATCAGGGCGTGCGGCGCAACGAGCAGTTCGGTTGCGGGGATTTTCGTCGGGTTCGGCGGCTTTGTGGGACTTATCGGCGCGGCGGCAGGAGTCGGGCTCGGGTATATTGTGATAAAGAACATCAATGTGGTTGAGCAGTGGATAAGGATAGTGTTCGGGCTGAAGCTTTGGAAAAGCAGTGTATATATTTTCAGCAGGATACCAAATGAAATTGACTGGGGCTGGGCGCAGGTGATTGGGATATCGGCGGTGGCCGCGGCGGCAGTCGGGGCGTTGATACCGGCCCTTGCGGCGGCGAGGTGTAAGCCGGTGGATATACTGCGTTATGAATGAGACCCGGCGGTAATGTACAAGCTTGTGTTGGCATTTCGGTATATGTTCAAGCGGCGTATCAGCTATCTGGCGCTGGCGGCTGTGGGTCTGTGCGTGTTCGTGGTGGTCGTTGTGATGACGGTGATGACGGGTCTGGTGGTGGATTTCAGACAGAAGAATCATGAGTTTGCAGGTGACTGCGTGGTGGGCACCGACTCGCTGGTGGGCTTTGGGTACTACGAGGAATTTGTTGAGATTCTGGAACAAAGTGAATTTGTCGAAGCGGTTTCGCCGGTGGTCAAGGGTTATGCGCTGGTAAGCGGCGCCGGTTCGGAGCGGAACTACGGTTTTGAACTGATGGGGGTCGACGCCGACAGGCACAGCGCTGTGACGGGTTTTGGCCGGGCGCTGCACTATCACCAGGACGATTGGGCCAATGCGTTTCGGCCGAGCTATGAGCCGAACCTGCCGGGTTTTGTGGCAGGTATTGACATATGGCTGGAGCGTGATTCGCGAAGTAAGTATACGCATCCTTCGGAGCCGACGCGAAGGCGTTTTAGCGTGAGTTGTTTTCCGCTTACGGCCAAGGGCGCTCTTGCCCGGGCAGGTACGGATGTGGTCAGGACCAGGACGTTTTATTTCAGCGATACCTCCCACAGCGGGCTGGCGAAAGTTGACGGTGCAATGATTTATATTCCTTTCGAATGGGCTCAGCAGCTCAGCGGTATGGGCGGGGCGGTGAAAAGAGCATCGGCTATTCATATAAAGTTTACGGCAGGGACGGATTTGTCGGTCGGCTGTGCAGGGGTGAACGATTTGTGGGAGAAGTTCAAGGCCGGTAAACAGAACGAAAAAGCAGCGGCGCTGCTGGAAACGGTTCGAGTGCAGAACTGGAAGGACTACCGCAGGCAGTTTATAGCGGCGATGGAGAAAGAGCAGGTGATGCTGACGATAATGTTTGCCCTTGCGGGTACGACGACGGTGTTCGTGGTTTTTGTGGTTTTTTATATGATTGTCAGCCACAAGAGCAAGGACATCGGGATATTGAAAAGCGTGGGTGCTTCGGACGGGTCTGTGGCGGGGTTGTTCCGGTTGTTCGCGGTGATGATGGGTCTTTCGGGCTCTGTGGTGGGCAGTCTGGCCGGCTGGCTGTTTCTGACAAAGATAAATGATATTGAAAACTGGCTGTTCGAGCGTTTTGGGTTTCAGCTTTGGGACAGGACGGTGTATGCTATAGGTGCGATTCCGAATAGGCTTGAGCCAGGTGTTCTGGCGATTGTTTGCGCCTGTGCGGTGTTGGCTTGTATGGCGGGCGCGTATTTACCGAGCCGGCGGGCGGCGGTCAGTGCACCGGCGGCGGTTTTGCAGGTGAACCAGCTATGAGTGAAAACGAATTCATTTTGCAGGCGGACGGGCTGTGCAAATCGTACCGGATGGGCGCGGGGCGATTGCATGTTCTGCGCGAGGTGGAGCTGGGCGTAAGAAGCGGTGAATTCGTTGCGATAGTAGGGGCGTCGGGCAGCGGCAAGAGCACGCTGCTGCATATATTAGGTGCGCTTGACCGGGCGGACGGAGGGACGGTGCGTTTCGAGGGACGGGATTTGAGCCGGCTGGGGGCGGGCGAGCTTAACAGGTTTCGGAATAAAACGGTGGGATTTGTTTTCCAGTTCTATCATTTGCTGGACGAACTGGATGTGCTTGAGAACGTGTATCTTCCGGCGATGATAGCAGAGCCTGTGGCCGGCTGGGTGGTAAGGCGAAAACAGGCAAAAGCAAGGGCGCGAGAGCTTTTGGAGCGGCTGGGCCTGGTTGACAGGGCAGCTCATAAGCCATACGAGCTTTCGGGTGGTGAGAGGCAGCGGACGGCCATTGCGCGGGCGCTGATGAATAAGCCGAGGCTGCTTTTGGCGGATGAGCCGACGGGAAACCTTGACTCAGCGACAGGAAATGGTATTTTAGATGTTTTCGAAGAGTTAAATCGAAGCGGCCAGACGATAGTTATGGTGACCCATGACGAGCGGGTTGCCCGCAGGGCGGGGCGGGTGATAAAGCTGGCTGACGGCAGAATAGTGCAGAGCGAGGCAGGAGCATCGCAGGGGTAATGCAGGGACGGTTTGCTTTGTGGGTTTTTGAACGGGAGAATCGATGGCACTGAAAATCTGGCTGGACGGCAAGCTTGTTGACGAGGCAGATGCCAAAATATCTGTTTTTGACCACGGTCTGCTGTATGGAGACGGTGTCTTTGAGGGCATCCGGATTTACAGCGGCAGGATTTTTGAGATGGACGCTCATTTGAAACGATTGTATGAGTCTGCAAAAGTGATTCGGCTCGAGATACCGATGGGTGCAGATGAGCTGGCCAAGGCCGTTGAAAAGACGGTCGAGGTCAACGGCGTTGTAGACGGCTATATCAGACTGGTGGTTACGCGTGGTGTAGGCAATTTAGGGATAGAACCATTTACCTGCCAGGGCGGCAGTTTATTCATCATAGCGGACAAGATTCAGCTTTATCCGGAGCAGCTTTACGAGAAGGGGCTGAGGGTCATCAGCGCCGCTACGATGCGCACTCATCCGTTGACCGTGCCGCCGCAGGTCAAGAGTCTCAATTACCTCAATAATATTCTGGCCAAGATTGAGGCTCTGGACGCGGACGCTCAGGAAGCGGTTATGTATAACCACGAGGGCTATGTTGCCGAGGCGACAGGCGATAATGTGTTCATTGTGAAAAACGGCATGATTTACACGCCGCCGGTGGAGGCCGGCGCACTGGCCGGCATAACGCGCGGTGTAGTAATAACTCTGGCGAAGGCCGAGGGGATTGAAGTTGTCGAAACGAACCTGACTCGCTTTGATTTGTACGTTTGCGACGAGTTTTTCTTTACCGGCACGGCGGCGGAGGTCATAGGAGTTATAGAGATTGACGGCAGGGTCGTTGGGGAGGGCAAGCCCGGGCCGATAACGAAACTGCTTAGAAAGAAGTTCTTCGAATATGCCCACGGAAAGCACACATAGCAGCCGGCAACGCCTGAGGCCGGCTGGGCATTCAACGCATAGAATTGTGAAGATTGCAGCAAGTTCCAAAGGGAAGCAATTTTGCGCCGAAGGACAGGCTTTGCCGCTTGAGATAGTTGCGCCACAGCTTAAGCAGGTGCAGGAGTTGATAGGCGAGCAGTTGCGGCAAGGCGATGAGACGGTCCGTCGGCTGACAGGTGATATCAACGTGGTGGGGGGCAAGATGCTTCGGCCGGGTCTTGTGCTTGTTGCGGGTGCGGCAACGGGACAAATAACACAAGAGCATATCCGTGTTGGTGCGATGGTGGAGATGATACATGGCGCGACGCTGCTGCACGATGACGTGATAGATGCCGGGCAGATAAGGCGTGGAGTTCCGACAATAAACAGCGTGTGGGGCAATGAGTGTGCTGTTTTGCTGGGAGATTTTCTGCTCAGCCGGGTTCTGGCGATGTGCTCGCAGTCCGGGTCAACAGTTGTACAGCGGCTGGCATTGACGGCATCTCGGCTTTGCGGTGGTGAATTGAGACAGACGATGCAGAAGCGTAACATCGGTCTGAGCGAAGCTGAGTATATCGAGATAATCAAAGATAAATGCGCTTCGCTTTTTAGTGTCTGTTGTGAGCTTGGAGCGATTTTGGCCGGGGGCAATCCGAGTGAGGTAGCTGCTCTTGGGCGATACGGAGAGAGCCTGGGGATAGGATTCCAAATTACCGACGATTTACTGGACATAGTCGGTGATGAGGCGGCAGCAGGAAAGACGCTGGGTATGGACGCTGCAAACAACAGAGTGACACTGCCTGTAATCCACCTGCTTGGCGGCAGCAGGGTTGAAGAGGTAGTAGTGCAGTGGCTGGAAAAGCCTGCTGAGTACCGGGAAGAATTGAAAGGGGCATTGAGGCGGTTCGGCAGTATTGACTATGCCGGCAGCAGGGCGAAAGACTTCATAGAAGATGCCATTGAGAACCTGGCCCAGCTGAGAGATAGTCAAGCAAAAGAGGCTTTGATTTCGACGGCGCGGTATGTTATCGAAAGGGCCAACAGATTCTGCGGATGACCAGGTGTGTAAGGACGCATTTTTATCTACGGTTTGTTTTTTTGACGTAACAGGCTGGGGCGGCTACGAAATGGAAAAGGCGTTCATAGGGGCAAATAGTCTTCGACAGTATTCTATTAGCTGCGTATAATGAGGATAATGCTTGAGGGCAAGGGTGAGAAGACGTTGTTTTTCGAGGCGGAGCAGGCAAAGCTTTTGTCGGCGGCCCCATTGGCGGTGCGGATGCGTCCGAGGAAGCTGGCCGAGTTTGTCGGGCAAAAGCAGTTTGTGGGGCAGGGCAAGCTTCTTAATCGGATGCTTGAGTCGGACTGCCTGACGAGCCTGATATTCTACGGTCCGCCAGGGGTGGGCAAGACATCGCTTGCGGCGGTTGTTGCGAATCACACGAAGGCGCGGTTCCACTATCTCAGCGCGCCGGCGGCAACGGTCAAGGATATTCGGCAGGTAATAGTCGCGGCGAAGGACAGGTTAACAACCGCAGGTCAGCGGACGGTGCTTTTTATTGATGAAATTCATCGCTTCAACCGGGCACAGCAGGATGTGCTGCTGGACGATGTTGAATCAGGAGTGTTGATACTTATCGGGGCGACGACGGAGAATCCCTACTTTTCGGTGAATTCGCCGCTTATTTCGCGGAGCACGGTTTTCAGGTTCGAGCCGTTGAACGATGATGAGGTACTGGAGCTGATGCGGGCGGCCCTGGCTGATGGCGAGCGGGGTCTGGGCAAATACGAAGTTGAGGCCGACCAGAAGGCGCTTAAATTCCTGGCGGTAACTAGCGACGGCGATGCCAGAAAAGCTCTGACGGCCCTTGAGGTGGGGGTTATGTCGCAGGCACCGCGGGCCGGTGGCGGCAAAATCAGGTTCGATTTGGCGATTGCGAAAGAGTCGATTCAGCAGAAAACGCTTGGATATGACGGAACAGGTGATACGCATTACGATTTGGCCAGCGCGTTGCAGAAGAGTATGCGGGGCAGTGACCCTGACGCGACGGTTTACTGGCTGGCGCGGATGATAGCGGGCGGCGAGGACCCGCGTTTTATTGCCCGGCGAATAGCGATTTGTGCGGCCGAGGACGTGGGCAACGCGGACCCTATGGCTACGGTACTGGCGTCGTCGGCTGTGCAGATATCGGAGTTTGTGGGGCTGCCGGAGGCGCAGTTTGCCCTTGCACAGGCAGCCGTTTATGTGGCCTGTGCGCCGAAATCGAACGCGGTTTCGACGGCAATATGGCAGGCGGTGGACGAGGTCAAATCGGAACCAACGCTGCGGGTGCCGAAACATCTGAAAGACAGCCATTACCGGGCGGCAAAGCAGGCGGGCTTCGGGGCCGATTACAAGTATCCGCACAGTTTCGAGGAGGGATTTGTGGCGCAGGAGTATCTGCCGGAGGGCGTGAGCAAAAAATATTACAGGCCGACGGACAGAGGACATGAAAAAAATATCAAGCGTTATTTACAAAAGCTTGAAAGCTTGATACAAAATAGCAAAACCTATGAACGAGAAAAGAAATGATAGTGGGCCGAGCAAGGAGCAGCTTCGCATGAAGCTGCAGAGGATGCTGCTTTCTGTTTCAAATAAGAAAAGAGCAGAGAAAAGCAAGAAGGCCTGTCGCAACCTTGTCGGCACCGAGCAGTTCAAGAGGGCTTCGGCTGTGATGATGTATCTTTCACTGCCGCACGAGGTGGATACTTCAGACGCAATACTTTATGCATGGCAGCAGGGCAAAATGGTGGCGGTGCCGAAGATATCGTGGCAGCAAAGACACATGATACCGGTGGAGATAAATTCGCTGGAGACCGGTTTCAATACGGCCGTTGCCGGTCTGAGGAATCCTGTGACGGGTATGCCGGTGCCGTTCGAGGAGATAGAGCTTGTGGTGACACCGGGATTGGGTTTTGACAGGGTCGGTCATCGGCTCGGCCGGGGCAGCAGTTATTATGACCGGTTTTTCGGCAATGAGCGTCTTAAAGCACCTCGCTGCGGCCTTGGTTTTACCGAGCAGCTTATTGAATCGATACCGGTGACAGAACTGGACGTACCGATGAATTTTCTTGTCACTGATGATGAGGTGATATACTGCAGCGAGCAAATAGCTAAGCCAGGATAAGGAGGTCAGGATGGCTCGTCATTACAACAAAAGGAAGATTGCGAACTGGACATATTCGGCGGTTGGAGTAGTCGTCGCGCTGATAGTGATTTTTCTGGTGTTTGGTCATCCTAAAGAGGGTGATGAACAGAAGTCGGGGCAGAGTTTAGAAGGTAAGTGGGTGACGGTGGAGGAAACGGCTGTGCCGGATGCTCCCGAGCCGGAGCCTTTGGCAGAAGTAATAGGGGTGGTTCCGGAATCAGTTTCACAGGCTGACCCGGAGGTTGCGAATTTGATAGAACAGGCCGAGGCCCTTATCAGCGCCAGGCCGCCGCGAATCATCGAGGCCCGCGACAGGCTGAACGAAATTCTTGCAATGCCGATGAGCGCCGAGCAGCAGGCGTATGTAAAAGAGCGGCTTTCACAGCTTTCGGGCAAATGGCTTTTCAACAGAAGGATTTATCCGGACGACAAGCTGTGCGGCAGTTACCGGGTCAAGCGAGGTGATTTGCTTTCGAAAATCGGCAAAGGATTTAATGTGCCGTATCAGGTCCTGGCGAGGATTAACCGGATTCGCCGACCGGAGTCACTTCGTGCGGATGAGGTTATAAAGATTGTTAAGGGGCCGTTTCATGCGCGTGTGTACCGGTCAAGTTTCACGCTGGATTTGTACCTGCAGGACACGTTTGTGCGGAGTATGCCGGTAGGGCTGGGCAGAGAAGGCATGGAAACGCCAACAGGACTGTGGCAGGTAAAAGTCGGCAGCAAACTTGTAGCGCCGACGTGGACGAACCCGATGACGGGCAAGACTTATGAAGCGAACGACCCGGACTATCCGCTTGGTTCGCGTTGGATAGCTCTGGACGGTATTGCAGGTGAAGCCAAAGACAGAACAGGCTTTGCCATTCACGGCACGAAAGACCCGAACGAGATAGGGACAGCGAGTTCGCAAGGTTGTATTCGGGTCCACAACGGGGACGCTATATTTTTGTTCGATTTGCTCACACCGGCGCTGAGCCGGGTGGAGGTGGTGGATTAGAGGGCATTTACAAGCCCCAGAGAACGAGAACATAAGGGAGTTGTTTTTGTGGTCGAGTCCACTAAACAAGGGATTGTGCAGTCTCGGCGGGCAGGAGGAGTTTCATTCTGGGCATGCCTGGTGTCGGCAGTGCTGCATCTGTTGATTCTGTCGGCGATGTGGGTTACACGATTTTCAGCAGAGCCGGAGTCGGTCGTGTCAAAACGGGTTGTGCCGGCGGCAAGAGTGAGCAGGCCCGGCGAGAAGCTGACCGATGCGCCGATAGTCCCGAAGCCGCGTATGAAAAAGCGTGTAGGCAGCAATCGGCCGATTGAGCGACGGAAGCTTTTTTCATCTGTGGCCGGCTCTGGAACGGGCTGGAGCGAGATAAGCCGGCCGGACAACTGGGAGCAGTTGCCGCGGTTGAGAAGCTCTGCGGAGTCTGAAAAGAAGGTTTGTTTGCCGTACGGTGTTGAGTTTTTCAATGCCCGCAGTCCACATCGGAAGGTATGCTATGTAGTGGACTGCTCGGGCAGTATGAAAGGCAGCTTTGCACAGGTCCGGCAAAAGCTAATCGAATCGGTCAGGCGTCTTGAGAACGACCATTTTTTTGATATTGTTTTCTTTGGCGGCGACAGGCTGGCTGAATTTGGCCAGGGCCGGCTTGTGCGGGCGAGCCGACGCGCCAAGGCCAAGGCGCTTGAGTTTATTAACTCCGTTGAGCCGGCGGGCCAAACCAACGCCAAAGCGGCACTTGAAAGGGCACTGCAGATTCCCGACAGCAGCGGCAACAGCGCGGCTGTTATTTATTTTCTGACTGACGGTTTCGAATTGTCGGGCGAGGATGCGGCGGGTTTTGCACAAGAGGTCGCTTCGCTGCGAAGGCGAATTGCTCCGACGACAAAGATAACCACGATAGGCTTTTGGCCGACGGCTGACGACCGCTGGGTACTGTGTGCAATTGCTACGGAGAGCGGAGGAGAGTTTGTGACGGTCGGGGACGGGTACAGATAGCTGGCGCGTACGGCCGAGACGAGACTATTTTTTTGCGGTGGATGACGATGGGCAAGTTTGGGTTTGTGCTAAAGGTTATTCTGCTGGTGGCGGTACTGGCGGCAGTGGTGGCGGTTATAGCTACGGTGCACGGCCGAAGCGGCGAACGTGCAGGGGCGGACTCGCAGGGGCACAGGTTTTTCGAGCAGTTCGTAGTATCAGGCGGGCCGGTCGTATGGTTTGTGCTTTTGCCGATGTCAGTTGTGATGGTGTATCTGGTGGCGGATTACGGCTTCAGGATTCGTCGGGCCAGGCTGCTTCCGGGGGGGAAAGGGGCGGATTTATCAGAGCTGGTTGAGCTGGTCGGTGCTGAGCGGGTGGCATCGGAAATTGCTCAAAGCGAGGATTTGGTGAGCGTTGCGGTGGCGAAGGCACTTAATCAGGGAGGGGACTGGTTCAAAATGCGAAGCGTGATTGCCGAATCTCTGGCAGAGCAGGCCGGTGTACTTATGCGAAGGATAGAATGGGTCAACCTGATAGGCAATGTTTCGCCAATGGTCGGTCTTTTCGGAACTGTTTACGGTATGATAAAGCTTTTCAACGCGATTGTACTGGCGGGTGGCCAGCCGCAGCCGGCCCAGCTTGCCGATGGAATTTCGGTTGCGCTGGTGACCACTTTTTGGGGTCTGTTCATTGCGATACCCGCGGTGGCTGTGTACGGCATATTTCAGAACCGGATTGAGACGCTTGTCAGCGAGGCGGTGACCGAGGTGGAGGGCGTTATGCCGCAGATAAGAACGGCTTTGAAAAGACACAGCCAGCGGCGTTGTGAGCAGAAGCAGAAAGTTCCGATTGAACAGTTGGGCAATAAGTCGGGCCGGAGCATTAGGCAGGCATCTACGTCGGCCCAGCACTAAGGGGTCTTTGCCGTGCGGATTTTGTTTGGTAACAGAGGGGCGTTGGGGCAGGGTGGCGGGCGGTGCTCATTCAATATGACGCCGATTATCGATATAGTTTTTTTGCTGATGATATTTTTTCTGGTTGTTGCTCGCTTTATCGAGGCTGAGAACTTTCCTGTCGCGGTGCCTGATAAGTGTGAATTTGCCGACGAGCAGCGGCCCCATCGCAGCCAGGTTACGACTGTAACGGTGACCAAGGGCGAGGGGGGCGGCGAATTTGCGGTGGGCGCCGAGAAAATCGATGCGGAAGGCGCTGCCGAGATTGTCGAGCAAATAGCCGGGCTGCTGGACGTTCGGCTGAAGGATTTGCCGGCCGAGCAGCGTGTTGTAACTTTGCGTGTTGACAAAGAGGTGCGTTTCGCCCAGGCCCAGTACGCTCTTGCCGGCATTGCGGCAAGCAGCGCCAAAGATATCAAACTGGCGGCAATCAAAGGCGAAAGACCTTAATCAGTGGGCGGGTGGTAGTCTTTCGACACAATTTCCTTAAATCGCTGGGAACGTCTAAGCGTCTCGAAGGCGGGGTCTGCCTTGGCCTTTTCTTTCACACGCAAATCGATGTCAATAGATTCACGCAGGTATTTAAGGCTTTGCCTGGAGTCATTTGCCGCCGCCAGCACACGGGCCAGTTTGTAAGCGATTTTGCCTGCTTGTTTCTGGCCGGCGATACGCCAGACAATCTTATATGCTGATTTGAGATTCTTGACAGCGGGCTCGTGTTTGCCGGAGGCGTTGTAACAGTGCGCGAGATTTTCATGGGCGGCCAAGAGCATCCTGGGATTGCTGATTGGCTGGGTCTGGTGGTTTTGCAGGGCTTTTTCGTAGTATTGTTGTGCTTGAGGCAGCTTTTTCGCATCGAAATAATAGTCGCCTAACAGTACCTGGGCCTCGGGATTGTTCGGATATTTTTGTGCGAAGTCCGTGACCAGTTGCAGACGGTTTGTGACGTGGCCGGTAGCGTCCGAACCTGTTGGAGCGACGAGTTCGGCGTCAAGTTTTTTATAATCCTCTGCTTCTGGGGAATGGCCGATTCGAAATGACTTGAAGATGTCCACAAGTGTTTCCCGTTTATGCCTGGTTATATCGGCTATGAAACGTATTTCGAAGGCGGTGTCGTCTTTTACCACAAAGCCGTGGTATATCCATTTGTTGCGGGCACGTTCCTTTGCCTGGGCGAGTTGGCTGGCGTTAAAGCCGGGCAGACTTGGATTTACCCAGCACTGTATGAGAACGGCAATACCGTTTACCTCGAGTTGTTCGATAATCTGTCTTTGACCGGACTTGAAGGCTGGTGTTTCGGTAAGGTCTTTTCTCTGATGTCTCGGGTTGGTATTTGGAGCGGTTTTCCTTCTAAATATCTTGATTTCAATGCCGTCGGCCGTACGGCCTCCGAGGATAAGACTCTGGTTCAGTACCTCCCATGGCTTAAACAAATCACATTCAATGGTTAGCTGCCAGTCTTTTGAGGGTATTAGTACTTTAATTGTATCGGCATTAGCACGAGCTGCTGTCAGCAGAAAGGCCAGCAGGATGAATTTGTTTATCTTAGGCGTGCTGCAGATGTGGGATGACATTTTTGCCTCCTGATTCAATATGTTTTTTTGACTGTTCGCCGAGCGTGTTCCTTTCCCAGAACACACCGTTTCTGTAACCTTGAATATTGGTGTCGCGCAGCGCCAGGTGGAGTCTTTTGGCTGCGAGCAGGCAGTATTCGGTATCGATTTCGACGCCGACAAAGTAGCGGCCCAGTTTTCTTGCGGCAACAGGCGCCGAGCCGACGCCGGCAAAGGGGTCGAATACGAGGTCGCCGGGATTCGAGCTGGCCAGTATCAATTTGGCCAGGAGCTTTTCGGGCTTTTGGGTCGGGTGGTCGGTGTTTTCGGGCATGGACCAGAAGGGAACGGTGATGTCGGTCCAGAGATTCGAGGGATGTGTGAGTCGAAATCGACTGCGGCTGGTTTCGTACCAATCCTTTGGTCGGCCGTTATCGTCAGTATAGGGTGCCATGACCTTTCGTTTGAGTTTGACGGCGTCGAGGTTGAAGGTGTAATCGTCGGATACGGTTGCGAACCAGATGTCCTCTGAGTTATTTTTCCAGTTGTTTTTTGAACCTCTGCCCTTTTCTCTTTCCCATGTGATGCGGTTGCGAAGCTTGAGGTATTTTTGCAGGACGAGATGGACGGCGGTAGAGCTGCGCCAATCACAGCAGACGTAAACCGAGGCGTTTTTTTTCAGCAGCGGCAGCAATTTTACAAACCAGTTTTCGAACCATAGGCCGTAGTGTTCAAGGCTTTTTTTTCTAAATGTTGCCGAGCCGAAGCTCTTGTTGAGATTATAAGGGGGGTCGACTATCAGTAAATCGACGAAGTTTCGAGGCAGCAGGACGGCAAGTTCGATGATGTCCTGGTTTATGATTTTGTTGAGAATTGAGGCGGTTTCAACGGGCTCGGAGATTTTGACAAGGGTTTTGCGGTAAAGCTGTTCTTCCGCCGGTGTGAGGGTTACGGTTTTGTTACGTGGCGCTCGATTTTTTGCCAAATGATATAGCCTCCTCAAGTGCCGGTCTTTATTTTAGGCTGATTCTTTTTTGGCCTTTTTGGTTTTTGAAAAAAGCCGGACTTTGCCGTCGACAATATCGTTGGTGATGACGTACTTTGCCGGTTTAGGTTCCTCGGGCAACTGGTACATCAAATCGACCATTAGTTCTTCGGCAATAGAGCGCAGGGCCCTTGCGCCGGTATCACGTTTCAGGGCTTTTTTTGCGAGGGCGTGCAGGGCGTCCGTGGTGAATTCGAGCCTGGCGTTTTCCATCTCAAAAAATTTCTGATATTGTTTGACGAGAGCATTTTTGGGTTTTGTGAGAATGGCCATGAGGGCATCTTCATCGAGAGCGGAAAGGGTAGTTATGACGGGCAGTCTGCCGACCATTTCGGGAATCATTCCGTATTCGATGATGTCCTCAGGGATTACCTGGTTGATAATATCGCTGTATTCGGTTTTTTCGTCGGCGGCGAGCGTCATTTCGGAATCGAATCCTATCATCTTTCTTCCGAGCCGTTTCTTGATAATGTTTTCAAGGCCGACGAAGGTGCCGCCGCAGATGAACAGTATCTGGGTGGTATCAATTTGTATGTAAGACTGTTCGGGGTGCTTTCTTCCGCCCTGTGGAGGTATATTTGCGATGGTGCCCTCGAGCATTTTCAGCAGTGCCTGCTGTACGCCTTCGCCGGAGACGTCGCGAGTGATGGAGACGTTCTGCGAGGTCTTGCCGATTTTGTCGATTTCGTCGATGTAGACGATGCCTTTCTGGGCGGCTTCTACGTCGTAATCAGCTGATTGAAGCAGTCGCAGCAGGAAGTTTTCCACATCTTCACCGACGTAGCCGGCCTCGGTGACCGTGGTGGCATCGCATATCGCAAAGGGGACCTTCAGGAAACGAGCAAGTGTCCGGGCAAGGAGGGTCTTTCCTGCGCCGGTCGGGCCGATAAGCAGGACGTTGGATTTGTCAATTTCGATGTCGCTTTCTTTGCTGTCGGCATGAAGGAGGCGTTTATAGTGATTGTAGACGGCAACGGAAAGATACTTTTTTGCGTGTTCCTGGCCAATGACATACTCGTCGAGGTGGTCTTTTATCCCGCTTGGTTTTGGCAGTTCGGTCAAAGTGAACATCGGCCGACTAAGCCGTTTTTTGTCCTGGCGTATGATGTTGTGGCACAGGTCGACGCACTCGGGACAGATGAAGACATCATTTGGGCCTTCTATAAAGGCGTCAGCGGTGCCCGCGGCCCGGCCGCAAAAGCTGCAGATTGCTCTGGTTTTGGCTTTGTCTGAGTTCTTTGCCATCTTAAAATTATCCCATTTTCCGGGTTGTTCGACCAGGCTCCAAACTCGCTATTTTAACCGGCCGACCGTGTATAGGCAAGAAATTTAGTGAATCCGATTGTGGCTATTTGCTTTTTCGGTAGATGAGCTGACTTTTTCTTACAGTAAGTGTGTGAACCGGCTCGTTATCGATGCTGACTATCTGATACGTCACTGTGGGGTCGGACAAGGTCGTATCGAAGCTGAGTAGGCCGAAAGAGCATTTTTCGTTATAGCCGAACAGGCTGCCGGGCATTAACTTATGAGTATGGATGTTGGTGAGTTTTGAGCTTTCGAACTCGTAGAAATCGTAGCCGTTGGGGCGACTGATTTTCCATGCGTCTGAGCGGTGCCGGTCGGCGCTGAGCAGAATTACACCTTCGATTTTGTTATCTTCGATGAAGCTGAAGATTTCTTCTCGTTCAGTCTTGAAGCCCCCCCATGTGTCGATATTGCCGGGAACTTTACCCCTTCGGGTGTTCTGCCAACCTGCTTTCGCTCCATAGGCCCATGGGACGGGGCTGGCGATAACCTTGAAGGTAGCTTTGGAGGCGGTTAGTTTATTGAGCAGCCATTTTTTCTGCACTGGGCTGAGCATAGAGGGATTAGGTTCTTGCGGGTCTGTTTTGTAGTATCGGCCGTCGAGCATAAAAAAGTCTACGTCGCCGACGGCAAAATCGAACCAGCAGCCGGGCTGCGTTTCACCGCCGCCATAATAAGGGTTGTTCCAGTTGTTGCGGAATGTCCGCCAGACAGGCAGCTTCCATACGGGTTTGTCTATATCGGGCCCGCCGATGATGTCGTTATCGCCGAAGTCGTGGTCGTCATAGATTGCATAAATGGCATTCGATGTGACAAATTTGCGAAACTCGGGTCGGGACTGACGACGGTAGTAACAGTATTGCTGAACTTCGGCGTACTCGGGGTGGTCGATGTAGACATTGTCACCGA
>Ga0114923_10001195_pt1 | contig 18397 bp, 34 predicted proteins | sample SumtaG_FD_89578 | JGI IMG/M metagenome (GOLD analysis project Ga0114923, IMG submission 89578) | Deep subsurface microbial communities from Indian Ocean to uncover new lineages of life (NeLLi) - Sumatra_00157 metaG | ecosystem: Environmental > Aquatic > Marine > Oceanic > Sediment | place: near...
ATTTATTAATAAAGAAGACTATTGGGAAATGAAAGATAATAAAATATTTTGGTCAAATGGACAATATCAAAAAATAATTAGCGAATATTGTTTATATTCAACTGACTGGTATTTAGTTCCAAAAACATATCATATTTATATTTGTTCAAATTGTAAATGTCAATTATCATTAGAATATATGGGAAAAAAATGTTATAAATGCGAAGAGTATTTATACATTCTAGAATGTAAAAAAGAGGCAATATTAAAAGAATAAAATGGCAAAAATATTAGTAAAAAACGCAATTGCAAGAAAGCCAGGACATTTGTATTATTTAGACAGATGGGGTAATATAGTTGAACATTCAGTAGGAATAAGAAAATTATCTATATTTGAAAAACTAAAATGCAAATGGATCGAGTTCGAAAGGTGGTTAAATGATGATTAGTTGGGCATGGTTCGTAATGTATCTGATATTAACAGTTGACTTAACTCATGAAGCAATAAAACACGGTAAAAAAAGAAAAGATATAAAACACGACTTTTGGATTAGCTTAATAGCAAAAGGTATCTTAGTTTGTCTAATCGCCTGGATTGCAGGAGGGTTTACTTAAAATGGCTCCTGAAGCAAATCCAAATACATTAGATTCAGAAGCAATCAAATATTTAGGTGACACTAACAAGAAATTAGTAATGAAAATGTTTGATGACAATAATAACATAGTAATGTTATTTGAAATGTCGGTTGTTGATAATGACAATATTAAAGTATCTAATGCTTCAAATACACATAACACTCAAATAGGAAAAAATAACACCTATACACAATAAGTTATTACTTTAGAATTACATAGGAAGGTATATAAACACTAAAGTAATAGAATTAATACTATGGAAAAAAGGAAAATAAAAAAATCACCAAAATGCAAGTTTTGTAAAAGAGTAATTGACAAAAAGCTTATACCTATCAATGATGATGTAAAACCAAGAGGTGTTGCATATTTCAAAGGTGATATAGTTCATTCTAAATGTTTCCGACAAGCTAATGGCCAAGAAGAATACAAAGAAAGTGCAGTAAAATCTAATTATAATCTCGAAAATATGGGATTAATAGGAGAGTATATTCGATGATAATTAGTTGGTTTTTATGGTTAATAGGAATATCATCTATTGATACTACTTCAGATTATTCTGGAGTAATGGCAATGGCTGGATTCTTAGAATTCTGGGTTTGGGTATGTATTTTAGGAACGCATTTAGGTTGGGGAGGTCCAGCAGTATGTTAAACAAACAATCAATAAAATTCTTGAAAGAGCATTGTGAATTCCAACATTCTAAACACGATTGCTATGTACTTTTAGCAATATCGAGAAAGAAAGACGTACCACATATCACAAACTCACAAGAAGTTGTATTCCGTGAAGTCCTGAGAAAGCCTGAAGACCTACATCGAAAGTTCTCACGATTAAAGCTAAACACTGAAAACTATAGAGACGAAAATGACATCAAACTCCCATTCTATATTTACATAACATTAAATGCAAGAGACGGGAGAAAGGCTGCATTAGCAATGCAACGAAAGATAACAGATTGCTTTTATGAAGAATCATTAGGAAACGATCGTTCACGTATCTTCAAAAGACTTGACCGTGAATTCATATCAGTATTAATGAAACCAGCAGCAAAGAGCAAGAACACTCGATATTTTCTATTAGATATTGATACTAAAGAAGCCGATTTTATTAGCAAAGTTGCAGGTGCCTTATCGTTTGAAATATGTGAAAATTCTATTTCTCAAATAACAAGACATGGATTCCATTACAAAACAAAACCATTTAACATTCAAGAATTTAAAACTAAATTTACAGAAGAGGAACTCAAAAACAAAGTTGAAGTAAAGACAGATGCCCTTATGTTCGTGGAATATGTGAAAAATGATAATTGTTAAATTTAAAAACGGAACATATGGAATAAGAAAATGGACATTATTTGGATATGAATTTAAATCTTTAGATGATTTTGGAGTTTCAAATAATTTTTGGTGGAATATTAAAAGACATCCTCAATATAAAGAAGAGTGTCAAGCAGATTTATATAAAGTAAAAGAAATATTCGAAAAATTAAATGATAATGGAAGAGAGGTAAACTTTATATAAAATGGCTCCTGAAGTAAAAACATATAAATGTACTCATGAATGGAGACAAAAATTTAACTTCGATAATGAAGTAGAAGAATTAAAAGATAATGGATATTATTGTATACATTGTTTAAAAGAAAAATATTAAAATGGAAGAAAATAAAATAAAACTAAAACAATTCGTAATAGTTCCTAAACAGCCAAAGATGAGCAAAGGAAAAATAGCATCGCAAGTAGCTCATGCGATTTATATGGCAATTAAAAATCATAGAAATAAACCAGCTGCTGGAGCTGATAACATAATAATTGATGAATGGGAAAAATCAGGAATGTGCGTCATTGTCCTAAAAGCACGTGATACAAATCATCTTAATGACATAGCTAAATATCTTGAACAATGGAATATTCCACATCACTTATACATTGACGAAGGACTATTCGGTTGTGACCCATTTACACCAACTGCATTAGCAACAGGAGTTTTAGACGAAACTCAACATTGGTATTTCGAAAAAATGGAGTTGTTTAAATGAGTACTGGATATTTTATATTAAGGAAAGCTTCGAAGTCTTTTCCATTATCTGGTTGTAGGAATAATGCTCATTCTGGTTATCGAACTTTGAATAAAGCTATTTCTGTAATGAAACATAATTTTTCAGACAGGAATGGTATGATTGTAGAGTTTGACGTAAAAGAAGATGGACGATTAGATTATTCAAGAAGCATATTAAAACCATGGAAAGAAGTTTATAAAATAATCGAAGTAAATTTCGAAACTATGATAATGAAGGAGTGTAAAATAGAATGATAGAAGAAATATTTGAAAAACAAAGAAAATTCCAAAAATTATTGAAAATAGATACAACAACACAAGAATTTAAAAACTTAATGTTTTTGGGATTATTCGAAGAATCAGTAGAATTGATGAAAGAAACTCCTTTTAAGTGTCACAAGAAAAAACAACAATTCAATAAAGAAAAATTCCTAGAAGAATGCGTTGACCTACAACTATATTTAATTAATTTAGTGATGTCTGAAACTACAAGCGAAGAATTTCTAACATTAATCAAACAAAAACAACAAATAAATTTCAATAGACAAGCTGCAGGTTATTAAAATGATAAAGAAAATAAGATATATTGGATTTGTCTCTTTAGAAGGCGATACATATCAAACAAGAGAATGTAATGTTAAATCTATGAAGGAAACAATGATTTGGAATAAATTAAACACTAAAAAACAAATAATTACTTATCTTACTGGCTTAAAAATACATGAAGAATCGATAAAAGATTTTGTGGAATTATTAAATGAAACTAAACGAATTCAAAAAGAAGAAGCAAAAAAAGAAAAATTAGAACAAAATAAAACAAGAAAAATGGTCGAGAGGTATTTCAAATGAAAGAAGTAATAAACACAGAAAAACGTCCAATATTCAATTGGGCATCAGGGTTAGAAGAAGGAGCACTTGAGCAAGCGAAGAATAGTGCTAATCTTCCATTCACATTCCATCACGTTGCCTTAATGCCTGATGCACATCAAGGTTATGGAGTTGGAATAGGAACTGTATTAGCAACAGATGGAGTAGTAATCCCAAACGCAGTAGGAGTTGACATCGGTTGTGGAATGTGTGCACAAAAGACATCAATAAAAGCAAAAGACTTTACAACAGAAACACTCAAAGAAATAATGGGTGAAATACGTAAAACTATTCCTGTAGGATTTAAGCATAGACATGAAGATTGTGAAATAAAAGAAATGCCATTATTAGAATCAGCTAAAAATCACCCAATTGTCTCTCAACAATACGAAGCAGCAAGAAAACAATTAGGAACGTTAGGAGGAGGAAATCATTTTATAGAAATTCAAAAAAGTGATGATGGATTCATTTGGATTATGATTCACTCTGGTTCAAGAAATTTAGGACTAAAAGTAGCAAAACATTATAACGATGAAGCCAAAAAGCTAAACAAGATGTGGCATTCGTCAGTTCTAGAAAAGCATGATTTAGCTTTCTTGCCCATTCACAATCAATTAGCTAAAGACTACATGGAAGAGATGCAATATGCTTTAGAGTTTGCATTAGCTAATAGACAAAAAATGATGAATGATATTAAAATGATATTCATGCATAAAACAAATTGCTTATTTGCTGACTTCCACAACATTCATCACAACTACGCAGCAATGGAAAATCATTATGGCAAAAATGTTATAATTCATCGTAAAGGTGCAACATCTGCGAACAAAGGTGAAATTGGTATCATTCCAGGCTCACAAGGAACGTGCTCATATATAGTTCGTGGCTTAGGGAATCCTGAATCATTTAAATCATGTTCACACGGAGCAGGAAGATTAATGGGACGTAAGGACGCACAACGAAGACTAAATTTCGAAGAAGAAGTAAAAGCACTAAACGACAAAGGTATTGTTCACAGTATTAGAAGTGTTAAAGAATTAGACGAAGCACCAGGCTCATACAAAGATATTGACCAAGTAATGAAAAACCAAGAAGACCTTGTAAAAATAGTGACTAAATTAACGCCGTTGGGAGTTGTGAAGGGATAATGGGAGTTTGTTATTATAATTGTGATATTTGTGAAGAAATTTATTGTGATTGCGGAGACTATTCTTATTGTGAGAAATGCGAAACTTCATTTTGTGAAGATTGTGTAGATAAATTTGAATTAGAATACGGAAAAGATGATGAATTAATAAATTGCCCAATATGCAATAAAACAGAAGTTACATATCATGAAATTAGAAAAGTTATGTGGGAAAAATTAAATTGTACTAAAGAAGATATTAAACGAGATATATTGATAAGTAAAAACAGAGTAATAAAATGAATAGATTTATAAACACTAAAGTAATACTATTAATATGGTAAAACCAAAAACATTCAAATGTCCACATTGTGGAGCTAAGTGCAGAAAAGTTTATTGGGAAGGTAAAATTAAAGTTGAAAATGAATATTTCAGTAAATGGAATGAAAATAAACAATGGCAATTACATAATTGTTATTATCATTTCGATGGAGAATAAAAATGAATAAAGAACTAATAGAAAAAGTAACAGAAATGATGCACCCACATCCAGTTTATTTAGTAGGTGGAGCAGTTCGTGATTATATTATGGGAAATGAGCCAAAGGATTATGACTTTTGTACACCAGCAACTCCAGATGAAATAGAAAAATGTATTAAAGACGAAAATAGAAGAGCATATTTAACAGGAAAACGATTTGGAACATTGGCTTGTAAAATAGATGGAGAAATGGTAGAAATAACTACTTTTAGAACCGAAACTTATGAACCAGGAAATAGAAAACCAGAAGTAGAATATGTAAACAGTATTACTGCTGATTTAAGTAGACGTGATTTTACTATGAATGCGATGGCAATAAGATTTACAAAAGGACATCTAAAAATTATTGACCCATTTGAAGGTGAAGAAGATATTCAAAGAAAAGTAATTAAAACTGTTGGATTCGCTAAACAAAGATTTAAGGAAGACCCACTTAGAATTTTAAGAGCAATTAGATTTGCAGCTAAATATGGCTTTGAAATAGAAGAACAAACATTAAAGAAGTTAAAGAAAATGACACCACATTTAATAGATATATCTAAAGAAAGATGGATGATTGAATTCGATAAGATATTAACATCAACATATACAACAATTGGTCTTCAATTATGCTGGGAAAATGAAGTATTTAAATGGACAATACCTGAGCTACAAATGCAATATAATTACGAGCAAAATAGTAAATATCACGATTATACATTACATCAACATACTAAAATGGTAGTTAACGAATGTCCTAAAGAGTTAAATATGAGATGGGCTGCATTGTTTCACGACATTGCTAAGCCTTTTGTAAGAACTGATAAAGAAATAACAGTAACTGCAAAAACAGAATATAGTGATTTTGAAATGAATGAAATAAAATCAAATTATATTGGACATGAAATATTAGGGGCTGAAATGGTTTTAAAATACGCATCTTATTTGAAATGGAGTAATGATAGAAAAAATACTGTATATTGGTTAGTTAGAGACCATCTCGAAGATGGAAGTAAATTAAGACAGTATGACAATATGTGTAAGAAAAAACAAAAAGATAATGATGAACCAAAAAAAGAGACAAAAACGGATTGAGTTAATAGGGAAACTTTTAAAAACCGTAAATACTAGAGAAGAATATAACGAGTTAACTATAGAATTAGCTCAATTAAAAGAGGAAAAAGAAATAAATGACATTTGATAAATACAAAAAAATAAAAATACTAGGTCATAGTGATAATCAAGGAATTTTCGACGATTCTAACGATAATATAGTTATAGAAGAAAAAATAGATGGAGCTAATTTTAGATTTATGATTAAAGATAGAGTTATAATTTTCGGTTCAAGAACTCAAGAACTTCATCAAGATAAAGAAGAACAATACTCAAAGAATTTTAATAGATGTTGTAATCATGTAGAAAAACAAATTAGAAAAGCTGAAAATAACGGCATTAATCTAGCTGATTATGAAAATATGATATTTTATGGAGAATGTTGCGTAAAACACAGTATAAATTATGATTGGGAAACCATGCCGCCTTATTTAGGTTTTGATATTTGGATAAACAAAGAAGAAAGATTTTTAGAAGCTGATTTTGCAGCATCATTTTTCCAAATTTTAGGATTAGATTTTGTTCCAATAATTAACATATGTAAAGCAAATGAAATTAAAGCAGTTGATGACGATTTTGTTCCTCAATCTATATACTCTTTAAACAAAGCAGAAGGAGTTGTTTTCAAAAACTATAACAAACAAATATTTGCTAAATATGTAACTGATAAGTTTAAAGAAACTAATAAAGAAACATTTGGAATGTCAAAGAAATTCGCATCAAGTGATGATGAATATGTAACAGCTGTTTATTGTACAAATGCCAGAATCGAAAAAATGATATTTAAATTAATAGATGAAGAAGTAAAATTAGAAATGCAAATGATGAAGTTTCTTTCAACAAGAGTTTATAAAGATATATGGGAAGAACATTGGAATGAAATTGCTCACTTAAAAGGAAGGTCAGTTAATTTTCAAAAATTCAGAAGAAGAGTTACTAATAGATGTTGCTCTGTTTTAAAACAAATTATAGTAAATACTGCATTAGCAGCTGGAGATAAACAAAATGAATGATGAAATTTTATCATGTGTATTTATAATAAATATATTTTTATTATTTTTTGCTTTAGTAACTGGAACTACTGGTTTTCTTTTAACTTTAATTATTTTTGATATATGGATATTTTTAACTAATTCTATCTATGATTATTATAATCATTCTAAAAAAACAAATAAAGATTATCCAGAAATAAAACAAAAGAGGCATGTTTATATTACTAAAATGGACCCTGTACTTATACCAATTTCATTATTAATAGGAACTATATTTTTACTATCACTAACTATGTATAGATTAAATAGAATGAATTCTAATAATTATACAACTGCTGGCACAGTTATTGTGGGACGAGCTATGGGTAAAACTAAATTAATGTCATCACAATATTTAGGTATTGCACAAAATACAGTACAAAAAGGACAATCAGTTCGAATTACAACATCATCACATACAACAGCACCTTCATCATCATCACAACCTACGAAAAAGGAGGCAGATTTATATTATTAAAATGGTAGATACACAGGAAATATATTGTACTGAATGTGGAGAGTATATTAGATTTGAAACCAAACCAGAAAAAAGTGGTAATTTAATTTTAGTTTGTGGACATTGCGGACATAGACATTGTAGAGTAGTTATAAATGGAATTGTTACTAGCGATAGATGGGATGGAATGAACGATAGTAATGTAGACCCACGTTGGAGTGCATCAAGTAAAAATAGTTTATGGAAGGAGGAGCAAATGAAAAAGCTGAACTCTTAACATGAAGAAAATATTATTTGGACAAGCAGCTACTGATAAAACAGTTTCAGGAAAGATAGTTTTAAATACTCGAGATGTTATTAAAGCTAAAGAAAAGGGAGAAAAAGTAATATTAGTAAAACATCATACTACTGAAGATGATTTTGAGGCATTACAATATTGCGAAGGAATACTTACAAATGTAGGTGGTCTTTGTTCTCACGCATCTATAGTAGCTAGAGAGTTAGGAAAAGGTTGTATAATAAATTGCGATGAATTAGAAATAAATGAAAATAAAAAACAAATTAAAGTTGAAGGAGGACAAATTGTATCTGTTGGCACCAATATTATACTTGATGGTTTTACTGGTAATATTTATTTAAAATGATAGAAGATATAAAAATACCAAATCCAAATCTTGAAATAATTATTGGTAGTATTACATTACATATAGAAGATAAAAAAACGATAGTTACTAGAATTAAATATAAAATAATGGAAGTTTGTTTTCCAATGAAAATAACATGGCTAGAGTAAAAGACCCTAAAATGGTAGCTCAAGGAAAACGAAATAGAGCAGCTGGAGCACGATTCGAAAGAAAAACAAGAAAAGATTTAGAAGAAAAAGGTTGGACAGTAGTTAGATGGTCAAATCAAATGTCATTAGAAAATGAAACAATAGTTCCAGCTAAAGCATTATTTGGAATGAGTACAACTGGATTTCCTGATTTTATTGCTTTTAAATCTCAATATTCAGGAGATTCTGGTTCTATTGGACATTATGAAGTAATAGGAGTTGAATGCAAATCAAATGGTTATCTTAAACAAGAAGAAAAATTAAAGTGTCAACTTTATTTAGATAAAAATATATTTACTAAATTATATATAGCTAGAAAAGGCAAAAAAAGAGGTGAAATAGTTTATGAAGATTTCACACTCAAAAAATTTTTAAAATAAAATGGCAGATAATTGGGATAAATTAATAGGAAGAAAAGTAAAACTTTTAATAGAGGATACTCCATATCCAAGACAAAAAGATGGTATTGTAGATGCAGTAGACGAAACTCACTTATGGTTAAAAATAATAAATAAACAAGGAAATGAAGAAATTAAACCATTTTCTCGAATAAGTATTAAAAGAATTGATTAACATGGATGATAAAAAAAAGGAATTTATAAAGGAATTAAAAAACAATTATAGTTCTCTAAGAGTTCATTATGTAAATATGCCAGCAGATGATTTATGGCAAACAGATAAAACAGTATTAGAATTAACAGATGAAGAAATAGAAACAGTTAATTTAAGACGTATAAAGCCAAATGAAATAATTTTAGATTTAGAAGAAAAAGAAAGACTTCAAGAAATAATAGATAAATTAACTGAAAAATCTTGGAGTTATGAAATATGGGACACAGGTTCAAGAGGTTATCATATTCATTTAATTTTTGAAGAGTTAATTAATTATAATTTAGAAACTAGAAATAGTATTAGAAAGAAAATTATTAGAGAATTTGAATGTGATGAATCTAAAAGTAGCGAAAATACTTGGTTAGCTATGGAATGGGCAAATCATTTAAAAACTAAAATAGAAGATAATAAAATTAAAACTAAAATTAATAAAGTTGGTAATTATTCTAATAAAATTCCAACAGAAGTTATTCATTATTCTGAACAAATGGCTAAAATGAGAAAAGAAAAAGTTGTAGAAAATGATGATGATTTTAAAAATTATAAAGAAGACCCTTATCTGAGATGGGCATTATCTACAGTAATAAATAATGGAGGAAGAAATAATATTTTATTTAAGAATTTAGCTATTGGTTTAGTTAAAAGTGGTTTATCTAGAGAAGACGTTATGAAATATGCTCAAATATTAGTTAAGAATTGTCCAGGAAAAAATACAGCTGAATTTATGGGTTGGGCAGATAAAACAATTGCTGGCGATTTATCTGAATATAATAAATATGAATTGGTTCAATGGTCATTAGAAAACGATCACCCAATTATGTATAAATTAGAAGATGGAAAAGAAAGTTTATTGTCTTTATTTTCTGCTAAACAAATTTGGAGAAATATTTGGATTAATAAACCAATTTTGTCACAAGAACTTTGGATGAATATTTGCTTTCATAATATGTTAGGAACTACATTAACAGATAGAGATGGTAAAGATTTAAGAATTCATTCTATTTTTACTTCTCCTACTTCGTCAGGAAAAGATGAAGGAGTAGATTTAGTAAGATATTTTTTAGAAGAATTAGGATTTAAAACTTCAGTTCCTTCTTCTATTACAGATAAAACATTAGTTGGTGGAATGAATCAAACTATAAAAGAAAATAACGATAAATATAATTTAACTGCAGATAATTCTGAATATACTAGAGGAAAAACAACACATGTTTATAGAGACCCGAAAGAAGTTGGTGAATTAGGTTCTGCTGATTGGATGGGCATTCCTGAAAGTGAATTTGTTTTTAAACCCGGTTCATTTAACAGAACTCTTCAAACTATTTTAAGACAAGCGATGGACAATAAAAGAGAAATTCAAAAAGGTGTTGGAGGAGAAATGATTAAAGTATATACTAATACTTCTTTTTTAATTACAACTTATCCTATTCCTGATGCTATGGTTAAAATTTTAAATAACGGTATTTTTCAAAGATGTTTATATTATAATAGAATTTTAGATGATGAAGATAGAGAAAATATAGATGAAGGAATTAGAAAACTAAAATTTAACAAGGCAGTAAATACAGAATATAATGATAAAGAATGGAAAAATATTTTATTAGAAAGATTAAAACTAATTAAAGAATGGTATAACGAAAATAAAGATAATATTGAATTATTCGATGGAATGGATTTATATATTGGCAAAAAAGTTTCAGATTACAAAAAAACATATGATGTTTTAAATTGGCAAGATAGAGGAATTATGAATGCTATTATAACAAGAGGTTATGGAATAATTGAAAAATTAATTCTTCACAATACTATTTATAAAACAAAACTTTTAATAGATAAAGAAGATGTTGATGATGCATTTGATTTATTTTTTATTTGCGCAGATAGTGTTAAACTATTACTATTAAAAGATACTTCTATTAATAAGGAAATTAATACATTATGTTTAATTCTAAAAGATGGCAAAAAAAGTAAAATGGAAGTTCATAAAATTTTAAGAGAAAAATTAGATATGACTAACAGTAATAAAAGAACTGGTCTTATAAAAGCAGCTTTAGATAAAGGAGCTATTCAAAGTTTCAGAGAAGGAAGAAATACATTTTTACATATGGAGGAAGTTGAAATAAATGCATGAATAGATAGTTTTATAAACTATTAATACTATTAATTATTAACAAAATGGAAGAAACAAAAGCACCAATACAATTCACAGGAATTTTTAAACCTAAAAAAATAGGTGATAGTTTTTACTTATTATTAGGAACTAATATTAGAGATAAAATACCTTTAAATGAAAATTCAGAAATTCTAGCAACTTTAGAAATAAATGACCCAACTTATAAATGTCAAGGTTGTGGTTTTGTAGTTAAAAATCTAAATAAATCAGGAGGTGTAAATGATGGAAGAAAATCAAAGTAGTGGTATGTCTGGTATTGGACCGGCTCCAAGTGGTAAGTTAGATGCTAACGAAATCGCTGGAATGAAGGTTAAAATTGCCAAGGTATATGCAGGTGTAAAAGTTTGCGATTATGACGAAGAAGGGAACTATGTTCAAGGACTTCAACGAGAAGCTCCAGTAGTCTATTTCGAAACTGAACCAATAACAGATGGAAAAGTCGGAGAACCAGTAACAATTCGAGAAAGAATTAACCTGAAAACAAACACAACTTGGAGTACTAGTCCAAAGTCTGGAATGATGAAGCTTTTTAAGAAGTATAGAATCAATAGACCAGAAGAAATGACAGGGAAAGAAGTTATGTTAGTAGCAAGACCGGGAAAAGACGATTCTGTTTGGCCTGCATTCGAAATTGAGTAATTACAATTTCAACTGAATTTTATTATTTTATTATTTATTTAATTACAAAAAAAACAAACAAAGGAAAAAATGGAAACAAAAATAGAAAACTGTATAAGGTGTAAGAAAACTATTAATAAATTAGTTGATGATAAAGATAAATATTATATTTGTCCTAAATGTAACGTTAGTTGTGCTAATATTAATTATAATAATAAACTTAGAATTTATATAAGTGCAGGGTGGTTTGACGATTTTCAAGTTAAAGCATTGGAATTTTTAGAAAAAACTTTATTCGAAAGAAAAGATTTTCAAGTTTATTCTCCAAGAAAAGAAGACCAATTAAAAGCAGGCGAAACATTTACTAAAGAAGTAAAACAAAGAGTTTTTAATTCTAATTTAAAACAAATGAATAAAGCAGATATAATCATTTCATCTACAGTCGGAAAAGATATGGGTACGTTATTTGAAGATGGATATGCATATGCAATTAATAAACCGATTATTTATACTTTCTTCGACGAAAGATTTGGAGAAAAGATAAATTTTAATTTAATGTTATCTGAATCTGGTATAGCTGCATTTACTAATAAAAAAGAATTTAAAGATTTTATTAAAGATATGACTAAAAAGAATTTTAAAACTAAAAAAATAGAATATACAGGAGCTATTGAATAATGACAGCAGAAAAATTAGCTAAAAATATATTTCCATTAACTACGATGATTAGATATAATAACGTACCTCATATTATAGATGAATCAGTAGCTTCACATAGTTTTCAAGTCTCTATTATTTGTATATCTTTATACGAAGAATATAAACCAAAAATTAAATCTTTAAATTTAGAAAAAATGTTATTAATGGCTATGCTTCATGATATTCCAGAAATTTCTACAGGAGATATTCCATATTTATGCAAAAAGAATAATGAAAATTTAAAATTAACTTTAGATTTAATAGAAATAGATGAAATGAAAAAAATTGTACCTGAAAAATATTTCAAAATATTTGCTAAATATATAAAGAAGGATTGTCCTGAAGCTGTTTTAGTAAAGTTAGCAGATACTATCTCATCTAAAATTTATGCTGATGAAGAAGTAAAAGCTGGTAATTCTAATTTAATTAGAGTTATAAAAGAATCAAAATCAGGAATTAAACAATATAAAAAAGTAATGAAAAAATGGATGAAGTAATAAATAAAAAAGAAATCAGACAAGATGAAATCATCAAAGCTGAAAAAGAACAATCAAAATTATTTGGAGATGAAGATGCCGAAGAGTGAAGATATACCTAAAATAGAATTGCCAATGAAGTTAAGATTCGGAGAACAATCAAAAACTGAATTTGGTACAGAAAAAGAAGTAATTAAAGTTACTATGATTGACCACCCTAGAGATGATTTTAGATTTAATTGTTATAGACAAATAATGTCTACATGGGTAGATAAACCAATAACATTATCTTTAGCTACTGATGAAGAGGTTAATGCTACATTTAAAGAATTAATTTCAGGTAAAACATTACCAAATGCTATGGAAGGACTTAAGTTTACTTTTTTAATGGAAGGATTAACTCATATAGAGATTTCACATGTTTTAAGACATAGAGTATTTAGTTCAGTACATGCATTATGTTCAGGAGATAGAGATTTGCGAATGGACTCTGTAATGATTCCAGAATCAATTCAACACTCTGAATTTAGTGAAGAATATAAAGAGTTAACAAGAAAATGCAAAGAGTTATATGCTAAAATGGTTGATTCTAAAAAAGTTTCTCTAATGGACGCAAGATATATACTTAATAGAAATCATACTTATTATTATTATTTCACTATGAATTTAAAGGATGTTATTGCTTTTATTAATCAAAGAAAATGTACTCAAATACAACCATATGCAGATAATTTATTAGCTAAAGGAATGTATGATAATGTTATTAAGATAATTCCTGAATTAAAAGAAGTTCTTTCTTTAAGTTGTGATGCAAGATGTCATTATGTAAGAACTGCTAATACTGGAAAAGCAACTAATTTATATTGGCCAGATAAAGCTCATGATGTTTTCGATTGGAATCCTGAAAATTTTATTTATAAAAAAGAGAGACATGAAATGGGAATTCCCAAGACATGGCAGGATGAATAATGGAATTTAGAAAGATAATATATTTACAAAATAAGAATATTAATAAAAATAATTGTATAATATCAGAGCAAGCTATTTCTCATTTAGAATTAAGCAAACCAGAAACTTCAATGGTTCTTAGAATTTTAGTAAATGAAGAAAATATAGTAGTTATAGAATTTGCTAAACCAATAAGTCTAGAAGCGATTCGAGAAGCTACTAAATTAGAGAATAAAGAATTATGATTCCAATTCTAGCTTTCGACTCTCCAGACAAATGTGGAAAAGACACTCTTATAGCTGCATTTCACAAAGCAACTGGTTATAAATATCCAGCTATAAATAGATTTACTGGAACTTCAATTTCATATGCTGATTTCTGGAACAGAGATTTAGATGAACAACCATATTTAGAAATAGAAGCAGGATTATTCGATAAGGTTCTATTAATCTATTTAGATGCTCCACAAGATGTATTAGCTAAAAGATTTAAAGAACATAATGAAAAAGATATTAAAATAGAAGACATGAATAAATTAAAGAATTGTTATGGAAGATATTTAGATAAAACTCTATTACCATATATTGAAATAGATACCTCACAACCTATTGAAGATTGTATAAAAGAAATAGTAGATTTTATAGAAAAACAAGAAGATGAAGATATAATTTCAAAACAGAATAGATTAATAAAAGGAATTAAAAATTTTGGAAATAGAGTTGAAAATACTAAAGAATTAACTAATATAGAATTAAAATTTAAACCAGAAGAAATAGATTTAATAGCTGCAAGAATGACAGAAGCAAAAGCATGGGAATTAATAAATGAAGAAGCTCCTGAATATGCAGAAATATTCTGTACTTTAAATAACTCGATTAGATTAAAATTGAATTATTTTAAATCACAAAATCTTAATTCAAGACAATTTGTATATCATAGTGATTCATGTCTTTCTAAATATCAATTAATAAAAAGAGGAGATACTTTAAATGTTTTTGTTAATATGAGAAGTTGTAATATAGCCAAAATGTTAATTGCTGATTATTATGGAATTTGTAGTATAGCTAAATCACTTAATGAGTCATATTTCAAGTGTAAAGATATTAATGTTACATTGAATATTACAAGTGCTCATCTTTATAAAAATGACTGGTAATAAATTAGTATTTATTGGAATAGCAGAAGAAGCACAAATAAACGATTTTCTTTCTCATCTAGGAAAAGAAAAACATGAAGTTCATTTTACTAATTTTTCGATTCCTTCTTCTTTTTATGAAGAAATGGATAAAATAAAACCATTAATAATAATTGATTTAGAAAAATCTAAAATAGACAAAAACAAAATTAAATGTCCTATTGTAATTTTAGATGAATGGAACTTATTCAATAATCTATATAATAAAACAATAAATCACGAATTAAAATATGATTGTTATATAAACTTTATCTCTAAAAAAATATTATTTAAAAATGAATCATGTCTAATTAATTTTATTTCTCAAATTGATGATATAAGAATAGCTAATATTGCTGTTGATTCTGAGTGGAAGCCAGTGATTACTTTTAAAGGTTATAAAGAGAGCATTAAATGTGAATTCACTTATTATAATTATTGTTATACTAGATGTAGTGCTTCTGAAATGGATAAATATTCTTTAGATGGAGTACCAGTTAAAAGAACATATTATAGAACATTTAGAGATTTGCCAGAAGAAACATGGGAAAAAGATTTACATGCTGATTATAGATTTATTGTAGATTATTCTGATTATTTCGAACCAATAGAAAAAGAAAAATTAAACTATATGACATATGATATTGAAACAAATCAATCTGTTGATGTAATTAATACTCCTGGAGAAATTATATCTTTAGTTTATTTGCTAAACGGTAAATATGAATTCTTGTGTTTAGAAAATAATAAAGGTAATATGGATTGTATAAGAAACAAACCTGACGTAGTAATGTTTAATACAGAAAAAGAAATGTTAAGATATTTTATGAACATATTTAATAAATGTAATGTAATAACTGGATTTAATACAGATGGTTTCGATAATATTTATCTTTTAAATAGAGCTAAACTTCTTGGTTTAGACCAAAATAAATTTTCTCCAATAGGAAGAGTTGATAATAGAATAGTTGAAGAAAAAGATAGATTAGATGGTAGAAAATTAAATATACATGGTGTTGATATGATAGATGCTATGACATATGCTAAAGATAAATTCTTTATATACTCTTTAGATAAACCATCTCAATATAATTTAGATTATCTTGGGCAATTTTTAAAATTAGGAACTAAAGTTCACGATACTAGAGGACCTTATACACAATGGCTTGAAGACCCTGAAATGCTTTATAAATATAATATTCAGGATGTAAAATTAACTAGAGATATAGAAGAACATATTGGAATGATTAACTATCTTTTATCTTTCAAAAATCTAATGCCAACTTTTAATTTAAAATGGAGTTTATATAATTCAAAAATTATTGATTTCTTTATTTTGTGTAATTATTCTAAAGATTTTGCATTCCCTAGTAAAAAAGAAAATGAGTATGAAGAATTAGAAGGTGCTTATGTTAAAACTCCTATTTCAGGAATTTATAAAAATGTAGCTGTTTGTGATTATAAAAGTCTTTATCCTAATATTATTAGACAGTTTAATATTAGTTTTGAAACTATAACTGGAGACAAAAATAAATATTCTAACAATACTAATATTGATAATATGTTTTATACAGATAATTCAAGAGAAGGTTTAATGCCAAAGGTAGTAAATAGATTAATGTATATGAAAGATGATATTTCTGATGCTATGGAAACAGACGACGATCCATTATTACCTGTAAAATATAATGCAATTAAGGCAGTAATAAATGGAATTTATGGTGTATCTAAATATAAATATTTTAGACTTTATAATATTAATTGTGCTAGGTCAATTACTCATTTAGGAAGACATTTAATTAAAGAAGCAGAAGCTATTGCAGACAAAAAAGATGGAATTTATACTATTTATGGAGATACAGATTCTATTTTTGTTCATTTAGAAGGAGATTATAATTATATGAATGCTAAAAAATATTTTGAGGATTTAATGATTTATTTAAATTTAGAGTTAACTAAATATTTAATGACTGAATATAAATCAAAAAATAAATTTATTACTTTAGAATTTGAAACATTATTCGATAGAATTATGATGACTAAAGCTAAAAAGAAATATTTTGGAGTTGGACATTTTGTTAAAGGTAAAGATTTTGATTATCAAAAAGCATATGGTAGAGGAATTTCAATAGTTAAAAAAGATACTCCCGTGATTTTAAGGCCATTATTAAAACAACTTCTTTTAGATATAGTTTTAAGTGATAAGGATTCTACAATTAAAGATTCTATAAAAGTAATCAAAAATAAAATGTTTGCTCTCGATTATCAAGATTTATTAATTACTAAACAAATTTCTAGAGATTTAAATGATTATAAAGTTACTCCACAACATGTAAAGGCAATGTTATATTCAAATAAATTTATTGGAACTAATTTTAGTAGAGCTAATTATAAAGGCGGTATGCTTCATGTGATTAATCCAAGCACTGAAGTTATTATGTTAGATTCTAATACAGATTTGCCAGATAATTATAAAGTAAATTATGAAAAATATTTTGAGTTATTTGTTAAAAATCCTATGATTTTATATTTAGATAGATTTCAATATTTCTTTCTAAAAGATAAAACATTAGATGATTTTTTCAAAACTAATAAAGTTACTGATTAAACTAAATTATAAAGGAGGTTAAAAATGGAAGAATTAAAAGAAGGATATGATTTGAAAGATGCTATAGATAAATACTATGACTCTAAACCCGGTTGGGGAGGCAGTGATAGAAATTATTTTTACATGAGTGAAGCTGGTAAATGTGAGAGATCGATTTATTATGGATTTAAGAACAAAGAAACAAAAGCAATAGATGCTAGAGTTAAAAGAATCCTAGAAAATGGTGATTATGTTCATGCTAGATTTACTAAAATATTCGCAGAAATGGGAATATTAATAGCAGCTGAAATAACACCGCAACAATCTGATTTAATTCATGGTAGAGCAGATGCTATTATCACTGACGGTAAACAAAACTATATAGTAGATATGAAATCTATTAGTCAATGGAGTTTTACACCGTTAAAAGAAGCTAAAGAAGAACACAAGATTCAGTTAATGATGTATATGTATTTTTTTAAAATACCAAGAGG
>Ga0114923_10001196_pt1 | contig 18394 bp, 28 predicted proteins | sample SumtaG_FD_89578 | JGI IMG/M metagenome (GOLD analysis project Ga0114923, IMG submission 89578) | Deep subsurface microbial communities from Indian Ocean to uncover new lineages of life (NeLLi) - Sumatra_00157 metaG | ecosystem: Environmental > Aquatic > Marine > Oceanic > Sediment | place: near...
AACAAACCCTTGTTTTCCGGCCGCAATATTGTCGCACCCACGGACACTACTGCACACATCAAAAGTGTTACACCGTCTCAACGTGAGTTCGAGCTGGGTAATGGTCTCCTGGACATCATGAAGGGCTATGACATTGGCCTAGAGGGCTATGGAAGCAAACTATTCTTTGTGCCGGCTGACTGGAATGCTGCCAACAACTTGGCAAAAATCCGCAGGAAAGACAAGAACTGGGCGGAGTTCTTTGAGATCCAGGAACGTTGGTGTGACTTCCGCGCTACTCATGCTTCCACCGTGCACAAGGCACAAGGAAGCACATACCGTGAGGTCTTTGTGGACCTCAATAACATAGGCACCAACACAAGATGGCGTGAAGTAGCACGGCTTGTGTATGTTGCTATCACGCGAGCCAGTGAAAAGGTTCACGTTTTCGGCGGACTCTCAATGAACTACGAGAAGAAGCCCCTCAAAGACATCTTGGAGGCTTTCAGAAATGTCGACAATTTATGATTTCCGGTCAATTATGAAAGAACTGCTGATGACCCAGCTGTACAAAGAACAGGTCACTTACTGGAATAAGGAACTCGCAACTGTTGCCATAAAAAATGCTCGCAACTGGGGACGACCTGAATGTTATAATGTTTATTATAACTTCAAACGGTACTACCCATTGATACTTGAGTGGTGTGACGAACCCATCAGCAAGAATCAATATTGCTTACCAATGCATGAGAACTATCCGGAAGAAATGGCAGACATGAAAGAGATCGCAAACGAACTTGACGAGCTGGTAGATGAAAAGTACGAATCGGAACGATTCCTTTCTGGATTGATCACATTCCCGGCTCCACCCGAGGTATTTGCAGCCATACTGGGCGATACACTATACTCAACTATCGCTGCTGAGATGGAAGAACATGCCGAAAATTACGAGTACAGCTCCTTTTGGAATGAACGCCAGGCCGTATCCCTCGAAACATTCATGCGAGACAAAACCTACATCGTACAAAGTATGCGACAACGCATCCTGCTCAATTTAATCACATTGGATTAAACCTCATGTTAAAGCACATTTCCTTCGGTGACGACCCGAAACAGCTGGCTATATTGCTGCCGGAGAGAGATCTTAACAAGGAAAGTTTACTCAAGTATTATGTTGAGCACCTCGAAAGCCTGGGAATAGCCCGGGAAGGTATTATTGCTTTCAGCCTGGATCAGAACCAGAAGGGTAAATCGCCAGTGGCGGTCATGAACCCATGTATCGAACAACTCAAACAAGTTCTGTATCACATGAAGATCGAAACCGTCATGTGCTGCGACTCCACGTATTTCAAAAAGCTCGCTGGCATAACGAAAGTTGAGAAGTGTTACGGGTATCCCATGCCTTGGGATACTTTAAAGTGTTTCGTCAACTTAAATTATAAGGCCCTTTTTTATAACCCTACCCAAATCAAGAAAATTGCCCTGGTGCTCCAATCCCTCTCCGGTTACCTGAATAAGACAGGAACCGTATTTGAAAAAAAAGTGAAGATAGATCGCTACTACCCGGACACCGACCGGGAAATTGCTGCTGCAATAAAAGAACTGCACAAAGAACCTGCCCTGACTTGTGACATAGAAACCTACAGCTTGAAAGTCAACAAGGCAGGTCTCGGGACAATCACATTCTGCAAAAATGAGAAATCTGGGATCGCATTCCCCATCGGGAAGAACCGTTTCACCCGGCGCCAGCTTGTAAAGTTCTTCTCTAAGTACAAAGGAAAGCTCATATATCACGACTCCACATTTGATTGTAAAATAATCATCTGGGAGCTGTTCATGAAGCATTCCAGGGATTATGCAGGTATGCTTAAGGGCTTACACCTCATGTTTAACAACATGGAGGACACTAAGCTCCTTGCTTACCTTGCCTACAACACCACAGCCAACTTATCACTGGGTCTTAAGGACTTAGCCTTCGAGTATCTGGGCAACTGGGGCGTTGACACCACAGATATCACCAAGATACCTATGCCAGAGCTGCTTGAGTACAACCTGGACGACGGAGTAGCCACCTGGTACGTGTACAACAAGTGCAAACCTATTGTCGAACGGGATCAAAAGCAGCCTTACGACGAAGTATTCCACAAAGCCCTGAAAGTAATTACGCAAATGGAGCTTTGCGGAGTACCAATGAACATGGGTGAGGTCCTGAATGCTGAAATAAAGCTGGATGATGTCCACCGCACACACAGCGATGCGTTGCGCAAGCATCCCATCGTCATACAGTTCAACGATATCTACCGGGACAGGCTCGCAAAGGATGCCACTGCCAAGCTCAAGAAGCTGGTTAAAACCCGTGATGACTTCCTTCACATGGAGTTCAATCCGAACAGCAATCCCCAGATAGCGGAGATGCTGCATACATGGCTCAAACTGCCTGTATTGGGCACCACGGATACCGGGAAGCCCAGTACGGGTAACAAGGTTCTAGCTGCTCTAAAAGAGCGCCTGACGAACACAGGGGGCTCCCCACAGCACATTGAGGTGATTGAGCACCTCATAGCATTAGCGGAGGTCTCAATCCTGCTCACGACCTTCATACCGGCCTTCAAAGAGAACTCCATTAATAAGGACGGCTGGTGGTGGCTACACGGTTCTTTCAACCTGGGTGGCACCAAATCCGGCCGCCTTTCAAGCTCTGATCCAAATTTGATGAATATCCCGGCAGCCGGAGAGACAAAACGAAAACGGCAATATGCCAAATGGATCAAAGAAGGCTTCCAACCACCACCTCGAACCAAGCTAGATACATTCGGCTGGTTGATGGTAGGTGCCGATTTTGACTCCCTGGAGGATGTAATATCAGCCCTGCAAACGAAGGATCCAAATAAATTGAAGATCTACACAGACGGCTATGACGGTCACTGTTTGAGAGCATATAGCTATTTTGGGCCCAGAATGCCTGATATCGACCCTAACTCTGTGAAATCTATCAATTCTATTGCACAGAAATACCCGGATATCCGTCAATTATCGAAGTCACCGACCTTCCTGCTCACCTATTTCGGCACATTTAAAGGGCTCATGAAGCAATTCGGCTTCACAAAAGAAGCTGCAAAAGCGATTGAAGCCAATTATCACAACCTCTACCAAGTCTCAGACGAATGGGTTTGGAAGCAGATTGTCGAAGCAGGCAAAGTAGGATACGTGGATCTGGCCTTTGGCCTGAGACTACGTACTCCGATGCTGCCCCAGGTGATACTACAAAGTCATGATCTCATGCCATTCGCTGCACACAAGGAAGTAAAAACTGCGGGCAATGCGCTCGGACAGTCGTACGGTTTATTAAACTCCCGTGCAGCAAATGACTTTATGCAGCGTGTATGGGATTCAAAATATGATGAACGGATCCTGCCAATAATGCAAATTCACGATGCGCAGTATTACATTATCGAGAACAGCTTGGGTTGTCTCAAGTTTGTGAACGATAACCTTATTGATGCGATGCTCTGGAACAAAATACCGGCTATTCAACACCCAATCGTCAAGATAGGGGCTAAGCTTGAGATCTATTATCCGAATTGGTCACAGAACATTGTTCTACCCAACTACGCTTCACGTAATGAGCTGAAGCAGCTACTTAACAACATCTGAGGCGGCTCCGCCGCTGCGTAGGTGAATTGGAGAACCTCATGTACACAAATTATAGCAATATCTCACTACCATTGGCCGTTTGGCTCGCAGCCGATGATGGGTACGATATGGTCTTTGATCCAAAAAAGATCTCTGCCACAACTTTGCTCAAACCCATCAGAAGCGTAGTACTCGAACGCCGGCTAATAGCCAAAGCTGTTGAAGGCATATCAGATATTGCTGACCTGGTTCCAGCCCGAGTAGGCCAAGCGGTACATACCGCAGCTGAGGTCTCCTGGCTATATCATCGTGATGTAGCTTTTCGCAACTTGCAGATTCCGCAAAAAGTCATAGACCGGATCCGCATCAACCCGGACAACGAAAATGAGCCTGATATCATACCCATCTATATTGAACTCCGAAGTGAAAGAGCATTTGGAGACTTTATTGTTTCAGGGAAATTCGACTTTGTTAGCGAAGCTCGAGTCCGAGATATTAAAACAACCAAAACTTATAACTGGATTCACGGCGGGAACGATGAGAAATATGCCATCCAGGGATCCATCTACCGAGTGCTCAACCCGGAAATCATCCGAGACGATCACATGGAAGTCATGTTCCTCTTTACCGATTGGAGTCCGCTTAAAGCACTGGCTGACAAAGAGTACCCGCAGCAGCGCTGCAAAAGCAGGATTCTGCCTCTCATGCCCATTGCCAAAACAGAAGCCTACATCATGGAGAGGCTGGATGCGATTAAAGCTGCTGAAACTTTGTCGGAAAGTGAACTACCAAGGTGTACACCCGAAGAGTTGTGGCAGTCACCCGCAAAATGGGCATTCTATAAAGATTCCACGAAAACAACACGGGCCACTAAATTATATGACAACCCGGGTGACGCTATCGCACGTAACGCCGCACAAGGAAATACAGGACTTGTCGTAGAAAGAATTGCTGAACCGAAATTTTGCTATTACTGCCCAGCTCGGGCTGCCTGCACACAAGCAGCCGAGTTTGAAAACCAAGGACTATTAAAATGAACTACGACAATTTACCGTTTCACCCAACTATGGAAAAAGTGGTCGATATACTGCGCAAGAAAACGCAGAACCAGGACCCGGTATTTTTTCGGCTCGTAGTTTCATATTTCTTTTCCAAAATCGCCAGCATGATGCGGACTAATGTAATGATCGGGGATGAAATGATTATCCCTGTCAACATGTACGCCGTGAACCTGGCGCCATCGGGCAGTGGCAAAGGCCATTCCATTGCCATTATTGAGGAAGAAATCATCAACGGCTTCAGGCAACGCTTCCTGGACGACACCTTCCCTCAGATGGCGAAGAAACGACTCACCTCAATCGCCAATCAACGTGCCATACGAGATCAAGAAGATCCAGATAAGGAACTGGAACGAGTGCAAGCCGAGTTTGAAGAACTGGGCGTACTCCTTTTCAGTTTCGACTCAGGCACCTCAGCAGCCATCAAGCAGATGCGAACCAAGCTCCTCATGGCAGCTGCCGGCTCCATGAACCTCGAGATCGATGAGATTGGATCCAACATGACTGGCAACACAGAGGTGCTCAACAATTACCTGGAACTTTTCGATACTGGAAAGATCAAGCAAAAGTTGACCAAGAATACCAGGGACAATATCAGATCAGAAGATCTATTTGGCCCAACTCCCACAAACATGCTGCTGTTTGGAACACCCACCAAACTGTTAAACGGCTCGAGGATAGAAGATGAATTCTATGAGATGCTTGAAATTGGATACGCCCGACGCTGCTTCTTTGGATTCTCGCGCTTCCGAAAAGCTTCCAAAGGACAGACAGCTCAAGACATGTATAACCTGTATCACGATCCACAGGTCAACACGTATTTGCAACAACTGTCCGATAAGTTTGCATGTCTTGCGAATGGCAACTCTTTCAGCCAAACCATTCGCATGAAGCATGACGTCCTATTGGAGCTATACGCCTACAGGATCTGGTGCCAAAACCAGGCAGACAAACTGTCCGAATATGAAGATGTCCGGAAGGCCGAGATATCTCACAGGTACTTCAAAGTCGCCAAACTCGCAGCAGTGTACGCATACATCGATCGGGATGTATGGATCAAGTCCAGTCATCTCCAGAACGCCATCGCAATGGCACAACAGTCCGGTGTAGCCCTTAATGGGATCCTTAATCGCGAGAAAAACTACGTTAAGCTCGCTAACTACGTCACTGGCATAGGTAGAGAGCTGACTCAAGCTGACTTAACCGAAGACTTGCCCTTCTATAAGGGCACAGAGCAGGCTAAACGCGAGATGATGAACCTGGCTATCGGTCACGGCTATAAAAATGGCATGTACATCAAGATTGAGATCTTGGATGACATCCAATTCATCAGTGGCAAGAGAGTTGATCCAACTGACCTGGATAAAATCAAGGTGGCTTACAGCAAGAACATTACTGGCGGATACTACAATGATGTAATCCGCTGGGATCAATTACACGCTCTGGTCGAGAACCAGGGATACCACTGGATTAATCATCACCTGAGAAACGGCTACCGTGACAACGAGCACGTTATCCCGGGCGCAGACCTGATTGTGTTGGATGTTGAGCACAGTATCGACATCGACACAGCCAAGCTTCTGCTCAAAGATTACACCTTCCTCGTCCACACCACCAAACGCCACACCGACACGGAACACCGGTATCGGATCATAATTCCACTGGATCACCAGATAGAATTAAACCCGAAAGAATATGCCGGTTTCATGAAGAATATTTATGAGTGGCTGCCCTTTGATGTGGACACCGCAACTCACGATAGATGTCGTAAGTGGCTGGCAAATAAGGGAAAACACTGGTATAATAAAGGACAACTTCTGGACACCTTACAGTTTATTCCCAAGACCAAGAAAGCTGAAGACCGCAAAATAATCCTTGCGGGGCAGACCAATTTGACTGCCCTTGAGCGTTGGTCAATCAACCAGGCAGAAGATGGAAACCGTAACCACACATTGGCACGGTACGCATTTACCCTGGTTGAATTGAGACACGACTTCGAGACCATCCGTAGCAAAGTGATGGATATGAACTCGAAACTGGAAGATCCATTGGATGAAGCTGAAATTCACAGTACTGTCCTGCAGTCTGTCAGCAAACGTTTATCAACACAGGAGAAATAACTTGAGTGATACAGTCAACAGAAGTCTAGTACTCATAGGCGGTAAAGCAGCAGGCGGCAAAACAGCCAGCCTACGTACTCTCAAAGATCCAACGGGAGTTGTATACCTCGGCTGCGAAGCTGGCAAGGAATTGCCCTTTGCTCAAGCGGAAGGTAAAAAATTCAGGAAACTGGTCGTCACCAATCCGTACCAGGTGCACTCTGTCTTCGCAGAAGCAGAGAAGGACAAAGCTGTCCACACGATAGTAATCGATACGCTTACTTTCTTAATGGACATGTTCGAGAGCACCGTGGTACTACGAGCAGACGACGGCAGAGCTGCCTGGTCAGATTACGCTCAGTTCTACAAAAAACTGATGCAAGAGTATGTTGCGGCCACCAACAAAAATGTAATCATGTTGGCGCACATAACGGACGTCCTCGATGAGGTTGAGGGTGTTATGGAAACCCTGGTGAAAGTGAAAGGTCAGTTAATGACACAGGGCATAGAATCTTACTTCTGTAATGTAGTCACAGCCCGTAAGATCGCAGTAACCAAGCTGAAAGACTACGCAAACCCTCACCTGATTATCACACCTGAAGAGGAAGTACAAGGCTTCAAGTATGTCTATCAGACCAAGCTAACAAGGGAAACTGTCAACGCACGAATCCGAGGTCCTCTGGGTTTATGGAGTACCGAAGAAACGTTCATCGATAATGATGCACAGTTCCTGTTAGACCAGCTACACAATTACTACAATTAGGAGACATTAACATGTCCATAAAAGGCTTAGAAATTGATACAGATGTCGAAACTACCAACGAGGATACTCTCGGCGGTGGCGGTTTTATTCGAGATTCAGGCTTGTATCCCATGTCAGTCGATGTGGCATATCTGGATAAATCAACGGGCGGAGCCCTGTCACTGAACTTGCACCTTCGTGTAATCGACGGCGACAACCGGCTTGTAAAAGAAACCTTGTATCTCACCTCTGGCGACACCAAGGGTAACAAGAACTTTTACATCAACAAAAAGACTGGAAAGAAAATCCTTCTTCCTGGTCGCTCAATGGGTGAGCAAATTGCCCGGATCCTCACAGATCAACCGATGGCTCAACTGACTCCGGAAACAAAGACGATCAAGTTGTATGACTTCGATCTGAAGGCTGAGAAGCCAACGGAAGTTGCATCACTGACTGAAATGGTCGGCCAAGAAATCCTGGTCGGTCTTCACAAATGTGTGACCAACAAAGCCGTCAAAAACGGTCAAGGCAAATACGTTGATACGAACGACAAACGTGAGTTCAACGAAATCCACAAGGTCTTCTACCCGAACGGGTTCAGTGTGACCGAACGGAATGCTGAAGCTGAAGAAGCTGTATTTGTGAACACCTGGCGCGAAAAGTTCGATGCCGAGTATGTGAACAATACCTTCAAACCAGTTGAAGGCGGAGCTGCCGCAGCAAGTCCCGATGCATTGCCCGCAGCAGAAGTAGCAGCCACAGGTGCACTGTTTAATTCAGACAGCGCGTGAGTTCCTACATTGGTGTAGATCCGGGAGCACAGGGTTACCTGTGTCTCCTGGACACCACCTTCAATAACATCACGTACATGCTCAACCCCAGCGAAAATCATGATGATGTCTACCAGTTTCAACTAACACTGAGACAGATAGTATCAGAACATCACATCATGGGAATCGCTATCGAAGACGTCCACAGTATTCACCGGATGTCTGCCAAAAGTAACTTCACTTTCGGCCGCAACGTTGAACGCGTCAATGCTATTTTACAATGCACGTTCAGAGATGTGGACATCGAAAAAGTTACACCTAAAGTTTGGCAAAAAGCTGTTGGAGCACCTTCCAGGAAGTTCTTGAACGATAGAATGAAGCTGAAGCAAGCAATTGCTGACATAGCGGAAGCTATCTACCCACATGCTGACCTCTACGGCCCTAAAGGGGGCTTAAAGGACGGTAAGGCAGATGCTCTAATGATTGCTCACTACCTTTACATGAGAGATCGGAGTTCTAATGAATGCTTCACCACGAAGACCACGGAGACGTAGCTTTAGTAGACGTAAGCCAGTAACTGCATTCGGTACACCCAAGTACAGCAGAGGCGACGTCATCGGTAACTTTACGATCATCTTTTATCACGGACATTCGTTTATCAACAAACGGACTGCCCAACAAATGGCAAAAGCACAACACTGGTACCGCTGCAGGTGTGATTGTGGAGCAGAAGAAAATCGCAGCCAACAAGAATTGATAGACACGCGGCGGGAGCAGAAATGCTACGTATGCCGGTCTCCCAATGAAATCCTACAACCACATCAAGGCGAATTAATATGAAAATTACCCTCTCTGAAACAGACCTGAAAGATGCCATCCAAAAGTACATCAGTCGGATGGGTGTTGACTTATCTGACAAACGTGTCGAAGTCACAATGACTGCTGGCCGTGGAACTAACGGTCACACCGCAAACCTGGAAATTCTCCCACTGGATCTCATTAGTAATGACGATGCCAGGGAAGATACAGATGCTGAAACCCCCACCGCAGATGACAGCGATGAAAATGGAGAAGATCAGCAAGCGATCCCCTTTGACTGGAAAGCGTCAGAGTAGATCATTGAGCCCTCTGTGAAGAGGGCTTCATTTTAGGAGAACCGCATGAAAGCTTTAATCACCACCATCGGACTACTCGTAGTCATATTTGGTTTGATCGCAGCTGCTCCCATGTTTGGGATCGTAGTCGGCGGCGGCCTGGGTGTCTGGTTCCTGCACCACATCATCAAAGAATACAACGAGGAACAGAAAAATGCCCCGTAAAACTCTCAAATCAATGCAAGCAGAGATCGATCTAAAAGATCAACGCATTCGGGCTTTAGAAAGCCTTATTCACTCGCTGGGTGGACATTACCAATCCATCATTGATGGTCAAAGAGAGTTATCGGACTCCCTGGAAAGAGCCAACCTTGTTTATCAAAGGTGGGCGGTAGAAATCGCCAGCACACCAGCACCAGAATCATGAGCTGGTATGACGATTACGGCTATGACTGGGATGATCACAGAGTACCGGTCGAACCATTTCACATGGATTTTGATCGTGTCGTCACTACCACAGAAAAAGCAGTTTTATACGGAATGCATCAATATATATTTTGGGTTCCGAAATCTGTACACAGTATCAGGCAAGCACCTGATACAGAAACCGGTCAACTTGGCGAAATACTGGTAGAAGGGTGGGCTAATATCACCCGCAATCGAGACAACAGTTACAGTCCACATGGAAAACTCCATGTTGGAAAACTTACCGCAATCGAGCAAGACGTCGTAGACGAAGCGCTTGGAGACACATTATGAGTAACGAAAGCATCACCCTTTATTTCAATTCCGGATCCGCGGACAAAGTCTACCAGGCCAGTTTAGAAAAAGCCGAAGAAATCGGATTTGTTGTAAATTTTGCTTACGGACGAAGAGGCGGAGCCTTGAAGTCCGGAAGCAAAACACCACAACCTGTACCGTATGAAGTAGCGAAGAAAGCGTACGACAAGCTCGTCACTGCAAAGATGAAGAAGGGCTATGCACCTAAACCTGGTGAAGGTGTAGCACCACCTGTCACACTGCATGGCAAAGAAGCTGTACAAACTGACTGGATCCCTCAACTGCTTAACCAGGTCACCTATGACGAGGCTATTGCTCTTTGGGGAACGTTCTCAATGCAGCTGCAAACGAAGCATGATGGAGAACGACGAGCAGCTTGGTTTGGAGCTGAGCTTAAAACAGCAAACAGGCGTGGACTAGAAGTTGCCACCACACAAGAAATACTGGATGATCTCGGGGAGTTGAGCACATATCTCAATAATGGTGGACTCCTGGATACAGAAGACATGGGCGATCATTTATACATTTTCGATATCATCTCTCTTACCCCAGAAAATCGTGATATCGTACCCTTCAGAATTCGAGCAACAGGATTAACCATAGTACAGCGAGCTATCACTGATGCTGGATTAAAGCATTTACGTGTAGAATTACCTTTCCAACCCCAATCACTGGACGAGTTCAAAGAGTTCATTGAAAATGCCCGACGTAATAACGAAGAGGGCGTGGTAATACGTGATAGTGCCGGCATATACGAACCTGGACGCCCTAATTCAGGCGGCCCATGTTGGAAACTCAAGTTCTATGCAACCGTAACGTGCCTGGTTACATCAGTACACCCCACAAAGGCCAGTATCGGTATCACAGTACAAGACACTACAGGTAACTGTATCATTCCAGCGAACTATCCCAAACCCAATGTGAATGATCTGGTTGAAATACGCTATTTATACGCTTACCCGGGCGGATCTCTCTACCAACCACAGTATGAGGGCGCCAGGACGGACTTAACTGCTGAGGACTTCATGAATCAGCCACCACTGAAGTACAAAAAATGACTACCGAATTAATGTCACCTAAAATGTTACCACTACTTCATTATTATGAGGCGGAGCTTATACCAATGGGTCGTCTATCAGACGGAACATTAACTGCAGACGACGATTTATGGATTGAAAGAAATCCAAACATTCTCAATATATTTGTCACATTACGTGGCCCAGATGGGGAACCATTCGAATTAGTTATGGATCTGGATATTCCAGCTTCCATGTCACAATTGGCAATAAAACTTTTCAACCGCATCTCAAGTGAAGTAAACTTCAGCAACAGACAGAGAATCGTACTAAAGTAACGTTTAACGCACATAATGATGCTTAATGTATCATATAAGGCGCAAAACAAAGCTGTTTGTGTATTATAAGGGACATTCTGGAGGAGAGGCGAATATTGGCTTAAGACGCTGCGGACTGTAAATCCGTAATCTGCTAGACAGGGTGATGGTTCGATTCCATCCTTCTCCACCACCACTTAGGAATTTTTTATGCGTATTAAAAGACTCAAAAAAATACAAATAAATAGCTACATATTTGATATCAAATGGGATCCAAAACGTGTTGGAGGACACTTTTCCTATTATAAAGGCATCTTAATTATAGGAACTAAGGGTCAAGATACAAATACAATATTCATGTTACTATGCCATGAATTATTTGAAATATGTGCTATCGAAATGCATGTACGCTACAGTAGGCCAGATTGTGAAGGAGATTTTCTATTCAATTTCGATCATAAGCAACATGACACACTTTTAAACATGTTTGCTGCAACTCTCAACAAATTTATTGTATAATATAACCTTCGGAAATTAGCGCAGCCTGGCAGCGCATCTGCTTTGGGAGCAGAGGGTCGTAGGTTCAAATCCTACATTTCCGACCACGTTCGGGTAGCTCAAGTGGGTAGAGCAGCGGATTCCAAACCCGCAGGTTGTAGGTTCGAGGCCTACCTCGTTCGCCAAATTATGGAATATTGATCTGACTAATTGCGGGATAGTTCAGTTGGTAGAATGCCGAATTCATAATTCGGAGATCGCTGGTTTGAGTCCAGCTCCCGCAACTAATTAATGAGGACTGCTACGCTATAGTACCGGCTGTGTTAACGAAAAGCTTGCGGTCAGCCCAGTCCTCTCCAATCAATGAAGCACATGGATATGCAAAAACAATCACTGGAAATGTCGACAAACCAACTTGAATCCCGACAAGCTCCAAGAACAAGTGGTATGAGTACTTCTCCATTTAACCATCAAGGATAAAATCATGGAATTTACCAAATTCCCGAGCATTGCTCGATTACATCGTAACTGTGTCATTACAGAAAAACTTGACGGCACCAATGCCCAGATATACTGGGATGAAGACATGGAGACCATGTTAATCGGTAGCCGTAAACGCTGGATAGTCCCTGGTAACGATAACTTTGGTTTCGCAACCTGGGCAACAGATAATCAGACAGATCTTCGTAAGTTGGGCCCAGGACATCACTACGGTGAGTGGTGGGGTCAAGGAATCCAACGTAAATACAACATGGATCATAAAGTCTTTTCTCTGTTTAACTCATATCGTTGGGCGGATCCAACTGTACGTCCTTACTGTTGTAGCGTAGTTCCCGTACTCTTTGAAGGCCCATTCTGTGACAACGCCATTGAAGCTGCTTTAGACAATCTTCGTCTATATGGCAGCATAGCTTCACATGGATTTATGGATCCAGAAGGTATTGTCGTCTGGCACGAAGCTGCCAGACAATTATTCAAAGTAACACTTGAAAACGACGAAGTACCTAAATGGATTGCAGAACAACGTGCTCAAGCCAACATAAATTAAGCTATAATAGTTATAGCTGCGATTTAAATATTTTTGTGTTACAATTCCTGATTGTAATAAGGGGCCTATATAGGAGTAAGAAATGAGTAGATATGATAATGATTCTGCAGATGCAGAAGCCAGCGAATCAGCAGCTGGCGCAGCAAGCGTTGTAACAGGCGCAGCTGTTGGACAATCACAAGGCGGAACTGGCAGCCTTCAAACAGGTTTCACAGAAACCGGCCATGCAAACCAATCAGACGTTAATACCACTGAACTTATCAGTACTCTTAACGGTTTGATTGCAGCTCAAAGCATCGAACAAAGTAGATTTTTTAATACTATCGATGGTCTCGCAGCTGCCAATGCTCAGTCTTTTCAAGCTGCATTGAATGCTCAAACTTTACGTAATGCAGACCTGGCAGCAGATCGACAATGGAATGTAAATGAAACTGATGCTTTTGCAACAATTCTTGCTGCACGAGTAGCTGAATTGCTCAACCCAACATCGTAAACGTTGCAAGCCTAGACATATAGGGTCAGTTAATTCTGGCCCTTTTTTATAGCCCTATCTACAGCAACTTTCGTAGACAATATGGTTTTCACGAAATTTCTCTGGGAGAAAATTATGTTAATTCCCACACTTCTCGCCACACTTGAAACAGGCGAAGGTCTCATATCAACAGGTATTCAATGGAAAACTGAAAGTGCCCTATTGAGAGCAGATCTTTTAAAAGATTGGATCCATGGACTTACAAATTTGTACAATGTGGCACTTAATGATATGGATGCAGAATACAAAGCAATGCAGCGCCACAAAAATATATAAATGTCATGTTTTAACACGAAAACTTGACAAAATGAGAGCTGCCGCAGCGCAGCGCAGTCCCGTTTGAGTCGGGCCAACTCTCACCTCTTCGATGGGGCCAAGCAGGGCCCAGTCAGGCAAGCATCGGTAAGATCTCGGAAGGATAAGCGCACCGTGAGCCTACAAATCATCAATGCCAGTACGGGTGGAATGCCCGTACACGTATTCGTCGTCCGCAACCATCCCGCTTAAAACCGGATGGAAACCGGCTGCTGTCCAGGTACATGAAAAGCGGAGAACGGGCAGACTCAAGCTAGCTCGGGATTTTTGTGACGAGGCAGTAAGAAGCTAGTAGCCTCAAATCCTTTAATCAACTATGGAGATAGAACCCATGAGAGAAAAAATTGACGAAGCTATCAAAGCTTTAGCTGTGGAAGCAGAAGAAGCAGAGGATAGTGCTGATGCTATGCGATTCAGCCAGGCCGTATTAAACCTGGTAAATGCTCGCAGAGGATTAGGATACGACGATCCCTGAGTTTACCCGCTCCCCTCGCCTGAACCTCAGCAGGTACCCACATCGGTTTAGAGGGGAGCGATCTATTATTCTATATATTAACCTGCCTATGATATATCACTATATATCAGGCTATATGTTAGGGAGCTTATAACATGAACACAATCGACACCGACACCCTTGAAGTACTGCGCAACTCAACTTGCGCAATCGACACCATAGCTCTACCTAATGTGACGCTTGACCGCAAACAATACCTGGCAGTCAACAAAGTACTCGAAAACCTGGGTGGCAAATGGAACCGGAAGCAGAAGGTACACATCTTCTCTGAGGATATCACTGAACCCTGGCAGGAAGTGTTGGAGACCGGTCAGTACGAAGCAAAGCTGGATGAACTGAACAAGGTCTACAATTTCTTCGAGACACCTGAAGGACTGGCTCAACGCATGGTAGCACTAGCTTGTATCCGGGAACACGATATTATACTGGAACCCAGTGCAGGTAGAGGCGCTATAGCACGGGTTATCCGTGACCAGTACGAAGAAAACGAACTTCAATGCATTGAAATGAACCAGGACAACGCAATGGCGTTGGGTATTGACGGCTTTAACGTCGATCAATATGATTTCCTGGATACTCATGATGTTTACGATGTAATCATCGCTAACCCACCGTTCTCCAAGGGTAGAGATGCTAAACACATCATTCACATGCTGGGACTGGCGGAAGTCGTCGTAGCAATCGGTTCAGCAGCCATAGAGTACCGTGATGCACCCGTGTACCGAGACCTGCGAACACTGATAGAAAGGCGCGGCGGATCCATCGAAAAGTTACCAACCGGCACTTTCAAGGAATCAGGCACGATGGTTGAAACCTGTCTGGTTGTAGTTAATGCAAGAGGATTCTAACATGAGTAGATTTGACTGCACTGTAGTTCGTTGGTCTTGCATCGTGGGTCTATTTACCTGGGGCAAACCAGATCTTCTTGATGCTGTAATTGACCTGGTTAATAGGTTAGCAACATGAAAGTTTTCGCAATTATAGATACCTCAACAAATAATTACTGGTCACGGAATCGATGGGCAACACCTACATCTATTCCTGATTTATTTAAAACCAGGAAGGCTGCTGACTACCAGGTCTCTGGTGATGGTAAGTGCAATCACATTAATCGTTGGATACCAAGTATCCAACCAAAAATAGTTGAGATGCGTTTAATTAAATTACGTAGATCATGACCGGCATCGGTAGTCACCACAAGGCGCGATCCATGAACGAAGAATGGCTCACTCCACCCGAAATACTCAAGGCACTCGGCCCATTTGATTTGGATCCGTGTGCTCCCACAATACGTCCTTGGGACATGGCGAGGAAACATTATGACATCAATGGAGATGGTCTCACTTTACCCTGGAAGGGATTCATTTGGTGCAACCCACCTTACGGCAGGCACAACATCATTTGGCTCGAAAGAATGGCAGAGCATGGTAGCGGAATTGCTCTTGTCTTCGCCAGGACTGAAACTGAAATGTTTACTAAATTCATCTGGCCCAGATCTGATGTGCTTCTATTCCTACACGGGCGTATACACTTCCATTACGTGTCCGGTGCCCGGGCCAAGGGAAACTGCGGAGGACCGTCAGTTCTTATTGGATTTGGTAAAAAAGCAGTACGAAGGTTGGGCAGATGCAATCTTGCCGGAACCCTCGTCACAAAATGGAGAAAATGATGGCTAACTGGTACGGAACAGCTCGTTCCAATTATTTTGAAGTGAAAAATCAAGCAGCTTTCCTAGCCTGGGTAGATGGCCTACCGGATATATCAACACAAGGCAGAGGACAAAAAGGTGAACCAACACAATACATGATCTATTCCAACAGCCATGATGACGGTGGATGGCCCACATGGAGATGGGCAGAAGAGGGTGAAGAAGACACCGAGTTAAACCTGGTCGACGAGATCGCACCGCACCTCAAGCACGGAGTAATTTGTGTCTTGATGGAAGCCGGTGCAGAAAAGCTTAGATATATTTCAGGAAATGCTATTGCATTTAACTCGTTGGGGAATTATATTGAGCTTGCACTGAGCGACATCTACCAACAAGCGTATGATGTTTTCAAAATTCACCCAACTGAAGCCAGTTATTAACACACCGAAGGTATCCAAATGCCGAGAAATCATATTATTGGTGGTAAGCAATTCAAAACAGGAATTAACTTCAACATCAATGGTTTAACTGTCCTTACATTGAAACCTGATGGAACATTCAGGTATGGTAAGCATGTCAATCCTGACATAGCTGCCAAGCGTGTAGCACGTTTAATCGCAAAGGAACTGTATAATATCATACAGGATGAACACGAGGATTAGTCATGTATATATTTGACATTGACGGAACACTCGCAGATTGTACACACCGTCTGCACCACATCATAGGTAACAATAAGGACTGGAATGCCTTTGATGCAGAAGGGCAGAAAGACACCCCCATTAAACCAGTCATTGAGATCTGTAATGCACTCTACGACCTAGGCTGGGATATTATCCTGCTCACTGGTCGCAATGAACGCGTACGTCAGTGCACAGAACACTGGCTGAAGACATACGGTGTGCAGTATGATCAAATGTTGATGAGACCTCTCAAAGATCGTCGAGAAGACACCATTGTTAAACTCGAAGTACTCAACGAATACATCGCAAAGGGCTTTCCACAAACCCCTATTCAATCAATTTTTGAAGACCGTCAACGCCTGGTAGATATGTTCCGGGCTGAGGGTTATCACGTTTGCCAAGTCGCCAAAGGAGACTTCTAATGTTCCCAATCTACAACCGCAAAGCACTTGTTTCTATTTACACGCGCCTTGCATTCAACGAGTACCCGCCAGAGAGTCTGAAAGATTTATCCAAAGAACTGGCGAGCCAATGTTACGACCAGCTCGATACCATCGATGAGCTGCAGCAAGAAAAAGCTGACTTTATTGTCCGCTTGGAAGCGTTCAAAACTGAATCACTTGCCCTGGTGGATCGACTGGAAGAGGAGGTAGCTAAGCTACGCCAAGAGCACAGCACAGAGAAATTCTGGCTGGAAGCTTCCATAGGTCACCTGGAAGAATGGAACCGTAAGCTTCGTGCTAGCAAACAAGGTACTGAAGAAGAGAATCGTGTTCTCAAACATGCCTTGGAGAAAATAGTGATATGAAAATTAAAATTCGCAAAAATAAACTTGGAGAGTACTATGGTCTCTTCGTAGCCAGAAATGGCAGGACTGTCTGGAACACCGGTGACGGCTACGTCACACGTTACAGTATGAACAATGCAATCTGTATATTGGATCCCTCATCACTTTATGAATGCATCGATGAAACTGATCCGAAGAATCCGTGTATCTGGGAGTACTGACATGATTACAGGTGCTTTCATTTTCGGCGTAGGCTTTGGTCTATGGATTTACTATTGTGCAACCAGGGACGACAAACCATGAACGAAAATAACGAACCAACACATGATTTATGTGCACAAACCTGGTGGGAATGCACATGTGAATGTCCTGTAACCAGTACTAAACGACATGATTGGATCATGATTAAAATGACACACAAATATCAATGCTGGGATTGCAGAGAATTTTTACAACCACTATTAAGTGACGACACACCCTTGCAGCCTGAAAATCAAAAGGATACAATAGCGGCTATGCGAAAAGCTACGCCACTCTTCACAGGTTGCTACAACTATTTCCCTAAAGCATTAGCAGCAATTGCAAGAGTCTCCCTGGCAGGTAACGAACAACACAACCCGGGCAGTCCTCTGCACTGGGATCGCTCCAAATCTGGAGATGAACTTGATGCTTGTGCACGACACATGCAAGATGCTGGCAAATTAGACGACGACGGACATCGGCACAGTGCAAAAATGGCATGGCGAGCTTTAGCAAATCTTGAGAAAGAGATTGAAGCAAACGAACAATAATTCGAGGTCCTTATGAATAAGATGATGGAAGATAAAAATCGACCATTCTGTTACGAATGTAATCGTTGGATGGGTCGAACAGGAACAGCA
>Ga0114923_10001198_pt1 | contig 18368 bp, 19 predicted proteins | sample SumtaG_FD_89578 | JGI IMG/M metagenome (GOLD analysis project Ga0114923, IMG submission 89578) | Deep subsurface microbial communities from Indian Ocean to uncover new lineages of life (NeLLi) - Sumatra_00157 metaG | ecosystem: Environmental > Aquatic > Marine > Oceanic > Sediment | place: near...
AATACGTCGAGTGAGCGCCGAAGTCGAGGTATTTGGCGCCATCACCATAGTAGATGGCTGTCTTGAAGGCACGAGGATTCATCCCACCATAAACCGTGTTGAGAATCAATCCCCCGTAGACCGTGAACTGGGACACATGCCGATTGACAAGCCAGGAGATGCCATTGCTCATCTCGAATACGTCCTTCAGGACGATGGCCCGCATTCCGGCGTCTCGAGATGCAATTGCAGCCTGAATCGGATCCATCCTCCGCGGACTGCTCTGAAGATGTGGCCCCGGGTGCACGTGAATATCAATTGCGCCTCGCAGCAGTTCCTGACTAAGCTCTGGCGAACGGCCTTCTTGTAGTGTCCTCATCGTTTTCTCCTTGCTGTTCAAATCGCCTCCGCCTCGCCACGTGCAGTAGCGATCAGAGCGTTGTATTTCTCTGCATTGATGTTTCGACCAGTTAGAATCAGCACTGTCTTCTTGCCGATCACGTCGACCTTCTTGCTCAGGATGGCTGCCAAACCAACAGCGGCGGCACCTTCCACCATGAGCTGCTCTTCTTCTTGTAAGACTCGCATTCCATCAAGAATCTCTGGTTCATCCAACAGCACAGTGTTGTCCAATCGTTCACGCAAGATCTCCCACGTCAATGGAGTCAGAGTGCCCACCAGCCCATCGGCAACAGACGGAGTCAGATCGATCTGCTCATGGCACCTTCTGTCGCGAAAAGACAACCACGCTCCAGGAGCGCCCGTCGGTTCAATGCCAATGATCTCCGTGTCGGGCTTCGCCGCCTTAACCACCGTGGAAATTCCCGAGGCCAACCCCCCCCCGCCAATCGGAGCGAGAATTGTGTCTACATCCGGAAGATCATTCATGATCTCCAGTCCGATTGTTCCCTGGCCTGCAATGACGAGAGGATGTCCATGCGAGTGAACATAGGTTGCCCCCTGTTCGTCTGCGTAGTGCAGTGCTGTTGTCAAGGTTTCGAGAAATGTATCACCAGTCAGAATGGCTTCTGCACCAAGCAGTTTCAGCTTGCTCACCTTGTTGGGATCAGCATACGTTGGCAAGAAGACCTTCGTGGGTGGATGATCAAACAGCGTGGCTGCATAGGCAAGCGCTGCCCCGTGATTGCCGCTAGAGCAGGTCACTAGACCTCGCTTTCGCTCTTCTGGACGCAAAGCAGAGACCATGTTGATTGCGCCCCGAACCTTGAAACACCCGCATAGCTGCCAGCACTCCATCTTTAGGTATACTTGGGCGTCAGTAAGGGCGCTGAGGGCGGGCGAGAAGAGAAGCGGCGTTCGCAAGATCAATCCGCGCAACCGACTCTCGGCTGCTCTGACGTCGCGAACTTCGAATGGGGCTTCAGTGTTTCGGCTCAATCTCAGTTCCTCTCGGGCGGTGTGGCGTACAAAGCTCTCTTGGAATGGTGAATTCCACTGTCAACGAGGGCTTCGGCCATCTTGAATGTTACAGTCGTAGGATCAAGCACTACGATGCCAAGTTCCTTCTCCAGTTCCTCTGCATATCCCACCATTCCTGCACATCCAAGAATCACAACCTCAGCGCCATCCTGTTCGATGGCCACGCGAGCGACATCCTTCACTCGGCGTTTGGTCAGCTCCGGATCCTCTTCTGTCTGCGATACCGACAGGTCCAGCGCTAGAACTGACGCGCACGATGCATTCAGCCGGAATCGCCGAACGTCTTGTTCCTTCGATGCAATGCGAGATGAGAGCGGCGTCAGAATCGTATACTTGTGCCCAAGCATCGTGGCAACGGCTAAGGTCGTTTGCTGGATTCCGAGAACAAGGACGTCGGAAACCTCGCGAGCTGGTTCCAGACCGGGGTCCGAAAAGCAGGCAATAATCACGGCGTCGAAGCGTTCCTGGTTCGCCCATCGAACCCTCTCCAGCAATGCAGGGACAGACATGGCACCGTCTGTTGCGGATTCGATCGAAATCGGAGCGTCTTCCAGCCGGACAACTTCTGCGTCCGTGTCTTTCCTTTTGATGCGCTCCAGCGCGTCTCGAATCGACTCCGTCATCTCAACCGAGCTGTTGGGATTGATGACCAGGATCCTCATCGCTTCTCCTTTCCGAGCAGATCTCGCCCGGCTTGAAACGCCTCGCCGTTTAGATCGGCATGTTTCTCGGGAACACCAGCAAGCACCACGTCAAGCCAGATTCGTCGATCGATCTCGAAGTGCGCAGAAAACGCGCCAAGCATGATGACGTTGGTTACGCGCGGATTACCCATGTCCATCGCTAGCTTGGTAGCCTCAATGAATCGAACGGAAGCGGTCTCTCTGGCAAGTCGTTCTTCAATGCTCTTAATGCTCGGATAGGCCAAATCCCCACTACTCACTGAAACAGGAGGAATGGGGTGAGCATTGCACAGGACCTTCGCGCTGCGATGCATGAGGTGCAACCCTCGGAGCGCTTCCAGTGGTTCAAAAGCCAGCAGGTAATTCATGGAGCCCCGCGGCACCACCGGGGAGGCAACCTCGTGCCCCCAGCGAACGTGGCTGAGAACACTGCCACCGCGAACAGATAGACCTAACACATCTGACTTCTTCACGTCAAAGCCGGCTCTCATTCCGACTTCAGACAGGATGTTGCTCGCTAAGAGCGTGCCCTGGCCACCAACGCCGGCAACCAGAATGTCAGCACAGTTCATGTGGTACTCTCCTCCCCTGGCCGTCGAATGGCTGAAGTCGGGCAAACCTGCCGACACATGTCACACCCAACGCACATCGTCAACTCGATTTCCGCTTTGCGCTTACCTGTACTCTCCTGAACAAGCTCAGACTTCACAATGGCTGGACAGCCAAGTCTGAAGCATGTCCCGCAGGCGATACACAGCTCTAGATCAACTTCGTAGGCAGCCAGATTCGGCTTCGTTACTTGTACGCAAGGCCCCTCGGTGATGAGAACGGATGGCCCGTCAAACGCTAGACACTCATCCAATCCCGCCTTGACCGCAGTCATGTCAAAGGCATCCACGGGGACGACCTTCTGCACGCCCATTGCTCTCACAAGCGGCTCAATCCGGATTCGAGGGACTGGCTTGTCGTGCAGAGACCAATCGGTCCCTGGATGATCTTGATGCCCGGTCATCGCGGTCGTACCGTTATCCATCACAATGACAACACCACTGCTTCGGTTGTGAACCATATTCGCCAATGCAGGCAATCCTGAATGGAACAGGGTTGAATCCCCAATGGTGGCGACCGCTTTCTCCGGGATGCCCGCGATGGCCATACCATGCAACACACCGATACTTGCGCCCATGCACCCCATGGTGTGCTGTGCGTTGAAAGGAGGAAGACAACCAAGGTTGTAGCAGCCGACATCTCCGGCTACCGGCATCTGCATTCCGGCTAGCCAATAGTAAGTCGACCGGTGCGGACACCCGGCACAGAGAACCGGGGTTCTCGGAGGTAGGTCATCGACAATTTCAATTCGATCTCCGTCCGCAGGCGCGTCCATCAAACCGGCTTCGATAGAAAACGCTTGTAGCCGATCCGGGATCAGTTCGTCGCATGGCGGGAAGTATTCCTTTCCTTTTACGTCCAACCCCATCGCCAGAATCTGCTCTTCAAGAAAAGGATCCAGCTCCTCAACCACCACTGCGCGGTCCACGCCCTCAACAAACGTGCGGATCAGGTCTTGAGGAAGAGGATAGGTCATCCCCAGCTTCAAGACAGAGGCCTCGGGAAACACTTCCCGTACATAAGCATACGTCACGCCGCTGGTGATAATGCCCAACGAATGATCTCGCATCTCAACTCGGTTCTGCTCCATCGTCTCCGCGTAGCGAGCCATCTCGATGAGGCGGTCCTCAACCACGGGATGCCGTTTCTTGGCCCACATGGCTGTACACACGTATTTTTGTTGATTCCGAACAAATGGCGCAACGTCTTTCGGCGTCTTAGGACGTTCGCCCAGTTCGACCACGCTCTTGGAGTGAGACACTCTCATGGTTGTCTTGACGAGCACAGGTGTGTCGAAACGCTCAGACAGCTCTATGGCTAGCACGATTGCGTCCTTGGACTCCTGGCTGTCGCACGGCTCGAGCAAGGGAATCTTGGCCAGTTTGGCATACCAGCGGTTGTCTTGTTCGTTCTGCGAGCTGAACATGCCCGGGTCGTCAGCGGTCACGATCACAAGACCGGCCTCAACACCCGTGTAGACAGCATAGAAGAGCGAATCCGCCAATACATTCATGCCGACTTGCTTGGTAGTTACCAGGCTTCGTCGGCCGGAGTAGGCTGCGCCTGCAGCAGCATCCATGGCGACTTTCTCGTTGGTGGACCACTCGGCGTAGATGTCATCCGCGTAGTTTCGGGCAACGGCCTCCAGGATCTCCGAACTCGGAGTGCCCGGGTATCCGGTCGCAACCTGAATCCCCGCTTCATAGGCACCTCGAGCCAAAGCCTCATTCCCCGACAGCAACGCTTTGGTCATTCGTGTCGCTCCTCCTCTGCTTCTTCACGGTTCCCTGCAAATTCAATGAGCGCATCAACCGCAACGACTCCTTTCCCCTTCGGCAAGACAAGCAGTGGGTTGATCTCCATTGCCAGCAGCGAAGAAGTGCTCGAAAGAGCAAGGTCACTCATCCGCAGAAGTGTATCCGTGAGCGCTTCGATGTCTCCATCCCTCAGCCCACGTGGACCTTCCAGTAGACGCCCTCCGTGGATGTTACGGAGCATCGCGATCGCATCGTGTGTCTGAAGTGGGGGGATCCTGATGGTTCGCTCATGTGCGATCTCCACCCATTTCCCGCCCAATCCCAAAACTACGTACGGGCCAAATGTCGGATCGCGAGTGACGCCAATGATCATTTCCGCCAATGCCCCCCGCACCATGCGCTGCACCACAATAGTTGGCTCAAGCACGGAAAGCTGAATCATTCGACCGTAGATCACTTCATAGGCCACGCGCACTGCGCTTTCATCACTCACATCCAGTATCACGAGCCCTTGATCCGATTTATGAGGAATAGCGTTCGAGACACCTTTTACGACGGCCGGATATCCCATATCGTTGGCTGCTGAAGCGGCCTCATCAGCAGACAGACAACGATGCTCCTCAATGCACGGGATGCCAGCACGAGCGAAAATCTCCTTGCTCTCGATTTCGTCCAGTACTCCGACTAGCGGCAGGGCAAACAACTCCGACCGGTCAACGGGCGAGCGGTGAGAGACTGCCTTCTGCTGCCCCACACCGAACATCGCGAGGCTGTGTACTGCTCGAAGGCCCTCGCGAGTTCCCTGCAGAAGCGGAATGCGCCCTTCATTGAATATCCTGCGAAGCTCGGGATCAAGGCCACCCGAGAGATGACTCAGAGCAACGATCGGTTTTCTTGTTCGTTCACGCGCGGCACTTGCCGCTCGAGCAACGACTGCGAATTGTTCCCTTTGTTCGTCAGCAATCCCCGCCGGCGCATCTTGTGACAGCACCACGATATCAATATCATCGCCCGCTGCAATATCGATACAGGCTTCGTACGTCTTCTCAAGTCGGCCGCTGCCCCAAGCGTCAAGTGGATTGGAGATCGTAGCGTACTCAGGCAGCACGTTGCCAAAGGACGCTTTGGATGAATCGGACCATTCCGGGAATGTAAGCCCGGAGTCTTCTGCGACGTCTGCAACAAGGCTGATCGCTCCCCCCGACAGGGTGAGCATTCCCACTCGGAACCCTTGAGGGAACGATCCCATGGAGCCTGAGAATGCGGCCGCAGTCTGAACTAGTTCGTCCAAGTCATGCACTCTGATTACGCCGTGTTTTCGAAACACGGCATCGTACACATCGTCAGATCCTGCGAGAGCACCGGTGTGGGCGACCGTGGCGCGCCGCGCGATGTCCGAGCGGCCCACTTTCAACACAATGAATGGCTTGCCCGCTTCCCGGGCTTGCTTCGCAATCTCGATGAATCGTGCCGGAGCTCGAAGCTCTTCGATGAAGGCGACCAACACCTCCGTGTTGGGGTCATCCAGAAAATACTCCAGATAATCCGTGCTATCGAGAACGGCCTCATTGCCACTGGATACGATCGTCCGAAATCCCAAGTCCCTGGCTCCGTTGATCAGTGCCAAACAAATCGAGCCGCTTTGAGAAACCAGTCCGACACTGCCTGACTGCATCTTCTCAGGAAGAGGTGCACTGAACATTGCGGTAGCTGCTCCGGGATTGGCTATCCCCACGCAATTCGGTCCACAGAATGCGATCTCGTGCTCACAGCAGAAGCGCGCCAGGTCTTCTTGAAGCGTTTGCCCCAGGGAATCGGATTCAGAGAACCCGCTGGCGAAAGCCCAGGCAGCTTTGATACCCAAAGCTGCCGCTTCCTCCAGAGCGGGCAAGACACGCTCGCGCCCCAACAAGATCGCCACCGCATCGATTTCGCCGGCAGCATCTACCGCCGTTGTTAGCGAGGGAAAGCACGAGCGTCCAAGGACGTTTCCATATTTCGGATTGACAGGGATAATCGTTCCTTGGAAATTGAGGTGCTCAAGGTTCTCAATAACTTGACGCCCCGGACCATTTCGCTCCGACGCACCAAGAACTGCGACAGATTGTGGCTCAAGTAACTTTCTCATCTGGCTATGAGTCCAGTTCATCGTCACGCCTTTCGTCCCAGCATAATTGGCACCAGCGTTGTGCAGCTCCTTAAGTGGTACTTGCCAGATATTGAGAACCCGTGTGCCTTCTCGGAAGCAGCCTATTTAGATCCCGACATTCCATCATATGGAACGTGCGTTCCGTTTTCTGGATCAGTGTAGCCCGATTGCTTCCTCGCGTCAAGGATTGATCGACAAGGTGACGATGCTGTTCATTGCCTATTTTCGATCAGAAGCCGAAGCCATCATCCAACTTCCGTTGTTGCTGAAGATTGCGACACCATTCCATCTGGCAGGATGGTTCGAGTTATTCGGACGCAGGAATTGCGGCGTCTGCACGAGCAACCCTGAGTTGATGGGGCGAGCGGAAGAATCCACTCGACGCGGCCGTCGTAGTGCAAATCATTTTCGACAAACCACATCGTCCTCCTCTGTTGGATCTGGCCACGGAATGCCCCAACGGAATCTCTGCCGGTTTCAGTTGGGTATACTATGATCAGGTCACGAGGAGGATGGTCGATGGAAGAGCGGAGAGCTGCTCGATATGAACGCTTGTACGAACAGCTGAAAGGTCTCATCGAAGACAAGTCTCCCAGCCTTCAGGCCGCCATGGCCACCATCTGTGCCGTGCTTCATGCCAAGATGCAGCATCACTTCTGGATAGGGTTCTATTTCGTGAAGCGTGAGGACGAACTCCATGTAGGCCCTTATCAAGGCCCGGTCGCGTGCCAGGTCTTGAAGGAACAGGGCGTCTGCCTCCATGCTGCTCGCACCAAGGAACCGGTCGTGGTATCTGATGTCGAAGCGTTCGCCAACCATATCGCGTGTGATTCGCGATCCAAGAGTGAAATCGTCATCCCTCTTCTCAAGGATGGTAATGTGGTGGCGGTGCTGGATGTCGATTCGTCCGAACTGAATCAATTCAGTGAAGCCGACATCGAGCCACTCTCCAAGATCCTGGGATTACTGAACCCCTATCTCTAGCCTGTCCAGTTTCGCAATCGATTGACACTTCAGACCTCCTGCAAGCAGAGTTGTGAAATCAGACACTGCCAACCATAAAGCGCATGGCTGTCAGCCAAACAAGTGATCTAACCATGAAGCGCATGAAGAAGCGACAAGCATCGACCTTCGTGTCTGATGGTGTGCGGAGCTTCCTTCAAGACCTTCATGTTCTTCATGGTAAAGGGCTGTTGTCTCGACGCTCTAGGTCCGCTGGCCGTAGCGAGTTATCACTTCGAACATCGTTTCTGCTCCAAACTCGACTGCCTCGATGGGTATGCGCTCGTCGGCAGCGCGAATCGTCTCGAAGAAGTTGAAATCGGGGGGAAGGTTCATGGGGATGAATCCATAGCTCTAGATTCCCAACCGAGCAAGACGCCGCAGGGGCGTGATGAGGTGTGATCATGAGCCCCCGCGTCGCGAACCTAGGGTGCAGCGCGCAGTCGTGAGGGTTTCTGTTGCTGCGAATCCAGATTGGCCTTCGCTCATGAAGATACCCTGAGCGGCCTGTGAAACTCCTGCGGGGGAGGTTGTAGTTTCGGCCGCATTCAAGGTTAGATGGGACGAGGTGATCCACATGAAGAAGACCAGCCTATTCGCTTTCGTTCTCTGGATCGGTATCACTGTTGGATTCGCATCCTTCGGGGAATCGGTCACTGTCACCTATCTCGGACACTCGTGTTTCACAATTCAGTTGGAAGATGGCCCCATCATTATGATCGATCCCTATGCTTCATACGTTCCCTATCCCGCGCTTCCGCAGCCAGCGGACATTGTGTTGATGACGCATGCCCATGTTGATCACTGCCCACAAAGCTATGGAGAAACCGATCGCTCTACGGGAGACCCCCTCGAAGTCTTCTCTTGGGACAATCAGAGCCGCATTCAGGAAGGCAACTGGCGCATCACCGACGAGTTGCTCGTTCGGTTCATCGAAGCGACCCACGTGACGAAAACCGGGAGCGGACAAGGCTACGTAGGCCTGTTCAGCTTCGAGGTCGGTGGCATTCGATTCGCCCATCTCGGAGATCTGGGGCGCATCCTCACGAGTTCGCAGATCACCGCCCTTGGAGACGTTGACGTGCTGTTCATCCCTGTCGGCGGTGGCCCTACCATCGGCGCAGCCGAGGCATTGACCTTGATTGCACAACTGCCAACCGTCAAGATCATGTTCCCCATGCATTACCACGTCGAAGACATCACACCCTGGCCCGAGATCGCACCGCTGTCTGACTTCACTCTGGTTGCTGATGCCACGGTTGATGTTGTCGATCAGGAGACCCACCAGGTTGTCATTGACTCGAATGCACTGCCGGAAGATGTTGAGGTGTGGATCCTGGAGTACTTCGTGCCGGAGTAGGGCCGCGCTTCATGAATGGCAGCTTCCTCCACAAGGCTGCAATCGATCTCCCACCCTTCGCCATTGCTGCTCTGATGCTTGTTGTTGGAAGTGGAGTGGAGTGGAGCGGAGTGGAGTGGAGCGGAGTGGAGTATCGGACGCGCTTAGAACTTTGCCGGCTGATCTAGCAAGGGAAATTGCATTGTGCTGGAGCCAGCAGCGAAAGAGAAAGAGAAAGGGGTCAGAGCTTTATTTTAGAATCCAGACCTGCTGAAATGATGCACTTGATGGCCGGCTGCTTCCCTGTGGTTAGCAGCTTGGGAGTTGCTTCGCAACTCCTGAACATCGACTGGACACTCTCTCAGTTCGACTCAAGACGAGATCAGGCAGTACGTGCTTACAGACGATTTGTTAGACAGGGACATGGCATTGATATCTGGCAAGGTTTGCCGGCCGGGAGTCTCTTGGGAAGTGAGAACTTCATTGTGAGGATGAGGCCACGGCTGCTCGATACTCCAGTGGATCAGAACGTACTTCGCCGGGAGCGCGATGCCAAGTGCCTGACTTGGCTCCTATAAGCGAGCGAAGTTCGTCCAAGCAATGCGAAGCATTGCCACACTACAGAAGCTCCAGGAGGTTGCAGATCATCTGGGCCTCCATTTCACCACCATCAGCGTTATCGCAAAGAGGCAAGCTTTGTCGATTCAAGAATAAAGCTCTGACCCCAGAGACTGACCCCAGAGATGCAGCCAGGACTTGGCGATTTGACCGTGCCCCAGACTAGGGTATTCAGACTACCGCAACCAAAGAAGGCTATTGTTACGAATCTCAAGCAGAGTTCGAATCATCTTGGGGGTGGATCATCGAAAACCGCCTTCAGAAAGGCCCTTCAGAAGGGACCTCTGTGCAGGACTTGGAACTGCCTGACATGCCTTCTGAATCGGTTTGAAACCGCGAATCTCTGGCCTGATGGGCGGTATTGCTGGTTCCATCCCTCTCGGGGCAAGACAGGCCTTGATTGACTCTAGAAGTGGACCGGCCAGGGAGGCAGGTCAAGGCAACGATCCCGTTTCGAGTACTTTCTTGGTGAGGCAATGCGGGTTCTTGAATTCTTCTGTAGGTCTGGATAGAGTAGCTCTACAGGGAGGCAGCCATCGTGTTAAGGCAATCTCTCGGTGTTCAGGTCAACAGCGTGGACGCGGACCTTGTCCATGTTGTAATGGGCTAATCAGGTGGAACCGTGAGACTCTATCATGCCAACTGAGATGGTTGATCAATGGCACACTGAATCCGTTCCAGCACTCGCTGTACTGGACGGTCCTTCCATTCCGGATGAGCTTTAGAAACCAAGGAGGAACCGCGTGAAGAGGCAGTCTTCCCGGGTCAGTGTGAGCGGCCCCCATATCGTCAGCGAGATTATCGAGAGCGAAGCCATAATCATTGATCTGGACAGCGGCAGCTACTATAGCTTGCAAGACGCTGGTGCCGACATCTGGGCTGGGGTCCAAGACGGTATCCAGATCGAGGAGATCGTTGACCGCCTCAGGATGAAGTACGAAGGTGACGAAGCAGCGATTCGTTCGGCCACGACGGCTCTCTTGAAACAGTTGGAGGATGAGGCCTTGATCAAGGCGGACGGAGCCGCAGCAGGCACTGGGCCGCCTTCCGCTCCGATCCCCGATGCGGAACCGTCTGACAAGATTTCGTTTTCCGCACCTGTATTGCATAAGTACACAGACATGCAGGAGCTCCTGTTGGTGGATCCTATCCATGAGGTCGATGCGAGTGGGTGGCCGAAACTGCCTGCCAACGACAGGGAATTGGGCGAGTAGTCCTCGCACAATGCATCTTCGATACGAATCGCGCACGGGTTCTCCGGTCGACGCGGATGACCGACGGTCGGCTACGTTCTGCCAATCGGCGCATCTTGCGTTTCTGGACGCCCAAGAAGCAGTCGGGGAATCAGACAGGCGGAGCTTCAAGATTGGTGGATATGAGTTGTGTTTGCGGTTCGCTGGACGTGCGTTGATCCAACCCATGACAAAGGCTCTTGCCCACCTGGCGACTGAGCCGTCCGAATCGCCCGACCTGACGATCTGCATCTGGGACAGCGCATCAACCCAAACGTCGATGACTACTCCGTCCTGGTCAACCGACGACTACGGCGTTCAGGGACTGATTAGCGGGTTCAACACAGACAGATTCCAGACACTCCTCCAACTGGCAAACAACACCCTCAACATGCTGGATCATCGCAAGAACCTTGGCCTCTACTGGATCCCGAACGCCCGCCATGTGACGTACTACGAGGCAATATCGCCGCTACGGACGCTCCTATACTGGTGGATGCGGCGCCACGGCCGGCAGCTCGTCCATGCAGGCGCCGTAGGAACAGCTGACGGCGGCGTGTTGCTGCCCGCCAGAGGCGGGTCGGGGAAGTCAACGACTGCGCTTGCCTGCTTGGAGGCCGGCCTGTTGTACGCGGGGGACAACAACATCTTGCTGAGCACCGATGAGCGTCCGCTGCAGGCCTACAGTATGCATAACTCCACCGCCCTGCACGGCATCCATCTGGAAGAAAGGCTTCCCCATCTGTTGCCCCACATCGAGAATCCGGAACAACTGGGAGAACAGAAGGCGTTTGCCTTCCTCCACAAGCACTATCCGACTCAGATGGCTGCCTCACTGCCGGTGCGGGCCGTGCTTGTTCCACGCATCACCGGACACCGAGACACCGGACTCTCGGAGAGTTCGCTCGCCGCAAGCCTGAGTGCGCTAATTCCGAGCACCTTGTTCTCCTTGCCAGGTGCCGGGCGGGAGACGTTTGAGACCCTGGTCAAGCTGATCCAACCCTTGCCGCACTACATGCTGAACCTCGGAACCGACCTACCTCAAGTGCCTCGTGTCATCTCAGAGTTGCTCCGTAAGTTCCTCTGACGCCAGGCTCGCATACGATCGATTACACCGCTTCGCGGCGAAGGTATCGAGTGAAACGGCGGGTGAGTTTGATACCCATTCGAAGAGGTACCTGTGCCACGCGCTCCAGTCGCCACTCGCGGCGAAGGTAGTCGAGGAATCCAATGATCCCGGATCCAAGGCCGGCCTCCTCGCGCAGCCGATGGAACTGCAGAACGTGGAGGGTCAGTCCACCGGCCGGAGTCCGGAGTCGGCGGGTCTTTGCGCGATACTCGAAGCGATCCAATCGAGAAGTCGGTGTTGCCCGAAGGTTCGTCAGGACTCGCATTGGAACGTCAGCGCCGAATCGAGCTTGGAGGTAGGTCAGCGCGGCTTCTAGCTGAGGAACAAGACGACGACGGCGAGCGTCTTCGGTCAGGCGTTCCCAATCGATCTTCGTCGAGGACGTCCTGAGGATCGTCATCGAGTCCGCGACCCATCGGAACGGTGGATGCGGAGACCAGGCCCAGCCGTGCACACACACGTGCATGAGCATCTCTGTCGGATTCGGAGCTAGTGTCGGAACACCCGCGATCGGCGCCGCGATCGCATAGCGCCACGCGGGGTCCTCGTGAGCTGCAGCCTGGTCCTCGGGGAACAGGCGCCAGTGGAGATCCAGTGCGCCGCCGCCCGGACGAACAAGACCGACTCCCTTGGTGACGGAGATTGAGTCAGCCGTCACTTTGGGAGGGTCGTCCGTCGGGATCCATCCGAGGTCCTCCACAATCTCGGCCGCACGCTGTGCATCGCCCTGTTGGACGAGGATGTCCACATCGCCGATCAACCGGGCTCCAAACTGCTCACCGTACAGGGTGTTGAGGGCCGCGCCTTTGAGCAACATCATCGAAACGCCCTGTTCATGGAGAGCCCGTAGTGCCGGCAAAACACGGCTTGTGAGCCATTGGTTCCTCGACCACGCCATGCGATAGATCCCCTTCAACTTGCCCATCAAGGGATCGTCAACCCCCTGTCTAGCCAGGCTCCAATACAAGAGAGGCATTATCTGAAACGACGCGGGGTCGAGATGATCGATGTCGCCATCGCGTTGCCAGCTTCGCCATGCCTCGACCGCCTGATCCCCCGATAGCAAGATGGCGTCCAGTAGAACCTCTTGATGCGAGGTCGGTTGACAGGCGCTCGATCGGGAGGATTTCACTTGATACAGCTCCTCAACTACTCAGACTCTCATCGGCTGCCGCCCGGCGTCGGTCCAAAGCGGCTTTCAGGACATGGGCGTAGTCAGTGCGGGCGTCTCGCTCGCGGCGGCCTTGGTTCGAGGTGTGAATGCGCCGCCGCATGACGACGTCAGGCAGCATGATCGTGTCTAGTTGGAGTTCCATTGCGTGCAAGTACCAGTGAACGAATTCTCCCACGCGCAAAGAAGTCTCAAACAGACCGACACGATGGAAGACCTCCCGCGGAACGAGCATAGCCGTTGGAAGATACCCCGGCATCGGGTCACTTGGGCAACGGATCTCGCGCTTCTGCTCGTCGCTCAATTCGGAACTGACGAACTGTGTCACGTGACCGAAGACGAGGTCTACCTCAGGGTGCCGATCGAATGCGGCCAGCTGTAACGCGAGCTTGTCCGCACACCACAGATCGTCGGCGTCTAAGAACGCCAAGTAGCATCCTTTGGCGTGTGCGATGCCACGATTGCGAGCTGCGCCGATGCCGCAGTGTAACTGATGGAGGTAGTGCACATTCAACTCGCGCTTGGCATAGGCCTGAGCGATGTCGGTGCTCTCGTCCGTAGATCCGTCATCGACGACGATGATCTCCAGAGGACGATGGGTTTGGGCCAAGGCGCTGTCGATTGCCATAGCCAGATAACGGTCTCCGTCGAACACGGGGACGATCACGCTCACCTCATCTTGTCCCGCCATGGCCCACCCACCTAATATTGGATTTGTGCGGGGATCGGGCTGCTATAGGGAATCATGCCCGATTCTCTCCTGTGGTCCGAGTATGCCATCCCCATGCGCCCGCATCAAGCACGCACGGGCTCTCGGGGCGGCGTCGGGCGGCATCACCCCCAACCTTGTAGAGCGTTCCGATCAAGGAGGTCGATGAAGCGACGTTCAGGTGCGGGACGACCCCAACCGACTGAACCGCTTCCAGAACACGCCGGGAGCATCGGTTTCGAAATTTCTCGCGATGTTCTGAAACGTTGATCCCTTTGGCAGCTATCGACGTTCCGGCTCGTCTTGCGGATCCGCGTCCTCGGATGTGCTGCCACGAACGGGTGGCAACGATGAGGCTCTACCATGCCGCTTGCGCCGTCGCTCCAGCGATCGTCTCAGGATCTGCACCGTTGCCCGATCATTTTCTTCTCGTTGCTTGGTCAGGTTCTCGTCATGACGTCGATAGAACAGCACCACGTCGCTTTGGACCAGTATGGAAACGCCCAGTTCGCGCGCGCGCATGTACCAATCCCAATCTTCGGCCAGTCTGCGTGACTCGTCGAACGTGCCGACCGCATGAAATACCTGTCTTCGAATAAGAGACGCCCCCAGATTGAGTGCCAGTTCTGGAGACCCGTGGGGCACAAAGCTATGGGTCCGAGTCAGCTTGAGCCGCTGGAGATGTCCCAAGACGATCTCAACAGACGGTGACTTAGCGAACGCCGCCTCTTGCGACGCCAGTTTGTCTGGAGTCCAAAGGTCGTCGGAGTCCAGGAACCCGATGAGGTCTCCATGAGCGCGGCGAAGTCCCGCATTGCGCGCGGCGGCAGGGCCGCGATTTGGCTGCCACATGTAGCTGATCTTGTCGGCGAACCTGTGTGCGATTTCGCTAGTGCTGTCTGTGGACCCATCATCAACGACGATGATCTCAAGTGGGTGGTAGGCTTGAGCGAAAACGCTTTCAATCGCCTCGGCCAGGAATCGTTCACCATTGAAGACGGGAATGATGACGCTCACGGACAGACGCGTCATGGCTGCGCACGTCCGAGCGGAGGAGGTCCCGGTGGGAACATCTGAGCGATGTGATTGTTCGCAGTGGCTCCTGCGTCGATCTTGAGAACCGTCCCCGTTGTGTGCAATGAGAAGTAGTCCGATGCCAGATAGACTGCCGCTCGACCGATGTACTTCGGGTTGATCGACCTTTGGAACAGGGGCGCGTTGGGATCAGGAAGACTGCGTCCTTGCTCGTCCTCTTTCACAAAGGCGGGGGCAATCCCGTTCACTCGAATCCCGTACGGGGCCAAATCTATGGCAAGTTCTTTGATGACCATCCCCAACGCAGCCTTGGAAGCGGTGTAGGAGACGTCCCGCTCGATCTCCCACTGATGGATGGAGGTCAGAAACACCACGCTTGCCTGTATGTGACGGTCGACCATAGCCCCGACAAGGTGCCGTGTCAGTCGGAGCGGTCCGAATACGTTCGTGCGGAAGACCTGTTCCATGGCCGATTCGTCCAGTTCGAGAAGGTTTCGTGTGGGTAGAGCAATGCCGACGTTGTTGACGAGGATATCAGGGAGGAGATGATCATGTAGAAGTCTCTCGCATAGGCTATCCACCTCGTCGGGATCGGACACGTCGGACCGGAATCCGCGCGCCACAATAGGAAACGCCGCAAGCTTCGCTTCGAGGCGTTCGCACCGTTCGGGATCAATGTCCGTGAACAGAATCCTGGCCCCGTGGCGGGCCATCTCCAACGCGATGCTGCGCCCGATGTTGGCCCCGGCACCGGTGATGAGCGCCGTTCGATTACCTAAGAGTTGGCCGCTTCCGCTAGGGGGATAGAGAGGGTCGACAAATGTCCTCGACGATTGAACATGAATCCTATCAGCACAAGAGCGTAGTTTCTGAGCCAGCCCTATTCGAACTCTATTGATCATCGCACGACCTTTCCTTCTGCATCAAGAAGACACATGCAATCCAGCAACGCAATGCATAATCCTATCCCGAGAATTGTCCATCATACATCGAAATCCGAGAGGATCCCGTCTCGGCAGGAGCACCTCCGCGACACATGGCGGCGCCTGAGCCCGTAATGGGAGTATCGTCTCTGGACGGACGAAGACAACGGTAGGTTCATCACGAAGCACTACCCCGGGTTCTCCTGCCGATCTTTGAAGGATACGATCAAGAGATCAAGCGCGCGGATGAGGCGCTCTATTTCATCATGTACCGTCACGGCGGCGTCTACGTCGATCTCGATTTCGAGGCGCTTCGTCCGCTTGACAACCTCTTGGCTGGGGAGGAGCTCGTTCTGGGATGGGAACCGGAGGCGCATGTCGACAAGGATGTAGCTGTCCAAAGCCGTGGCTACACGTCGATTCTGGGGAACGCCTTTCTCGCCTCGAGGCCCGGTCATTCCTTCTGGGAGGCGGTCTTCGAAGGGCTCGTGAGTCATCGAAAGCAACCGCACGTCCTGGATGCTACTGGCCCATTCCTGCTTACACGTGTCCATAGCGATTATCCGTATCCATCCCAGCTTACGATTGTGCCCTCGGAGAGGCTTTAACCTATCACCGAATGGGAAACGGTGCGTTGGAACAGTATTAAACCCGGGCTAAGCTCACTGAAGAAGCCTATGCCGCGCATCATTGGGCCGGCATGTACCGGTGCGAGGCACTCATCGACCTCGTGCGGCGGCGTCTGGGCCGAACCAACTGGGCACACCGAGCAGACTACGCTTTGGTGTGGACCAGTTCGTGGTAGAGGCTTTCATAGGCGTCGACGCAGCGCTTGAGGCTAAACACATGCTGGGCACGTTTGCGGGCGGCTTGTCCGAGCCGATCGGCTCGGACGCGATCTTGCAGCAACGTGACGATCGCCCGTGCCAGCGCGGCCGGATCGTCTGGCTCAACTAGCAACCCCGTTTCACCATCGACGACGACTTCCGGCAGACCGCCCACACGAGTGGCCACGACGGGACGGGCCATCTGGGCTGCTTCCAGCGCTGTGAGGCCGAACGCCTCGTATCGCGAAGGAACCAGTACCAGTGTCACGTCGTTAAGTAATGCCGGTACGCGGTCGGGGGTGACCCACCCTAGGAATTCCACTGCGGCCTGCAATCCGAGTGTCCGCACCGTCCGTTCAAGAGACGGCCTCTCCGGGCCGTCGCCGGCGATGATCAGACGGGCACGCGGAACGTGCCTTACCACCCTGGCGAACGACGCTACTGCTGTATCAAACCCCTTCTCCGAGGTCAGTCTCCCCAAGCAGAGCAACGTGGGGTGACTGAAGTCCAGCGGGGCGGGAGGCAGCGCTGGAATATCGAGGCCGTCATACACGATCGACGACCGTGGCGTGATGCTGGGCAGGAAGTTGCGTGCTTGCTTCAGGATCGCATCGGACACGGCCGCGACCCACTGTCCTGAGGTCAGCAATTGCTCTGTCAACGGCGTCTGCTGCGGCAGTTTGGGACCCAGTCCGTGCAAGGAGATCAGCGTTGGTGTGGGGTAGTTCCGCATCGTGTGTAGGTGGAAGTAGGAACTGATACTGGTCCCCCCGACGTGAAGATGGATGAGGTCCGGTTGGAATTCGTGCTTGAGTGAAGCGACGTGTTGACAGATCGAGACGATCCCTGCGAGATCTCGATCATGCAGCGTCCGGTGGAAATGGAATCGCTGAAGGGGGATCCCTTCGAAGAGGGCTCTGTCTGGAAGACAAGTGCGAGTGTGTGACGTAACGATGGACAGTTCATACCCGCGGCGTTGGAAGGCGACGAGGAGTCTCGACATGAGCACTTCGACGCCACCGATCGTGCTCCCAAGAAGCTCAAGCCAGTGGAGGATTCTCATCAAACGTCACCCGATTCACGCCTATTCACCGTGTCCGCTAGTGTACGCGCAACTGAGAGAATGCTCCACGATGGCTCTACTCCACTGAGATGAGCAGCCGCTCGATCTCCTCCCGGGTTGGCCATCGGAGAGTTCCAAGTTCGTCCACTCGGGGGTACCAGGTGTCACCGTACCACTAGCATCCGTGCATCGATTGGTGGCGAAATCGCTTGTTGGTCTTCATGGAATTGCACCTTCCCCCCAAAAGCTGCCATTTCGTGTGGTGGGTGAGACGGCTGTAGCTCACGCAACAAGAACCTTCTTCTGTTGCCAAGAAACTCCCGATTCGTGCTGGCCTTGAACCCCTTCCAGAGTGGATGAGGGAATAACGAGGCTCTCAGTCGATTGGGCTAATGGAGGCAGCCAAGGAGAGCAGGTCCAACGGCGCACAGCGCTGCGTCGGCTTCGTCTAGTGCGCTTTCGTCGATCCCTACCAAGTCAGCGCGACACCAAGACCAACGTAGTCGACACCGTTGGTGCTCACCCTGAGATGCGTGCTCAGGCTGATGGTCGAGTTGATCGCCACTTCGCCTTCGATGTACGTCATCCCCCAGCCGAAGATGCCGCCAGCGCCTGCATTGAAGTACGCGTTCATCAGGACTCGATAGGTGCCCCCACAGCATGCCTCTCCGTCAACTTCCAGTGACAGCAGCTCCCAATACTG
>Ga0114923_10001199_pt1 | contig 18363 bp, 30 predicted proteins | sample SumtaG_FD_89578 | JGI IMG/M metagenome (GOLD analysis project Ga0114923, IMG submission 89578) | Deep subsurface microbial communities from Indian Ocean to uncover new lineages of life (NeLLi) - Sumatra_00157 metaG | ecosystem: Environmental > Aquatic > Marine > Oceanic > Sediment | place: near...
CTCTTAGGTATCCTATTTGTGGGGGAACGCCGGCCATGCCTGAAGCGTCTGTGTAACACATCCAATCAACGGCATTAAATTCTCCCATCGTTTCAAGTTTGTTTACTTTGCACATATTTATTCCCTTTCCTTGTCAAATTGTTTGAGGATGCCTTCTAACGTGGTAACTTTGGTATCGGCCTGGGCCTTTGCCCAGCGTGCCGCCTGTATCCCTGTAACGAATAACATTGCCAGTATTCCTGCAATTATAAGACAGTGCGAAATTTTCATTTTGTTTATCCTTTTTTAGTTTTCTTTATGATGGTAACATCCTTTTTGGTAAGCCTCGCCCATTTATCTATCTGCTTTTTTGATTTTTTCTTTTTAGCCATGTTTATCCTTTATCTTTGGGGGATCTTTTGTACTGTACATTTATACTCGTAACCAAAAGGATTTGCAATAGCAATATCCCAAAAGCATATGATACTACGACCTCGGACGATTACTTTAGGTATTGCACTTGTAACAGTACCATTAAATAGTTGGTCCTTGCTTATACGTACTCGAAAGGAAAGCCCGATGGCCTTTGCTGCCATCGCCTTCCCCCTTTTTAAAAGTATGAGTTTTTGTTGTTTAAGAGGATCGTTGGTTGTTTTCTTTTCTTTTAGGTTAAACATTGTTTTATCCCTTGTGTAAAGTGCCCACCACATTTTTCATAAAGTGTTGCACCATTGTGCCGAACGTACTCAGGCAGTCGTCGTAATCTTCTGTGTGGTAGCTTAGGTCCTCGCTCAGTTTGCCGTCTATAGTTGTTTGCACAACCCATTCGCCCCACTCGGCAATCCATTTAACAGTCATTTTGGTATTGGCGTACACAAATTCAATTTTGGTTTTGGTCTTAGCCATTTTAAAATCTCCCGTTTAAGGTTTTGAGTTTTAAAAAGTTGGTTGAACATTACGATATACTTATAATTGATTTTCAAAAATAAGTTTGACGCGTTTTACGCTTTGAATATTAAAAGCACGTACCATACTGTTGTATTGGTTTATGCTCATTTTTTGTAACGCCGCCAGGACTTGTTCCTTGGTGTATTCCTGTTTGTAAATTTTAACAATAGTTTCGGCCATCTGTTGCATGTATGTTTTAGCCATGTTGAATCTCCCGTTTAAGGTTTTGAGGTTTAAAAAAAATGTATGCAGTACTACAAACAATGCAGTACTGCATACTTAATTTCCTAATCAATTCGTATGCACGAAATTTCCCAATTAGGAGGGTAATACCGGTTAAGTCGTTTTTTGACTTTTGTAAGCGCTCCTTCAATTGTTGTTGCTTTTATTTTTATATCCTTGTAATTGTCGTTCTTCCATATAACAACGACCTCGTACATTTTGGCTTTAGCCATGTTGAATCTCCCATGTAAGGTTTTGAGATTAAAAAAATACGTGTAGTATTGCAGTTGTTTTTTATAACTGCAATACTACACACATTCATTTTTAGATTAGAATGTGTGTTGTAATATATGAAAAAATATGTGCATATATTGTAAGGTGGGATATATGCACATAATATAAATTTACAATATTAAAAAGCTATAGCAACTAACTTAAACCCATTCTCATTGCAAGGCACTGGGTGTTAGCCATAGGCTGTATGCCGATAAGGTTTGTATAAAAAAACAATGCAACAAATCCGGCACGTTGTAATCGGTAAAATTGAATTCTTTGTTTTACCCTCTTATTTACTTGTCAACTTTTACACTTAATTATACAACTTAATATAGTTGTAAACAAGTAAAAATATACACAATCCCACGAAAAACATGTAAGTCCCATACATGCAAAGACTTAAATGGGCCAGTATATGTCCCTGTAGCCTTACTGTTGTATCGTGGGCGTATGTGGGGGATACCGCATACATACATGCCCTGTACCTGGCCCGTAACCGGGGCATACCGGGCGGATATCCCTGCAATACGTGTAAACGCCCATAAAACAAAGATCGCGCCTTAGACGCCCTGTATGCACGTTTTTGAGAAAAAGTCGATCTTTTTTATTTTTTCTCTTGACTATGTTGAAAACATCCGTACAATAAACGATGTTTATTGTAAAGTACTAAAAAGTTGCAAAGGATAAGCAGGGATGATAAAAAGACGTAAGAAAAAAATAGTTAGCAAACACAATCACGTCAACGCCAAAAGGAAAAAGGGTAAAGGCAAGGGCGGTCGTCCCAGTAAATTCAAAACAGAGTACATCGAACAGGGCAGACTGTTGTGCGAAGTGTTAGGTGCAAACGATGTAGCCCTTGCACGTTTCTTTAAAGTAAACGAGGACACAATAGGCCATTGGAAAAAAGCATATCCCGAGTTCTCCCATGCACTAAAAATGGGTAAAGACTTGTATGATGTCCAAATGGTTGAAAAACGACTGTTACATCGTGCATTAGGTTATGGGTATAAAGAAATCGAAACCTCCATTGAAACACTCCCCGGGAAGAAGGGAGAAAAGGCTACTGTCAAAGAAACTGTAAGGGTTAAACGGAAACGAATGGCCCCTGATGTAAACGCCTGTATCTTTTGGTTGTGCAATAGAGATAGACGACGATGGAACAACAAACACCATATCGCAGGAGCCCCTGAGGGCATTACCCAAAACAATACGTTCGTTAAAATAGATGAACTGAATTTATCGTTAACCGAAAAGAAACTCATACTGGCTCAAATACGAAAAGAAAAAGAAGTCCTGGATAAACAGAATGCACTCCCCGGGAACTCCAAATGAGTAAAGAAAAAATAGAAGTAAATGAATATGATGTAATGGGGAGTATATGCAGGGAGTCCTTCTATGAGTTCTTTAAGGAGTTCTGGGATACGATAATCGCCGAGGAAATGTGTCTAAACTGGCATATCGAATACTTATGCAATGAATTGCAGATAATGGCGGAGCGTGTATTTCGGGGACAAAAGAAAGAATACAACTTAGTGATAAACGTACCCCCGGGAACCACGAAATCAACTATATGTTCTATCATGTTCCCTGCATGGTTATGGACCCGTATGGCAAGTTCCCGAATAATAGGTGCAAGCTACGCCGAAAGCCTGCAGATGGACTTAAGCCGCTGGTGCCGCGATTTAATACGATCCGATAAATACAGGGCGTGTTTCCCAGAAGTGCAAATAGTAAAGGACCAGGATGCAAAGTCGTATTTTCTTAATACTAAAAAGGGACGTCGTAAAGGTATAGGCGTCGGCGGCATCGCAGGCTTCCATGGGCACTTTATAATCATCGATGATCCCATTGATCCAAAGGAGGCTATTAGCCAGGCGAAGGTTGAAGCAGCCAACTGGTGGTTAAATAACAGTCTCCCATTAAGAAAAGTGGATAAAGAGATAACCCCCATGATATTAATTATGCAGAGGGTTTGTGTGGAGGATCCTACTTCTACAATGTTATCGTGGCCTGATACCAAACATATATGCCTTCCCGGGGAAACATATAGTGGAGCTGAAGTAAAGCCTGTAAGTGTAAAGAAGTATTATAAAAACGGTTTACTCGATCCCAGGCGTTTACCTAAAGTTGTATTGGAGGACTATAAAGGGAAGAACGAATTCTTGTACAAGTCGCAGATATTGCAAATGCCTATCCCATTAGGTAGGGGCATGTTTAATGTGGAACGTATATCCGTTGATGTGCCGCCCCTCACGTTTGTGCAAAAGATACGGTACTGGGACAAGGCCGGTACTAAGGATGGCGGGGCGTTTAGTGTTGGTGTACTTATGGCCAAGGATAAGAAGGGACGCTTTTGGATACTGGATGTAGTGCGAGGGCAATGGGACAGTGCGGTACGGGAGGATATGATAAAGGCTACAGCACAAGTAGATGGCACAGGTGTACTGGTAGGTGTAGAACAGGAGCCTGGGAGTGGGGGTAAACAAAGTGCAGAGGAGACGGTACGGAACCTTGCAGGGTTTAGAGTATTTTGCGAAAGGCCTACAGGAGACAAGGCCCAACGAGCAGATCCGTTTGCTACACAGGTAAACTCGGGGAATGTAAGCATTGTCAAAGGTCCGTGGAATAAGGAGTACGTGAGTGAATTACAGTATTTCAGTTTATTAAATAGTAACTATAAAGATCAAGTGGATGCAAGCAGTGGAGCATTTAACAGAATAACTAGACGACGGGTAGTCGGAGCGACCTCGTTTAGTTAATCAAAACAATACAGGAGTCCCAACATGGCTAAAAAGAAAACAACTACAAAGAAGAAAACGACTAACAATCAAGTAAACAGAACACCCCCGGTATCCCCGGTTCCACAGATGACCGCACGACAGGCAGTACAAACCTTTTTCAGTAATGCCTCTTTACTAAGTAGAGCATCGTTACAAACAGCCTTCACCTCCCTGGACGATGGGAGTAAGGACATCAATGTATCGTGTGGGTACCCTAACGTCCTGGACATCGGCAAGTATAGGGGTATGTTCGACAGGGAAGGCCTTGCAACAAAAGTCGTAAAGTTTTATCCCGAAGAATGCTGGGCTACTGATCCCCGTATATATCAAGATGAGGCTGCTGACGAAACAGAGTTTGAAAAAGCCTGGGCAGACCTCAACAAATCCAAACAGATACTCCATTACTTACTTCGTGTTGATATACTAAGCGGTATCGGAGAGTTTGGGGTATTGTTGTTAGGCCTGGCCGATGGGCAGGAGTTAAATGAGCCCGTCGAAGGGATTAATGAAACAACAGGGGAAAAGACTGGGAATAGTACACATGAATTACTGTACTTAAAACCCTTTGCCCAGGACGTCGTCACTATTAAGAAGAAGGAAGAAGATCCGAAGTCCCCTCGTTATGGCAAACCTGTTCAATACGAAATTAAGTTTCAGGATGTACGGGGCGGCGCCACAACCAGTAAAACTAAGATAGTGCATTGGACGAGATTATTGCACGTAGCCGATAATCGTTTAAGCAGTGATGTACTGGGAGTGCCCAGGATGCAGTCGTTGTATAATCGGCTATTGGATATTCGTAAAGTAATAAGTGGTAGTGCCGAAATGTTTTGGAAGGGTGCGTTTCCAGGATACATATTCGAAGTAATGCCGGAAATGAACGATGCAGAAATAGACGCCGATGCACTGAAGGAAGAGTTAACCAGTTGGTCCGCTGGTTTGGAACGGTACTTGAAACTAACAGGCATGACGGCTAAGAGTATGGACCCGCAGGTAGCGAATCCCGAAAAGCATATTAACAGTCACATGCGATATATTGCACTTGCAATGGATGTCCCATACAGGATATTCATTGGAACGGAAGAAGCCAAACTTGCAAGTACACAGGACATGAAGGCATGGAATAAACGATTGGCCAAACGACAGAACACGTATTTAACGTCCCAGGTTATATCGCCGCTAATCGATCATTTGATGTTACTGGGTATCCTTCCCGAAGTAGAAGAGTACTTTGTAGAATGGCCAGACTTAAACACTCCCAGTGATAAAGATAAGGCCGAAGTCGCTTCGTTGCAAGTGGATGCCCTGGCTAAGTATATGCAAGGCGACGTGGATCAAATAGTGCCGCCGAAGGAATTCTTTATGATGTTCTTGGGCAAAACAGAAGACGAAGCAGAAGAGCTTGTAAAGGCCGCCAAAATATACATCGGCGAATTAGATACACGTAGAACAGAAGAAGTAGATGATGACGACGATAATAATAATGATATAGAGGGCAGGCGGTAATGTGTAGATTATGCGAGTTAGTGAAAGAGCCGGATACAGATGTACTGTATGAAAGCGATGTAATGATAATTATGGATGGCATGAAGAAAGATGTGTACGCTAAGAAGTGGTTGTGTATTTGGAAGGAACACAAAGAAGAATTGACCGCTGAAGAATTAAAGAGTATGATAAATACACTTTTATTCGTCAGAAGTATGATGCCAGGCATCCATGATATTGTTATTGGGTTATATTCTATCCCAGAACATTTTCATGTACATCTAGGACAAATAGAATAGGACACATATAATGGTAAACAAAAACAATAAAAACACGTGCCGACAATGTGGACTTCCTTTGGAGTACTATGAATCTATTCTATGTACACCTTGTATAGAAGTACAACACGGTATCGACCAAAATGCCGATAAGAGGGAGCCGGACGATGGGACCAGATAAAGAACAAACACCGAGAATAAAAATAGTTGAAGCCCCTTGGGTTAAGAACAGGATATTCAACGCCGAGTATGGTACAATCAACAACACAGACCGGGTACGTGTAAAACGTAACGACCCTTGCCCTTGCGGTAGGGGTAAAAAGTTTAAGAAGTGTTGTATGGGGAGGAGTGGATAATGAGTAGAATGGATCCAACCAAAACAACAATGCTCCGAAGGCGTTATGTAGGAGATATGAAACGCCGGTTTCGTGAGATACGAAAGGCAGTTAATGAACTAGTGCTTACTTTGGACGTGTTTGGTTTAAAGGAGCCTCAGTCTACATTTAAGTTCGATGCTAAGAAGGGCACGTTCGTTTCTGTTGCTTTGCAGAACGTGGAGAAGGAAGCCTGGAAGTTCCGTACATCTAAACAGAAGGTCAAGTCGTTTAATATATGGATGCAAGACCAGTACGACCAAAACATATTTGAAGGGGACTGGACTGATAAGTATGTGACTTCGGCATATCGTAAAGGTATCGAAAATGGATATAGTCAAGTAAACAAACGAGTCCCAGGCGGAAGCACAGACTTTTATCAGGGCGGTAAGCAACAATTTGTACAGTCTGCATTCGGCGCCCCTGAAACAAGAGAAAAACTGGAGTTACTGTACACAAGGACATTCGAGGAGTTAAAAGGCGTAACTGCTGCAATGTCCCAGCAGATGAGCAGAGTACTTACTACAGGTCTTGCGAATGGGTATGGTCCAGCACAGATAGCCAGGGAACTAACAAAGACCATTGATACGATAACTAACACCAGGGCACTTGCACTTGCAAGGACGGAGATAATCAACGTACATGCAGATGCCCAGTTAGACTCTTATCAAATGATGGACATCGGGGAAGTTAAGTTACAGGCAGAATACAGTACTGCCGACGATGCGTTGGTATGTGAGATATGTGCCCCAGATGAAGGTAAGATAATGTCTATCGCAGAGGCACGTGGATTAATAACACAACATCCGAATTGCCGATGCAGTTGGAATCCACATATACCCGATGAGAAAAAGAAACCTGCTAGACGGGCACCTGTTGTGCCCCGTACACGTAGGCCCCGGGTAACGAAACCCAAAACAGTTAAGAAGAAAACGACTAAGAAGAAAACAGTTAAGAAGAAGGCGCCTGTATCCCCTGCCCCTGCATACAAACCAAGTTATGATCTTAAACAAGTACTTGTTCGCGAAACAAACGATACAGTACGATGGGAAACAGAAGGCTCGTTCATGCGTTGGTTTAATGGGGATACTGAAACAGTGCGTAGAGGTGAGGATGTTTTAAGGATGGGGATGGAAAAAACCCTTAAACAATATCCAAAAGCAGCACATAAGAAATTACGAGTACAGTTGGCAGATGCTAAGATAGAAGCTCAACGGTTTAATAGTGCTTTAGATAAAAGTGCATCGTTGAATGTAAAAGGAGGTCCTTATAGAAAAGTATATCGTGGTGGTGGTAGAGAAGATTACCCGGCAATGGGGAAATTAGAAAAGGGCGATATATTTGTTACTGAAGGCGGATCCATGTCTACGTCAACTAGTCAAAAAGTTGCAAAGGAGTTTGCCCAAGACAGCAGTACACCTTATATACTAGAAATAGAATCTCATTCAGCAACATCCATCTTGTCGATTGCCCCGGAAGAGTTTGCATATCAAAAAGAAGTAATACTGCGATACAATACTAGGTATAAAGTGACGTCTGTTAAAAAGGTCACTCGTGCTGGACTTGATGATGATGTGTTAGTTATTGGATTGAGGGAGATAGACGAAGTTCCTTTGGAGAAAGCAGTTAAGAAAACTGTTAAGAAGAAAACAGTTAAAAAGACAGCCCCTGTAGATGATAGCCCTGCAGAAACCTTTTTAAAACAAGTAGAGACATTAACGATAAAACAAAATCGATTAGATGCAGAAGAATTGGTGGCACGTAAAAGGTTTCGGGATGTACGGGATTCGCCAAACGATGCCACTTACCTTCATGCAAAACGAGTAAGAACGGCAGCTGTTGAAAGAGCCGATGAGCATAGAGATGCTCTAAGAGATTCGTATGCTGAATTGTTACGGGCACCAAACCCGGTAGGTGATAAACTTAAGGTTTCTGTTGCAGCTGATCTAAAAGACGACTGGGACATCCAACAGGGCATAAAGTTTATGCAGGGTTTGATAGATGACAGCAGTGCCGCCGCTAAGACGAAAATGCCTAGAATCAAACATGCACGTACTTCCCCTCATACTGAATATAAAAACAGGTCGCACTTCGCTAGAATTGCGAATGTCATATATACTAAGGAGGGCAAGGGTACGAAGGCTATGGTGCATGAACTGGGACATCGTTTTGATAATGTTACTCCTATAAAAAGTCGTTTGCAAAAACTATACGATACACGTACCAAAGGATATAAAGCTGAGACGATGAACAGTGCTATGGGTCATACCGGCTTTTTACCAACTGAAATGACAAAGAAGGATAAGTTCTTAAGTGCATATATGGGTAGAGTAAGTGGAGCGGGACATCATGAGTTGGGTTCTATGGGAACGGAATACTTACTTATGGATCCAGTATTACTGGCAAAAGAGGAGCCGGCGTTGTTTGATATGTTAATTAAATTCTATCACGGTAGGAGTTTAGACTGATGGTCAAAGTAAAAATATACGGGGAAACCTGTGTGTATAGTGATGGTGTGTGGGTATGTGATGATGAAGTAGTAGCCGAAGATTTAAACGGATGTCCAGTCCAGCACACTCATGTAGGTGGGGAGTTTCCCCCGGAAGTACAGGAGTTGGATTATGTGCGACATTGTATCGAATACTTAGGTGAAGGCAAAATAATAGAATAAGGATAAACATGGCCAAAAAGAAAAAATCAAAAAAGCAGATGGATAAATGGGCAAAGATTACCAAAAAGGATGTTACCATCATAAAGAAAGGGAAAAAATAATTATTCCCGGGGTTCGGCGATAATACTATAGGAACAAGTAGATAGTATTATTTACCATAATGAAAGGAATAACGGATGTATGTATTAATAGTTGTTATTGCAATATGTATTGCTGCCTGGATCAATGGGTGGGTGTACAAGGAGTAGACAATGACTTCAAAACATTTGAGTAAGAAACACAAAGGTAAAAAGAAACTGCCGCAGAATGAGGTTGTAGAATGGGCCGACATTCGCACTACCCATTATTGGGATTGCCCTCACTGTGGATGGGATCATGAAGTGGATGATAATGATGAACGTGTGGTATCCTGTTATAGTTGCAAAAAGAAAGTGAGGATTGGGTAATGGATGAAGATTGTTGTGCTGTCAAAAGATGCAACAGATTACCAAGTATAATTTACTCTGCTGGTAAAAAGAAAATCAGCAGACCAGTATGTAATCGTCATTGGGACATGCACTGTGACGGAGAGATTAATTTAAAGAACGGAAGTGGTTACAGAAAAGAATGGCAATGGAAGTCCATTAAACGACAACGAAAGGCCGACGAAGGATGATATTAACAAAACCCAGTATTAAACATGAATGGAATACCCCCGATGCTTTGCAAGCGATAGAGAGGGCAGGGCGTACATGTTATAAGAGTGAAGATAAAACAACCAAAACATCGGCGGTTATGTTTGTTCGTAAGCTTATCGAAAAAGGGCACACGGCCATGATAGAACATGCCAGTGCCTCCTACCGTGTTATATGTGATCGCGGTGTTACCCACGAAATCGTACGGCATCGTTTATTCAGTTACGCCCAAGAAAGCACAAGGTACTGCAATTACAAAAACGCCGTGGAGTTTATTATACCGCCATGGGTAGATGATGCTGTACAGATGATGCGAGGGGCAGTCACTTTGTGCGAAGAGGGTTTACGAAGAGACCAGGATCATTTAATGGCTTCGCACTTGTCACGAGGTACAAGGGAATGGTTGAGGGCGTGTAGTTACAGTGAAACACATTATAAGTATCTACTGCATACAGGATGGACACCCCAACAGGCTCGGAGTGTTTTAATCAATTCATTAAAGACAGAGATTGTAATAAGCGGCAACTTAAGACAGTGGATGCACTTCTTCGATCTACGATGTGCAACGACCGCCCATCCCCAGATGAGGGAAGTTGCAAATATGATATTGAACGATATGATAGAACGTATCCCAGGCGTGTTTGGACAATACGTCATATAAAAACAAGAAAGAGGCATGTTATGGAATTTAAAACAGCTGAACCCATATTGTTGAAGGTAGCGAGAGCGTTGAGTAAACAAAACGGTGGTACCTTTGAACCTGATGAGTTAGTAAATGAAGCTTGGATACGGGGGAAGCTGTATAGTATAGAGGAGAACTTTGAGCATCTTACCCAACGTGTTAGGCACGACATGCTTAGTTATATGCGAGACGTTCGTAAAGGTAGGCGTAAGAATCCACCTACCATAGTTCAGTTCGAGTTTATTGAGGGCGCCCTCAATGGAAGCGAAAGAGGTGCGATGGACGAGGGCATTGCAAGTGTAGTATATGAAGATATGCTTGATTACATCTTACGGCGTCTCCATTTTAATATTCGCAGTGAACGGGTTTTTGGATTATGGCTGCAGGGATACGACACTTATGAAATTGCTGGTATTGTAAGTATGTCCCAACCTTGGGTTTCAATTAAATTAAAAGAGATAAAAGAAAGAGTACGGCGCCTTGCATTAGAATGCGGCATGTGCGATTAAGGTTCCACAGAATCCACGTTGGTAGTAAGAACCCCTGCAGATCATTGTAATCATCTACAATCATCTCACAAAATCCACTGTGGTACTAAGAACCATAGGGAACCATTGTAATCATTCTACAAAAGCTGCGTTGGTTGCAATGGAATGCAGATGATTACAGCACTCTCCCCAAGATGTTGCAATGGTTCCATATGATCCCCTCAGGTTCCAATAGATTACAGGAGATTACTGAAGATTACAGCACTCTCCCCAAGATTCCAGGGGATTCCTGTAGGTTCCCTGTTTAACCCTCGTATTCCCCATAAAATCCACACATACTCGTATTGTACGGGCGGATCTCCTCCCCTCTAGGGTAAATACACCATATAGGCATAAAACGCCTTAAACGCCGTCTGGGGCGTTTCTTTGAATTTTTCTTAATTCTTTTTATATATATTGCCGATATATGTATGCTGAACACGAATATTATATTAAGAGTACATTACAAACGGAGGCGAATAATGTCCCAACTGCAAACCATTTTACATAATGTAAGCCCCTTGGTTAGATACGATACACTGGAAGGACAAGAGTACTTAGTACTTCCGATGGTGATGTTGGTTGAAGGCGTACACAATGGAACGGGAGGGCCATTACTTTACACTGAAGCCGAACTAAAAAATCTCCCTCAAAAATGGAATCACAAACCTGTTATCGTTTATCATCCCCAACCAGGCACGTCTGCATGTGACCCCGAAGTATTAAACAATCGAAAGATTGGCGTAATACTTAACACCACCTTTGAGGATGGCAAACTCAAAGCAGAGGCCTGGATAAACAAGGAACGGTTAGAGGTAGTGGACAAGAGCGGCATTATACTGGAGGCAATTGAAAACGGGGACATGGTGGAACTAAGCACGGGCGTTTGGTCCGAGTGTGTGGCGAATGCAGGGGAATGGGAAGGAGAGGCTTACGAATACATAGCCCATAATCTTACACCTGATCATTTAGCCATATTGCCAGACCTGGTTGGGGCATGCAGTATTGCAGACGGTGCTGGCCTGTTACGTTGCAACGCAGAACAGGGCGACAAAGAATTTACTATTAAACTGAGTGACTGTAAAGACGACCCCGATGGTCCCATATCCCAGTATATCAAAAACAACAGACACCTGTTCCAAAGAAAGGTAGCACGTTTAATTGAAAACGAAATAAGCTTTGACGATATCCGTGTACAGCTGAATTCCAAGATACGCGATCAGTTTGATAATGCGGACGGCGAGTATGTGGATGTGTGGGTTGAAGATGTGTTTGATGATTATTTCATCTATCTTAAGGATGGAGAATTATATAAACAGGACTATACCAATGGGGATGGAGTTATTAAATTTGAAGGAGTGCCAACCAATGTCGTAAAAGAAGTCAGTTACAAAACAAAAACAATAATTACGAACAAGAAAACTGAATTTGAAGGAAAGGACAGTAAAATGAAAAAGGACGAAATGGTTAAGTCCCTTATCGAAAATGAGGGCACACAATGGTTGCCGGAGGACAAAGATGTTCTCGACGAAATGACCGAAGATGTGTTGGCCAAACTGGTCCCCGTCGCAAACGAAGAGCCGGCTAAAGAAGAGCCCGCCAAGGAAGAGCCCGCCCAGGATGTTCCGACCGGCGATGTAAAAACGGAAGAAGCCAAGCCCGTCGAAAACATCGACTTCAAGAACATGCCGGTGGAACAGTACATCGCCAATCACGTACATCCTGATATGAGGGATGTTGTTCGTGCGGGCCTGCTTTCTCATAACAAGGATAAGACAGACCTCATCACAGGCATTATCGCTAATGAGCGGAACGTATTCACCCAGGAACAGTTGAACGACAAGCCCCTGGAAGAGTTGCAGGCATTGGCCAGACTGGCGATACCTGTTTCGAACGCCCGTTACGATGGACAGGGTGACGGTGCACAGAACATCGGCAACAATGGACAGAAGCCCCTCGGCAAACCCGCTATGGACTTCTCAGGTCGTAAGCCCTAACAACTCCAACGCCAACGAAGTAAGTAAACAGAACTACAAACAGAAAAATAAGAAAGGTTGATGTAAATCATGGCTATTAAACGAATTTCTGCGAAAGGCGACTATCGCCAAGAAGAAGGGCGTGGGGACGCTACTATTTCCCCGGGAATGCTTATCGAGTTGATGAGCACTGGGTATGTTTCGCCTCATGCAACTGAAGGTGGCTTTGCTGAAGCCGCGTTTGCTACGGAAGATGCCTTACAGGGCAGGACTGTTAGCAATAACTATTCCAGCGCCGATTTGGTAACGTACATCCTCCCCGTTAAGGGTGCGGTTGTAAATGCCCTCATCGAAGCAGGGCAGAGCATTGCTATCGGTGACAAACTGATCAGTGCCGGCAACGGTAAGCTCATTGAGAATGGCCAGGAAGCAAGTGCGACGACTGTCAAACAGATTATCGCCATTGCCGAAGCTGCCAATGACCTCTCCGCGAGTGGAGCGGTGGACACGTTGTCCGCAGTACGAATCCTGTAAGTAAGGATTCCAAAGTAAATTGGTACGTTAAAACACAGAAAAAGAAAATGTTTAAGGAAGGATAGTAAAATGAATGATTTTTTACTTAACGGTGTGGCAAATGGTAGTGTCGCCGAAAAACTGATGGCCTCGAACTTCGACACTGCCGCGTTGAGGCCTTATCTGGGCGACGATGGTCGTACTTATATCGATCGTATAGTGAACAACGAAGCTCAGTCTGTCCCCGTACAGAACGCTGTCGCTACTTTGCGATATGACGACTGGAAGTTGATGGATGACGCGATCATCAAGGCGGCCCTGCCCCGTTTGAAAGCAATTGCTGATCTACGGGCGGCTGGCCTTACCTTTACCATTCCGAATGGTATTGGGACAACTGTTCTCCAGTCCGAAAACCTGTCTGATATCAACGATGCCGATATCAGTATGGATGGCCTGCGAGAAAATGCGAATGACCGTCCGCAGTTCAACCTGGTCAACTTACCCCTGCCGATCATCCACAAAGACTTCCATTTCTCGGCCCGTCAAATTGCGACGTCCCGGAGTGGCGGAAGTCCCTTGGATACTACGATGGCAGAACTGGCCGGTCGTAAAGTTGCGGAAGCCGCGGAGAAACTGTTAATCGGTCGGACCGATGCGTATGCGTATGGCACTGGCAATTCCGCCGGAACGATATATGGCTATACGAATTACACAAACGCCCTGACCAGATCGATTACCAGTCCGGCATCAAGTGCCTGGGTTGGTGCAACTCTCCTCACGGATGTATTGGCTATGAGACAACAGTCCGTCGCCAACTTCTATTATGGCCCTTGGATGATGTATGTGGCCCCGAACTGGGACCAGTACCTCGACAAGGACTTCAAAGCACAGGGCGACAAGACCGTCCGTGAACGTATTAAGATGGTAGACGGTATCCAGGATATTCGTACTTTGGATTATCTCCAGAATTACGATATCATCCTGGTCCAGATGACTTCGGATGTCATTCGTCTCGTCATCGGCATGGACATTGTTACTGTGCAATGGGATTCCAAGGGTGGCTTGCAACAGAACTTCAAAGTTATGGCCATCATGGTGCCGCAGCTTCGATCGGACCAAAACAGTAATACCGGTATTGTCGTTGGCACTGTGTAAAGAATCACAGTGCATCCGGTTTGTGTAATTAATTGATTTAAACATTTTTCAAAAAGGAAAAGCAGATGAAATTTAAAAACTTAGGTGGACAGCATGTGGATGAGAACGAGGTGTCGTACTTGAAGGGCGATACCATTGAGTCGGATACAGATTTGTCGGAAAAGTTTCCGAACAAGTTTGAACGATTGCATGATGACAATGCACCTCGTGTAAATACGCCTTCCCCGGAGCCCGTTATTCCGGGGAAGGGAATAGCCGACGACCCGGACGCCCAGGAGGACGCTGAAGCATTAGTGTCCCAAGAGGTAAATGAGGTTGTAGAAGATCCGCCGGCTGATCTAATCGACTACGGTGAAGATGTTACCGGGGATTTCAATTGCGAGCCTGACATCCATGTTTTTTGCAAAGCCAACTGGTGTACTGTAATGGATGAAGACGGTAAGCCGATCAACGAGACGAAGCTTAGACGCAAAGCCGTCCAGGCGTTCATCGATGATTTGTACGAAGAAGTCCCAGAAGAAGGCGACGGCGAAGAAGCCTACGCAGATGGCGACAAGGAGTAACTATGTCACTGTGGATACCTAAGAGAAACCCAAATTGGGAAGGGCAAGAAGCTTTCATTATCGGAGGCGGCCCTTCCCTTTCCCAGGGTTTTGATTTTAACCTTCTTGCAAACGAGTTGACGATTGGATGTAATGACGCATACCAAAAAGGCTCGGCCGTTTGTAAGATATGTGTATTCGGCGACGCCAAGTGGTGGAAGACACACAAAGATAGGTTAATACAGTATCCAGGCCTTGTGGTTACAAACGTTCCTCACTTGCATCAAAAGAATGTCAAATGGTTGTATGTTACAGACAGGCAACAATGGGGCTTGTCGAAAACAGGATTGGCCTGGAACGGTAATACCGGTTCTCCGGCAATCAATTTGGCTTTGTTACTGGGAGCGGTTAAGGTTTATTTACTGGGCTTCGACTTTAAACTTAATGAAGACGGTGAAAGCAACTGGCATCCCAATAATATCGATAAGCCGAATGCGGAAATATATAAAGGCAAGTTCCAAGAGGGCTTTGTTGCATTAGCCAAAGCGTTGCCTATAGTTTTTCCTGGACAAGAAGTTTTCAATGTAACGAACGACAGTGATTTGGATGTGTTTCCTAAAATTAATCTTAACGACTTTTGGAAGGACAGAAAAAATGGATTATGTGAGTAGCATCTGTGCTATCTTGGGGGCGTTGTATATTATCGCTCGTACGATAGTACTTTTAACACCCACGCCGCGAGACGATGCGGCATTGGCAAAGGTAAGTGTTTTCTTAAAAGCACTGGCAAAGGGCTTTGGGTTAGACCTGAAGACCGGCGCCGACACAAACGACAAGCCTCCCGGTAACACAGGAATCTTTCCGTCAATATTAATAATGCTCTTAATTGGCGGCATGACATTGCCGGGCTGTATAGGTGCCCTCGCGGATAGTGAACGGGGACAGCTGCTGGCGTCCCAAAAAATATTCGTTGCCGTTGTCAATAACTTAACTGATTTAAAAGTAGCTGGTGCATTCGATGATCAAGAAATACAAGTTATATCGCTTATACTGCATGAAGGAGCCCAGGCACTTAATGCCTGGCAATCTGCAGTACTCGAAGGGCGCCCATATTCGGCGTACCAGGCGGCGTTTAATCGGATCATAGATCAACTGTACCAATATCAGTTGCAAGGCGGTGTAGGCGTTGACTAGCCTATTAAACGGCACGTAAGACTGTACAGTAACAGACATAATTACAGGAGTAGCAAATAATGAGTGCTGTTCAAATAATATTACTTATAGTGCTGGCATGTTTTGTGCTAGCGAAAGGAGGCGTTGGAAATGAGTGATTTAACAAGTGCATTACTAATAGTAAAGCTGGTGTCGGAAGGTATTGGCGTTGCATCGGAAATAGCCGCCCTTGCTAAAAGAGTTGCCAGGGGCGAAACGATTACTAACGAAGAGATCGCGGAAGCCCAGAGACAAGTGAACGCGGCCGTAACAGGTTTTGACAATGCTAAGGCCGTGGACGATGCAGCCAAACAAGGTTTCAACGACGGTGAAGGATAACAGTCATGGCGTTACGTACTACAGCTGAATTAGTTGCAGGGATCATTGAGGTAGATGAAGATATCTCGCTGACGCCCTTTATGAATGCTGCTAATGAACTAGTTACCGAGTTATGTGCTGGCGTTAGTTCGTACAGTACAACTCGGTTGCAAACAATTGAAACGTGGCTATCCGCTCATTTTTATGCTATTCGTGATCCTCGCTTAGTAAGTGAAAAGGCCAGTAAGGTGGCCAGTACAAATCAAAGCAAAGTTGATTTGGCTTTCGATAATAGTCATTATGGACAGATGGCAATGGGCCTGGATACGAATGGTGGACTAGCTAGTTTGAACAAAAGAATGAAAATGGGCGGTGGCGTGCCTAGCCTCACGTGGTTAGGGGAGGAGGATACAAGTGGATGAGTTACGTGCATTTATTACCTTAGCGGGTGTGTTACTGGCGGCGGTTGTTGGATTGTATGTATGGTCGTTTACCATGTATTGCAAAACGCAAACAAGGTTAGGTGAGATTTATAAAACGATGCATGATCATTTTGAAAATACAAGTATCCATGTAGACCCCGCCAATCCATTACAGCATGTTGCTGTTTGCAATGTAAAGCATACGCAAATAATGGACACACTGAGTGAACTGAAGGATGATACCAAAAAATTACTAAGCATACATAACACTGAGGAATAATAATGGGTATCATAAAGAAAGCAAGGAAACAGAAGGCTGTGTATTGGGCTCTTGCCAGTGCGGCGGGTGGTGAATATGACTACACACCGGATGGGCAACCCCGATACACCTCTGCCGTTCAAATCGACTGTCGGTGGGATGACGTGAACGAAGAGTTTATCGACGCCCAGGGAACAAAGCACATAAGTAAATCAGAAGTTATGGTCGACAGGGACGTTGACTTAGGTGGTGTGTTGTGGCTGGGCCTGCTGGCTGATTGCCAAAAACTAGTGCCGTTCAACAATGCAGGCGCCTCTGAGATACTTAGATTCGATAATATACCAAACTTAAAAGCAACTGAATTTTTAAAGATAGCGTATTTATAATGGCTAGAATGACAAGAATGACTGGCGTTGATAAAGTCCTGGCTAGTTTGCGAAGGGCCAAGGATCCCGTAGGTGATGGAATTGCTCGGGGCCTTAACAAAGCTGGGCTGGTCTTACTAAAAAAAAGTAAGGAGATAGTCCCTGTTCAATTGGGCAACTTGAAGGCCAGTAGTTTTATACGCGGTGTCGGGCGGGGCTTTAAACGAGACGTAACGGTAGGCTATACTGCAAACTATGCTGTCTATGTGCATGAGAATATTATGGCAGTCCATGGTGCTGTGTTTAATCAAAAATACGCCGAGAAGATAAGTGCCGCCCAGGGAACGAAGGGCGGCACGGCCAAGGGTGGTTGGTTTAATCGTGGTGAAGATCAACAAGCTAAGTTCTTGGAAACGCCGGCCAGACGGTTACGTAGGAAGTTGATTCATATTATAGCCAGGGAAGGAAAGAAAAGATTATGAGCCAAACACTAGCAACATCGCCGGCTTCTATTTTAGTGGAACACATAATCACTAACCTAGCTGTCATGGCTCGCCCAGCAGCCGGGGCAACTTGGCCCTTGTTCTTTGCACATTTGCCAGAGGAAGCTGTCAACTGTGGTGGTGTGTTTGATACGACCGGAGTAACAGATGGCAGATACATGAGGGGCGGCGAGACTGTAGAACATTACGGTGTCCAGTTAAG
>Ga0114923_10001200_pt1 | contig 18352 bp, 20 predicted proteins | sample SumtaG_FD_89578 | JGI IMG/M metagenome (GOLD analysis project Ga0114923, IMG submission 89578) | Deep subsurface microbial communities from Indian Ocean to uncover new lineages of life (NeLLi) - Sumatra_00157 metaG | ecosystem: Environmental > Aquatic > Marine > Oceanic > Sediment | place: near...
CAGCGAGCGCTTCTAAAGGCAAGAGGAGCACAGACAGTTAGCGGGTATCGTGACCCGTCGGTGTTAACTCAGTAAATTAATAAGGCTATATAATGGCAGGCACAAGAACAGTAAGTAGCTATAGTTCAGCTACGACCTTTGGTGCTTTCATGCCGAGCTACTGGGACAGTGTACTAGGTGAGAACCTGTACCCTAACCTGTACATGTACCAATTCGGTACTAAGAGACAGATCCCCCGTAACTTTGGTATTGACATCAAGATCCCTCGTAACACGAAGCAGAACATTGTTCAACTCGTGGACGGGACGAGTGAAGGTATCGTGATCGGCACGTGCCCACTTTCAAGTCAATTCATCTCTGGTACGCTCAAGCAGTTCGCTGGCGCGTATCGCCACTCCGATGTTGTGATCATGACAGCGCTGAGTGATGTCGTAGAGTTGTCGTTACGCGACATCTCCCGCGATCTCGCCAAGCGTATGGATAGTCACACTCGTGATCAACTCAGTGCGAAGGGTACATTCGTTGGTGGTAGCGGTATCACCTCAAGTGGTGGTGTAACTACCGGTAGTGTACTTAAGGCAAGCGATATTCTGAAGGCAGCCGTGCTCTTAGAAGACGCTGACAACCCCCGTCCACCGGACGGACACTTCCCACTGATCACTCACCCGCTTGCAATCTTCGACCTCCAAAGTTCCCTAACGGGTAACAGTTGGCTGGAAGTGAACAAGTACGGTGATAGCTCTACGGTTGGGAATCTCTACCGTGGTGAAGTTGGACGCCTATTCGGCGCACGTGTTGTAACCAGCACGAACGTCAAGAGAGTCAACGCTGTCAATGAAATGTCAGCCGCGGCTTCCGGGTACCGTTCAATGATGTTCGCTCCCGATGCGTACTACGTAACTGAAGTAAGCGACATGACGGCTAAGACCTTCGTGAAGCAACTCGGTTCCGCCGGTGCTCTCGACCCTGTTAACCAAGTTGCCTCTGTAGGCGCGAAGGTGATGTTCACAGCGATTGCTGCCGATTGGGGCAGTGAGCGCAGAATGATCCGTATCGTGCACGGAAGCGACGTTTCCTAAGGAGTAGTTATATGAGCTACGCAACTGGTGGACAAGCGCCGGGCAAGTCGGGTAGCCTACTTCCTGGCGACGGTGCAAGTGATTGCAGCGTTGAACAAGCTAGTGACGGGAACAGCAATGGTCCCAACACTAAAGATGATACGCCCCCTGGTGGATACGGATCTACCGGAAGCGGATCTTCAAGTAATCCTTCTGGCATGTAGTCAGTAGGCAGCACTTGACTTTTAATGCCCGGTATGGTATATTATGTACTGTACCGGGTATTTTTTTGTGGGTTAGTGTAAGGGTAGCACACGGGTTTCATAAGCCTGTAGAATGGGTTCGATGCCCGTACCCACGACCAATCAAGGAGAGAGTGTATGAAGAGATTTGTGGCAGCATTGTTTGTAGCGGTATTGGCCTTTGGGCCTGTGGCCGCACAAGGAGAGATTGTTAGTACCATCGTGGGGGCTACGGAAGAGATGAACATTATGGAGGCCACCCAAGAGAAGGTGGACGAGCTTCAGTGTGAATCGAATTCTGGTGGTGGCGTAGACCCGCAAGAACACATTCGTTGGCTATGGGTGTGTTCCACGGCCTGTGTATTTGCTTGTGGAGATAGTGTTTGTCTTCGGTCAGGCGCTACTTGTTATACCATCGGTACGGGGACGTACTGTAAGTGTGACACACACCTGTGTAGTTAGTTAATGATGTAAGTTAATCCGGTGTAGCGGGATGAAGCTGGAGCGGTAAACAGGCCCCAGCGATAGGCTCATTACCTGTACGACGTAGGTTCAAATCCTACTCCCGTCACCATTTCTGGGTGTATGAATAATTGGTAAACTGTCGGTTTTGGAAACCGGAGAATGTTGGTTCGAATCCAACCACCCAGACCATTAGGAGGAAGAGTTGAAGGTAGTAGTAGGTGCGGGTAGACTGTTGTGTGCCCCCGAGATAGTGGACGGTATGAAGGCTGGAGTCTGGAGAGCCCCCGAGGCCCTGGACAGTCTAAAGAGTAACAAGGCACAAGTCATTCAAGTAGGCGAGGATGTTGATGGCTTTGCTAAAGGGGATGTGGTATACTACAGTAAGTATGCCGCGGTATCAGTAGATGTCGAAGACGATACCTACATGGTGATTGCCGCTGAAGAAGTGATGTTGAAAATTGAGGGCTTGTAGTACAACGGGAGTACCCCTGTTTTGCACGCAGGTAATGAGAGTTCGATTCTCTCCAGGTCCACCATATGTTTAAACACAGACAGCATCTCTTCTGGTTCGAATTCGCCCCCATCATAAGGCGGGCACAGGCACGTGGGTGTTCTATCCACATCGTGCCTCCAAGTACAAAGTTAGGTATAGTGACGTTGTTAGACGGTAATAAACCGTTAAGGGATGGGTGTATTGATACTGGGTATAGCAGTGATGACTGGAGCAGAGATAGTATTATTTGCAATAGCAGTTGGCACAACGGTGCTCTCCCTATTTATTCTATCCCTGGCTATGTATATCGGGATCAAGAAACCTGGGACGAAATAACAGTGATGCCTGTACGAGGTGTGATCGGTACACTGGAGATGTTGTTGAGTGAGAAGGTGATCACTGAGACACCCGAGGTGAAGGAGTTAATGAGGATGAAACGTGCTTGAAGTAACAGCAATCATAAACTGTCACAATGCACCTAAGGTAGCGCGGTTACTACCCCGTGCACTCGATAGCGTACTTAAACAACGGTTCAACAAGCCGTGGGAAGTGATCGTAGTAAATGATGGGAAGCCTCTGGACGAAGTTGTTGACATTGCGGAAGAGTACTCGGCCAAGTTCGAAGAGATGGGAGTGGAGTTTAAATTCTTCGGGACTGAAGAAGCAAGTGGCTATCAATGCAGACCAAAGAACATTGCCATCTGGCACGCCCGAGGGGAATACATATCTTTTCTCGACTACGATAATGAATGGACGCCGGGTCACCTGGCAGTTCTACATAACGCCTTGGTGGAAGGAACTGTGTGGCCAGACTTTTCTTATGGTAGAAGACGATATACAATCGATGAGGGCTGCCCTAAGAAAGTAACCCTACCCGGTGGGAATGAGATCGATCTAGTAGAAGGTAAGAGTCAATATGTAGAGTGGACAGAAGAGAACATGGCTGTGCTAGGTAGCAGCGCTACTCGCAACTTCGTAGACACCAGTGACTTCATGACATCTCGTGGAGCCTTCTGGCGCTTACAGACTGCTACCGGGAAGATGTGGGACGAAGGATACCGCCGCTTCGGTGACTGGGAGTTGATCGCACGAGCAGCGTTCTTCGCAGGATGGAGAGGCAAGGCAGTAGATGAGATTGTACAGATCTATCACTGGACCGGGGATAACATGCAGTTAACCCGTTCTCCTAACGAAGTCCCCACGGGCGAAAAGGTATAACAACATGGGCGGTAACAAGAAGACTCCGGTAATGCGCAAGGCTAACCAGAAGGTACGTGATGACGTACGCAGGGGGAATAGAACTAAGCCGAGTAACTGTAGCAACTGTGGTAAGAAGACAGCGAAGAACTTGCTAGCTTCCCATCACAGTAATCACAAGAACAAGTCAAGCATCAAGTGGCTATGTCCTAAATGCCACAAGGGTGCGGAAAAGAGGAAACCTGGTGGTAAAGTCAATTGATCCCGTTTATCTAACAAAGGTTGTCGAGTGTAAACTTCAAGAGCATGGACTGTTCTTTGCGATAAGCCCGGAAGTGTTTGTTAAAACACCTTCTGTGGTGGGTGAGTTAATGTCCCCGCTTGTCGAGCACATGACAATAGGGATGAAGATGCACATCCCCGTGCATGAGGTGTTGAGTTACGTTAAGCCTCGTGATTGGTGGGAGCACGTGAAGCAGCGTTTTGCTCCTACGTGGTTCAAGAAGCGCTACCCTATCATCTACGATGACGTGAAGGTGGAGCAGTTGATCAACAAAGTAGCACTGTCGAATGACTACGGGGATATCTTCCGCGTATCTTTCAACGGTAAAACAGAACATCTACCTCCTTACGGTCATGATCATCGTCTTGGATATTGCATGACCTGTCAAGGGCCAGTGCCGTACAGCATCGAAGAAGAGATGCACGTTAGAACACCCAGGCTAGGTAAAGAAGATCGTAAGGCGCTCGATGAGTTACTGGACGAGGCCAATGGGTAAAGTACTAGCCTTCATGATCACTCGTGCGGATACACCTATGCGGCGAGAACTTCTGAAGAAAACTATTGATAGTGCTCTGGAAACAGCAGGAATAGAATTCGACTTACGTATTCATTACTGGAATGATCCTGGTCTTATTGGGTTCGAAGGCGCGGGGGTAAATGTTGGGTGGATGCACCACCCTCACAATGTAGGCCAGCACGTTATCATGAACACTGCACTACGACGTGCGAAGGAAAAAGGATATGAATACCTGCTCAGGCTTGACGATGATTGCCAGTTCAAGACTAAGCGCTGGCTTAAGAAGATGGTTGACGCGGCAGAGCTACTTGGCCCTGCCTTTGTCATATCACCCACTGTTCAGGGACTCAAATTCCCTCCCGAGCGTACTAATATTGTTGACATCAACGGTGTAGATGTACGGTTCCTCACTGAGGCAATCGGTGGAGTATGCCGTTTACACAACGTTGCATCGCTCACTGATGAGGCCTACCCATACATCAGTGATATCCGTCACCCGTTAGGCTTCGGAGATGCTACAGGCATTGCTAAGTGGTGCACAGAGGCCCCGGAGGATAACAAGAAGTGGATGGTCTATCTAACCAAGGTGAAGGTAAAGCATAGCACGTTACTACAGGAGAAGGGAGATGAGGTATACCATGAGCAGCATGCTATGTTCCAGGCACTACCCTACATCCCGCCGATAGTATGAAAGTAGCAATCATAAACAAGTGGCCCGGTGGTGCACTGCACAATGTGTTTAAACCACTGGCCAAGGAATTAGGTTACGAGTACATTTGCATAACAGACTTTCAGAAAACTCTAGCGGAAGGTGGAGAGTTCGACGTAACCTTTTCTAAATACGATGTGATACACTTTACGTATTACCAGAATATAGGCTTCCTTCCAGCGGAGCCGCAGTGTCCATACACCATCTCTGCGCACCACTTCACGATAGATAACCGAGACAGGTATATGCAAACTCTATCCGAGTATGACTTTGCTCGCATCGTTGTGCCGGAGCATTTTATCCAACGGCAGCTAGGACAGAATGGTATAGGTAAGGTAATACAGATACCTTACTCATTCGATCACACGGGGTTTAAACCTACACCTTACCCGAAAGAATTTACAGTAGGTATCATGGGATGCCCCGCTGAACAGAAGCGGCACCATATCGTTAAGGAAGCGTGTAAGCGAGTCGGGGTGAGGTGTCTTGAATTCACCAGGCCCGCGGATCTGGAAGACGATGGATGGGTAGAGCAGGAAGCTATCTATGAGTTCTATAAATCCATTTCAGTCCTCGTATGCGCTAGCTGGGTAGAGGGTGGACCGCTACCTCCGCAGGAAGCTATGTTGTGTGGTAGACCAGTGATCACTACGCCGGTAGGTATGATGCTCGATGAGCGGGTTAATAAATACCCGGCACTGATTTACTTTGACGGTAGTGTAAGGAATTTGGTAGAGCGTTTAAATTCCCTCGCACACTTTACTAATGAGGGATGGTTTGATCCTGATGTACTTGCTAAGAACGCAAGTGGTTGTCTCTGGCACACATCCCAGGTAGCTCCTAAGTGGAAGAAGATGTGGAAAGAAGTAATACTGGAGTGGGAGTGATAGTACTATCTATCCTTACTGCTACCTTGCGTGATAGGAAAGTATTCTTTGATCGTATGATGAATCGATTGTATCCACAGCTTAACGACCAAGTAGAGTTGTTGATCGCTTGTGACAGTGGGGGTAAGTCATTAGGGGAGAAGATGAATCAACTGTACAACGCGGCAAAAGGCCAGTACGTCGTTGCAGTGAATGATGATGACATGATACCCAAGGACTACGTTGCGCGTATACTCAAAGCCGCGGAGAGTCAGGCGGATATCCTTATGGGGAAGATTAGTCAACGCTGGACCCATAGTGAAGTAACGATACTTGAAAGATTTGAGAACGTACTACCAGCCAAAAGGATACTACATCTTAAATATGGTGTATGGGACGAGAGTAAAGATAACAACTACCATCAAGATAGTAATTTATCCAGGCTAATAGAGAGCGCAGCGGAGACAAAGCATTGGATAGAAGGTGGGCCGATTTACCACCACCTACGTAGAAATGATCACAAAGATCCTATGTATGACTTCAAGGAGGATGAATGAGCATCCTTGGAGGAGGGGACTACTGGGCGTACAATCACCTACCGAAGTGTGGGGGTACTTCTGTAGAGAAGGCTATCATGGAAGCGGGGTGGGCAAGTGATTTTAACATAAAGGGTCACCACATACATACTTGTGCTTTCATGTTTACCTTTGTCCGTAACCCAGTGGATTGGTGGAAGTCTTTGTGGGGATATAATATTGACGAAGGTACATCGTGGGAAGGTATACCAAGACCGGACACTGATAGCGAGGCTTGGATTGAAAAAACGATTAGAGAAAAAGGAGCATTGTGTTCCAAGGCCTTTATAGAATATACAACAGGTTGTTCTTTCATTGGCACCGTGGAAAATCTACAAGCTGATCTTGATATCGTGGCTGCTAAACTAGACCTGCCCCGCGCAGTGGTAGGTAACTTTAATGCTAGTAAGACAAGCCAAGATAATGTATTGACAGCAAAAACGATAGTCTTGATAGAAGAAGTGGAAGAAGAGGCTTTTGCGATATGGAGGAAGGCATCATGAAGACAGCATTCATCACGGGCGTAGCTGGCCAGGACGGTAGTTATCTAGCTGAGCTATTATTGAGCAAAGGGTATGAGGTGTACGGCCTTATGCGTTCCAGTGGAAGAGATGCCGAGGAAAACATAGCCCACATCCTCGACTCTAATTTCAAACGTGTGTACGGGGATATCCTCCAGCGGGAGACACTACAAAGAATTGCACAGATGGGGTGTGATGAGGTATACCACCTTGCCGCTCAATCCCACGTCGGACAGAGCTTCAAGAACCCTCTATTAGCCTTTGAATCAACCGCACTTGCAACGATTAGATTACTGGAGTATATTAGAGAGTGTGCACCCCGTACAAAGGTATACATAGCATCCACTTCAGAAATGCTGATACCAGAAGTAGTGGGGGCCAAAGGCAATGAGGATTCAAAGCTAAACGCCCACTCACCCTACGGCGTAGGCAAAGTAGCCGCGCACCTCATGGCTAAAGTATATCGGGAAGCGTTCGGTCTGTTCATAGTTAGCGGCATCGCTTACAACCACGAGAGTAGACGCCGTGGGCCTAACTTTGTGACTAAGAAGATTGCGAATGGTATTGCTAACTGGATTCTTACGGGAAAGCCGGTGCAGCTAGGGCGCATGGATGTATACCGAGACTGGCACCACGCTAAGGATACTGTGATGGGCATGTACCTTGCTATGCAGCACAAGGTAGCAGATGATTACATCTTCGCCAGTGGTAAAGCAAGAACGGTAAATGAATTTGCCTCTACAGCTTGTCGTATAATGGGCCTTACACCATGTACCGATATTATCGTTAGCAACCCGGACAAATATGAAGTACGCCCTTGGGATGTGGACTACCTATGTGGTGATCCTAGCAAGGCAGAAGAAGTACTAGACTGGCAAAGGACGTATACCTTCAAAGAAATGGTTAGTGATGTTTGTATGAGGTGGCCCGAGTAGTGGAAACGAAATATCGTAACCGCACGTATGTCGTAGATTTTGACGACTTCTGTGACAACACTGTAGATGAACTCGACAGTTTAAGCGAGTTAAAGGACAAGTATCCAGAGCTAGTATGCACGCTCTTTACTATCCCATCTCGTACATCACCTAGTACTATCGCCAAGGCAAAGGCATTGGGGGACTGGGTTAAACTAGCCCCTCATGGCTATTTCCATACAAAGGGAGAATGTATTGCCTGGACAGATACAGAAGCGGTTGATAAAATTGCGGCCGCTAGAGCTATGGGAATTGATGAAGAATGCTTCAGAGCCCCAGCCTGGTTACTTGACGACGACACATATTCCGCCTGTGGTCGAATGGGCTATGTGCTTGCCACTCACAGAGAATTCAGAATCCCCCGATCACGAAGAACTAATCAGATATATGGAGGAGGAGGGATACACGAATACGTCTACAACGCTCCCTGGGGAAGAGAACGAGGAACAAGAGCAGTGCACGGACACCTTACCCCAGTCAGCGGGAATTATATCAAGGATATGCTCGCAGATGGTAGGCTGGCTTTTAGGAACAAATGTAAGTTCATGACGTGCGTTGACGCGGCAGTGGAGATACAATCGTGAAGATCTTAATGATCAATACGCAAGCTAGTGGCGTTGGGTACTACAGGACTACTATGCCAGCGGAGGCATTGCTACGTGCGGGGCATGATGTTACTTATTCCAAGTCAGACATCTCTTTCTTCTACGACTACGCAGAAAGAAAAGGTGGATTAGAGAAGTGGTTACTGGACGAAGCATGGAAGCATGACGTAGTTCATATGGGATTTAGTACAGTTCTGTCGCAAATCTCAACTATAAACGGGGCACTACGTAACTACGCACTCACTGCGCACAAGCATAAACTACCTATCGCCGCGGATATTGATGACGATCCTTTAAACGTCCCCTCTTATAACACTGCCTTCCGGGCATACCAAGGCGGCGCTGAAGAGAAAAGCGCATTGATGATCCAATTGCGCACAGCGGATGGAGTCAGCGTCACCAAGCCATCGATTGCCAGTAGCCTACACAGAGATGGGAAGAATTTTGCAGTGCTCCCTAACTACACCCACCCACCCGATTGGATCGATCTACCTGTAGACCCACACAGAGATGAGGACAAAAGCATCCGTGTGATGTTCGCTGGTGGACACGGGCACAAGGGTGACATCGATACCATCAAGGATGAGATGATCATCCTCATGAACAAGTACGACGGTAAAGAAGGTAGGCCTATGTTACGAGTATTCTGGCTGGGATGTACTCCTGACTGGATCTTACCCTGGATGGAAGATACCCTGGACCCCCTAGCTAACCGCTCCTTCTACCTACAGCCTTGTGGGTTGAATACCTACCACCGGCTACTGCGCTGGGTGAGCCCAGATATCTTCATCGCCCCGGTAGCTCACAATGCCTTCAACGAGTCGAAATCGTGCATCAAGGCCTACGATGCGGTCACGGCTGATGCTGCATTCCTGTGCAGTGATTGGCCCACGTATGAAGAAGTCCCCCAGGACTGCGCATTTAAACACTCTAACAACATGGAGTGGAAGGAGATGCTGGAGGCCATGATCCTTGACCCCGAATTGCGGAAGAAGAAAGCGGCAGCCCTCAAAGACTGGACCTTGACAACACGGCAGATTGATACGCATATTAGTAAGTGGGTAGACTTCTATACTAATTTGCGAGAAAGTCCCATAGTAAAGGAACTTTCCGATGTCATACGCCCCCGTATTATAACGGAGGCCTAGGGATGTTTAAACTTTGCTTCATCATATCGTCGGGCTGGCCACTCAGCTAGCCACATCCAATCTACAACCTGCTGGTAATCTATCTGTAACTGTCTACCCCACGGGGACGGAGGTAGTATCAGGCACAGCCAGTTCCCCTATCACAGTCCGCGCAGGGCACTCCCTTGTTGATACGGATGATTTTCTGATCGTCCGCGGTACTACCATCGTGGCTATGCGCACGGTGAATGGCGTACCCACTGCTACATCTCTCCCGTATTCAGATCCAGTTACCGTCGAAGCCGGTGACTTTATCATTAACCTGGGAGCGGATACTTCCTCAACTGCTGATATCCCTAACTGGGACGGTAGTCCAATCAACATATATAACGAGCCCAGCGGTGGAAGCACTGCTCTCGCTGACAGTACGACCACGACCGATATAACAACCGGAGAGTGGGATCTGTACTACGAAGGCGATGGAGCGGCTTGGATTGTAGTACACAACGGGGCAGCATTAGTACGTGAAGTGATCGCAGGGGAGAATGGACTAGAGCGTTTAAATGCTATCGACTTCGGTTTACTAGGAGATGACAGCACGAATAATGCGGCCAGGTGTAATACTTGGTTCAGGTGTGGGGAGAATACAGGTAAGGTATGCTGGCTGGGTAACGGTACGTTTAGGATCGGTTCTCAAGTAACCGTGAATGCAAACTTACGCATCGGTGGTAATGGCCTCGGTAAATTCTCCAGATCATGGAGCGCAGCCAGTGGTGGTAGTTCTTCTATGTTCTACTCTGGCGCTAGCGCAGTAGCTAACGTAGAGATGAGGGACTTCCGCCTCACCAACTCCCACGCTACGAACATTAACGGTGATTATATCTGGCTATGGTCTACCGCGGGTGTCGTGGAAGATATCTTTGTAGAGAGATTCAGCGGGAGCAGCACAGGTGGCAGAGCATTTATCCTAGCAGGCGATGGCCTACGAGTAAGTCACCTTACTATCATTAACCCGGCAGCGGGTGCCCCCGGTGGCAGTAGCGCAATAAGGTTTGTTGGTGGAGATAAGATCTCCTTCAGCGACTCCCACGTTGACAGTGATGATGACTGCGTACAGTTCACCGCTATTGTTAGTGGTGGTATCTGGGAGAATTTAAACGTAACGAATGCACAGATCAGTAACATCACTGGTAGCAGTAACATTGCTCGCCTGATCAACATAGGCATCAACACAGGCAGCGCTACCTACAGTGATATCTCAATTACATCCATCCACGGGGATGCAAGTAATGAACTGGTAAGAGTACGCTGTGCCGTGGGTGCTACAGGTAGCATCAAGAGAGTATACATCGACGGGGTGAGTGGTACACATGATACTGACGGCGCAGGTGAGCGCTTAGTCCACATCGTGGATGAGGGTGATAACGATATCATCACTGACGTGCATGTGCGTAACGTGCAGGCAGTGGGTACGTCCACTTCACTGGGCGCTGTTACGAAAGGCCTCGTAGAATTCACGGGCGTAGACGACTGCTCCTTCACTGACTCAACTATCGATGGGTCTGCCATGGGTGCCGTAGCCGGTGCCGTAGTACTCATCGAAACATGCGCACGCATTGAAGTCAGCAGGAATAGAATCAGCGGCAACGCGAATATGGATATCATTGAGCTAGGCGTGGGGAGTACCCAAGCGGCTACCAATTGTATCCTCAAGGATAACATACTGACTAACCTAGCGAGTGATAAGATCGGTATCGATTGCATGGAAGGAACTGGGCATACCATTCAAGGTAACACAGTCCTTGCTGCGTCAAGCGGTACGGGCACAGCGTACAGTGAGAAGGTAGGAGCCGGTGGTAATTTTGTAGAAGGGAACAACTTCGGTGACTGCGCCGTGATGTGGGATGGAGCGGGCAGTGCCCTAGCTAGCCTGTTCATCAACAACCACATGGGCTTACAGTCGCATGTTACCGGCATCACCGCGGGTACAACTCAGACACAAGCGGGTGCTACAGCACTGACGGCAGAGTTCAACGTGATCAACGTGAATGCTAACGAAGGTAATGGAGTAGCCTTACCGAAAGCCCTAGCAGGACGAGTGGTTACTATCAAGAACAACGACGTAGGCCAAGGCGTACAAGTCTGGCCACAAGACGGCAGCGGAGATATAATCGATAGATCTGGAGCAAATGGCGTAGATCCTTACGTACTACCACCTATCAGCACCCGTACATACAGGTGCCACGTGGCTACTCAGTGGTACGGGGATGGACCGTTGCAGGTAAACCAAGCTACGTACAGCGTAACCAATGATAATACTAACCGTACCTTCGATGCTGATACAGTGGTGATTGCTAACTTAGCCGACGTGGTAGCTACAATCATTGCGGACATGCAGAAGATAGGACTGGTGAAGTAATGAAGCATATACGTGGACTAGCAACAGCATTAGTTAGCTCTAACCTGCAACCGGCTGTCTCCTATGACATCACCATCTACCCAGCGGGAGCGTTAGTAGCAACCAGTGGTAGCAGCACCCCCCTCGCCGTGAGAGCAGGACACAGCATCGTGAGCGGTGATCGCATTCTTGTTGTACGTGGACTTACAATCCTAGGTCTACGTACAGTTACAGGTACACCTAGTGCTACCTCTATTGCCTACAGCGGTACAGCTATGACTGTAGCAGAGGGTGACTTTGTTATCAACATCTGTGCGGATACTAGTAGCGTAACCAATGTACCTAACTATGATAGAAGTAAGATCGATATCTACGATGAGCCTTCTGGGGTGGGTACTCCGTTAACTAATGCAGCATTCAACACTGATGCTGCTAGTGGTGAGTTCAACTTCTGGTACAAAGGCGATGGCCTTGTATGGGCAGCGATCAGAGATAGTAACGGAACGCTGAGAGAGTTAATCACAGGCTTCGGTAGCGTAGGTCAGCGTTTAAATATCATCGACTTCGGATGTAAGCCCGATGATAGTACTGATAACCAATTAGAGATGAACTTAGTAGCTCTCAATGCAATATCTATGGGGGTGGATTTCTACGGTCCTCCTGGTGATTTCCGTATGGGTGATCAGCTATTACTAGACGGTAACTTCGAATCAGATAACAGCCCCAACTTTAAGATGATCAAAGCATGGGAATCGACTGCAAGTAGTCCAGCAGAAGCTATGATTTGTTCTCGTACATATGCACTTGGTACATCATCTCCAAGTAGTGATCCTAACATTAATTGGAAAGGTGGCCGTTTAACCGTAGTAGATACTACTAACTATGGCGGGAGTATGATTGCTATTGCTTCCGATCAAGGTAGTGTACGGAATGTAGTAATCGAAGAATGGGGTAGTTCATCTATTAAGGGTTTCGGTGTATTTTGCAAAGGTGATGACTTTCTTATTGACAATGTGCGTGCGTACTCAACCAATACAACTATTGGCGGCAGTGATGGTATCGGATGGAGCGCTGGTAACGGTGGGAAGATTACTAACTGCCACGTAGAGACAGCGGATGATGCGTATACCATGTCTACTTGGGCGGATGGTATCAGCACTACTAACGGTCTTATCTCTAACTGTACCGGGGTTACCAAGGGCAGTGTCGTAAAGACCTTTGTAGATGGTGCAGGTAGTATTGATAACATCACGGTAACTAACGTAAAGGGACACAGTGAACGCTTAGGTTATCGACTCGGCTTCGGTGATAGCTCTTACACAGGTACAGTAAGTAATGTGAGCCTGGAGAATTGCTACTTTGACACAGATACCAACGCTGGGGTAGACGGTGCACTCACGGGTGCAGAAGGCCTCTACGTCATTAATGAAGCAATTGATAGCGGTGCTGTAGTGAGAGATATCAACATCTCCAACTGCCACTTCAAATCTGGTGGAGGTGCTAGTACACTCAATTCAGGCATGGCATACATACTTGGAGTAATCGGTGGGAGCATTAACAACTGTACATTCGACATGGAAGATTATGATCCTGTCCACATAAGAACACTGGCTACCTTCCGCTGTGAAGGGTTCTCTATCTCCAGTAACCGTATTCGTTATAATTCTACGAATACACCATGCACAAGCGTACACACTATAATCCAAATCGGTCAAGGTAGTGTACACGACGATAAGAACATGACAGTAAATGACAACATCATCACTAACATGATGAGTGGTAGCGCCAATGGCTTAACAACCCGTAGCACGGGTATTAGTATTAACGAAGGTAGCAACTGTGTAATCAATGGGAATGTAATTAGACTCGCTCCTTCTCCAGTATACGTCACTGGTATTCTATCCGGTAGCGGTACTAATGAAGGCGAAAACACCATCGTGGGGAATAACCTAGGTGATTGGATTGCTCTTGAAGCGGCCCACATGGCAGCAAGTGATACAGCGCAGACAAGTGATGCGATACGTGTACTTGAAGATGGTAATGATATGGTCAAGGGTAACCTAGGCTTTAACTTCTTCGGTTCCAAAGGCTACACAGCATCTACAGGACAGCTACAAGGTGAAGTACCTCTCTTCACAGAACATGCTAGGGTAACACCGGCCAATGATGATGACTCAGTTACATTACCTTACGCTGCTCCTGGTAGAATAATTACAGTACTAACTAATCATGGTGCTAAGGGATTAAAGATATGGCCAGCCTTCGGTGACAGTCACCAAGGCAGTGCTGCAAATGTCGTACGCCACTTATCACCTAATGCTACCTTTACAACAGGGGTAACCTTCTACGCAATCAATTACGTTACCTGGCAAGTTATGAACGGCGCATCATTAGACTTCTCATAAGGATATAGAATGAGTACAATTGTAGTAAGCAGTAGTTGGGCAGCAGCGAAGCCCTCAGCTACAGCAAAGTTAAAGAACAAAGTAGCTAGGCTCTATGGCCTGGATGGGGATAGTGTAGCTGAGCAGCAAGCCCTCGATGCCTTGGATGACAGCGTGAAGGAGATGAATACAGGGCTGTATGAATTCATGCTTATTACACAGTCAGGCATAACACTCACAGCAGGCGATGATGAGTATGTCCTAGCTAGTAGCTTCTTCAAAGAGAAGTTTGCATACCTAGTGAACGGTGCCGGGAGACAACAAAGCCCCCTAACATACCTAGACAGTGCTACCTACCGTAGACTGTGGGGGGATATGAATGTAGAGGCCAGCGAGCCGGAAGTATACTCTGCCTTCAACTCGCACGCTGACGGTAAGATCAACCTTGCTCCTAAACCCAGCAGTGGCCTAGCGGGTAACTACACGCTCACGGTAGCCTACTACCGTCGTATACCTCTACCCTCAACGGTAGGTACACTGGACATACCTCAGGAAGCGGAGAACGCAATCCTGTACGGTGCGTACAAGCAGATGGCGATCACTGTACAAGGTGCCTTCCATCCTGACGTAGCAAAGTTTGAAGAACTGCAAGACAAGTGGATCGATAAATTACAAGCACAAGACCGTCGTCACCCAGACGAAGTAACCCGCTTCCGTATGGTAGACCGTCGTAACAATGTTCGTGGTGCTCGTGCAACGGGTACTATCTACATCAAGATCTAAATGCCAAAGAAAAAACCACTAGCAGTCCACCAAGGCCTAGTCAACAACCCGACACGTACAGCCCTCCAAGACGGAGAGCTAACTACCGCTACGGGTGTTGAGTATCGTATTGGCAGCGAGGAGATCTACAAACTCCCCGGGAGAAGTGCGGCCTTTTCAAGTAATGCACCGGGTAATACTATCCTCGGCCTCAAGCGTCTACGTTATGAAGATGGTTCTGATACCCTAGCCGCGGTTACAGGTAGAGGTGAGATTTGGGAGAGCAGTGCTGCTCCTACTCAAACTGGTAACGGTTGGAACACAGCCGCTTCTGTAACAGGACAGAGTGAGACAGCTATCCCTAGCTTCAACGCCGCGGTAGATCGTTGGTTGGTATGTAACGGGGTGGATGATAACTTAATCCGTGAGCCCGCGAATGTACCGGAGACTAGTAGTAAATATCGCGTTGCCGGTATGAAAGCTGCTAAGGGAAGAACCAAGGCAACGCTTAACGGTGTCGCTGGCTCGCAGGTACTTCCCAATACTAATACGGGAGAGTGGACTGACGGAGACGAGGCATCGAACATAGACCTTACTACTTACTCCTATGCAGAGGTAGATGGTCTGACTGCCCTTGTCCACGAGTGGACGTTCAATGTTAATCTTGCACAGAGTGGCCGTGTCCTTCGTGTTAATCACGTGGGGCTTGGTATAGGTAAGGTGGCCGGGGGTATCGTTGCAGAGGTACGCAGAGATGAGAACTTTGGAGGCATACCTGATGGTAGTAGTCTTGAAGGGACGACTAGGGCTACGTATAAAATTGAATACAGTGTTGACGGGGGAGTTGAGTTTACTACCCTGTTCAGTACCCGTACAGACTTAGCGCAAGCATCTTCTGTAGTTACCCTTGATGATAGTATAGACTTTGCAGTGACTAACTTAATCGTCCGTGCAACCCTTAGCGGTAAGTGGGGCGAGACAGGCATGCGAGTGTATGCTGTCTACGTTGATACCGGTGGGCAGACTGAGCACACGATCCTAGAAAACCTAGTCTACATGGTAACGGAGCGTTACTACGATAGTGATGGACTCATTCACGAGAGCATCCCCACATCCGTATCAAAGAAGCTGACCGGTGTAGGGTATAGTGCAAACATAACACTGCCTGTAGCTGCGGCCAACTCCTTTGCTACTGAGTACGTAATCTACCGCTCCATCGATGAAGAGGGTGGAGGGTACCCATTCATGTACGAGGTAGACCATACGCCCATTACAGAGACAACATTCGTTGATGATTTCCTCACATCATTAACATCAGTGCTGGACAAGAAGAAATTATTTGAATTCATAACCTTACTATTCTACAACGGTAGTCAGCTAGACTTTCCTATGAACGGCTTTCCCCCTAAGTCAACCATGTCTATTAACTACCAAGGTAGTGTAGTGTATGTACCGGTGGATATACCTCGTAAGTTATGGTACTCCATGCCTACGAATATCAGCGCAGCCAATGCGGAGAAGGTACCGTCACCGTATAATATAGAATTCCTCACTGCCGAGAATGATACTATCATCAGTACAGCGCTGACAAACGGTGGCAAGGGTTTAGTAGTCTACTTCGACAGTTACACAATGATCGTACACTACCTACCCCAAGCTGGTGATGGTGGTACGTTCGATAACCGCGTCAAGGACTACGTGAGTCAGTCACGAGGTACCGCGGGTGTACACACAACCGAATCCTTCACCCCTGAGGATGGTAGCTCTACTCTCGCTGCTAGTGCAGATAGCCTAGGCCTATGGGTGACTGATGGTATTGGGCTGATTCGTACTTGGTCTAAGGACTTTGATTGGGAGAACTACTTCCTGAACATTGACCTCTCTACCGCAACGCTTACTAACAACCCGCAGATGCGTAGGTTAGAGCTTACCTACTACACGGGTAGTGTGTGGGAAGATCTACACTTCTTCTACGGTGAGTTGAAGACTAACAACCAGCCTAAGATCACTGGCCCGCATCCCGCAGGCTATCGCTGCAAGACGTACGCAAAGGTGAGCGGCAAGTGGGTTGGATGGAGTGGGGATAACACTACGGTAGGTGCTGTATGGGGAGAGCGTGTAGGTAATACAGACGCAAGTAATGGGTATGACCTTAGTGGTAATATACCCTATCAAGTAGAAACAAGAGATGAGTATGCCTTTGGGCTCAGTGACAGTGCAATACTTACGTATGTGTATCCCAAATTCAATGAGAGGGATCTTTACAGCAAGGACGTAACCATCACAGCGACGTGTAATAAAGATGGGCGTGCTGATGCAATAGTAATCCCCAAGGAGTTTAACCTACTGACGGGTAAGAAAGCATACTACCAAAAGTTCGCAGATAGATTCAGAATTCTAGTATCAGACATTTCTACTACCGCTCTCCCAGCCCTGTTAGGCTTTGAGTATGTAGCAAGACAGACGAATGCGGAAGGAACGCAAGGAGATAGTTAGATGGCACAGATCGACGTAACAATGCAGGGTGTAGGTAGACAGTTCGCTAAGATGGCGGGCGAGATCGAAGCACACCTGATGGAAAAGCAAATGCTCATTGAGAAGATCCAAGAGCTAGAAGAAGCGGCTAAGGAACCGGCAAAGGAAGTAAAGAAAAAGTAAATGCCCTTTAGAGGATTCACATCACTCGCTACCTCTAATGTAGATATAGCCCTCAAGAACGATTTAAATAATCTTGAGAGATATCTGCGTGAGGTGGCAACTCAGATATCGCTTCTAAACAAAGCGGAGCCGCTGGGGTCTGCCCAAAGCGAGCAGGGTGAATCCTCTATTGCTAACCACGCAGCAACGCATGGTAATTTAGGTAGTGATAGCATCGAGGGTTACCCGTTCACATGGACGGGTGCCCATATCTTCAAGGGTAATGATGATGTAATCATTAAGAACGCTGCGGGGAAGATCACACATAGGTTCCTTAAAAACCCTTCTACATGGTTAACCGGTAACATTACTCACCGTGTTGCTGCGGCAGATATCGTTAGCAACGGCGCGACTTTTTCGATAGAGACTATCAATGCTGGAGATGATCCCATTGGTGGACCGTGGACTGCGTTAGCAGACAATGATATTCTTGGGCAGATTAAATTCAACGGCGTGGATACGTTACTTAATACCTCTAC
>Ga0114923_10001201_pt1 | contig 18352 bp, 14 predicted proteins | sample SumtaG_FD_89578 | JGI IMG/M metagenome (GOLD analysis project Ga0114923, IMG submission 89578) | Deep subsurface microbial communities from Indian Ocean to uncover new lineages of life (NeLLi) - Sumatra_00157 metaG | ecosystem: Environmental > Aquatic > Marine > Oceanic > Sediment | place: near...
ACATACCCCCCACCGCCACAGAGGCAAGAAGAAGAAATTCCGCGTCCTCCGCGAAAAAAACCACCAAAAGCACTCCCCCCACATCTCAGGACTCGCAATTTCTTCTTCTTGCATCTGTGGGGGTGGGGGGTCTCTTAAGATAGGGGAATGGTTAGGGCGGGGAAGTTTCCTGTGTCGAGGTGGGTTTTTGGTGGTTTTTTTCGCGGGGGTCGCGCAATTTCTCTCTCGGAAGTTGGTGGTGTGGGCAGCTCTTGAGGGGGTGGATTGGCTTTGGTACGTCGCTCGTGGGTTGGCGGTGTTGGGTGGTTTTTTTCGTGGAGGTTGCGCAATCTCTCTCTCACGCGCGGGGGTGGTGTGGGTGAGTACTGAGATGCGGGGGGAATGTTTTCGGTGGCCCGCTCCGCCGTCGTTGAAACTATGGCGGGCAAGCTTCGCTAAGGCTATGGCGGGTAAATTTTCGGTGGTTTTTGGTGCGGAGGTCGCGCAATTTCTCTCTTGGGGATGGCCGGGACAAGTTCAGTTATCTTTCCGGCCTTTATTTATAACTTTTATGGTGTCCGTTCCTAAAAAGTATGTTCCATCCAAGAAATGGCCTGATACGGTTAGCTCTACTTCGCCTGGTTCAAGAATATTTTGAATTTCTGAATGGTTGAACTTGGTCATTACGACGTTCTGTTTTTCGTTGAACCATATCCACTCGGGCTGGACCCGGTGTTCGAGATAAACCGTGGCCGTATTGACATCAGTGATATTGTAATCTTCGGGCAGCCAGATATGGCATGTAATCCATCTACCGGTGCTGGCAAGGTTGAGGGTGGTCGGTTTTATGTCAATCTCCGCAACGAGTGGTTCGGGGACTATCGTGAGTTGTGGGTAATCACTATCACCATAAAACGAAAATGAAAACGGATTGTTGTCGCTTATGTATTTGCCCTCCAGCCACGGCTGATTGTAAAGACCACCGTCAGGATGATATGTTACGTCATATGCATATAGATAGACCCTGCTATCGGGACGAGAGGCCAATATATTTAATGACCCACCATAAATATTTACAACTGTATTATCATCTGTCCATAGCCAATCTATTTCACCACCAAATATATTGGCTGTGCTCCAGTCCCATGTTTCTAATTTGCCCACAATACCACCAAACATATCTACCGAACCGTGGTCAATTATAAAAAGTTCGCCATCGTATACGTCTCCCTCATTTATTTCTATATATCCATCTACCCACCAAACTCCTCCTTGGACTGGACAGACTCCAAGGAGAATTACCGATGCCGCTAAAATTGTTATAATTTTGGTTTTCATAATCAGTTTCCTTTCCGCATTTATCGCTGGAAGTTTACCTTGCGGCCTTTATTTATAACTTTTATGGTGTCCGTTCCTAAAAAGTATGTTCCATCGAGAAGGTAACCTGATACGGTTAGCTCTACTTCCCGGGCGGGTTCAAGAATATTTTGAATTTCTGAACGGTTGAATTTAGTCATCAAGAGGTTCTGTTTCTGGTTGAACCATATCCATTCGGGCTGGGCCTGGTGTTCGAGATAAACAGTGGCCGTATTGACATCAGTGACATTGTAATCTTCGGGCAGCCAGATACGGCATGTAATCCATCTGCTGGTGCTGGTAAGGTTGAGTGTGGTCGGTTTTATGTCAATCTCGACATAAATAACCGGTGTCATAAAGAATGCATGCAATTTGTCGTCGATGTAACCGCTCCCTACAATCTGGCCCATGTTATTAATAGCAGTTGCTTCGAGCAATATCCACCCAGAGTCACTAGGCAGCAATTCATTAAGGTCAGTCATTGTGCCGTTTTCCCACAGAAAAGCGTAGCCGTCCGACCGGCCAACTATCTGTCCAGCATCATTTATTCCGTAAGCTTCGCTCCAGTTACCCCCCAACGTTCCAAGGTCTGTCATCGTACCATTTTCCCAAAGAAATGCATGAGTATAACTGACTACGCCTCCTGTGCTGGATGAACCAACTATCTGCCCGTAGTTATTGATGTCCCAAGCATAACTGTTATTTCCGCCGAGCGTTCCCAGTGACGTAATAGTACCGTTTTGCCAGAGACAAGCACCCCAACCAAAGCAATACCCAGCTATTTGCCCTGAATCATTGTTGGCATATCCATGGCTATTATCGCCCAACGATCCGAGATTGGCCATAGAACCATTTTCCCACAAAAAGGCCTTAACAGAACTTAATAGAACAGAGTAACCCACAACCTGACTTGCATTGTTTATACCATGAGCTTCTGTCCAACCTCCCTGTAATGTACCTAAATTAATCATTGAATCCTTTTCCCAAAGAAAACCTCGAACATCTCCCTCTCCACTTGCCAATGTTGATCTTCCAACTACCTGGCCTGAGTTATTTATGCCATATGCTTCGCTATGATTCCCACCAAGTGTGCCAAGGTTGAACATTATCCCATTATCCCAGAGAAAGGCTCTCCTCCCTGCTTCAGGACCTTGAACCATTCCCGAATAGCCAACTACTTGTCTATGATCGTTTATCCCAAATGCCTTACTTTCCGGATCTGATTCGATGGTTCCAATGTCGACAATATAATACTCAATTGCCTGAATCTCGCATAGCCCAAATAGTATTACGGCCGTGATAATAAGGTAAATTTTGGTTTTCATAATTTCACCTCCTGTGTATTTAAGGGTTTTATCGCTAATATATTATTATATTATAATTTGTGTCTGAATACAAGTATTTTTTGTTTTGGTTGATAGCGGGTCTGCATACCGGCAGGAGGGGTAAAAGTTGCGGGTTGGTGGAGGATTTGTTATTATCTCGGGACTTATTTATATTCAGGTGTAAGATTGGCTGGGGGTGGGATGAAGCTAATCTTAAAGCTGCGGGAAGAGTTTAGAATTGAACAGGCGGTGAATGAACAGTAGAGAACGATTGATGTCGACACTTCGAGGCGAGTCGGTTGACCGACCTGCGGTGAATCTTTATGAGATAGGCGGTCTCGTAATGGACCCGGACGATGCGGACCCGTTCAATGTCTATAACGACCCATCGTGGCGGCCATTGCTGGAGCTGGCTGAAAATCAGACGGACATAATCAGGCTGCGAAGTCCGGTGCGGAAAGAATCGTATCGTGCGTGGGGGGAATCCGAAGGCGAAAAAGGAGTAAGGGATGAGTTTTTCAAGGTCGAGAGCCGGCAAGAGAATGATTGCCTGACAACGCGGACGACGCTGGCCGTGGGCGGGCGAACGATGACGTCTACGGACATGCGCAAGGCGGACGTCGATACGGTCTGGACAACGGAGCATTTGCTTAAGTCGAAGGAGGACGTTGAGGCTTACCTGGAACTGCCGGAGGAGGTATTCAGTGAGACGGTCGATGTAGAACCTCTGCTCGAAGAGGAAAAGAAGCTCGGCGAGAGGGGGATAGTGATGGTCGATACGGAAGAGCCATTGTGTTCGGCGGCGACGCTGTTCAGCATGGAGGATTACACGGTTTTCGCCCTGACCGAGCAGGAGCTGTTTCATCGACTACTGGAGAAGCTTTCGGGGCATATACTGGAGCGTACGGCGAAGACGTCGGCGGCGTTTCCGGGGCGGCTGTGGCGAATCTACGGAGCGGAATTTGCGACCGAGCCTTACCTGCCGCCGCGGCTGTTTGAAGAGTACGTGGTTCGCTACTGCGGGCTGATGGTGAAGATGATACACGAGCACGGCGGTTTTGCGCGGATACACTGTCACGGGCGGATACGAAACGTTCTGGATCATATTGTTGGGATGGGAGCCGACGCAATCGACCCGGTCGAGAGTTTTACGCAGGGTGACGTAGATTTGAAGGAGGTCCGTAAGAAATACGGCAAGCAATTGGTACTGTTCGGGAATATCGAGATTGCGGACATCGAAAACCTTGCCAATAAGGAATTTGCCGCACTGGTTGACAGGACGCTCGGCGAGATGTCGTCGGGGACAGGGAGAGGATTTATTCTGATGCCGACGGCGAGTCCTTTCGGACGTAAAGTTTCATCGCAGACGCTGCGCAACTATAAAACGCTTGTACAAAAGGCCCATGATTTTTGACGATGGAGATTGTTTGAAGTAAGTAAAGGATTTTTAATGAGCAATTTTTCATTTGTAGACGGCAGCATTGTCGGTCTTTACATCCTGATTGTGGTAGCTGTAGGGGTAGTTGTGCGCAAGTATGTATCGAGGGTGGACCAGTTTCTGGTGGCGGGTCGTGAGCTGAACATTTTTCTGGGGATAGCGTCATTGACGGTATGCGAATTCGGGATAGTGACCTGTATGTACACGGCGCAGAACGGTTACGATAAGGGTTTTTCCGGTATTACACCGGGGATTCTTTTTGCGTTGGCGATGTTTTTTGTGGGCGTGACGGGCTTTTGCATCAAGCCGCTGCGCAAGTCTGGTGTGATGACGATACCGGAACTGTTCGAGAAGAAATTCGGTGCGCGTGTTCGCTGGATGAGCGGAGTAGTCATTGTTCTGGGCGGTCTGCTGAATATGGGCGTGTTCCTGCGGACGGGAGGTGATTTTCTGGTAGCGGTGTGCGGACTTAAGCCGGCGTACCTCGAGATTACAATGACTTTGCTGCTGTTCGGTATCGGGCTGTACACGGTGATGGGCGGGATGGTTTCGGTGATTATCACGGATTATCTGCAGTTTATCATGATGAGTATAGGTCTGCTTGTGGTTACGATAATGGTCTTTGTGAAGATAGGCTGGGTGGATATGGTGCGGACGGTGGAGACGCATTACGGCGAAGCGGGATTTCATCCGTTTGTGCACCCGGAAATGGGGACGGCTTATGTTATATTCAATGCGTTTGTCGCGTTTGCGGTTATCCTGACGTGGCAAACGATGATACAAAGGGTGCTATCTGCGAAAGACAGTGACACAAGTCGGAAGATATACATGGGGACAAGTCCGTTTTTTGTGTGTCGATTTTTGCTGCCGGGTTTATGGGGGATTGCAGCTCTTTCGATGCTGAGCCCGGAGAACGTGGGTGGTAATACCCTTCTTGCGATGCCGAAGTTTCTGGGTACGTTTGTGCCTCCGATTTTGATGGGGGTGTTTGTAGCGGCGATGCTGGCGGCGGAAATGTCCACAGATGGCGCATACATGCTTACGTGGGGCAGCGTGATATATAACGATATTATGGCGCCTCTTCATAAGGGCAGATGGTCTGAGCGGAAGGGGCTGATGTGGAACAGGTTTATCATAGCGATGATAGGAATTTTCCTGCTCGTGTACGGATTGTGGTATCCGTTGAAGGGTGACCTGTGGACGTACCTGGCGGTCACGGGGACAATTTATCTTTCGAGCATGTCGGTACTTCTTATTGCGTGCTGTTACTGGAAGCGGGCGAACAACTGGGGCGCGGTGGCGGCGATAGCTATAGGCGCATTGATGCCAGTCAGTTATTTGGTGTGTGAGCAGCTGCCCGCAACAGAACAGCTCGCTGAACGTATCGGCCCTTATGTTTGGGGGGTGCTGACGTACGTGGCTGTGGCGGCGGCGATGGCGGTGGGGACACTGCTTAAGCCTGCAAGTAAAATTGAAAGGGATAAGAAGAATGATTAAGCTTTTCTGGTTATTGCTGTCGTTGGGCTGCGTGGGCTGGTATATGTTTGTTTTAGTTTATGTCAGTATTAAAGGTGCTGTCGATTTAAAGAGCATGCTCAAGCGGATGTCGGGAGACGGAGATGGTGGGCAGGGGGAAGAGGCACGTTAGAAGTAAAAAGGTGAGGGGTCAGTCGGTTGCAAATTGGGGGTGGATTTGGTATTATTGCGGGGTTGTAAAGCTGTCGCAGCTAAAACCCGAAGGCTTAAACCGGCTTTGAGAGTAGTTAAAATTGTCATATTTGACAAATCCTGACATCATTATCGTCGTAACCTACCTGGTCGGCATAGTTGGTCTTGGTCTTTATATGAGCCGGCGAGCGGCGGCGGGGATAGAGAGTTACTTTCTGAGCGGGCGCAAGATGCCGGCGTGGCTTTTGGCGATTTCGGGGGGATTTTCCTGGTTCGATGTCGCGGGGACGATGTGGATAATCGGGATGTTTTATTCATACGGTTTCAAGGCGATGTGGCCACAGTGGATGTGGGGACTTGTGATGCCCGCGTTCTGGATGGGTTACCTGGGCAAGTGGATACGCCGTTCGGGTGTCATGACGGGTGCGGAATGGATGAAGACGCGGTTCGGAACTGGTATTGACGGCCGGGCGGCACATACGGCGATGACTCTGGTGGCTGTTATAACGACAGTGGCGTTTCTTTCGACGGCATCGGTAGGTATAGGCAAGTTCTGGTCGGAATTTCTGGGCTGGTCACCTCATGTCTGTTCGGGGGTTATTTTGGGCTGCACGGCTTTGTATGTTATCTTCGGCGGGATGTACAGCGTGGTATATACCGATTTAATCCAGGGGATAATGCTGATAATAGCTTCGGTGATAGTGGGAGTTCTTGCGTTTAATTCTCTCGGCGGGCAATCGATAGAATCGGTAGCGCCTGCTGGGTGGACGAATCTGGCTCCGGTGTGGAAGCTTCCTGACGCTCACAACGCGACCTACAAGCTGTTCGGGTTAATGACGATAATGTGGGTTTTCCGGGGCTTTCTGGTGGGCAGCAGCGGGCCTGTGATACTTTACGAATTTCAGCGTTTTCTTTCTGCTCGTAATCCTCGCGATGCGTCGAAGATAGGGATGCTGTGGGCGGTTTTTTTTACGATATGGTGGGTGTTTGTGATAGGGATAGCGGTTCTTGTAATATCGAAGCCTGAGATTAGCGTAACGGACCCCGAGAGGTGTCTGCCGGCGGTGCTTCACTCGGCGCTGCCAGTTGGTGTGCGAGGGATTTTGATGGCGGCCCTGATGGGCGCGTTTATGTCGACATTCGATTCGACGGTGAACAGCGGCGCGGCCTACATAGTTCGTGACGTTTACCAGCAGTTTATCGTTCCGGGCGCCAGCAGACGTCACCTTGTTATCGCGGGTTATGCGGCGTCGGCCAGTCTTGTTGTGGTCGGCATTTTGATAGGCTTTGTTTTTTCATCCATCGAACAGATTATTCACTGGATATTCATGGCGTTCGGCAGCGGGATTTTGGTGCCTTTGGTTCTTCGGTGGTACTGGTGGCGTTTCAACGGCTGGGGCTGCACGGTCGGAATGGTGACGGGAGTTCTGGCATCGCTGGGTCAGGCGGCGTTTTATCCGGACAGCGCACTTTATCTTTCGGTACCTGTAATAATGGGTTTGAGTTTGTCGTGCTCTATTATCGCGACGCTGGTTACCAGGCCGACAGAATCCGAGACTCTGGAGGGGTTCTATGTAAAGGTTCGGCCGTGGGGATTTTGGGGGCCTGTCAAGCGCCGGGTTCAAACAGCAGCGGCACCAAAAGCGGTGGATTCGACCGCCAGCGATATCGCGGTAACGCTGGTTGGGATGCCGTGGATTATAGCTCTTTATATGGCGCCTATTTACCTTATCACGCATTGCTGGTGGCGATTTTTGATTAGTTCGGGGGTTGTTGTTATCAGCAGTATATTATTGTATTTTCTGTGGTATAAAAACCTTCCGCCAGCAGATGAACTGGAAGGGTCTGCGAAGGGCTAAACATAAGGCTGGAATTTTGAAGGGTGATATGGTATTGTATCGTCAATGGGGCTGAACAGCTTAGCCGAGCAAATATAAGCGGGAAATCAGAATGAAAAATTAGGAGTCCGAGTAATGAGTAGAAATGAAATTTTCGGAGGAGACGGAAGGAAAATAACGCGTCGCGAGTTTGTGCGTGGAACGACCAGTGCGGCGGCGGCGTTGGGTCTGTTGGGAGTTGCTTCTGTTGCTCGGGCTACCGCCGATAAGGGCAAGGCGGTGCCGAATGGAAAGAAGATTCGCGTCGGTATAATCGGGTGCGGAAGTGTGTCCTGGAAATACATCCCCGATCTCCAAAGCCGGCCATATATTGAACTTGTCAGTGCGTGCGATATCATCCGCCCGCGGGCTGAGCAGAAAGCCAAAGATTTCAACATTCCACACGTATACGGTCATATCGATGAGATGCTCAAAGGTGTGGAGTTCGACCTGCTGGTCAACACGACTTCAATGACCGAACATTACAAAATCAATAAGATTGGACTAGGCTGGTAAAAATGTATGGAGCGAAAAATCACTGGCCAACAGCGTCGCCGATGGACAGGAACTGATCGAACTTGCTAAAAAGAATAAGGTTGGTTTCTGGGCGGCACCTTGTATGGTTACCAGCCCACAGTTCGAATTCATGGCTCGTAAAGTGGCAGAAGGAAAGCTCGGACGCGTGGCAGGAGCGAGAGTATTCTACGGTCACAACGGTCATAAATGGCTCTGGGCACCGGAATTCTTCATGGACGGCGGCGGGAGCCTTTACGATCTTGGGGTATACAATATCACCACATTAACGGGCATTCTCGGGCCGGCCGAACGCGTTTGCGGCATGTCCAGCATCCTTCACCCGAACCTTACCCTTACTAACCACGAAGGTGAAAAGTTTAATGTCAAGGTAGAAGCGGATGAAAATGCCATGCTCCTGATTGACCATGGCAGGGGTATGTTCAGTCAGATCATGACCGGATTTTCCCTTTTCGATAGTGCCAAACCTCATGATGCCACGGAAGAGAACAAAACCACTATCGAAATCTTTGGCGACAACGGTGTCATGAACCTTGTCGGCTACGATTGGGGTCCAGCCGGTGTGGATCTGGCAACAGAAGAAGATCCACAGATGAAACGTTATTGCACCGACGCCCAGGGTTTCGTCTGGCAACAAGGAGCTTCATATGTCGCCAAGCGTCTTCTGACCGGGGAACGTTCCCTGATTACCGCCGAACACGCCCTGCACTGCCTGGAAATTATGATCGCGTGCCGCGAATCCAGCCGAACGGGAAAATATGTCGACATAAAGACAGCTTTTGACTGGCCGATTATCACGTGAGCATTAGTGAGGGGGAATCTATCTGCCGGGCAAGAGGGCCTGGTGCTGTTTGCAGTTATTTACGAGTGTCGGCTGTCTTTGGATTTTTGCTTTTTTATCTTTTATTTTTGTTTCTGAAGCTTTATAATTTCCTATCCGTATTTGATTTAGCAAATTGTTAAGGAGTTTTTATGCGGATACATCTTTCCCGCCCTGACATTACCGAAGCCGAAATAGATGCTGTCACGGAAGTTCTGCGTTCGCCCGACCTCTCTCTGGGCCCGAAACTGCCGGAATTCGAGGCTGCATTTGCAAAATACATAGGCACAAATTACGCGGTAGCGGTAAACAGCGGGACAAGCGCACTTTTTTTGTGCATGCTGGCGGCCGGCATCGGTGAAGGCGATGAGGTCATCACAACACCCTTTACGTTCATCGCCACCGCCAACACAATCATGATGGCCGGTGCAAGACCCGTCTTTGTGGACATCGACCCTGAAACTCTGAACATGGCGCTGGCTAAAATCGAAGCGGCCATAACCGGGAAAACAAAAGCCATCCTGCCCGTTGAGGTTTTCGGCAATCCCGCGGATTTCGATAAAATCTGCCAAATCGCCGAAAAGCACAAACTCACCGTAATCGAGGACAGTTGCGAAGCTTTGGGTTCGGCCCTGAACGGTAAGAAAGTCGGGACCTTCGGCAAAATGAGCACTTTCGCCTTTTACCCGAACAAGCAAATCACCACCGGCGAAGGTGGAATGATTCTTACCGATGATGAGGAGTTGGCGGATATTTGCGTGTCGCTTCGCAATCAGGGCAGGGCCAGGGGCAGTACGTGGCTGAGCCATGAACGACTCGGGTATAACTACCGCCTGAGTGACATTAATTGCGCTCTCGGCATCGTCCAGCTTTCAAGGATTGAAGAAATCAAGGCCAATCGCAAAAAAGTCGCGCAATATTATCAGCAGATGCTTGCCGGTGATGACAGACTAATTGTACCTGCCGAATCGCAAGGTTGCGATGTAAGCTGGTTTGTTTTTGTTGTGCGCCTTGCGGAAAACTACTCACGGCAGCAGCGTGACAATATTCTGCAGGCGGTAAGGGCGCGGGAAATCCAGGTCAGCAATTACTTTCCGCCTGTACATTTGCAGCCTTTTATCGCCGAGCAGTTCGGCTGCAGCGAAGGTGATTTTCCCGTCACCGAATCCGTGTCGGAGCGGACGATTGCCCTGCCTTTCTATAACAATCTTAAGGAAGATGAGGTTGCGATTGTCTGCGAGGCATTGAAGCAGGCCCTCGACGAAACCCGCCTTTAACCTGATGCGATTTTGTTTCTGCGAACCGTAACGGCGATTTCACACCGCTCGGTGTATTTTTTACGATGGGAATTTGCGTTTCAGGCGGAAAACCTCGATTTTTCGCGGAAAAACAGGGGTAAATATCTAAATTTGGTTATTTGTAATTTGGTTTTGGCAGTTTTATATCTTAAAATTTTAATAGAAGTTAACACCAACAGCCTTGTCTCAAGTTAAAGGCCTATTAAAAACTTCTTTACGGGGGAATAAATACACATGGGAGGCTGGAGAGGCAAACTCATTTTTATTCTGATAATTTTCTTCGCGGGCTTTGCCGCGGGAATTTACTGCCTTGCACCTGTGCCGGAAGCACAGGCTGCCGACGCCGAGGAAGAAGGCTTTGTGTATTCAGCCTTTAAATCAGACGAATTCGCCCAGTCGTTTAACGTAAAGATGTACAGGTGCCTCGATTATGCCAAGGACACTACCTGCAAGGCCGGCGGCTTCATAAAACAAAAGTGGAATGAAAGGGACCGGGCAAACGACTAAACCTAAACAAGATTGCCGACCATTCTTAAGTGTTAATCTATATTTTGCGGCCGTGGGTTCTCGTAACTCACGGCCATTTTTTTAGAAACTCACTTCAATCGTTCGCTCACTATCGGATGATACTGATTGGACATCTTTGAAGGTTTTGATTTGTCCGGTGTCCGGCTCGCCGACCTTAATCGTATATGTTCCTTCTTTGAATACTTTCGGGCCGAAAGAATCACCTTTTATGCGCAGAGTATAAACAATTTCGCTGTCGCTTTGGTCTATCACCTGCACGACAGGGTCGGTCATTCCGCTTACATTGATTGTCGGCAGGAAGGCTATGGCCTTACGATCATAATTGTCGGCCTGCTTTATTGTGATGGGCCAGCCCTCATACTGGTCGCCGGTGCTCAGGTCAGCAGGGTCTGCAAAGCGCGGCCAGCACTGGATTGTAATTGTCCTTTTGTCTTTATTGAATTTGACTATGCCGTAGCCCGGCATATTATCGTGAAGTCCGACAGGTTTTTTGCCCATCGATTTACCCGGGTTCGTAGCAGCATAAACGGTGACATGATTGCCAAGTCCGTCGAGAAACTCGCCCGTGTATTTGGGCATGCCTTGTCGATGGTTTTTGCCCGGCTGCTTCGGCCACCAGGCACGAGGATAAAAATTGGCAACCGAAGGAACGCAGAAAGACCATCCTGCATCGCCCCAGTCATCGATGCCGTGATGCACCACGGTGGATAAATGCTGGTCGCCGCCGACCATAAAGGCAAAGCACCGCCGCAGTTCATGCAGTGCCTTATTGCGTCCGGACTGTGGCCAGCCGTTGGTGTCGAAATCGGCCCTTAGATAATCGAGTTTGTGGCCATGATGGGTGGCCATACCTGCAAAAATCGTCTGCGATAAGGCCGCCTTCATATCCGTTGTGCGCCAATCGGCCGCCCATTCTTTTAAGAATTTGAGCTGCCTGTCACCTAATAGTTTCGCGCCCGGCACATCTGCGGTTTTGGTATCATAATCAGGGTCGATAACATGGTCGTCCCTGCCGTTTTTTGTTTTTGGCACAATCCCAGCTGGGCCCGATTTGAATTTGCGGTCCTCAAGTATAGCAAAATCGATTCGGCCGTAGTTCATCGCACAATAATACACACCAATGCCCTGCTCTATCGGCGTCGGGTCATACGGGTCGGGCAAATGGCTGGTCTGTGTCCGCTCGGCCATCTTTACAAACTCAGCCGGCATTACATAGCCGCCCTTATCATCTTTGTTGGTCCTGCGTCCACCGGCACCCCAGAGGTTGCCCTGATAAACATCGTGGTCGTCCGGAATGCAAACAGATGGGATGTCTTTGGTCATATCACGGTACGCCCAGCACCAGAGATACCACTTATACATATAATCAAGATAAGATGACTCTTTGCCGCTCCTGTCTGCTCCGGTGGGACTTGCCCCTTCATAAACCTGGTCGCCGCTGAAAAACAATACATCCGGCTTGTGCTTCAATACATTGGCGACAACCTCGTTATGCGGAAACCAGAGTCCATCACTCGTCCACGGAAATGCGCCGGTATCTTTCTTGTCACCAAATACCCACGAAAAAGAGCCGCGGTCCAGCCCCGGATGGGCCACGTTGTGATTGCCCGTAAAGCCGGCCAATACTATTGTCTCCTTGTCCACGGGGTCGCGCCGTATCGTGCCGGAGAAGTAATAAAGTTTTGTCGAGCCATCGGCCTGCATTAAGTCATATACGAGGCGATAGGGAGTATCTTTTGTGGAATCCCAGTTTTCTATGCGAAACGGCGCGGTAAATCCGGGTGCAATAATTTTTGTTTTTGCTATTGTCTGCCATTTTTCTTCTTGTTTGATTTGCAATGTTACCGTCTGCGTGTCAGCCTGTCCGATGGGCATCATCTGAGCTGTCATTTTAAGTATGTTTCGGCTGAGCGTGTACTGTGTGCAAATTACCGGCCCGCACAAACGATTTTTGTTAACTTCGAACTTATCACCGCCGACCTTGAAGTCGTCAAACCAGAACCTTGCGGTATTTTCCCCTGTCCCCGGATGAGAAACCAGTGCAACATTACCCACCAACCGTGCAGGTGCGACATTCTCAAGTGTCACCTCACCTAAAACCTCTTTAGTTTTTGCGCTATAGACCTTCAGGTTTAATTTATAAGTTTCACCGGCTTGTTCTGCCTCGAGACTAAGTTCAACTTCCTCCTGCAATGGTTGCGATAACGTATCTGAGGCAGCAAGGACTTTAAAATGGTCGGTCATGTCACGAAATACCAGTTTGCCCCCCCATTCCATTGCAGCAATAATACCGCCACCCGGTCCGAAACTGTGATGCACAAGGGCAGCAGCTCGATAGTCCACATTTGGTGCTGCACCTATAAGAAAACCCGCTGCTGAATCCGATGATACTTTACCCTTGCCGTCGAGAGCGCCTGTCCGAACACTCATTGCAAACTCGCCCGGCCTTTCGGCCAAGCGATGGGTCAACAAATGAACAGTGCGGACAGGTTTTGCAGCCCGGCTTTCTGTGCACTCAAGCCGGCCCTGTGAAATCCGCCAGTCCTGCAGCCGGTTCGCCCAATACTCGGGGCCAACCCATACCCGCTCAATATCTTTGGGCCAAGAGCTTTGGAACTGCCTGGCGGTAACCGCTGAAGAAAAACATAGAATATACAACGTGATTAAAAGCAGAATCTTAAATCGCATATAAATCTCCTTTGACAGGTTTTGCGTCCTGAAGGTCAGGACAAATCGAGAAGCCATGTATCAGGTAGTTTCTCTTCGATAATCGCCCTTGCCAGGTTCACCCATTTTTTACACCTGTCGAGCACAACGCTGTCACTGCTGGCGACGATATTGTCCGTCTTTATCAATTCAGCATCCGGGCTGGGTAAAAGTTCAACGTCCAATTTCCACCCCTTCTTTTGGGCGAGTTCGCCGATTATTTTTTTTAACCTGCCGCTGTTCGAGACGGGGCTGTCCAGCAGCCACAGACTCTCACTTACGGATTTGTCTTTTAGAAACTCGCCGATAAGCTCTATGGCCGGTATCGTCTCGGTGACCTTGCGATACGTTCCGTGTATGCCTGCCAGGTCGCGGCAACAGCCGTCACGTCCCTTGAAAACAACCGCGCCGCTCATTGCAGCTTCTACGGTTATCAAGACGTTGTAGCCGTCAATGACAAGCGGTTTATGCGCAAGGTCGGCAACTTTGATCTGCCGCTGTTTACGCAAATTCATCTGCTGGTCTGAACAGGCGCTTCGCATTATCGCAAGTCTCTGTCTTTGTGTAAGAGAGAATTTGTCACCAACCAGCTTAAGGGCACTTTTATCGGCGTAGCCTTTTGTCAAGAGCATCGAGAAATCAGCAATCGCGGTTCGCAAATCTTCGATGGCAGCGGTGGCGAACAACTTGGCGTCCTGGGGATGCGGGCCGCGATGACTTCGCTTGTCGGGCATGGGATATTTATCCTTAATTAAACCGGCTATTATGATAATTCATAATAGCTGCACCCGCAAGGCCGACCAAAAACAGATTGACATAATCGGCCACTGGGCCTACCATCAAGTGTTTGCTGTACTGGCAGTTCAGGATAAGTAAATGCCGAGCCATAACTTAGCACAAATTAAAATTGATGATTTGGAGATAATCGGCTATTCGATCGCCGGCGAAGAAACCGTCGTGGCGATGCCGCAGCTTGATGTCTGTTTCGACATCGGCAAAGCACCGAACCAGATTGTCCCCATCAATCACGTTCTGCTTACCCACGGGCACATGGACCACGCGGCGGGCATAGCGTATTATCTGTCGCACCGCAATTTCTGCGGGCAGTCCCCCGGCACAATATTAGCGCCGGAAAATCTGTTGGGGCCGATGAGGGAAGTAATTGACGCGTGGGGCAAACTGGACGGCAATAAAATCCCCGCCAATCTGGTCGGTGTAAAGCCGGGTGATGAATACCAGATAAAACCGAATCTTTTTACAAGGGTCTTCCCGACAAAACACAGCAAAAATTCGGTTGGCTATACCGTCATTGAAAAACGAAAAAAAATCAAGCCCGAATATGCCAAGCTCACCGGCCCGCAAATCGTCGAACTAAAAAAGCAAGGTGTCCAAATCGATAATCCGCTTGAGATTCCAATTGTTAGCTACCTCGGTGATACGGATTATGTTGATTTTTCGCAGTTGGAGTACATCGTCCGGAGCAAGATTTTAATCGCCGAGTGCACGTTCTATACGCCGGAGCAGACCGAAAGGGCCAAGGCTGGCAAGCACATGCACATCGACGAATTCGCCGCCCTTATAGAAAATATGCAAAATGAATGCATCGTAATCACCCATACCACCCAGCGGACTTCGCTGCGGGAAATAAACAGGATTTTGAAAGAAGCGCTTCCGGCGGAGAAATATAAAAAGATTGTCCTGTTTATGGCCAACAGGAAAAGATAAAAGCGCTTCTTACATCGGCTCTCTGGAATCTTTCAGGCAAAGTTCGACAAGCTCGTCTATCACCGCGGTACCGGCGCACATCACCTTGTCGGCGCCGCCCCAGTAAAGTTTCAAGGTTCCGTCTTCTTCCGGCACAGCGCCACAGGTAAAGACCACATTGTGTACGTAGCCGACGACTTCCCAATCATCCTCGGGCTGCAATATCCAGCGGTCACCGACACCCAATATTTTCGCAGGGTCGTTGAGGTCGTGCAGAGCGACGCCGAGGCGATAAACCGAGCCGTCCATCGTCGGAAAAACACCGTGGTAGATATTGAGCCAGCCTTTATCGGTTCGAATCGGCGGAGCGCCCGGGCCTATTTTCATCTGGTCCCAGTGATACTTGACGGGTTTGATGACTACTTTCGAATCACCCCAGAATTTGAGGTCCGGCGAGTAACTAATCCAGATTGCCCACGGGCTGATATCGGAATGGGGGCGGTCGAGCTTTACATATCGGCCGCCTATTTTCTCCGGGAAAATGACGGTATTGCGATAGTCGGCCTGGGTTATAAAGGCGACTCTTTCGACCGATTTGAAATCTTTTGTCTTAGCAAGTCCGATTCGAACACCGTGTCTCGAATATGCGCTGTATGTTATATAATACGTCCCTTCAAGATTTGTGATTCTCGGGTCCTCTACACCGTACTCCTCGTATTCAAAGAAAGCCGGTTCCTTTGCCGGGACCATAAACGGCTCAGGAGCAGCTTTGAATTTAAAGCCGTCATCGCTCTCGGCCAGTCCGATTATCGACCGCCCGGTGGCGAGATGCGAGCGAAACAGCATAATGTACCGGCCGTTGTATTTCGTAACGCCGGCGTTGTGCACAGTCTCCACGGAATAGGGGATGTCGTTCTTTGTCAGGATTGGATTGCCTTGATAGCGGGTGACTAATTTCTTTTCCATTTGCCGGCCTCTGCCATTGTTTATTTTTTCTTTTCGGCTTCCCTGCGAAAGATTTCTTCATATACTTTTTCGTAGCCTTCAACCATCCGGTCGATTACGAAGTTATCTTCGACGCGCTGGCGGCATTTTCTTCGGTCGATATTTTCGATTTTGCCGACGGCTTCAACAGCCTCATCGACGCTGTTAACCAAGAACCCTGTTTGCTTGTCGGCGATAACTTCGCGACACGAGCCTAAATCCATAGCGATTAACGGGACACCGGCGGCCATTGACTCGGCCATCACCAGGCCGAATCTTTCGGGTATGGTATTTAAATGAATCACCGCATAAGCCTGCTCGAAAAGGGCGTCACGCTGCAGAGGATTAACCGGTCCGATATACTGAATTGAAGTATGGTTTAAGTGCGGCCTCAACAATTCATTAAAATAATCCTGGTCCTGAACAATCCCTGCTATTATCAAATCCATCCCGCACTTTTTAGCCACATCAATAGCCAGGTGCGTTCCCTTGTCCATATGTATGCGCCCCAGAAAAACGAGTTTTTTCCCGGGCTTTGGCCTGAAGGTAATGTTTGAAATATCAATGCCGTTATAAACAGTCGCGACATAAGGCAAATCCTTGTCCCTGTCCGAATCGCTTATGGAGACATAGTAAGTATCTTTGTGTTCGTGATAAACCCGCAGGATATCCGGCGAGCTAAAGCCGTGGATGGTTGTGAGCATCGGTGTTTTAATAAACGGAAGGTAAGTCAGCGGCAGATAATCAAAATTGTTATGGATCAGGTCAAATTCGTCCGCACGCTCCATGACTTTTGAAATGTGCAGGCAGATGGAGACCTGTGGTATTTGCGTTTTATCTTCTTCATAACCCCTTTCAATAAAACCTACAAGTTTCGCCCTTGTTACGGATTCTTTAGTGGCAAAAAGTGTAACGTTTTTCCAGCCCCTTGCCACAAGCCCCTCGGTGATATTGCTTGCGACCGTTTCCCATGCTCCGTAAGCGTATGGAGGTGTGCGCCAGGCCACCGGCGATAAAACTGCTATTCGTTTTTCTTTAATGTCCATCTCACCTGACTTTAAAAGTGTTTTAATTTATTTTGCCGCTTTTCGTACCTCTTCCTTTATACGCTGAATGTGTCCCCTGCCCAGGGCTTTTACTTCACAGCCCAGCTCGAAGTATCTGCGGATTTTTTCGTCATCAAGTATTCCGAAGCAGTCAATTACCGCCAGCGGTGCACCTGTCCACTTTACTATTTCGTCGGGGTCGAGATTTAAATAAGGCAGGTGCGGCACCGCCAGTATCATTGCCTTAGCGCCTTTTATCGCCTTGGCAAGGTCGTGCTGGACGCTGATTTTAGCAAGGCCATCTTGGTTGCGGAAGAACCTCGACCACGAATGGCCCGGCGCGGGATAGACATCCTGCTTTTCAAGTTCGAACCAGTGCTCCAGATACGGGTCGTGCACCTTCATATCGGCCCCCATCTCTGTCAGCTTGCGGAGAACTATTTCCGAACCGCTGTATCGCGTGTCCCCTACATCCTGCCGATAGCTTGCCCCGCACAGAAGAATTTTCGCGCTCGCAACCTGCCGGCCCATATTCCGCAGAGCGTCTCTGGTCAAGGTTGCAGCACGAAGGCCCCGCGTGTCGTTGATGTCGATTGCCATTGTAGTGATTTTGAAGATATCGTCGTCAAAACCGAGGATATGCTTGTATGCCCACTGGCCGAGCCCTCCGTCTTTGGGCAGGCAATAGCCGCCGATTCCGGGACCCGGAAATATCATATTGCTGTGTGTCGGGCGGACCTTGATTGCCTTTATCACCTTGATAAGGTCCACACCATTGCGCTCGGCAAAGACGCTCCATTCATCAAGGTACGCGAGGATTGTGGCCCGGTACGAGTTCTCGACGATTTTCGTAGTCTCCGATTCAATCGGCCTGTCCATAACAGTAAGAGGATATTCTTCCGTGTTCAAAACTTCCCTTAAGAACTTTTCTACTCGCTCTTTCGCCGGTACATTGCAGCCCGAGCAGACACGCCAGAAATCCCGTATCGATGAAACGTATTGCCTGCCCGGCATCACTCGTTCGAAACTATGCGCAAGCAAGGGCTCAGATTCAATGCCCCGCTCTGCGAAAGCCTTTTTCATAATCGG
>Ga0114923_10001203_pt1 | contig 18335 bp, 15 predicted proteins | sample SumtaG_FD_89578 | JGI IMG/M metagenome (GOLD analysis project Ga0114923, IMG submission 89578) | Deep subsurface microbial communities from Indian Ocean to uncover new lineages of life (NeLLi) - Sumatra_00157 metaG | ecosystem: Environmental > Aquatic > Marine > Oceanic > Sediment | place: near...
ATTAAAATTATTAATAAGATAAAAAGTTTATTCATCTGTCTTATTGCAAGAAAAATTATGACTTTTTTAAAATTCTATAATATATCTTTTCATACTCACTATTCATTTTTTCAATATTGAATTCTTTTTCTACTCGTTTTCTGCATTCTTTTCTGTCGATTTGGTCAATTTTTTTAACTGCCTCAACTGCTTCGCTGATATTTTTTACAATAAAGCCGGTTTTTCCGTCTTTAATTATTTCTGAAACTGAACCGCGATTAAAAGCAATTACAGGCGTTCCACAAGCCATAGCTTCTGTCATGATTAAACCAAAAGGTTCTTCCCATTTAATAGGATAAAGACAGGCTTTAGCTGAACCATAAAAACTAGAAAGTTCTTTTTGAGAAATTTCTCCTATGTATTTAATCTGAGAATTCAATTCATGTTTTATTTCTTTATCAAAATATTCTTGGTGGTGTGGTTGAAGCTGGCCAGCTAAAAGTAGCTTTACATTTGCTTTCTTGGCAATTTTTATCGCTTCTTTTGTTCCCTTGGCGTCGCAGATTCTTGCTATCCAAATAAAATGATTTTTTGGTTTGGGATTAAATTTAAAATCAGAAAGATCCATGCCATTATATACCACCCAATTGTTTTTAAATCTAACAGGAGCATTTCTTCTCTCTGATTTTGAAATAAAAACAGGGTTAAAGACATTTTTATAATATCTAAAAATTTCCCATCTTTTATCTAATCTCCTGGGGATATTATGCATTGTATGCAAAACCGGAGTCTTGATTATTTTTTGATAGAAAGCTCCCATTATTGCCCAGTGGCAATGAATAATATCAAATTTACCAGCTTCTTCAAAAAGTCTTGAATGGGCAAAAAGATTCCACCAGTAATCCTTCCAGCTAATCCCCATAGAAATTATTCCTTTTTCTGATATTGGCACTAATTTGGCTTTAGTTTTTGAGCCCTTGGCAGCAAACAGAGTTACTTTATGTCCTCTTTTAACCATTCCTTCTGTTATAGAAGAAATGATTCTTTCTGTTCCGCCATATTTTTTAGGAGGAATTGGGAACCAAAGCGGTGCGATTTGAGCAATTTTTAATTTTTTCATAGTTTCTTACGCTAATTTTTTAATTATCTTTTCATAATCATTAACCATTTTTTGAACAGAGAAATATTTTTCAACTCGTTCTCTGCATTTTTTTCTGTCAATTTTATTTATATTTTTAATTGCTTTTACCATTTCGCTTACATTTTTTACAATAAAGCCGGTCTTTTTATTTTTTACAACTTCAGGAACAGCTCCATTAGGATAGGCAATAACCGGTGTCCCGCAAGCCATAGCTTCTGCCATTACCAAACCAAAAGGCTCCTGCCACTTCACTGGAAAGAACAGAGATTTGGCATATTTTAGCAAATCAATTCGTTTCTTATCGGTAACTTCTCCGAGATATTTAATTTGTTTATTATCAATTAATGGCTTTATTTCTTTTGAGAAATATGGCTCTCTTTTTTTTCCGCCAGCTAAAATTAATTTCACTTTAGCTTTTTTTGCTGCCAAGATTGCGTCTTTTGGGTTTTTGTGCTCTCCTAAAGTTCCCATAAAAAGAAAATAATCTTTTGGCTTTTCACAAAATCCAAACTCTGAAAGATTTATCCCGTTATAGACGGTTCCCAAATAATTAATATTAGCAAATCCTTTTCTTTGATTATTTGATACGGTTATAATATTTGGATTTTTGTAAGAAGCGAGGACATCAGCAACTTCCTTAAAAATCGGCAGGTGCATTATATTTACTATCGGAGTTTTTATAAAAATAGAAAGGGGCAAGAAAAGATATCCACCCCTGGCGTGATTGAAAATAATATCAAATTCTCCCTCCCTCTTTATGATTTCTTTCATTACTCTTGCCAAATAGGCGCTTTCGATTCGTAGAAGACGGGAAGATTCAATATAAGTGGTATCTATTTTTCTTTCAATTATTGTTTTTTTAAAAATTTGGATAAATTTAGCAGAACCTTTATATTTTCCAGCACCCAAAAGAGTTATTTTATAACCTTTCTTAAAAAATCCTTCTATCATTTCATGAGCTATTCTTTCTGTTCCTCTTTGTTTTTGAGAAATTAAAGGGGTAAAAGGAGGAGTTATGATTGCAATTTTTTTCATGCTTTTCTCTTACGCAATTTAAAAATTTTTAAAATCTTTGGATATTTTTTTTGTTTTTTGTTTTTTTGTTTATTTTTTTTACCATTTTTTTTACCGTTTTTTTTACCGTTTCCATTAGTATAAGCTTTTTTGTATATTCTTATATATTTTTTAGCGATTTTTTTCCAAACAAATTTATTTTCAACTGTTTGACGCGCTATAGCCCCCATTTTTTTTCTTAATTCATCGTTTTCAAGTAATTTGTTGCAGGCTTCAGCAATTTGACCGCTGTTTTTAGCTTTAATTAAAATTCCATTTATTCCGTCTTTGACTACTAAAGGAATCCCTCCTTTCCTCGATGCTATTACTGGTGTTTTACAAGCCATTGCTTCTAAAATTACTAATCCCAAGGGTTCATCCCAAATTGATGGGACAACTAAGACATCAGCTCGGTAATAAAATTCTTTAAATTCTTCTTCTCTATTTTTTCCCATATATCCAAGGAAATGCACGTTATTTAAACCAAGTTTATATGCTAAATGTTCTAAGTTTTCTTTTTCAGGGCCGTCACCAATAATATAAACATCTCCGTTTATGTCTTTGGCTGCTTGAATTAAATAACAAACTCCTTTTTGAGAAGTTAATTTTCCTGTAAAAAGAATAACTTTTTTACCTTTTAGTTTATATTTTTTATTGATAATCCTTAGTTTTTTTGTTATTGGGAAATCTTCAAGATGGATACCACCGGGAATAATTCTTGTTTTATGTTGAAATTCTTTGCCAAAGACCTTTAACAACCAATCTTTTGTATCACCGCTTACGATTATTATTTTTTTTGCTTTTCCTAAAGCGTCCTGGGAAAGAGGAACATAAGTTTTACGTTCAGAAGCAGCTAAAACTCCTGTTCCATGAGAGGTAACGATGAAATTAATTCCGTATAATGCTTTTATGAAGTTTGCTACCCATAAAAGAAGAGAGGTATGATGAACATGAATAAGGTCTGGCTTAAAATCATCTACAGCATTTACTACGCTTCTTAAAAAGAAATCAAATACTTGAGATATTTCTTTTGGGGTAAGGTCTTTGTATAATTTACAAACCGGCCAATCAGGATGACCGGTAAAAGCAACAGGAAAGGGAAGTTCTAAAGGATAAATGTTTATTCCAGCATGCTTTTTCTTACTAACGGGACAAACTATAGCTGTTTTAATATTTTTGTAATTATTTACTGCCGAAGCTAAATCTCTTGCATAAGTTCCTGACCCGCTTCCCCACAGAGGGAAACATTGAAGATATAAAACTTTATTTACTTTTGGTTTTCTAGGCATGTTTCTTTAAAACTTTGTAATATAGTTTTTCGTATTCATTTATCATTCTATCATTACTGAATTTTTTTTCTACCCATTTCCTGCAATCTCTTCTTTTTATTTTATCTATTTTTTTGAAAACATTTATTGCTTGTGGAATATTTTTAACTATAAATCCTGTCTTTCCATCCTTAATTATCTCTTTGGCTGAACCTTTGTCAAAAACAATCACTGGTGTTCCTGAAGCCATAGCTTCTACCATTACAAGCCCAAAGGGTTCCTTCCATTTAATCGGGTTTATCAGAGCTATTGCGTTTCTTAAGAAGTTTGATTTTGCTTTATATCCTCCTATTTCTCCAATATATATTACCTTTTTTCCATCAATTAAAGGTTTAACTTTCTTTTTATAAAACTCTATATCTGGAGGATGATTTTTATCAATCTTTGCTGCAATTTTTAAAGGCACTTTTACTTTTTTTGCTACTTCAATAGCTTCTAAAAGTCCTTTTTTGGGAGTAATCCTGCCCATCCAAACCAAATAATTATTGGGTATATCATTAAATTTAAATTTTTCAATTTCTATTCCATTATAAATAGTAGCAATAAAATTTAATTTTAAGCCCTTAATCTTTCTCTGAGAATTACTTATTGAAATAAAAGGAGAGTTTTTAAACTTCTCCAATATACTATACTTAGCTGTGTTTTTAGGGATGCTGTTAAAATCACCATGATAGGTAGTAATTACCTTTGTTTTGGTTAAAGCGGAAAAACATAATCCCCAGTAAGCAGAGTGGCTGTGGATAATATCAAAGTTTTCCGCTTTTTCAAAACAAGAAATTGCCTGTAATAAAGGACCATAGGGGTCTTTCCAAGAGATTCCTTTCCAATAAAGAGCTTTAGGAAACACAGAAACCAATTTTGCTTTAGTTTTAGAATCACCAGAGGCAAACAGAGTAATATCGTGTCCTCTTTTTACTAATCCTTCTGTGAGATAAGAAGCAATTAGTTCAGTTCCTCCATATTTTTTAGGAGGAACAGCTAACCAAGGAGGAACTAATTGGGCGATTTTAAGTTTTCTCATTTTTTAAAACTTTTTAAAACTCCGGTTTTCCCGGAATTTTATTTTTTGAAATTTTATTATTCTATACAGCAATTTTAATGCCAACAACAGAGCTTGTCAAAGGTCAAAATAGGGTTGACGCTTTTTTACTAATCTCCATTATTCATTCAAACCTCCTTGAAACATAATCCAAAGAATCGTGTTTTTTATATTTTTCCCATTTTGATTCTGTCATGACTATTTTTTAATTAAATCATTAACGCCTATATCAGGGTTTTGTTTAAAGTAAGTTCGGATTCTATCCAAAAGTCCCAACTTGTTCTACAGTGTTGCGGGGCTAGGATTCGAACCTAGATTGATGGAGCCAAAACCCATAGTGCTACCATTGCACCACCCCGCAATGTGTTTTAAGCGTTTAAAAACTCAACCACCTCTACAACTGCCAATTCCAATGGCAGTTGCGGTATTGAAGCATATCTTATCTTATTCTGAGCTTCAAGGAAAGTGTTTAAAATTCGTCTTAAATCAGTTTCTTTAAATGTTGAAACCTGATTTTTAAGCATAGCTATTTCTTCTTTTGTCAGACCTGATAAATATTCAACCGAACTCACAGGATTCCCCTCCCCCATTATTTTTAAAATCAATCCTTTTCTTAAATAATTAATTAGGGTTTTTGAAAACTCTTCTAAATCCAATCCTTTATCAGTAATTTCATTCAAATAATTTATTGCTTCAAAAGTTTTTTTATTAGTCATAAAGTCAGTGAATTTGCTGACTGTTTCTATTTCAACCAAGCCAAGCAAGTCTTTAATGTCGTTAGATTGAATTTCATTTTTTGAACCCTGAAAAAGAATTGCAACCTGATTTAACAAACTTTCTGCATCTCTTATGGCTCCAGATGAATTCAAGGCAATTAATTCCATTGCTGGATTATCAATTTTAATACTTTCTTTTTTACAAAGTATTGATAATCTTTCCATAATTTCAGGCAAAGTGGCTTTTCTAAAATCAAACCTCTGGCATCTTGAAATTATTGTTGCAATCATTTTATGAATCTCTGTTGTAGCTAAAACGAAAATGGCGTGAGCTGGAGGCTCTTCCAATGTTTTTAAAAGCGCATTAGCAGCATCTTTTGAGAGCTGATGAGCTTCGTCTAAAATAAATACTTTATACTTTGATTTTGTTGGAGAAAATTTAATGCCTTCTCTTAATTCTCTTATATCATCAATTCCCCTATGAGAGGCTGCATCAATTTCAATGAAATCCATTGCTCGTCCTCTCACGATTTCATCACAAGATGAGCATTTATTACAAGGTTCAAATTCTCCCTTTTTTCTGTTTTCACAATTAACAGCTTTAGCTAACAACCTAGCTATTGTAGTTTTCCCTGTTCCTTTTGGTCCAGAAAACAAATAAGCATGAGAAACTGTTTCATTAGAAATTGCATTGCTTAAGGTCTGAACAACATGTTTCTGTCCAATAATCTCAGCAAAAGTTTGAGGTCTATATTTTCGATATAAAACAAGAGACATGGTTATATGGTTAAATTTTATTTGAACAAGCTAATCCTGCCCAAACTTAGTTTATTTTTTAAAAACAATAAATTTATAACCTAAAAAGTTCCAGACAAAACCAGTAAAAATAGCAGTCATATTTGCAATACTTGCCCACATCCGTTCGCTTACTCCGAATCTTGCACCAATAATGTTTAGCACAATATAAATAACAGTGGTGTGGATTAAAAGTCCTCCAATTGTTATAAGGAAAAACTGCACTGCCTCTTTGGCTTTATTTTCAGTATCCTTTTTTTGAAAAGTCCAGAATTTATTCCAAAAATATGAATTTACTGCTCCAAAGCTGAAAGATATAGTTTTAAACAAAACAGGCAGCCAGCCAGAAGTAATGGAAAAAAACCATATTAAGAGATCAAATATTCCCATATCAATGGAACTATTTAATATTCCAACCAAAAACGATTTTGCAAACTGTATAAGAGTACGAGTCCTTTTAAAAACAGTTTCTAAAAGCCAGACGCCCAGTAAAGACAAAACAGGTAGAAATACTGGAAAATATCTTAATACTTGTTCAGGAAGAATTCCTGTAAAAAGGGCAACATTGGGTAAGATGAGTCCGCACGCTAAACCAATGACTAAAGAAGCTAAAATATCTGCTTTTTTCATTAAGCCATATTATCATGAATTTAAGAAAAATCAAAGCAAAAAACATTGATAAAAGGTTAAAATTTATATTTTTTTAAATAAAAAAAGAGCTAATAATCCAGCCCTTTATTGAAATTTTAATAAAAATTTTTTAATTCTTTGTATCTAGTTCTTATCGTTACCTCAGAAACACCAGCCGCCTCAGCCATCTGTTCCTGGGTTTTTTTATCACTATTTAGTATGCCTGCAAGATACAAAGCGCCTCCTGCTAATCCACTTGGGTCTTTTCCGGCTTGATTATTAGTATTACTTAGAATTTCCAATGCTTTTATCTGAGTTTCTCTTAAAATACCAAGTTCTCCTGAAATTGACTCAATATAATCCTCAGGATCAGAAGGTAGTACTTTTAAGTTAAGCTCTCTAATCAAAGTAGAAGAATAACGAGAAATTTTACCTTTTTCGATTGAAACTATTTCAAGAATCTTATTAATTTTCATCGGCTTTTTCTTTATCTTACAGGCAATATATATAGTCGCCAAAGCAAGAGTTTCAAAGCTTTTACCCCGGGTATTAATTTCTTTTAAGATTCTTGCAAAAATTCTTTCCGCTTCTTCCTTAATTGGTTTAATAATTTTTAAGGATTCAAAAAAACGCTCTAAGAAAGAATTTGCATTAACAATTCTCCTTTCTTCTTTAGATAGATTGCCGTATATATTTGGGAAACGTTGGAAACGATCAAATTGTGACTTCATAAAGGGTGAAAGTTTTTTTCGAAAAGCGTCTTGGCTTCCTCGAATAATAGTTCCTATAGGGAACTTCGGAACTTCAGTGTGAATGTCTGGTTTTCTTTCTCCTCCTTTTGGGTCTAGTGTTTCATCCATAATAACCAAACCGCAGTCTGGACAAATAATATCACCTCGCTTAGAAATAAAATTTGACTGTTTGCACTCCGGACATACTTCAGTAGAATCAATGTATAATTCATTTATTGTGGATATATTTTTTTGTTTCAATCATATCACTTATCCTTTTTTAAATGTACATTATATAATTTATATATAATATTTCTTAATACAATAAAGTTCCTAATTTTGTCAAATAGTTAAAATTTATTATAATAAACTCAGATATAATCTATGTTAAAACTATACAATACATTAACTAGAAAAAAACAAATTCTAAAACCAATCAGACGTGGAAGAATTGGTCTTTATACATGTGGACCAACTGTTTATTGGTTCGCCCATATCGGGAACTTAAGAACATATCTCTTTGAAGACATCTTAAAAAGAACACTAGAATACAATAGCTACAAGGTAAAACATGTTATGAATATTACTGATGTAGGACATTTAACTTCAGATGCTGATACTGGTGAAGATAAAATGGAAAAAGGAGCTAAGAGAGAGAAAAAAACAGTTTGGCAGATAGCTGATTTTTACACAAAAGCTTTTAAAAAAGACCTAAAATCCCTTAATATTTTACCACCTAATGTTTGGATCAAAGCCACAGATGCTATAAAAGACCAAATAGATCTAATAAAGATTTTAGAGAGAAAAAGATTTACCTATAAAGCTTCAGATGGAATTTACTTTGATACCTCAAAATTAAAAACCTACGGAAGACTGACAGGAAAGAAAAAGAAGAAACTAAAACCTGGAGCAAGAATAAAAATGGTTGAAGGAAAAAAGAATATAACGGATTTTGCTTTATGGAAACTTACTCCAGATGGTATCAAAAGACAAATGGAATGGGATTCTCCCTGGGGCCGTGGCTTTCCTGGATGGCACACAGAGTGTGTAGTAATGTCAATAAAAGAGCTAGGAATGCCTTTTGATATTCATTGTGGAGGTATTGATCATATCCCAATCCATCACCCCAATGAAATTGCTCAGGCAGAAGCAGCTTACGGAAAAATCTTTGCAAAATTCTGGATACACGGAGAGTTTTTAATCTTAAAGAAAGGAAAGATGGGAAAATCAGAAGGAAACATTATTATATTAGAAACCCTGATTAAAAAAAATATTAATCCCCTTGCCTACCGTTACTTATCCTTAAATGTTCATTACCGTTCAAAAATGAATTTTAGTTGGAAAAGTTTAAAAGGAGCAGAAACAGCCTTGTATCGTTTAAGAGAAATAATCAGAGGATTGAAAACAAGCAGCACAAAACAAGTAACAAGTAATAAAACAGCAAAAGATTACCAAGAGAAATTCTTGAAATTTATCAATAACGATTTAAATACTCCCAGAGCTCTAGCTTTGATGTGGGATTTAATAAAAGATAAAAAAATATCTGGAAAAGAAAAATACAAGCTTCTGCTTGATTTTGATAATGTCTTTGGTTTAAAACTATCTGAAATAAAAGAAGTGAAAATTCCTGAAAAAATCAAAAAACTATCTAAAGAAAGAGAACGATTAAGAAATAAGGATGAGTGGAAAAAAGCTGATGAAATAAGAAAACAAATTGAAAAGATGGGGTATAGGATTGAAGATACAGAAAAAGGAACAAAGATAAAGAAACTTTAACTTTCTTCAATCACTTTTTCCACCCATTCTAAAATATCTTTGGTTAATAACTTCTTAAAAGTATCTTCTAGAGAAAAACCATTGTTTTCTTTTTGAGATTTGTATTTCTGGCAAACATTATAAAAATCTAAAATCTGATCTGTAACACTTTGCCAGGAGTATTGTTTCACCTCTTTAATACCTTTTTTTGAAACTTCCTCTCTTAAACTGGGGGTTTTTATTAAAACCTCTATTTTCTTAGCCAATGTTTTGTAATCCTTTGGTTCTGTTAAAAACCTTCCTGAAGATTTGTTTTTTAAAACTTCTTTGTATCCTTGATTAGCAAAGGCAACAACAGGTGCACCACATGCCATTGCTTCTAAAAGTACTAAGCCAAAGCTTTCTCTGTAAAGCGCAGGGCTAATAAAAATATCAGCTGTTCTATAATAAGGAGCAATGTTTCCTGATACCCTACCCTCAAAAATAACTTCTTTAAGTTTATTGTTTCTAACAAATCTTTTACATTCCTGTTCTAAGGGACCATCACCTACTATAATCAATCTCAAATTTGAAAATTTCTTATTCAAAATTTTAAAAGCTTTTAAAAGGTAAATTAAGCCTTTTCTTTCTTCAATTCTTCCAAGAAATAAAAGATTGATTTTATCGTCACAATACTTCTCTATTTTTGAAACATTGATATTAAACTTATCTAGATCTATGCCATTGGAAATAACTTTTTTAGGCCCTTTATAATATTTAAAGTAATTTAAAATCAAGGAAGCCACACCTATCACTCCATCTATTTTCCACTGACAAATTCTATTTAGAAGATAAAGAAAACTAGGAAAATGTTTTAAAAAAGTACTACCCTCTATATTTGAATGAAAGGTTAAAACATTTAAAGTTTCTTTGGCTGCAGGACTGATTAAAATCTGAAACACCGAAGGAAAACCAAAATTATGAAAATGTAAAACATCAAACTTCTCTCTTTTTAAAGTTCTTTCAATTGATATTGGATTAAAATTAATATCAAAATCAGCCTGAGTACCGCTAAAATCTATTGGAAAAGAAGTACCCAAAAGAATGACGTCTTTACCATAATTCTCTGATCTTTTCCTTCTAGGAACAATAATTTTTGTTTTATGGCCCCTGAGTCTTAAGTTTTTTGACAAATCCAATACATGTCTTTTTACTCCTCCAGGCTGGGAAAAGGTGTGAAAAGTGATTAACCCTATTTTCATAATTTAAAATCGTTTTAATAGAAGATTTTATCAAGAAAGCTAGATTCTTGCTAATTAGCTTTTCTCATGTTAAAAATTAAGTGAACATGGTTAATCAATTACCAGAAAAATTACCACCTCAGTCCATTGAAGCTGAACAATCAGTATTAGGATGCTTGATGATTGACAAGTCAACAATTCTTAGAATTGCTGATTTTCTAAGACCCTATGATTTCTATAAAAAAAGCCATCAGCAAATTTACAAGACCTGTTTAGAACTTTTTGAAAAAGACGAAGCAATTGATTTTTTAGCTGTTTCAAACAGACTAAAAGAAAAAGGTCTTCTTGAAGAAATAGGTGGAAGCACTTATTTAACTGAATTAGTGAACACTGTTCCTACTCCAGCCAATGCTTTTAACTATGCTAAAATGGTTGCTAAGAAAAGAGTTTTAAGAGATTTAATAAATGCTTCGTATGAAATAGGTCAACTAGGATACGAAGAAAAAGAAGACACAGATGTTCTTTTGGATAAAGCTGAAAGAAAAATATTCAGCATTGCCCAAAAAAGCTTAACTCAGGACTTTGTATTAGTAAAAGACGATTTAGAAGAAGCATTTGAAAGAATTGACCAATTATCAAAACATAAAGGAGGTCTAAGGGGTCTTTCCAGTGGACTTTCTGACTTAGATAATATTTTAGCTGGTTTTCAGAAATCTGATTTGCTGATTTTAGCTGCCCGGCCAAGTTTGGGAAAAAGCGCATTAGCTTTAAATTTTGCATATGATATTGCAGTTAACCAGAAAATTCCTGTGGGACTTTTTTCTTTGGAAATGTCAAAAGACCAGGTAATTGACAGATTAATTTCAAGTATCTCTGGAGTGGATTTATGGCGATTGAGAACCGGCAGATTATCAAGTGAAGGCGAAGACAATGATTTTACAAGAATTCAGCAATCGCTTTCAGTATTATCAGAAGCTCCAATTTATATTCATGACTCATTATGTTCTAATGTTTTACAAATGAAAGCAATGTCCAGGCGGCTTCAAGCTAGAAAAGGACTGGGGTTGATTATAATTGATTACTTACAGCTTATGGAGCCAATGGATCCCAACATGGGTCCTGTTCAGCAAGTATCAGAAAATTCCCGTGCTCTAAAAGCATTAGCCCGAGAATTAAATATTCCTGTTTTAGTTGTATCACAATTATCACGAGCAGTTGAACATCGCTCTCCCCAGATTCCAAGATTAGCTGATTTACGTCAGAGTGGAAGCATAGAGCAGGATGCGGACGTAGTTATGTTTATTTACAAAGAAGACAGATACAGACCTGAAACTTCACGAAAAAACATTGCTGATTTAATTATTGCTAAGCACCGTAATGGGCCTGTTGGAAGAGTTGAACTATATTTTGACGAAGGAAGAGTAAGCTTTAGAACTTTAGAAAAAACTTTTCAAGAATAAAATTATGAATTATCCATCGAGTATTCAAAAATTAATTGATTTGTTTTCCAAATTCCCCACAGTCGGGCCAAAAACAGCTGCCCGTTTTGTTTTTTATCTTTTAAAATCTAACAAAGAAGAGGTTGATGAATTGATATTTTCTATTTCAAACCTAAAAAGAAATATTAAAACCTGTTCTTCGTGCTTTAGTTCTTTTGAATCAAATTCAAATGAATTATGTGAAATCTGCTCTGACAATTCAAGGGATAAAAACCTACTCTGTATTGTTGAAAAAGAAATTGATTTGAAAACCTTGGAAAGAATTAAAAAATACAAAGGCAGATATTTTATTTTAGGAGGGGTGATTAGCCATTTAAAAAAGGAAGGTAAGAAAGAAATAAGAACTAAAAAGCTAAAAAAAAGAATTAGGCAAAATCCTGAAATCAAAGAAATCATTATTGCTACAAACTCAACGGCTGAAGGAGAAACAACTGCCCTCTATTTAGAAAGAGAACTAAAAGAATTTAATAAAAAAATCACCCGTTTAGCACGAGGATTACCTATAGGAGGAGAACTAGAATACGCTGACGAGGAGACCCTCAGAAGCGCCTTAGAGGATAGAAAATAGCTATATCTCTATCTTAAGTATCTCAACTTCAGTAAAGGGCTGTCTGTGCCCTTTTTTCACCTTATATCGCTTGCTAGCCCTATATTTAAAGATAATAACCTTTTTATATTTTCCTTGCTTTAATATCTTTCCAATAACCTTTGCCTTTTTAACAAAAGGGTCTCCGATTTCTAATTTCTTTCCTTTTTCCAATAACAAAACCTCTTTAAAGGTTATTTCACTCCCCTCTTTTTTATCAATTTTCTCTATTTTTATTTTGTCTCCTGGAGATACAATATATTGTTTACCTCCTGTTTTTATTACTGCTAACATATTAATTTTCTAATTGTTTAGGCTTTTGCTTTTCATTTGTTTCTAATAATTTATCAACTCTATCTGAAAATAAATTTAATCTTTTTTCAGAATTATCATAAGAAGAAGCTGCGTTTTTTAAATGATTGCCGAGCTTTCTAAAATCATCCATTAGCTTATCAGCGTCCTGATTAATCCTACCCAATCTTTTTAAAATTTCCTGGGTTTGCTTTGAAATCTGCGTATCTTTAAACCACTGTTCAAATGCTCTTAAAGTCAAATAAATTGTGTTGGGAGAAGTTAAAACAACTTTTTTCTTCCAGGCATAATCAGCAATCCCCTGCTCTCTTAAATTAAACATCAGTTCATAATAAATCGCCTCAGCTGGAATATACATCAGGGCAAAATCAACTGTTCCTTCAGACGGCAGAATATATTTAGAACTTATTTCATCAACCCTTAGTTTTAAATCTTTTAAAAATCTTTTCTGAAAACTTTTTTTCTCTGCTTCTGAATTTGCATAAACCATTCTTTCAAAATTATCTGAAGAAAACTTTGAATCAATTGGTAATAACTTATTGTCAGGAAGTTTTAGTACTGCATCAACCTGTTCTCCCGATGAAAAAGCGTGCTGACTTTTCCATAATTCAGAAGGATAATACTGGCTTAAAATATAATTAAGAGAAGCTTCTCCCCATTGCCCCCTTAGCTTTGGTGATTTAAAGATTTCCTGAAAAGAAGAAATACCTTCTACTTTTTTATGAATCTGCTCTAAATTCTCTTTTAAATGAGTAGTTTCTTTTGTAAATTCTTTTATCTGGGTGTGAAAACTGTTTGACGACTTAATCTGACTGTCTTTTACTTCTTTCATTTGATTAATAAGTAAATCAGTTAAACGCCTTTCCAAATCTCTAATTCCAGTGCTTTGGTTCTCATCTACTCTTGATTTTTTAATATAAAGGAAAATAACTGCTACCCAGCCAATAAAAGCCAGAAAAAACGCTAAAATAAAAAAAGAATCACTCATCCTTTGTACTTTAACCCACAGTTAAATTTAAGTCAATAAATATTTTACTTAAAATAAAGCTCAGTAAGAATAAAAAGTATATAGATTCCGAACAAGAACAAAGCTTCTATTTCAGTGACTTTTCGTTCGCTTCTTATAAACTTAATAAAAAACAAACAGGCAACTAAAGTAAAAGCAGCTCCTATTAAATAAGGGGAAAAATCAGTAATCGCAAATGGCGAAATTATTCCTACCAAACCTAAAACCAAAGCAGCATTAATAACAATTGAGCCCATTATATTGCCAAGAATCATTGTTTTATGTCCCATTCTAATTGCTCTTATTTCAAAAGCTATTTCAGGAAGAGAGGTTCCCAAAGCCACCAAAGATACTCCAATAACCATTAATGATAAGTTAAAGACCTCAGCTAGTTTTGAAGCAGAAAAAACAACTCCTTGAGCGCTTAATAAAAGCACAGCAATTCCAACCAAGAACAAAAGCATATCTTTTACAAACCTTTTAAAATGCTTCCAACCTTTCATTTGATTATTGAAAACCTTTCTAAATCTTTCTTCTTCAGCTATAAGCCGAACAAAATAAAGAACCAAAGCAGCCAATAGAATCATACCATCTCTTTTGGAGAACATACCGTCAAGTATTAATAACAAAGGCAAAAGACTGTAAAGTGCAGCGTATAAAGCAGATCTTTGTAAAACCTTTCCTCTAATGTGTAAGTCTTTGCCAAGCAGTGCTCCAAGCGCCACCATAACAGTAAGGGCAACAATATTAGAACCAATAACAACCCCAAAAGGAAGTTCAGGTTTTTTAGAAATAGCCGATGTAACGCCAACAAAAATCTCGGGCAAAGAGGTTGCAAGAGCCATTAAAAAAGAAGCTACTATAAACTCTCTTACTTTTAAAAACTGGGCGATTCTAATCAGCGCTTTAACTACCCACATTCCAGAGCGTACTAAAATAAAAGAAGAAACGATAAAAATAAGAATATATATCCAGGCCATTATTTTAAAAAGTATATTAATTCATATATTATACCAAAAGCAAAAACAAAAATTAGTGGAAAAACCAATAAAGACTTTTTCACTTCCTTTCTTTTCAGTAAAAGTTTTCTATACATTAACAAAATTAAAGTTCCATCAATTCCAAAAGCTACTGCTCCAACTAAACCTATAACACGAATGAAACTCTGAAGTCCCAAAATAAAAAGTCCTAAAGGAACAAAGCAGGTTAAAAACCATGCTAAATTTTTTTTCACTTTAAAATCATACCAGAGAATTTTTTTAAGAGTTAGGCCTAAAGCAATAAAAGAAGTAAATGTTGTTAAAAATCCTAAGAACAAAGCCATATTCACTATTCCGTCTCCTAAATAATTTTTTAACCCTGTCAAAGCTGATTGAGTAATATCAGGTCCGGTAATTCCCCAAATCAAATAAACAAAAAAAAGATATATTATTATTGGGATTAAGGTTGCAATTACAATTACTTTTTTAAGATGCTGTTTGTTCCCTTTCAGCATTTCTTCAGCTTCAGGAATTAAAGCAGCTCCTGACAAAGAAAATAAAATGGGGCCATAAGGCAAAAATAAGCCCGACAAGTTAAAAGGAAAAGCTGTAAAATTACTTGTGTTTATAAGATAATTGCCGCGAAGAAAAATTGCAAACAAAATCAAAAAGAATAAGATTAATGCCCAAAGCCCTATTTTAGCCACTGCTTTAATACCGAAAAAAATTAAAACTGCTCCCAAGGCGAAATAAACATATGTGTAAAATGAATTACTGCCTCCAAAAATTGGAGAAAGCAGACTGTTTAAAAACTCTCCGCCCACAATAAGATAAGCTAGGATTGCTCCAGATATTCCAAAAACTGTAGAAAAAAATGTTATCTTTTTTGCCCATTCGCCTAAATGAACTTTTGCAAATCCAGGTAGTCTTTTAAAGTCAGGCGTTGCCAGAGATAATTCTCCAAAAATTAAGTGAATAATAGTAACAATAATTCCTAAAACTAAAAAATAGCTAAGCATTATTACGAAACCTACTTTAGAGGCAATGTATGGCAAAGAAAAAAGACCTACTCCAATGATAGTGCTTGATATTACGGCAATTGGCAAAATAATTTCTTTCAATAATTTAATCATATTGTTTTTTCACAATAAAATACCATTTTGTAGTTTCTATTAGAGCCAATTCAATAAATCCCAAACCAAATATAATTGACCAGTCCCAAAGATTTAAAGGAACAGTTTTTAAAATCCCCTGAAGGACTGGCAGGTAAATTGCTCCTACCAGCGCAATAATCCCTACCATTAATGCAATAATGAGCAGCTTGTTTGAAAAAATATTAATATGCCATAAATTCTTTCTTAGGCTCTTGCAGGAAAAAACATAAAACAATGAGTCGATTGTTAAGGCAGCAAAAATGATTGTTCTAATATACTTAATATTGTATCCTGCTCGAAAGAATAAAAGAAATACCCCTAAAAGCAAAAAGTCAGTAATTAATCCTATGATAAAAATTATTGCTTTCATCTCACGAGTCAAAAGAGGTGCTTTATGGCCCTTTGACTTCATTTTCATTAAATCTTCCTCTTCTGGCTCAAAAGCTAAAGCAATATCAAGCAAACCATCCTCAATTAGATTAACCCACAAAATCTGAACAGCTGTAATTGGTAAAGGCATTCCTAATAAAAGACTAACCCCTATTAAAATTACCTCTGTAAAACTGTCAGTTAAAAGATAAGTTATTACTTTTCTAATGTTGTCTAGAATTAATCTTCCCTCTTGAACTGCTTTAACAATTATTGAGAAGCTGTCATTTAAAAGAACTAAATCTGAAGTTTCTTTTGCCACTTCAGTTCCAGAACCAAGCGCTATTCCAATATCTGCTTTTTTTAAAGCAGGTGCATCATTAATCCCGTCACCTGTCATTGCTACAACCTCTCCTTTTTCCTGCCAGGCCTCAACAATCCTTGTCTTATGTTTTGGTTCAACGCGAGCATAAATTTTAATCTTTGTCAGAATTTCCTTAAACTTTTCATCTGTCAGTTTATCTAATTCTTTTCCCTCTAAAATATTCTCTTCCTTTATCTGAAAACCTAATTCGCGGGCTACTGCTTTTGCAGTCAACTTATGATCTCCAGTAACAATAATTGGTTTTATTCCTGCCTGCTTGCAAATCCTCATTGCTTTCTTAACATCTTCTCTTAAAGGATCTTTAATGGTAATAAAGCCAGTAAAAATAAGGTTATGAACCTCTTTTTCTGGTTTTTCAAGCACTGAATTAATAACCCTGACTCTTTTATAGCCTGAAGCTACTATTCTTAGTCCTGCACTAGTTAATCTTTTAAGCTGCTCATTAATAATATTTAATCTTTTTTCAGTTAATTTTAATTTCTTGCCCTTTAATTCAATGAATTTAGAACGCTCTAGAATCTTTTCTGGTGCGCCTGAAACGTATAAGAATTTACCGTCTGTTTTCTGAATTACTGCTCCAACAAACTTATTGATTGGATTAAAAGGAATTTCACCTATTTTATTTTTAGTGAATTTTAAACCATAGGCTTTAATTCCTTTTTCAATGCCAGCTTTAAGAAGTGCTTTGTCAGTAGGCCTTCCTCTAAAAATCCATTCTTCTTTTGGACTTTTAGGATTTTCAATAAATGCCTCAGAAGTAAAAGCAGCAATCTTTAAAGGCAAAAGTGCTGCTCTCTTGTTTTGTTTTCCTTCTAAAATTTCATTAATTGTCACCACCCTATCAACTACCATTTTTCCTTCAGTTAAGGTTGCTGTTTTATCGGTACAAATAATTGAAGTGCTCCCTAGTGTTTCAGCTGAAGATAATTTTCTGACCAATCCTCCGTTTTTTAAAATCCTTTGCATGCCCAATGCTAAAATAACAGTCATTGCTACTGGTAATCCTTCTGGAATAGCTGCTACAGCAACCGCCACAGCAGTAATAAACATTTCAGCAAAACCAATTCCCTTTATGATTCCTTCAATAAAAATAAAAGTACAAATTAGTGCAATTATTATAGCAACAACTCTTGAAAACCCGGCTAATTTCTTTTGATAAGGTGTTTTTTCTTCTTTTGTTTCTCTAATCATTGTGGCTATTTTCCCAATTTCAGTTTGGATGCCTGTTTCAACAACTATAATCTTTGCCTTCCCGCTTTCAACAATTGTTCCCATATAAACCATGTTGTCTCTGTCAGCCATTGAAGTTTCTTTTGGTATTACTTCTTGTTTTTTTTCTGCTGAAAGCCATTCGCCAGTTAAAGCCATTTCGTTAATCCTTAAATTACTGCAAGTTATTATTCTTCCATCAGCAGGAACTATATCTCCAGGATTTAAAATAACAATATCTCCTGACACCAGCTCTTCTAAACTTACAATTTTTAAATTACCTTCTCTTAAAACTTCTGCCTGATGTTTTACTATTTTCTTTAGCTTTACTAAGGCCTGAGAAGCTTTGTTCTCTTGAAAATAGCCAATAATTGTGTTTAAAAAAACAGCACCAAAAATAACTATGGCGTCAGTAAGCTCATTTAAAATTAAAACAATAAATCCTGCA
>Ga0114923_10001204_pt1 | contig 18330 bp, 15 predicted proteins | sample SumtaG_FD_89578 | JGI IMG/M metagenome (GOLD analysis project Ga0114923, IMG submission 89578) | Deep subsurface microbial communities from Indian Ocean to uncover new lineages of life (NeLLi) - Sumatra_00157 metaG | ecosystem: Environmental > Aquatic > Marine > Oceanic > Sediment | place: near...
CAGCCGCGAACATCGGACCGAACCGGTTCCACCAGAACCGAACCGTCTCGTGGCTGATATCGATGCCCCGCTCATGGAGCAGATCTTCGACGTGTCGCAGCGATAGCGGATAGCGGATATACATCATCACCGCGAGGCGGATCACCTCAGGCGAAGAGTTAAAATAACGGAAGGGGTTCTGCATTGCCGGAGGCTAAAGAACCTCACCAAGAGGCTCAAGCCAATTTACTCTGACAATGCCCAACAAACTGTTTGGCAACGTCGGACGTTATGACGCAATCCATGCCAACGTCTTTGGCTTTCGTTTCCATGCGAGCAGCGATATTGATCGTATCGCCATAAAACGCAATGTTGCGCCGGATATCGCCTTCCTCGCAGGTGCTGATGTCAGACACACCAATATCGTCTTTCAAATTGGTCGTGTATAAAATTCATTCCCAACCTCGTATTGCGTTTCTGCAATCCCACCAGTTTCTGGCCGAACGCCTCGGGCCTCAAATGAGTATCATAATAATCTAGCACGCCGCGTCGCATCGGACGTATCTCATCCTCCTCCATGTTCAGGCAGCGACGCACAGCACTCAACAACTCCTCCTTACCGGAAAAAACGATACATTCCGAGTAATGCTTCAGTGGAGGATCAAAATATACAGAATATTCCAAAATTGGAATGCACCCGACTGACATGCCTTCAACGAGGTTATGGCAAAGCGGCATATCAACGCCTGGAGCACAAACCTGGAAGTTTGTTTTTCCCAGAAAACTCAGCCACTCCCTCTTGGGAATCCTGAATCCTTTTGAGTTATCAATGCAAACAAACCCGCCGTCATCCTGTGCCAACAATCCCGGCAATTCGGTCTCCGTGGCAATAAAATTTGTTTCCTCACCCTCCAGGCCCTGCAACAAGGTTGACACCACTTCCATGCGGGACTGTTTGCCGTATCGTTCCCAAATCAGCGAATTGCTGTAGCGCGAGCCCATATTGCCGGAGAATAAGACTTTCACAGAACGCTTCTCACGCCGCCACTCATCCAGATTCAAATCATATTCCCAATCGTAATAGGTAGGATGCAGCATGTATGGGAACAGGATGTCATAACTATCGGCCGTAGTGGTAAGCTTCACTCCGGTTACCACCCTGAGGTGTGCGTCATATGCGACGTGATCGGGCGGTCGATCGTCATCCGTAATACATAAACGGGCACTGATTTTGCCATCCCCTGGATTTGGAAATTGAACCAACCGGCGTCCCAGGAGCAATTTTCCAAATTTTGTTTGCAGCCCGCTTATTGTGAAAAATCCGCCACCGAGTGCGACGCGATAACCGTTGCGCCGCAAAAACATTACCAGCAGGTACAAATAACGACCCAAATCTCTTGTCGCGATGGCCGAGTCGTTAAAGTGCAAATAAACCAGAGGCGATTCGGTGGGTTCAACCGGCGTTCGCCAGAGACCATGGTCGCGCGCAATCTGCTTCGTTTTTTGATACTCAATGAGCGCTGTGAATGCGTGTCTGAACGTGATCCCACCGGGGAGCAATAGCGACTCTGTCCGTTTAAAGAGGCCCATTCAGCATTTCTCTTTTCGTCGTGAGAGTCCGAGGTTGTTTTCGGGTGGATGTGCGGCCTTAAACCTTTGCAGACTCGCCATTATCCTGGGCAATCCGCTGCACCGATTCTTCCGGTAGAGATTTCAATAGCTCTTCGAAGTAATCGATGGTGTTCGTCAGTCCCTTGCGGAGATCGTATGCCGGTTTCCAGCCGAGCATTTGTTCTGCTTTCTCGATCGAAGGCTTGCGACGAACCGGATCATCCGAAGGCAACGGTTTCCTGACAATTTTCGACTTGGAACCGGTGAGTTCGCGTATGGTTTCCGCAAGTTCCAGTACGGTAATCTCAGAAGGGTTTCCAAGGTTGATTGGGCCTGTGGCGCTTCCCTCGAGCTGCATGTGCGAAATCAATCCCTGAACCAGGTCGTCGACATAACAGAATGATCGTGTCTGAGAACCGTCGCCAAAGATCGTCATCTCGCGTCCATTCAGGGCCTGGACGATAAAATTCGAGACGACCCGGCCATCGCTTGGATGCATTCGTGGTCCATAGGTATTGAAAATGCGGGCGATCCGGATATCGACTCGGTGTACTCGGTGGTAATCGAAAAAAAGAGTTTCGGCACATCGCTTGCCTTCGTCGTAGCAGGCACGAGGACCAATCGGATTGACGTTACCCCAGTAGGCTTCCTGTTGAGGGTGTTTTTCAGGGTCGCCGTAGACTTCGCTCGTTGATGCCTGGAGAATTTTTGCGCCCAGCCGTTTTGCCAGTCCGAGCATGTTGATACTTCCCAGTACCGAGGCCTTCACGGTCTGGATGGGATCGTGCTGGTAGTGGTCCGGGCTGGCGGGGCAGGCGAGATTGTAAATCTCGTCAATCTCGATCCAAAGCGGGAACGTGATGTCATGTCTGATGAACTCGAAGGACGTGTTGCGAAAGAGATGGGCAACGTTTTGCTTGGTGCCAGTGAACAGGTTGTCGACGCAGACGACGTCATGGCCAAGTTCAATCAGCTCATCACACAGATGAGATCCTATGAACCCGGCCCCACCGGTAACAAGGACGCGCTGTTTCAAGTGTTTCATGCGTCAAGCATGTACCGTGTTTCAACCGGTTTACAACAGGAAAAACTGTACTGCATGTAGGTGGCCGTGATGTCCGCTTTGGGTCATAGGCAGACATCAGAGACCCCTGCACAGAATGACCGCTTTACCCCCGAAAGCGGAAATAAATAAGGGTAGGCTGGAATGTCTGCTTTGTGCCAATAGCGGACACTGGCCGTTCTGGAATAACAACCGCAATGTGGCACATCGCGATGCCGGTGGAGGAGCCGTCCACAGCATCACAAGAAGAAGAGAGCGTGTATGGAGGGAGAGGAGGCTCGGTTTGTTTGAACAGTTGTGGTGGTTCCAGCTATCAGAAGAACTTGCTTGTTCACAACAGTTGGCAGGCCATAATTTTGCGCACCTGAGGTATCGTGATAAATGGAAATTATGACACAGAAACGACCTTCACTTGCAGGCCTTCTAAAAATCAAGCGTCCTATCAACGTGGTAGATATTGGTGCTAATCCGATTGATGGAGAAGCTCCTTATAAGCAGCTTCTGGATGCTGGTCTGGTGCATGTCTATGGTTTTGAACCCAATCCAGACGCATTGGCTCGGTTAAATGCCATAAAGGGACCGAACGAAACCTACGTTCCCAACGCAGTTTATGACGGTAACGAGCAAGAGCTAAAGGTCTGCAAGTCTCAAAGGATGACGTCTCTGTTGGAACCCAACTCCGAATTATTGAGCTATTTTCATGGATTCCCAGAATGGGGGGAAGTCCAGGAACGCTTATTGATACCGACCGTCCGCTTGGACGACGTCAAAGAGGTCAAGAACATCGATTATCTCAAAATTGATGTTCAAGGTGGGGAGTTGGTTATTTTCCGAAACGGCATCAATCGTCTTAGTAATTGTCTCATCATTCATACGGAAGTTGAATTTCTCGCTATGTACAAAGGACAGCCCCTTTTTTCTGAAGTCGAATTATTCCTGAGAGAGCTTGGTTTCACGTTTCACCGATTTGTTCCGTTGGTAAGCAGAACTGTACAACCGCTACTCGTTAACAACGACATATACAATGGAATAAGCCAAGTGTTTTGGGCTGATGCTATTTTTATCAAAGATTTTACAAAATTTGATCAGCTCAGTTCAGTAAGTCTGAAAAAGATGGCCCTGATCCTTAATGATATTTATGGCTCTTTTGATATTGCTCTGCGTGCTTTGATGGCCGTCGACACGAAGGCTAAATCCAATCTGGCGGAAAAATATTTGAAATACTTATCCGAAAGGTGCGGAATGCCATGATCGACTCCGCGCCCGCTAGCCGTTGACCGTATAAATTTTTGTCGGCGCTTCCCTCCCGCGCACCGTCACTTCGCCGGCTTGCTCAAAATCGAAGCCCGGTCCACAGGTTTGCACCGTATTTTCACCGACCAGAATGTATGACCCATATTCCTTGTTCTGCTGCTCCAGCCGAGCCGCCACATTCACTTGATCGCCGTGAACGGTAAAACACAACCGTTCCTTTGAACCTATGGCGCCGACAACAATCTCTCCGGTATTGACGCCGCACCGAGTCGGCAGTTTGCCGCCATGACAAAAGGTTTGTTTCTGCGTGAGTTCACGGATACCGATTGCCGTCTTCATGGCATTGACGGCGTGGTTGTCGTCAGGGGCTACCGCGTTAAAGGTGATCAGCATCAGATCGCCCTGAAACTGAGTAATAACACCGCCATATTTGTCGATAATTTTGCTGGTTGCCTCAAAATATTCGTTCAGCGTTTCCGCCAGTTCCTGCGGCGTCAGTTTCTCAGAAACAGTTGAAAATCCCTCAATGTCGGTGAAGATGACCGTGCCGACGCGGGATTCCCCGTCGCCTGGCTGGACTGCGTGATCTGATGAGATTATCCGATCCGCCACTTCCCGCGAGACGAAGCGGGAAAGATCTTTAGCTGCGGTTGCGTCCAGCACCGAGCGGTTGAGTATGCGCTGCGCCCGTAGAATGGCCACGAACAGAACCAGCGTTACCACGGCCATGGACAATATCTTGTCGACCTCAGCGCCAATCAGAACGGCGTTCGATGTCAGGTAATCAACATAGTTGCGCGTGATCATGGGATTGTCTGTTTCGGCAACCAGCACATATCCGACCATGCATCCCCATCCAACGATGGCCGTTATGCCAGCCCAGATGATATACTGGGGCTCGAAACGCAGCGTTCGCAGGGCAATAAAAATAAACACATACATCACTGTGGGCGCCTTCAAATAGAACGATGCCGGCTGCTCATACTGGATATGAAAGCTCCAGATCAGGAACATCAGCAGCCCCATGTCCATGATCACCGAAGCGATCAGCAACTAGTCCGGCAAATAGTTTTTGTAGGAGGCCGCAAGCCGGATAACTGTAAAAACAAAATAGAGGGAAATTGCCCATAGCACTGGCTGAAACATGGTTTGCGCGCCGGGCTTTGGAGCCAGGGTATAGAGCGAAAAGAATATGGCAACCAGTGCAAACTGCACCCAGCCTATCAGCTTTTCACTTTCCTGCTGCTGGAGTGCGATATTCTCCTGAACGCGCCGAGGCAAAACCCCGGGCGGTTTTTCACCGAAAATAAAACGCCTCAATCCTGCCAACATATATCCTTCTCCCAACGAGACCCTAGGTCGCGGACTTGGCCAGGGCGAAGGAGAAATGTCCGCTCGGCTCCAGCGTCAGGAATGTATACTCCCAGCCCTCTTGCACGCAAAACTCGTTGCACGCCTCAATCACGCCGTAAGGCAATCTCCTCCGTAAAACGTTCAGGAATTTGCGTGAGGCCCTGCTGGTACCGGTTCGATGCCCAGGCGTCCACCAGATGCAGTTTCTTCGGCCTGTTCCGTTCAAGAATTTGCTTTGTGAAATCTCCGAACGCCGCGCCGATCTCTGCAACCACTCCACCTCTTGGGAGGCAGCTGAGTAAATGCATGCGCGTTGGCAGCACGCGGCAGTTTTGAGTGTGTACCTCGTCCAGCCTGACGGAAGGCGCCATGTCCTTCAGAACACGGCGCTCCTTAAAAAATGACATCGGTCCTCGCATAACACGCGCCGAGCCGGACATTTGACTGGCGCAGACAAGAGCAAAATCCAATATAGGCGGCAGGGAAGTATTTACAGCCTCTGTATAGCCGTTTGGCAGATGTGCGTCTAAATTACCCGCAATGTGCATTAAAATGTATGGCACAATCTTTGACGCGGCGATGCGCCACAGACGATCTAAGAGGGCGTGACCCAAGTCGAGGAGGATGATAATATGAGCGATATTCCCCTAACCCAAATCGGCATCAAGCGAGACCAGCACTTGGATCAGGCAGTTGAAACGCGCGGGCTTCGCCCTTTGACGCCTGGTGTCGGTACGGAAGTGACCGGCATCAATTTAGAGAGTTTGTCCGATGAGGATGCCGGCTTCATCCTCGAGGCCATTCACACCCACTCTACCCTGTTGTTCCGTGATCAGAAGCTGAGCAACGAGGGCCTGGTCTCATTCAGCCGCCATTTTGGCGCAGTGGTCGAAGCACCCGATATTCAACGCAAGAAGACCGTCCCGGGATTGCCGCAGATCTACATTGTCTCCAATATCAAGGGCGATGACGGGAAACCCATTGGCAGCTTCGGCTCAGGCGAGGCCATATGGCACGCTGATAACTCCAACCGCGCAATCCCTCCTTTCGCGACCCTGCTCTACGCGGTTGAAGTGCCACCAACCGGCGGCGACACCTGGGTTGCCAGCATGATCGCAGCCCTTGAAGACATGCCGGATGATTTGCGCGAGCAGATCGAGGGGCGCTTCATCAAGCATGACGGCACCTATAATGCAGGCGGCTTTATCCGCGAGGGAGTGGAAGCCAGTGACGATCCGCGTACCTGCGCGGGCAGACTTCACCCCGCGATTTGCGCCCATCACGCATCAGGCAAGCCGGTCCTCTATCTCGGGCGGCGGCGTAACGCTTATGTGGATGGCTTGAGCCTGGAAGAATCAGAGACCCTGCTTGACGCGCTGTGGGCTCATGCCACGAAAAGCGCCTATAGTTACGCACATCATTGGCGCAAGGGTGATCTGCTGATGTGGGACAATCGTTCGACACTGCACCGGCGCGATGAGATCGACCCCGCGCACCGCCGGCTGATGCTCCGCACGCTCATCAAGGGCAAGGAAGCCCCTCGTTCGTTTTAGGGGATCTACCCCTACATCTGCCCGGTCCTGAGAGGCGGAATACAGCCAGACGGGACTTCTTCTCATACAGACATGGTGATTACGCACCACAATTACGCCTGTCACCCAACGGCAAACACGCTAACCTGATCTGCTTAGGCCGTGATGAGTTCTGCCTGGCTCACATACTAACGAGACATTCAACCGTGCCTATGGTCAGAATCGGTCGCTTTGACTCATCTGGCTCTGCCAGGAGATCGAGGAGTCCTGTGCGGTTTTTTTGTGCTGACTGAAAAGTCTTCAACGATATGCAAGGGTTGATAAGGTCCCGGGACAATTGATGATTAGGTATTAGCTTGGCTAAAGAGAGAGCACTGACCATGGAAAACAGTATTTTTAGGTTCATCTGGCGCTACAGCAAAAATCAACAGCTTATAATTATGGCAATGACGTTAGCTTTCCTTCCGTTCCTTTATCTTGTCCTCGACCTGCCGAAATACATCATCAACGACGCGATCAGTGGCAAGTCCTTTCCCAAGGTGCTTTTCGGCTTTGAATTCAACCAGATTGAATATTTGCTGTTGCTTTGTGCTGCGCTGCTGGCGCTCCTCGTTCTCATTGCTTTGTTCTCGATGAAGATCAACACTTTTAAAGGCGTGTCCTCCGAGAGGTTGATGAGGCGCCTTAGATACCAACTCTACGAGAGTATCCTGCACTTCCCAACACGCCACTTCCAAAGGGTAACACCCCCCGAACTGTCCGCAATGATTACGGCGGAAGTAGAACCTATGGGCGATTTTATCAGCGATTCATTTTCCTTGCCGGTGGTTCAGGGCGGGACCATGTTGACCATTCTCTTTTACATGATATCCGAGAATCCGCTACTCGGTCTTGTCGCAATGTCTATGGTTCCCGTCCAAGCATGGCTAATTCCGATGTTGCAGCGCAAGGTGAATTTGCTAGGCAGGGATAGGGTTATCAGGGCACGTAAACTCGCCGGGTGGGTCGGCGAATCCGTCCAAGGCATTGACGATATCCATGCTAACGATACATCCACCTACATGCAGGCGAGTATTTCGGACAAACTGGGTGGCATTTTTAATGTCCGTTATGAGTTGTATCGCAGAAAGTTTTTCATGAAGGCGCTCAACGTTTTCTTGAGCCAGCTGACCCCGCTTTTCTTCTATTCAATCGGCGGCATACTAGTCATCAATGGTGAGCTGACGCTGGGTGCTCTGGTTGCAGTCCTTGCGGCCTACAATCGTTTTACAACGCCGTGGAAGATGCTGTTGAGGTATTACCAACGCCTGAACGATGTGAATATTAAATACGAACAACTGGTCGAGCATTTTCAGCCCAGCGAAATGCTGGATCCAGCACGACTGAAGCAACGCCCAGAAACAATCCCGCGCCTCAAAGCCCCCCTTGAGATTCGGAATGTGCGTTTGGTCGAAGAGGGAATAAAGGTGTTGGAGGATGTCACGATACAAATTAAGCCTGGAGACAATATCGCCATCGTTGCCGAACCAGGTACTCGCGACAAATTCGCTCAATTGATCGCCCGGCTCATTGACCCGGACGGCGGAACCATCTCAGTCGGCGAAACAAATTTTGCTGCACTACCCGAGGCCGTTACCGGAGCAGGGATCGGTTACGCTGGACTCGAATCCTATATTTTCTCCGGAACCGTCGAAGACAATTTGCTCTACGGTGTAAAGCACGCACCCGTGACAAACGGGAAAATGATTAATGTGGAGCAATTTAACTACATAGAGGCTGTAGCATCCGGCAACAGTGTGCACGATGTGGATGCCGATTGGATAAACTACGAATCCCTCGGCCTGTCGGATGAGACGGAACTGAAAGATTGGTTGCTCACGGTCATTCGGGCCGTGGAGTTGGACACCTTCTTGATTAACAGATCCCTCAGCATAGGACTGGATGTGGAAAAAAATCCCGAACTCGCCCAGCATATGATGAAAGCTCGACATCGCATCGCCAGTGAACTCAGCAAAAATCCTGAGAGCGCCGAGTTGATCCGCCCGTTCAAATTCGATCAATACAATGCCAATGCCTCCGTTGCCGCCAATCTGGTGTTTGGGGAGTCGGTCAACGAGGAGTTTGAATTCAAAACGCTTGGCAGAAATACGATTATACGTGAGGTTCTAGATGAGTGCGAGCTTACGGATCGGTTCCTAACGATTGGCTATAAATTGGCCAACACGTTGATCGAAATGTTTGGCAATATGTCAGCAGACCAACCGTTGTTCGAAAGCTTTAGCTTCGTCGATGAAGAAACGCTTCAGAAACTGAAAACCCTGACGACGAATGTAACCCATGAAGACGTCGATACCCTGGAAGAAGAAGAAAAGACTCTCCTTATATCGCTCACTTTTCAATTGGTTGTCGATCGCCACCGCTTCGGGTTGATCGATGATGATATGCAAGAACTGATCCTAAAAGCTCGACGAACTTTCCGCGACAAATTGCCCGTGGAGAAACGCGACGCCATCGCCTTTTATGACCAGGAACAATATAACTCTCAATTGAGCAACCGCTGCAATCTGCTGACGGGAAACATCAATTACACGATCAACAAAGCTGAAGAGAAGCTCAATGACATCATATTCGAAGTCTTGGAGAAATTGGGTATCACCGATAATCTGATTCTTTACGCTACCAGTTCTCCGGTTGGCGTCGGTGGCTCGCGTTTGGGGCCCTCTGACAGGCAAAAGGTCGCTCTTGCGCGAAGCCTCATCAAGAAACCGGACATCTTTGTATTCAACGATGCATTGAGCTCACTGGACCGCGAGGCCCAAGAGCGCATTCGACGGAATATGTTCGATCTTCTTCCCAATACCACATTCGTAATATTTTTCAGCGAGATGCCTGATAGTGCCGAATTTGAACAAGTTCTATCTATACATGAAGGCCGCATCACCGAGCGCTACATCGAACATCGCAAAATAGAGGTAATGCCTGTTCCCACCGAAGGCGATGAGGCAGTGAGTGAGGAACATGACGATGGTGCTTCGCCCTTGATCATAAACGAGGAAGCTTCGGCCCTCGCAAAAATTCCGGCTTTAGCCGGGCTCAGTCAAAATCGGCTGAAGCTGCTAGCATTCAGTAGCCGGCGAATTAATTTTGCCCCTGGGGATAATTTAATCCATGAAGGGGAACCGGGCCAATTTGCCTATGTGATACTGGACGGTAAGATCGATGTTATTATCGGCACTGATGAAAAAGAAAATGTCGTCACCAGACTCGGGAAAGACAAGCTTGTTGGTGAGATGAGCCTCCTTAATGACGCTCTCACAACGGCTACAGTACGAGCTTCAACCCCGGTGACAGCACTGCGAATTGAGAAAGAGGTGTTTCTCAAACTGATGGAAGACGATAGCTTGTTTGCCTCCAAAGTTGCCACCTGGCTCAGCGATAAACTGGCAAAGACGATGAAGTCGCACGAAGAAGCGGCTTGAGCGCATCGATATGTCCGACATGGAAAGTATGTACCTGGATATTCTGAAGGGCTTGGCCGTCCATTTTGACAGCCGGTTCGTCGCTGATATCCGTGAAACATCCTTGCGCCATCCCCGGCTCTCCTTGGGGTACGCTTTGAACCGCAATCAGATGACGTCGAAGAAATGGCTTGTCGAAACGTTGTTCAACGTCACCGGCGGAGCGTTGGGGCGTGTCTGTGTCCTTGGTGGTTGGTATGGCGTCCTTGGCGCCATGCTGCTTCACGAGCCGCGGTTCCAAGTCGAGAGCGTGTGTAGCGTCGATCGGGATTCTTCTTGCGAGGACGTCGCCATGAGTCTCAACCGGACGCATGTCGATACTGGAAAGTTCCAGTTTCTGACCGCTGATATGTACAAGATCGAATTCCCGATAGGGAAGTTTGACCTCATCATTAATACCAGTTGCGAACACTTGGAAACGATTGACAGGTGGTTCGAAAGAATCCCTTACGGGACATTGCTCACGCTCCAGTCGAACAACTATGTGGGCATCGACGGCCATGTAAATTGTGTCCAGGATCTGGATCAATTCAAACGGCAGGTTCCCCTCTCGGATGTGATGTTTGAGGGAGAGCTCACCCTAAAAAAATACACCCGGTTCATGCTAATTGGGAGACGGTAACAGTCAATCTTTGAGCCAGGTTGATATCAGCCGCGCACTCTTTTCTGCGCCACCAAGGTCGATGTCGGTAGGTCCTAGAGGCGGTGCTGCCAAGGCAGCATCAATTGCGCAGGCGAGCGTTTCCGGGCCAAGCTCCGTTTCTTCAACCACCTGCGCCAATCCCATCTCCTGAATACGGCGGGCACGAAACAACTGTTCGGTTTCGCCACGGGCAGAATAGGGCACGACCACCGAACGGCATCCGCATCGAAGAAGATCGACAACTGTGTTGTAACCGGCTTGGGAGACCGACACAGCGCATTCCGCAAGCAGTGAGGCGAAGTCGTTCCGGTTGGGCTCTAGGGTGACGCCGGCAGGCACTTGAGCCGCCAGTCTCGCGAACTCGTTATGAGGGAGGTTCGGTCCTGCCAACAACCGCCACGGTAAATCCTTCGTTTTCGATAATGGTCTCGCCGCCATAGCAGCTTCAAGAAGAATTTCACTTTGTGCCCCGCCGCCCGCCGAGACGAGGACTTCTCCTTCTGCCTGGCCACGAGATGCCTGTGCCGGATGGGAAAGCTTGGCAACCATGCCGGTGTAATGAATTTTACCGGCAATTTCACTCGTGTCGTGAAATGTTTCGTCGAAGGCTGCGAATGCCGGGTCACCATGGACCAGTACGTAGTCGAAGAATTCGTTAACATAATCCACGGTCTCGCGGCCGCGGCCTGGCTTGTCGCTCACTTGCAGGATGTCCCGGATTGAACAGATGACGATAGGTTTCGGGGATGTGGATCGAGCCAGCTCGAGAAACGGAAGCAGCTCGAAACGCATTTGCCGGCGGCCAAATGGAAAGGCCTCAACGACGATAGCCGCGGGCTGCTGATGCCGGAACAAGGACAATAGCTCATCACGCCTGCGGTCCATAAATGAACCGTCTATGGACCGGCCATTCGTGTCTATGAGATCGCTGAAATCACCATCCCGGCATTTGATGGGGGTCAACTGATGGAGGTGCACGTTTGCCGCGTCAAGGCCGGGCACAGGTACTCCTCCAGATACCAGGTCCACGGCGAGCCCAGCCTCCGTCATCGCTCGGGCAATGTGGAGTGCGCGGTACAGATGACCAACGCCCTGAAGGGATTGCACGTAGAAAAAAACCCGGTGTTTCGTCATTACGGTGCAATGCTGATATTGATGCGCTCCACGCTCACCTGTCCATTGTCAGCGACGTGAAAGCAATGCATGGCGCCCAATTGGAACTTTTCCGGAGGAGGTCCGACCATACTCCAACCGGTGGCCAGGGAATAGAGAGCACGAAGCACCCCGTGGTGTGACACGGCCACCGTTGGCCGGCCACGCCTGGCGACTTCCAAAAGCCACAGCATCAAGCGTCCCTGTACGTCACGCGGTTTTTCACCGCCCTCGGGATGAAAGTCGAGACCACGGGCCTCGTTTTCGGCCATTACCGCGCCCAATGTCGTACGGAGATCGTCGAGCCGACTTCCTTCCCAGTTCCCGTAATTCATCTCCTTGAGTCTAGGTTCAATTTCAGGGTCCTTTGCGCCAAGCAGCACTGCAGTCTCTATGGCGCGGTGAAGCGGACTACACACCCAATGGAATTGGTCGAATGGTGGCGGCACCTGCCAGCGCGACACAATTTCACGGCCCTCGTCGCTCAGGTGAGTATCCGTATGGCCCTGGAGGCGTTTTTCATCGGTCCACGCCGTTGGGCCGTGGCGGATCATTACCAAACGCGTCACGCTACAATGCTCCTTCGCCCGCGCTAGGTACTCATTTGGGTTCGAGGCTTGGCGAGCCCGAATTTGAGTGCTAGTTGCTCCACGCCCTGTTCGTGGGAAAACCGCTCACGCACCCGTCTATACCCGCTGTCACCCAATCGCGCACGCAAGCCCGGATCGGAAATCACTCGCGCAAGTGCAATGGCGAGGGGTTCTTCCTCATCAGGCGGCACAAGCACACCGGTGACACCGTCCTCGATCAATTCCGGGATGGCGGAAAGCGTGGTCGAAATACACGCCAGTCCCTGGCTCTGCGCTTCCATGATCACGTTGGGCAATCCATCCATGTCGCCATCGCCTGCAACGCAATTGGCAAGGACGAACATGTCAGCATCGCGGTAGCTCTCGATCACCCTGTCCTGGGGATGGGCGCCCATCCATGTTACGCGGCTGTCAATTCCGAGTGATTCCGCTTTGCGCTGAAGAGCTGGCAGCAACGGACCCTGACCGATGTGGATGAAATGCCATTGAAGGTGCTTGGGTAACTGCGCCAGCGCAGCAAGCAGGCATCCATATCCTTTTTTCTCGACCGCTCGACCCACTGAAAGAATGTTTACCGGTGCTGCGGAGCTGCTGCCATCTCGTGTGTTCGCCACGCGAACCGGTCGGGGAAAGCGCTCGAAATCCAAACCATGATAGACCAGTTCCACGCGCTTCGGGTCGCGCGAAAGATTGGCCAGGTGTTTGTGACCACAGGCCGTACAGGTCACCAACCAATCCAGGTCCTCAAGTTTTTCGCGTTTCTCCCAGTCGGGTGAGGTCCAAATGTCTCGGGCATGCGCCGAACAACTCCAAGGCAGGCCCAGTAACATGGCGGCGAAGCGCGCGACAGACGCCGGGGTGTGAATGTAATGAGCATGAAGGCGGGCGACCTGAGACGGCGCTTCATGGGCAAGAGCAAGTGATTGGGCAAAGCTGCGGATACGGGCAAGGGACAAATCGCGTCGCAAATCCCTGAGCCAAAGATTTCGGGCGGTATGATAGCCGGGACGCCGGCGCCCGCGCCACCACGCCTGCAGAACCCTGGTTGGCTCGCGGAGAGGAAACTCCGGCAGATAGATAACCGGTGCTTGTATATCTTCATGGATGGGATGGTGGTGGTGGTCTGTTGGCTGGCGCAGTGAGACGATCAGGATGTCGAGTCCTCGCTGCTCAAGGGCAAGAATTTCCTGAGCAATAAATGTCTCTGACAATCGCGGATAACCCTTGAGAATGAATGCGACCGTTGAGCTCACTTCGGTCCTGTCACAACTCCGCAAACTGTCGCTCCTCGGCGTCTATTCCATTACCGAGGATCCTCCGCGCCATTGTGCCAATGGAGTCCAGCCCGTCGAGCATCCCCGGCCTAAGAGCCTTTGAGGGCTTTTCCTGATAGGGAAGTTTTCGCAAGGCGTCGGCCATGATTTCCGTATCGAGGCCGTTATCGGGAATTAGAACGTTCAACAGACCCAGTTCCTCGGCACGAACTGCTCGGATCAATTGTTCCATTCTCGGTTCCATCCGGGGGATGACCAGCGCCGGTTTATCGTAGGACAGGATCTCGCAGAACGTGTTGTAGCCCGCCATGGAGACTACGCACGCGGAATTTGCCATCAGCACCTCCAGTCGGGAATCGAACGTGATGATGTTGACCCGGTCAAGCTCTCGGCACCGCTCGATGAACGCGTCCCGCTCTTCATGCGGCATGAAAGGACCAAGGACAATAAGCGCCGCAAGGGGAAGCTGGTCGTCGCTTTCATAGGCGCGAAGCACCCAGTCGATCATTGCCATGCCGTCCCCGCCGCCGCCGGTGGTCACCAGCATGTAGGGTTCCTGGACATCGAGCGATTTGGGTAGCTCACGGTCCTTGGGAAGTTGGCGGGGCAGATAACCGGTGTAGAACATCTTGTCCTGGATGACCGGAGACAAATCCATATTGTCCAGAGGATCGACAAAATCCTCGCGGCCATAGACCCAGATTTCGTCGTAAATATCTTCCATCGCCGCAATGACTTTTCCGTTGCTCCACTCTCTTTTCAAGAGCCGCGGCTCATCCATCACATCGCGCAATCCCAGGACCAGCCGCGTATTGGTGGATTTCAGCATTTCCAGCGTATTAGTCATCTCGCCCTTAAGCCCAAGGGGTTCCTTGTCGACCAGCAACAAGTCCGGCGCAAAAGTCCGGGCGGTATGGCGGATAATGGATTCGCGTATGGACAGCGTATCCTTGAGGTCGATGTGCAGGCCCAAGGAGGTGTAGTCGCCATTGTATAATTTGATGACGCCTGGAATTCGAATGAAGTCCACACGCGCCCGGTAATCAAAATTCCCGATAATCGGGGAACCGGACAGGATCAGGACGGTCAGCCCCTTGAAGCGCTCCACAAGCGAATGAGCAATCGTTCTGCAACGGCGAAGGTGCCCCAGACCGAACGTGTCATGGCTGTAAATAAGTATACGCTTGGACCTTAAAGCCTCTACCATATTGAGGTCCTACTGAAAACGATCAGCTCCCCGCCGACCTACAAACTAAACCGCATTTTGCGGCTACGGTAGTTGGTAGTAACGCGCAATACAATATCTTCCCTAGCGAAAGAGTTTTACAACCCTCCTTATCACCCATCTGCCCCATTTCGAGACATTAGGCCCTTGTTTGAGGTTTTATTGATATTCCGCCGGACTTTACAGCTTTCGCTTTATTCCATGCGTCCGTTGTCTCTATGCTCCCGCAAATCATTGAGTTTCCTTGTCCGGAGAACGGAAATGAATGTGTCACGGATTTCGTTCGACGAACTGAAATCCTATTGGATCGAGGTAGATCACTTCAAAGTTCCGAATAAGAAAATCCGTGAGGTCGTTCGCCAACTCGGCCCCTATAAATGCGAGATGACCGATCCTCGCCGATTTTCATATGGTCTCTATGACGGTGAGGAGTTGGTCGGTGTGACCCATCTGGTGCAATGGAGCGATCAACTGGTGCGATACCGGACGCTGAATGTGCGCCGCTCCCACCGTGGAAGGGGTCACGGATCGTTCCTTCTGACTTGCGCAATCAACATGGACTGGAAATCTTCCGATCACGATCTGTTTGGCTGGATAAGACGCGACCATCAGGCCTGGGCAAAGATTCACGGCTTCAAACCGCTCGACGGAAGCTGGCATGACAACCACATCGCCATGACAAAACCCCTTAGCGATTTCTGACGCATGTTCCTGCTTTGAGCGGCATCCGGATCAGCTGGAATTTCGTTACATACATACATATGCGTGGTCCGCCGTGCCGCCGGAACACCGGTGAATTGTTCGCGCCCGTGGGCCATGTTAGGGTTTCACACGATTTTCTGAGCTTGATTTGAAGAGTGCCCTTCCTTGGATGACCTCATAAGGATCAACGACCTGAGGGTCGAATTTACCCTGCTTGGCGGCAAGATGGAGGCCGTGAAGGGTGTGTCCATGCGTATCCGGCCAGGCTCGACTGTGGCCCTTGTCGGGGAGTCAGGTTCAGGTAAGTCCGTAATCGCGCAATCAATCATGGGAATTCTTCCCGACGCGGGGCGGATCAAATCAGGAGAAATACTGTTCGCCAATCCAACTCAGGGCGGCGAGGTTGTCGACATTGCTGCCCTGTCGCCGGACAGTAAGGAAATGCGGGACATCCGCGGCGGTGAAATTTCCATCATTTTCCAGGAGCCGATGACCTCGCTATCGCAATTCCACACCATCGGTAACCAGATAGGTGAAGCGTTGCACCTGCATCGCGACATTGGTCGCAACGAGGGGCGCGAGGCGGTTGAGAACATGCTGCGACTGGTCGGCTTTCCCAACCCCGCGGGCGCGATGAATTGTTACGCATTTGAACTTTCGGGCGGTCTGCGTCAACGGGCGATGATCGCGATGGCGCTGGTTTGCCGGCCGGCGCTGTTGATTGCGGACGAACCGACAACCGCACTCGACGTTTCAATCCAGGCCAACATTCTGAAATTGATCAAGGACCTGCAATCCGAACTCGGAATGGCGGTTTTGATGATCACCCATGATCTGGGTGTCGTCGCCAATGTCGCCGATGAAGTCGTGGTCCTCTATCACGGCCAGATCATGGAAAGCGGCCAGGTTGAAGACATCTTCCGCAAACCAACCCATAAATATCTTCGCTCATTGATCAATGCGGTTCCGCATTTCAATATGAAAACCGGCGAACGTCTGACTCCGGTTCACGAAATTGAATATGAGTCGGGACCGTTGATGAGCGCTAAAGAGCCATGGCCCGAGGGTTCCGACAAAGAGGCAACGCTGCTGAGTGTGAAGGGGCTGACGAAACATTTCACAACGCGCAAGCAATCCTGGATCGGTTCAAAAGAGGAATCGAGAATGACGGCGGTTGACGGCGTGAATTTCGATATCAAGCGTGGCGAATGTCTTGGTCTGGTGGGCGAAAGTGGGTGTGGTAAGACGACAGTCAGTAAGATTATCATGCGCGCAATCTCGCCCGATGCCGGGACCATCAGATTTAACGACCACGGCAATGATGTTGATCTGTTTTCAGTCGACGACGAAAAAATGATGCCGCTTCGCCGCAAGATACAGATGATCTTCCAGGATCCGGTCGGCTCATTAAATCCGCGCATGACGGTATTCGATATTATCCGCGAACCACTGGTTATCCACGAGATCGGAAGCGCGCGCGAACAGGCGGACATGGTGCTTGAGCTCGTGCGCCTGGTCGGCCTCGACCCGCGTTTCCTCAATCGTTACCCGCACAGTTTTTCCGGCGGCCAGCGTCAGCGTATTGGCCTGGCAAGGGCGCTGGCATTGAAGCCCGATTTGCTGATCTGCGATGAACCGGTTTCTGCACTCGATGTGTCGATCCAGGCGCAGGTCCTCAATTTGTTCAAGGACCTGAAAAAGGATCTGAACCTCACCTATCTGTTCATTTCGCATAATCTGGCGGTGGTTGACTATATCGCCGACCGCATTGCGGTGATGTGTCAGGGCCGCATTGTGGAAATTGCACCGCGCGAGCTGTTATTCAGCAATCCCGTGCATCACTATACACGCCGGTTGATGGCCGCCGTGCCCTATCCCGATCTTGATCGAAAACTCGATTTCTCGAGCTTTGGAAGAGTGGGCGGCGATGAACCGGCGGCGTGGCCAAAACCCTTTGCCATTGGACCTGATCTGCCTTCTGCAATGTTCGATCTTGGCGGTGAACATTACGTTCTTGCTGCTGAAGGAACCTCACACCGGGAACTTGTATCATGATGACTGGACTGGGCGCATGGCTGCTCTGCCTTGTTCTTTTCGCGTCCCCGGCATCGGCGGCGCCCCTGATCGAGGCGCCATACCTGGTCAAACGGATTGAAAGCGGCGATCTGCCGCCGATTGATAAGCGCGTGCCCCAGGAGCCCGCTATCGTTGATCTGGCTGCCGAGGGAAAGGAACCGGGCCGGTACGGCGGTGAATTACGCATGCTGATGGGCAAGCAGAAAGATACGCGTCTGGTCGTCATCTACGGCTACGCGCGCCTGGTCTGCTACCGCCCCGGTTTTAAGATTTATCCCGACATCGTACGCAAAGTCGATGTCGACGGTGACCGGGTCTTTACATTCCATTTGCGTAAGGGGCACCGCTGGTCCGATGG
>Ga0114923_10001205_pt1 | contig 18323 bp, 12 predicted proteins | sample SumtaG_FD_89578 | JGI IMG/M metagenome (GOLD analysis project Ga0114923, IMG submission 89578) | Deep subsurface microbial communities from Indian Ocean to uncover new lineages of life (NeLLi) - Sumatra_00157 metaG | ecosystem: Environmental > Aquatic > Marine > Oceanic > Sediment | place: near...
CTTGAAATTATTATCCACATCATAATGAATATGTTCCACAACGACTGGTTTTCTAGTTTTCTTCACTTCTTCAAGCGGACATATATGTTCACCTTTACATGGTTTATTGACTTGATGAGTAAGAGCATAACAAGTTGTATCACTTGATATTTTGCTAAAATTAGCTGTAGTATTCGCCATTTCAATGGTATAATCGTTGATATTTATAACATAGAAAGGATGATTTAGTGATTCAAAAACTTTAGCGAGAAATCTATTTTGTTCTTTAATTTTGTTCTCAGATTCTTTTAATTTTTGTTCCGCTTTTTTGCGCTCTGAAATATCATCAAATACTGTTATGAATTCCCCTTTTGTTGGTGATATTACAGAAACATTAAAATTTTTATCCATAGGTGAAAAATATGTCTCAATCGATCTTGATTCGCCTGTTTCGGCAACATGCGAAAAAACATCTAAATAGGGGGCACTTTCAACTTGATAGATTTCAGTTGATCTTCTATTAATTACATCCTTTTTCTTTAAAGACAATATTATTTCATATTGAGGATTAACATCAGTTATAATATAATCAATTGGATTAACTGTTGAATCATACACAATTCTGTGATATGCAATACCACTTGTAGAATTTTCAAATAAAACTCGGAATTTTTTTTCAGATTGTTTTAATTTTTGTTCCGCTTCTTTACTTTTTGTTATATCTTCAGTATACACTAAAACTAAGTCAGGCGAGACAAATGTATATTTTACAGCGAAAAATTTATGTAAACCAACCGTTTTTAACGTGTATTCCATTTCTTTTGAAATACTCTTTTTCTCTTTAAAGCATTGATAAAGATCACTAACAATATCAGGTCTATCAGAATAATAGTCCAATGCTTTACTTCCTAAAATATTTTTTACCATACCTCGAGTTATCTTTTCTGCGGCTTCGTTATAATCGACTAATATCATTTCACCGTCTTGGTTCTGCCAAGTGTAGCCAGGAATTGGAATATTTCTGTAAATATCCTTATATTTCTCTTCAGATTCTTTTATTTTTTGCTGAGTTTTTTTGCGATCTGTAATATCAGAAATTTTACTTTCGAATAGAGTAACTATTTTTTGATAATCTTCCTTTGGATTCTTTAATATCTCATGTAAAAGCTTAGTTTCATGTATAGAAAAAGCACTCAAATTATAACACCATTTGTGGTTTTAATTTTTGATTTTATTTACTTAAATTATAGATGTTATTCATTAAATCCCAGAAATTCTTAGAGATTTATTATAAAAACTATTATATTATCTATAGAGAAAAGAAAAGATACATTTAAGTATAAGTTTTTCAAAAATTATTAATAAACAAATCCATTCCTCTTAATTCATTCATTTCTGTGGCTCATCTTGAATCCAAAGAATTGATTGAGATAATTCGTCTCATGGATAGTGGAAGCTAAAATAAAGAATGAACATTTAGGAACAGAATACATTGAAGATGATGAAATATAGTATTTGCATTTTGAAGCAGTAAAGTAAGTATTTGTATTGTAAAATTAAGTAATTTTTTTATTTTCTTTTTTCCTATTTCTTTCATTTCCTAGGTTACATTTAAAATTAAAATTGGTTTAATATTTGTTAATTATTCCTGTTAACTTTTAATCCAAATTAGATAGATATGTCTTATTCAGAACCAAATAATTCCTAATTTTTTTTTATCAGTTTGTATTTATTAAAATTAAAATAAAAAACATCAATTAGATATTTTGTAATTAAGAAAGTGATTAATGATGGTTTCACTGGAAAATATTAAGAATGTTGCTGTGATTGGGGGAGGATTAATGGGCGCGGGAATCGCTCAAGTCACCTTACTTTCTGGTTATGAGAAAGTGACTGTAGTAGACCTCAATAGTGAAATACTTGAGCAATGTCGAGAAGATATTAAAAAACGACTTGAAGAGCTTGAAGCTGAAAAATTTAAAGAGCTTTACCTGGAAGCTACAGGTAATATTGAGGTCGCAAAAATAATAGATTTTGAAAGTAAAAAAGGTGATTTCAAATCCATAGGTGTTCTTGCTAATAATGTTTCAATTAGCACTCTTATGAGAAGACTTAAAACTGAGACAGATATTTCGAAAGGAGTATCTGATGCCGATTTTGTGATAGAAGCTGTTCCCGAGGTAATGTCATTGAAGCAAGAGATATTCAAGAAACTGGGGCAGTTCGCACCTAAGGATACAGTTTTGGCTTCTAATACATCAACCATGAGTATTACAAACATCGGAAAATTTTCAGGTCGAGAAGACAAGGTAATTGGATTGCATTTCCACGTCTTTTATCCGTTATTAGGGATGGTAATAGAGATTACACCAGGAGAAAAAACTACAGAAGATTCGATGAACCTTGGTTTTGAATTTTCTCAGAAGTTACCATGCTTAATTGGAGAAAGATTTACAGTGAAGCTTGAAAAAGAATCACCGGGGCTGATCGCCAATCGAACGACACTTCCAGGGATGCTTTATCATAATTGGCTATTAAAACAAGCTAAATCAAAGGGAATATCATATGAACAATTAGATGCTGCTGGCATGTCATTTGAAACCTTTGATAGGATTGGGATTGATACCGTTTATAACGTTATAAAATACTTCGAAGAAGTTGTGTCGCCAGACTTTGCACCTGCAGCCCTTTTAACAGACTTAGTAAATGAGGGAAGGATAGGTCGAAAAGTAGGAAAAGGATATTATGATTGGGATGAAAATGGTCCAATAAGAAATCTACCCTCGGTAGAACCCAAAACCATGGGATTTTTAGCGGAAAATATAGATATGGAACTTTTTATGGCATTGAGTCTAAATGAGTCGTGTAAATTATTAGAAGAAGGTGTAGTGAAAAGTTATGATATAATTACTAAAGTTCTTATGAAAGGGAATTTCATAGAAGGTCCATTCATACAGGGAAAAGAAAAATATAAGGAATGGTCACAAAAACTGTATCAAATCGCAGAAAAAACTAGTATATCCTATCTAAAACCATGTGAAATGATGGAATCCGGCAGATTTCTTTCTTACAAATAATCTAATTTATAATTTGGTTTTAATTCATTCATTTTTTTAAGAGCTGTTTTGCGATCCTCAATCATTTTCATTATAAAAGCTTAAAATTCCAAGAGACAACTATTATTAATTCTATTTTCCTATCTTTATTTACTAACAATTAATTAAAATAAGAGAGATTCAAATGCAAATTGTAGTTTTAAATGGAAGTCCAAAGGGTGACGAAAGTACTACAATGCAATATGTGTTATATATCCAAAAAAAATTCCCTCAGCACACACTGAAAATCATAAATATATCTCAACAAATTAAAAAGATTGAAAAAAACCAAGAAAAATTTCAAGAAATTATAAATGAAATTCAAGCATCTGATGGAATAATTTGGGGGACTCCTGTATATTATTTACTTGTTCCTTCTCAATATAAGAGGTTTATAGAGCTTATCACAGAAAAAAATGTTGAAAGCGCTTTCAAAGATAAATACGTTGTGTCATTGACGACATCAATTCATTATTTTGATCATACTTCTCATAATTATTTGAGAGCTATATCAGAAGATCTTGAAATGAAATATATCAGCGGCTTTTCTGCTGATTCAAGTGATTTATTGATACCAGAAGAGAGAACCAGATTAATAACATTCGCAGAAAATCTTTTCTATGTTATTGAAAACAATATCCCAACTTCAAAACAGTTTCTAAGTTTGAAATCTCGTGAATTTAATTATTTACCAAAAGTGAAAATTAGTGATGAAAACAAAATTGACACAGAAGGTAAAAAAATTCTTATCCTTACGGATTCCCTGGATGAAGAAACAAACCTTGGTAAGATGATTACGAGATTTCGTATAGCATTTTCCGGGAAAACTGATGTTATAAATATTAATGATATTGAAATCAAGGGAGGATGTTTAGGTTGTATTCAGTGTGGTTATGATAATCAATGCGTCTATAAGGAGAAAGATGAGTTTATGGGAGTTTGGGATGAAAAAGTCAGAAAATCAGATATTATAGTGTTTGCAGGAAGTATAAAAGATAGATATCTATCATCAAGATGGAAAATGGTTTTTGATAGGAGTTTTTTTAATAATCATGTACCAACATTTATTGATAAACAGATTGGCTTCATTGTATCTGGACCCCTAAGTCAAATTCCTAATCTTAAACAGATTTTTTCAGCGTACTCTGAATCCCAGGGATCTAATTTTATTGATTTTATTACAGACGAATTCGGAACTTCAGAGGAGATCGACTCACTCTTACAAAATTTTGCAGCCCAATCAATTAGATTTTCAAACTCTAATTATGTTCAAACTCGTACTTATCTTAGTAAAGGCGCTGAATTACTTTTCAGAGATGAAGTTTTTAGCCGATTGAAATTTGTTTTCAGGGCAGATGATAAGTACTACGAGCGAAATGGATTATATGATACGTTTCCTCAAAATGATAAAAAGGCAAAAAAAATGAATGATATGCTTATCCCCTTAATTGAAAACAATGAAGACTTTAGAAAACAGTTTTATAATAACATAAAAACAGAAGGAGTTAAACCTTTAAGAAGCATCGTCGAAGATCCAGATAAATAAGAATAAATCTCTTTTCTTTTTTATTTAATTACGTTATGGTAAAATATAACTTTAATCATGAATGATTTAATTGAGGCTCATTATAAAGAAGCTAAAGAATCTAAAGATCCTGAAATAATCAATAATTTTTTAATTGAATTAGGTAACAATCCAAAAAGAGAATACCTCAATTTTTTAGATTTTTTTATGAATGATTTAGAAAGGCAACTCTATAATAAAATCAAATTAAACCTTATATATGTTATAGGTCAAATTGGTAATTTAACACCACTATCTAATGATTATTTACAATTTTTATATAACACATATTATATTTCTGATAGATGGATTAGGGCTGAAATTATTCAATCGATCGAGAAAATCTCAAAAAAATCAATACTCGATAGCAATATAATTGAATTAATTGGTAATGCATTAAGAGATGATTATTTTCCAGTCAAAATCAACGCTCTGAAAATTATATTGAATTTAAAAAACTTACCCGAATTAATCCTAAAAAGTCTTTTTCAAGTATTAAATTCAAAAAATTCTGAAGTATTGGAAGGTTGTGAGAGAATTTTGGAAAGATTTTCATTAGATACTAATTTAATATTTAATGCTTTGAATAACCGTGATAATTATAAAATCTTAAAATCTAGAGCTGTAAGATCTCTATTATTAATTCGATTTAAATCTATTTTCAATTTAGAATCATTTAGAGAGTTGATTTTGAATTCTCAATGGGATGATCGTTTTAAAGAGAAATTTTTAACAGAAATAGACACATTTCAGAGAATTCTTATAAAAAACATGTGAATTAAAATTATCATTGGTATTTTTCAAGAATTTCTTCTAACTTCTCATTTGAAATGACAATATCATTAAAGATTTTGATCAGACATTTTATTATTTCTCGAGGATTACCATTTGCTTCTCTAAAAATATATTTTAAAACAGTTTCATTTAAAGGAAATAAAGAATTTGAGAAAAATTTAGAATATTCGTGATAATTAACGTTCGCGAAAAATATTTCTAAATTCTCTTTATAAAATTGAAACATATCTTCCTCCTTGAAATCTGGCATGACAAGTGGTTCTTTCAGCATGAGTAAGAGTTTTTCGTTATTTTCTCTAATCTTTTTCTTTAATTCTTCAAGGTAATCTATTGATTTAAGAGTGATAATCATTCTTAAACCTTTAATTTTATGCAGTTCAAGTATTTTGTCTAAAGTTCTCTCTGCGGTGTTTCTTTTTGGAACTTGTTTATTTCCGAACCAACTTGGATCAAACACTTCTTCAATTTCTTCAACTTCTTCAGTACTTTGATAAACAAACTTTTGAATAGGAATTACTCTTTCAAAGTCATCCAAAAATAACAGACTTTTTTTGTTTGAATTCTCAATAAATACTTTTAACATTGCAAAAGCATGAGTTCTTTTTCGAAGATCATGTTTTAAATTCAATCTTGAAAGGTCTCTGACATCCATCAACTCACCAATAAGCCATCTTTCCGCTTCAAATTTCTTGTAAGGTTCTAATTGGTGAGCTGTTATTGCTGTAATTACATCCATTAAAGCATCTTTATCTTCATGCTTATCAGCCCATTTTTTGAATGCAATTTCCTTTGTTTTATCTAAATCTGCTATTTGAAAAAAGCCAAATTTTCTCTGATTTGCACCCCATTCATTACATAACTGTTTTGTCATATTCCTTAATGGTGCAACTCTATCTTCGGAATCCATCTTATCACCAAATTTTACTGCCATATTTTCGATGAATTCTGAATACGTACGATAATAAAATTTCTTATTTACTGTTTCTAAAGAAATGTATACAGTATTATAATTATATATTACATTTTTTAGAGCCCAATATAAGTGAGTCTTCCCTTGACCCACCTCCCCTATTATGGGTAAAATAAAATTTTCATTAGTTTTGATGAAGTTTGCTAAATTCTCTAAGAATTCTTGCCTTGAGGGAGTTATTCCAACATCTTCCTTAATCTCCCCCGTACTTACAAATTTTTTAAACGGGGAACCTACAAATTTCAGTATATTAATTAATTTCTGTTCTTTATTTTCAAATAGAAGCATTATCTAAGAGGGTTTATTCCTTCAATTCTTCAATTCCTAAAATAATTATAAATAGAACATTTTTATCATCAACATTAACAAAAAGTTCATAGCTTGCTTTAATTTCATCATCCTCATCCCTTCCGACGATAATGCAATCATAGAAAACAGGATCACCTTTCTCATTAATTACTACCCGATCTGCCATTATAATTCCATTTTCAATTAATGAAACGGGATTCTGGAGGATTTCATTTTTAAAGAAATCAAGATGATCAATTTCTCCTTTGTTATTATTAAGATATAATCCTGCTGTATGACATAAACTTATAGTAAAGGGAAAAGGAAATTGATCTTTGTTATATTGTTCCATAATATTTTCTGATACTAACACCGCATATTCTAATGGAGTTTCTTTAAAACTGTTCCATGAAAAATCAGATTTTTTGGAAAAAGCAGAGGCATTTTTATCACTATCTTCAAAGCCTACAACAAGACCTTGTGATATTGATATCTCTTCAGAATTTGAAATAGTGAGATTATCAGAAAAGATTATTTTATCTTGACACTTTGAAATAATTGAACCCGTAAAGCTTCCATAGTTGATCCTATTATTTAAAGCGTCGTATATTACAAGATCAGTCGAATCATTCATTTTAATTGTTTTTTTTTACTTTTTTTAGGACTTTTCTAGTGAGCTTTTCCATGTAATATCATTAATCTTATATATAAATATTTTCTATATTGCTTTGATAAGAATATATAGTTTCTATTAGAAATACTCGTTAAAATGCGAATATCATCTCAATACCAAAAAGTTTCTGAACTGACAAAATCAGAATTACTAGATAGAGCAAGTCAATTCATTTTTTCCACAGGATTAAATGATGGCGCATCTAAATTATGTAAAGCAAATATGAAATATGGTCTTGCTCAATTTCATCTTATCCAAGAAAAATATGGATTTGATCCAAAAGCCACATTTATTAGTTCACCCGATGAAACTATATCGAGAAATAAATTTCGATGGAATTCTGGATTAGGGTATGGTGGTCGCTTAAATTGGGGGAATGGTAAAGAAAAGATAATTTTTTTAAATGTAAAACCCAATTGTTGTGGATTGCTTGTTGGAGGATTAGAAGAGGTTCCGGATCCATACGATTTAATCAAAAAAATAGATAAAATAAAATCTACTGAAATTTACCATAATGATATTCTAATAAATTGGGATTATGGAGTATCTAATCATTTCATTAATTGTTTTGAAACAAAAAACTTATCTGATTTAAACTTTCCACCATATATTTTCTTGATTCATGGTTCCGCTCCCGAATTCAGAGAGGATAATCAAAATGGTGCTGGTCTTTATATTGATAAATCAAAATTATTAAAAGAGCTCTCAGTAGAAGTAGATACAAAATTTGGTAAGCAACATATATTATTAGATTCTGATGCAGATTCTTTTCTCAAAATTCATGAACAAGCTTTAAAATTCTCTAGTTCAAAAAGAGAAATAATCGCCAGTAAACTATTTGATTATGGATTCAAAGTAATATGCAATCAACCTCACCAATTTCTTAAAGACTATAATAATATGTATTTGGGTAGCAATTGCACTGATACTAGTTGCAACATTATTAACTCAGAGATATTTCCAACGGTATTAAGAGCAGATATTTCAGCTTATTTATTCAAAGGGAAAAAAAGTTTTTCAACAACAACATTAAAAAATGAGGATTTCCTAAAACGAGTAGAAAATTATGAACTATTGGATATTTTAACTAATGCCTGTGTTCTTCCACATGGGGGTGGGTATGAACTTACAGATATTGAGGATGTATTAGACATTTTGGAGTATAAATATCAAAGGTATTTTGTAACTTCCCTGAAAACTAATATAAGTAGGTTAAAAATTATAAGAAATGTGGGAGAATTACAATTTGAATATAGGGGAAGAGACGTTGTTTTAAAAACTCTCCAATTAAACCTCGGAGAAATAGTCGCTCGGTTAAACCCGTTATTTTCAATAAAATTATAAATTATCTCACTTTTGCTCCAGGCTCGATATCTTTATCCGGGACTAAAACTGAAACAATTTTTCCCTTTTCAGCAGCTAAAAGCATTCCTTCACTTGTAATTCCTCTTAGTTTCCTCGGTTCTAAGTTAGCTAAAATAACAATTTTTTTTCCCGCTAACTCATCTGCTTTATATAATTCAGCCAAACCTGCGACTAAAGTACGTTCTTCATCTCCGAGACTTACTGTGAGTTTATACAATTTATCCGCTTTAGGTACTTTTTCAACTTTTTTAACTAAAGCAACTCTTATATCTAATTTTTGAAAATCATCATATGAAATCATTTCTTTCTCACCTTCTTTTAGTTTCTCTTCCTTTATTTTTTCATATTCTTTTTTAATGTCCTCTATGTCCATCTTCTGAAAAATAGGTTTAGGTTTCTTAATAACCGTTCCTGTTTTTATTGAATTCTCATTTATACTCTCCCATAATACTTCTGATAATTTTGGGGCATTTAAATAAGACAGTATTTTTTCAGAAGTTTCAGGAATAAATGGTCCTAATAATACGGATAAAGCATATACCACCTGAGCACATATATTAAATACGTGTCCAGCAGCGTCTTTATTATCTTTAATTAAGTGCCAGGGTGCTTTATCATTTAAATAAATGTTCCCTTCTTTTCCAAAATTCACTATATCTCTTATTGCTCTTCTTAATTTAAAATTCCGCAAATTTTTCCCAACATCTGTACCGACCTTTTTCAATTTTTCTATGAATATTTTATCGATCTCATCATATTCTATTTTTTTAGGAATTCTCCCATTGAACTGTTTGTCTATAAAGGTTAGAGTCCGATGTATGAAATTCCCTATATTATCATTAAGTGTTTTTATACTATTTCCGAATTCAGACCATAGAAAAGAAGTATCACTCGTTTCTGGACGATTGAAAAGTAGGTAAAATCTCCAATAATCAAGGGGTGCTAATTGTAAGGCATCATCAATCCAAATCCCAATGCCTTTTGATTTAGAGAATTTTTGACCTTCATACATTAAAAATTCGGTTGATGAGACATTGTAAGGGAGAACAAACTGTTCTCCTTTCTTTTTGTCATAATTATAGCTTAAAATTAGACTCGGGAAGATAATCCAGTGAAAGATAATATTATCCTTTGCTACAAAGTATACTGTTTTTGTCTCTTGATCTTTCCAGAAGTATTCGAATTTCTCGGGTTTTCCAATTAGCTTTTCGGCCCATTCTTTTACAGCAGTTATGTACCCTAAGACTGCTTCAAACCATACATAAATCGTTTTATTTTCAGCTCCTTTGAAGGGGGCAGGAATCCCCCATTCTATATCTCGTGTAATAGCACGTTCGGGTAATCCTTCTGCAATACTATTTAAACACATTTTTCGAGCGTTGTCAGGCATAATTTCATTCTCTTCAATTAATCTTTTCAATTGATCCTGTAATTTAGGTAAATCTAAGTACCAATGCTTCGTTTTTTTAATTACAGGAGTATTTCCGCATATTGCACATCTTGGTTTTATCAATTCTAATGGTGTTAATAACTTTTGACACTTATCACATTGATCTCCTCTAGCCCCATCATCTGTACAGTTAGGACAGGTCCCTTCTACGAATCTGTCTGGTAAGAACAAATTATCTTTTTCACAATAAAGTGATTCAATTTCTTTTTCTTTTACATATCCATTTTTCTGAATATCTAAATTCATTTTTTTAACAAATTCAATATGGGTTGGATTATGAGTTATTGTATAATTATCAAAAGAAATTTGCCATTTTTCATGTAAATCTTTAATGATTTTATGATATTTCAGAGCTAAATCTTTGGCAGGAACATTCAGTTTTTTAGCTTCTACTGAAATTGGAGTCCCATGAGAATCGGATCCTGACACAAACACTACCTCTTCTCCGTTCATTCTTAAAAATCTAGCAAATACATCAGCAGATAGTGTACTTCCAATTAAATTGCCCAAATGAGGTGTAGCATTCACATAAGGCCATCCAGAAGTGACAACCCATTTTCCTTTTTTATTATTAGTTAACTTAATCACCTATTCACACTCGTTTATATATAAAACGAATAGTAGCTTAAATATTTTAAACTAAACGAGTTATTATTTTTATTTTTGCGATGACCTTTTAATCTGATTTTATTTTAGCACCACAATTTCTGCATGCGCCAATTTCATTATCCATCTTGTCTAAACAAGGCTTATGATAATATGATCCACACTTGTCGCATTGGAAAACTTGATAATCTCCTAAAAAAATGCTATGGCAATAAAAACATGAAGCATCGATTTGATCAACATTTTCTGGGGGGATTAGTGTAAGTTTTGTCTCTAATCCTTCATCATCTTCGATTATTTTTATCCCGTTCTTTTCTTCATCCTTATCTCGAGCAAACTTCAGGGCGGCTCTTGGTAATTCTAGTAAAAAAAAGCAAAATGGACACCTAAATACATTTTCTTTATACTCAGTCTTTTTTGCCCACATTGCGGCACAAGATAGATGCATCGCTCTATCACATGATGGACAAAATCTACCTTCACTATAAAAATCTGAACCTGTAATGGGAGCTTTGTTAGAATGACAAATATTACATTTTTCTTCTCCTGTGCTTTTTCCACTCATCATAAACCTAATTTCTAACAAATTCGGTCGTCTTAATGGTAATGCAATATCGCTTATCAAGGGTGCAAGATCATCCTTTTTTTCAGGAGAAAAATAATCTATAGTCTCTCTTACTTCTTTTTTTGAAGCGAAAGCTTTCGCGGCATTAATTATTTCTTTTGTATTATTGAAGAAACCAAATGCTCCTCTAGTTTTTTGGGTAATTCTTTTCAAAGTATGTTCTTCGTATCCTTGAATTCCACCCAATTGACATGCATCAATATAAACACCCAAACCCTTTGCAATGTTTACCATTTTATCTAATCGAACCTTATCAAATACTAATTTATTATCAGTTATAACAAAAATTCGTGGAATTTTTCCCCCCATTTTTCGCATTTCTTCAACTAGGATCTGCAGAGCAAATGCGATTCCCTCATGCAATATTCCCCTACCAGAAATTTGAATCTTCTTAAGTGAACTTATTAATTTTTCCTCCTCGAAAGCGAAATCAATTAGTTTATGAGGAGTATCTCCAAATGAAATTACCGAAATTCGATCTTTCAAATCGATTGATAATTTTGATTGGATGAAACTTTTTGCTGTTTGGAGGCCTACAGCTAATCGACTTGGTTTAAAATCCTTTCTGAGCATTGATCTCGAAGCATCTATCAAAATTACTGCATCTTCAATTTTTAATTCTGGCAAGGTTTCTCCAAAATTACTGTCATTATCAGAAATTAATAAAATAATGGGAACAACATCTTATAAATTTCTATTTTCTGCAAATCAAGATAATTATGTTATTTACAAATTCATGTTAATCGATTTCATCTTAAAAAATTATATGCAAATAAGGTGTAGACTTTAATTGCATTAATAAAATCTTGAATTTCTATATACTCATTAGTTGAGTGAGCTGTTAATGCAACACCCGGTCCAAACATTATAGTTTGGGGACAAAATCCAGAATTTCTTAAGTAATGGGCGTCAGAAGAAGGGGGGTATAGGAAGTAAAAAGGTTTCTTCTGGTAGGTCTCAGATATAAGCTTATATAAAAGTTTCAAATCCTGAGAATCCTCCCAATCTTTAAAATAAGAACCCTCTGAAGCACTGAGGATCTCCAAATACACAAAAACATCATCAGGATTTCCTGTAGGTTCATCTCTAACATCAAATCCGACTTCATTGCTGATAAGTTGACTAAGTCCGTTTATTACCTCTTCTACTTTTTGTCCTGCCAGCAATCTAAAATCGATGGTTGCCTCACACATATCAGGAATAACATTATCTTTTATTCCTCCATTTATTGTTGTCAGAACCCTTGTAGATTTAAGTACTGAATCTAAAAGCGTTTGAAGTCTTGGTTGATCATCCAAAATTTTGCTAAAAATCTCTTCACTTACAAATGAATCGCTAACTAGCTCTTTTAACCGTTCCTTGTTAATCGGAGGTTCTACATAAGGCATATATTTATCAAGTTTATCTAAGTTTTCAATTATTTTACTCATCATATATATTGCGTTTTTTCCGAGAGATGATAATGCTGCATGAGCAGAGATTCCATTTGTAACTACTTTTACCAACACTCGTCCTCTTTCCCCTAACATTATTGCATGTGGTAAAGGTTTGATATTTGTAGGCTCTCCTATCAAGGTAAAATCAACTGAAATGTCTTTTAATTTATTTTCCAAGCACCATTTAGTACCCAACTCCCCACTAGTTTCCTCATCCCCAACTGCATTTAAAATTAAATTTCCAGATAGTTCTAATCCTAATTTTTTTATTATTTTTAATACGATGACCATTGCTGCTAAACCTCCCTTCATATCAGTGGTACCCCTCCCAAATATTTTTTTTCTTTTAATGGTAGCAGAAAGTGGTGGTAATTTCCAATCCTCTTCTATTCCAGGGGGTACAACATCCATATGACCATTAAATAATAGATTTTTTCCATTCGTATTGTCTTTCAATGTAGCAATTAAATTAGCACGATTGGCACCAAATGGTAAGATTTCACTCTCGATGTTTACATCCTTCAAATATTGTTGAATCATCAACGCTACATCCTTTTCATTACCAGGAGGATTATAAGATTCAGTTTGTATTAAATCTCTTAGAAATTGGATATATTCCTCAGTGTTATTTTCTATTTCTCGGATTATTAATTCTTCCGTCATTTGTTTTCCCTCAAGATTAGATGATTTTATTTTTATTTAAGGAAAATTGGATTGTTATAAATATTTTGTTATATGGTAATCTAACTGATATAGTTTAAAAATTTAGGAAATTTTAATACTTTTAAATGATTTTATAATCAAAAATTAGGTTTCACGGTTATAATCTTGATTCGACATAAAAAAGAAGTTAAAAGAATAGTCATTGTCGTAATTTTCATTTCATTCATCTTAATATCTAATGTCCAATTTATTAATCACTCCAATCTAATAAAAGAGAACAGTAATGAAAATAGAAACTTAGATGATTTACCAAATACATCTAATCTTAATTTAGATGATTATATTGTTGGTAATGGAGATGACCAAGATGTTAGGATATATGTCAATAATGAATCATCAAATTTAGATGATAATAAAGAGTTTTTTACAATTCCGACAGTTCCTAATGATGATATGTTTCTCACATATGGTGATTTTAATCTCACATTTCAAAATAACTTTACAACAGAATATATCCTTGAAGATAATAGTGCTTTGGACGCTGCAGATTTTATCTCATTTGATTTTAATGAAAACCTACCCTATTCAGATGTGACTTACGGACCTGGAACTGCAAATATTACTGGTTATCCCAAGTTAGTTGACAATTCAAATTCAAGCAACTTATGGCTAACTACAAATAATGGCAAATTGAATTTCACAGTAAAAGCAAATTTTGCTGATGAGACTTATACATCAGGTATAATTCATGGCAATGTAGAATTTAATAGAACTAAAATCCTAGCTCTAATTCTTTCCTTACTATTTAAACTTACTCTTGATGCAAATTTAACAGTAAGAATAAAAGACTATTCACAATCAACATGGGTAAATCTGACAAATCCAATTCCTATCAATAGCGATATAGGTATACAAGAGATTAAAAGGTATATTATCAATGAAAATTTAAATTATATCGATTTAACTGATGTGTGTTATCTGCAATTCTTTTTTGAAAATTTTAGTATCAGTTCTTTTGATGGTTATTTCTACAACTTAGAATTAGAATCTACTTATGCATTTGACATACCTATAACAAATAAAGCTTATGCAGCTCTAGAATTTGATTTAAAGGGTGATAAAACTGCCGTAAATGGGTTTTATGCATGGGTAAGGACCTTAAATTCATCCGAGGCAATTAAAACAGAACTTAATATCACATTGTATAGAGCAGATAACACTCTCAGACGAACAGAGGGAAATTTGCGGAGTATTCCGTTAATGTTAAAACCTAATTATATTGAAATGATTGATTCAAAATTATTCACAAATTATACTAATGACAACATTTCTTATTTTGAGTTTAATACAGCCAACACTCAAGATTTGAATCTTTCAAACTATTTCATTGTGATAAAGTCAAATAACTCAAATGAAGTTTATAGTTTAGTAACATTGCCCTATATTGATTATACAGCTGATGGAATAACTGATCACCAATTGATAACAACAAATAATGATGGTCTTAGTTGGTCATTAGCTACAAAGAAAGTAGAGACTACTATTACAGCATACATTTCAGGTCAATTAGAAGCCAGCCCTTTTAGGGTGAACGTGACGAGAGGATATATGCCATCTGATTTCAACTATGATGATAACAATACACTGAGGATACAAGATCTGATAATAGAAAATAGAGAGATCAGTTCCTATCCATATAATGAAAGCTCTTATTTAACATGGGGATTAGGGCAGTGGAATAATAGTTTTACAACACCACTTGTCAATACTTCTAATAATGAATTTGAAGTTTACTTAGAGTGGAATAAAAGCTTGATTGAGAGTTTTAAATTCAATGTCACATATTCAATAAAGGCGTATTGGGTTGAAAATGCTGCTGCATTTTATAATGCAACTTATAATGAAAACCCTGAATGGGTTTTAGAATTCGATTTTGATAAAAATAACTCGAAATTTAATAATTGGGATTTCTTTGAATTCTGGTTTGTTTATCCGAATTATATGAATGCTCATAATTTAACATATCCAAATGGGGAAGAATTTCTTTGGATATTAGAGGAAGAATCAATTGTAACCTATAGTCCATCCAAGTATAAATTAGTTATTGATGAAGCTTATACTAATCTAAATGGGATTTATACACTTAATTTAACTAGCTTCAACTTCATTAATCAAGTGAAAAGCTTTATTAACTATAATGGAATTTTATCTGAAACAAATGGTTTCATGTATGGAGATAACATTTCAGTTAGTCTAGATATACAAGATCAGAATTTTAATGCCCCAGTAAGTGGTGATGCAAATGTTACTCTTTATTACCCAAATGGGACAAGATATCCAGGAGCAGTTTTGCTGAATTCAACGGGATACATTAATAACTCATTATTATCATATGATTTCAATAATTTTACGATTTTAGATTTAACAGATGAGTTAACTGTTTTTGGGGCATATCAATTAGGATTCTTTTGGTTAAATGGTTCAGCTTTAGGATGTAAAAAAATAACGATATTTATCGATTCTTATTTACTAAATTTATATAATTTAACTTATTTTTCGAACATAGGAACTAATGTTCTTATTGGAGAATTAAGTAATAAAGTCTTTCAAAATTATACGATGTTAATTGCCTCGATTAATGATACTACAGGCATTTCAAATCCAAACTTCTACGCAATAAATACTTCAAATGTAAATCAGGAATATTCCTATGATGTTGGTGGTCAAGATCTATCTCTCTTAGTAGATTCATTTATGCAAAGCGAAGACATTCTAAATCCGAATGAAGTGGTTAACTTTAAAACAACAATTCAAAATACACATCCTTTTATCCCTGTTGATGTTAAAACTGATGTAAAACTGGTTTCTTACCTCAATGAAGATTGGATTATAGCGGAAAACACTTCAAATACAGTTAAATTAAATTTCTCGGGACACCCAAATGATAGCTATGAATTTAATATTAATTTGACAATACCAAATTTGGATATTGTTACACAAACTTGGATGGGTGTAAATGCACCTATCAGACTAGGCGGAGCAAAAACAATAATTACTTTATATATCGACGATGTTGTGGTGGGAGTTTATAACAGTCCTAAATTCTCACTCTTGAGTAATCAAACAAGTGATAAATATGACGGTTATATTCTTGGTTTATCAATTTCAGAAGAAATAACAAGCAGGAGTATTCTATATGAATTTGAAAGAGACGAATGTCTATACTTTCCAGACAATTCATCATTTTTAGTCAATATTGTTGATAAAAACTATATTAGTAGTTATAGGCAATTCAGTGATGAGTTTTCAATAAAACTTAATAGTAAATTTACAAACATCACGATTAATCCAAATATTCCTATTAAAGGTCAATCTATTAACTTTAGTTCAACATTAGCAACTGAATTTGGAGAAGTTTTACCAAATAAAAATGTTACATGTGAATATTTTAACCTAGGTTCATGGGTAGAACTTTCTACAGATATAACTAATGTCAATGGTTATGTTACCTTTATTATTGATACCTTGATTATCGATTTTGAAGGGGATTTAATATTAAAATTATCGTGGGAGGGGGATATTATAAACGCAGTTTCCCAGAATTTCACAAGTAATATTATTCATGAGGTAAACAATATTTTAATTTCAATTAACCAAAATGATGTACTTATATATAGAAATAGATTAACGGTAATAATAATTACCTTAAGTAATATTGGAGACTCTAACTTAAGGCTTTTTAACATTTCTATGGATATTGAGAATAATTTGTACTATAAAATTGTCGAAGTTAATTACATTGAATTAAATTTGCTCTCTGTTGGGGATAATATAGATATATCATTTGAAATAACAATTACGAGTATCGATCAGCTACAAATAGAATTTGCTATTACTGCTCAAAATGACATTACAGGTGAAAACACTACTTTTTCCAAGGAATCTTCTTTTAACGTTTATGATCCTCCAATAGTAGACAACATTATTGAGTTATTTATGTTTATTATGATAGCTATCTTCATCATCATTTGGGGACTAGCAATAATTTACGCTCGTAAGGTAAGGAAAAGAATTGAAGAACCTGTAGAGGTATCTGCCAGAAAACCTAGAAAAGGAAAATATATTATGGTATCAGACCTAAAGAAACCAACTACAGAGAAAAAGATTACCAAGAAAAAGCCCGAACAAAAAATAGTTGAGCCGAAAAAGACCACTGATTTAGATTCATTGCTAGAAGAAAGAGGTTTAGCTGAAAGAGATAAGAAGAAAAAACCCAAGGAGTAGAATTTCCAACCTTTTTACTTATTTTTTATAAAAAAAGATTTATAAAATTATAGGTTTGCTATTGAAAGTAAGTTTCTTTTTATTAACGCAAGAGAACTTCTTCCATCCGAACCAGCCAAGGCTATTAATGTACTCTTTTCAGTACCAACCAAAACTGCAAATCCATTTTCCAATTCAATTGTGGTTGTTTTTAAGGCACCTTTTCCGGAATCTTTACCAAGTTTGTTTGAATCTTTGATGATGGTAACACAAGCTTTTGCGATCTTATTATGATCCATATCTGTAATAGTCTGACCAACTATAACTTTCCCAGTTGAGTCAGCGGCGATTAAACCTTCACATTCGGGGACGATGTCCATTAATTCTGCTAATTTCTGCTCAAGAACTTTTTTATCTACCATAATAGAGTATCCTTTTAGAATAATTTCTATAGTTTTGAAATCTGAGATTGCCTAAGAAATTATCTTAAATAATTGATTAGTAAAAATATATCGTTTAAGCAATTTAAATTTATCAAATAATAAATAATC
>Ga0114923_10001206_pt1 | contig 18317 bp, 22 predicted proteins | sample SumtaG_FD_89578 | JGI IMG/M metagenome (GOLD analysis project Ga0114923, IMG submission 89578) | Deep subsurface microbial communities from Indian Ocean to uncover new lineages of life (NeLLi) - Sumatra_00157 metaG | ecosystem: Environmental > Aquatic > Marine > Oceanic > Sediment | place: near...
AGTAATCCGAACTCCTAAAGGAGTCTTTTGAACATCAACACCCGCAAATCCGGCTCTAACTAATTCTGATCGGAGATACTCATTTATCTGCATTAGCTTAATACCTTGCTCAATAAAATTTTTTACTAATGGCGTCTACATCACCGTTTTAATACCATTATTTTTTAATTTAATTCTAATCTTTATCATCAAACTTTTTTCTAACGTGATAAGGGTAGTAAGTAGATATAAAATTTTAAGTTTACTAAAAAGAGTTAAAATACTTTAGAGAACTAAGAAAAAGCCATAACTTTAAATAAGAAGAATAAGCTTTCGAAGCTTAATCCTTAAAAATTAAGGATTAATAAAAAAAATAAAAAGAATTTTACTATTAGGTTCTAACTTCTCCCCGCAATCGAAACATTCCCATAACTTAACTGAATCTCCTTACACAATAATTCCTGTAGTTGAAAAATCTCTAAGAAATCTTTAATTCGTCAAGGTAGTCTAAATAATTCTGAGCTACGTATTGTAGATCTGTAACATTAGTCTTGACTTCTTTGTTTCTAACCTTTTTCCCAAAAGAGAGCATCAATTCCAAAAATTCTCTAAATTGATTAACATTTTTGAAGCCCATTCTTTTGTACAGTTCCTTAAAAGTCTTTATTGTAGGACGACTGCATTCTCTTATTAGTATGTGTATAAACTGATATATAGATTCCGGTACTTTAAAGTGCTTTAAATCTCTTAAAATTGGGATTAATACATCTCGCTTAAATACCCCTCCAAAATAGGCCTGCTCAATTTCAATTATAAAGGGAACCATAATTAATCATTTATAATATACTACACTTTAAAAATAACACGTCTCTATTTTAACAACTATAAGAAACGAGATTACCAACGGTTTTCTTCAGTAAGGGAAATAATTAATGAATTTGAGAATTTTTTGAAAGCTCAATAATCATTTAACTTGGGAATTCATAAATAACAATTTCCACATGGGTAAGAGTTCTATATTTTGCAGTTGATCTACCTCGTGCACGTTCGATATACCTTTTTATAATTCTTCCCCTATGTGCGGCTACGTGGATAATACGACACATTTCAATATCTAATCCTTTATACTCTCCATTAGATTCTGCCGCAGAGAGAACTTCATAGATTCTGGCTGCTGCTTTCTGAGGGTATCTTCCTGCGTACCACTTGAACTGTTTCAAATCTTTCTTATGTCCAAGTTTCTTTTTATGTCGTCTAAACGGAACAGATTGTTTTAGTTGAATAACTTTCTCGAGAAATTCTTTTGCCTGCTCAACTCGCTTCCCTTTTAATACTGTACATATCTCCCTCGCATGTTTTGGTTTAATTCTTAAATCTCTACCAGATGCTTTTGCTAATCTTTCTACATTGTATTTTTGTTCTATGAATGAATAACCCCATTTAGGCATAAATTTTCATCTCGTTTTTTAATTTACTTTACTTTAATGGAACATATTTTGAACTTCTAGTGGCTCCTATTCCTGGTGAACCATGTTGGACACGTCTTCTCGTAAGTGAAAACTCCCCAAGATAATGACCAATCATTTCGGGTTTAATATCGACGACTTCAAATGTCTTTCCATTATAAACCCCAATTTTAAGCCCTACCATCTCTGGGAAACAGATCATATCACGTACATGTGTTCGTGTTAATAGATCTTTCCCGCGTTTTTTGGCACGATAAGCCCTTCTTAATCTTTCAAGCAATTTCTTCTGTCTTGGTGGTAACCCTCGCTTTAAGGACCTTCTCGCTCTTGCCGGTAGTAACTGTATAAATTGATCCATGTTCATTTTCTTTAGTTGTTCCAGCGTGTATCCTCTGTAATGAAATCTTAGTCTATCTAGCTCTTTTTCTGTATCCAAATCTTCTTCATTATCAGAATCTTCTTCTTTATCTAATTTGATATCAATCTTTTCCGACTTTTCTGAGTCTAATTTTTTTTCTGAATCATCAGTAGACTTTTCGTTCACTTCTTCGGGATTACTTTTATTAGATTGTTCATCCGGAGCCATTTTTTTACCAATCTGCTTTATTCTTTAATATTATTCAGTAGATTTTTACTGATTTAAATTCATACGGTAAGCATTTTAGTGTTGCTTTAAATTTTAACTTTTAGGTTAAGTATGTGAAAATCATAAAACTTATAAGTCTTAGATGTAATTCACCATAGAATCCTAAATTCTCCAATTAGAGCAAGTTTCTTGATTATCTTATTCAAACCGTATATTACATTAATGGTACTGATTTGGATTAAAAATACGCTTTATGTCATTTTCATCAAATTTGCCCTCCCATCTTTCTTTAATAACGACAAATTTATCTACATCTTTATTGGGATTTATTGCAGTATGGAAAGTATTTATTTTATGGGTGAATTTTGAACGATTTTCTACTAAATAATGAACTTTATTTCCATTGATAATAATAGGGTTTCCTTCTAAAATTTCCCAAAACTCATTCCTATATTTGTGAATTTGGATTGATATACCGAATTCTGGGCGAATAAAAATCAAATTATAGTCAGGATAAGTAAATTTGAAGCTATACCATTTTGGAAGTGTGTCAATATAGTTTTTAGGAATATTGTATCTTTCTATAAATAATTCTGATTTAAGATTGATTTTTTTAAAATTTTGGTATTTATACGGTTCATAGATTATCCTATGTTTAGAGATGTCTTTATTGTATTGTATTTCAATTGAGTTCTCCCCATTATTAATAATCATATAGTAATTTCTTGGTTTTATTGTTAAATCTTGGTTAGAAATTTCTTTAGCTATAAAAGAATCTCCGTTTATAATATATATATCTTGAATTTTATTACAATTCATTGATATAGATAATTCCTCTGAATCGTTCTTCCTTAGTAATGTACTGCTTTCAGGTGAAATTTTCTCTTTTTTCAAATCAGAATCTCCTCTAAATACTAAAATACATTTAATTCTTTTATTTTCTCTTCAATTTCATTTAAATAAGGCATTGAGTTTTGAGCGCCTTTCCGAGTAACCGCTATAGATGCAGCTATCGTAGCAAATTTTACTGCATTTATTATTTTCTCACCTTTACTTAAGAAACTTGCAAATACTCCAATAAAGCAATCCCCAGCTCCAACAGTGTCAACAGCATTAACCTTTGGTGCGGGAATTTCAATAACCTTGTCTTCTGGACTTAAATATACAATACATCCCCGATTACCCAACGTAGTTATTACACATTTTATTCCCATATTAGTTAGAACTTTAGAGGCTTCTACAACTTTATTTATTGACTTACCTGTGAGCTCCTTATTTGTCAGAAATGAATATAATCGATATAGTTCTCCCTCATTAGGTATAATAATATCTACTTTTTCTAGAACTTCAAGAGGTATTGGTTTCAAAGGAGCGGGATTGAGAATTTTAATTACCTTACCTTCTGATGCAATCTCAAAACTTTCTTTAATTATCTCCATAGGAATCTCCATCTGGATAAGTAAACAATGGGAGTTTTTAATAATTTCTGCCTTTGACTTTATTTCTTCTGCAGAAAATTTAAAATTTGCCCCAGGTGCTACAGTTATCTTATTGTTTCCATTTCTGTCTATCAATATGAAAGCTACACCGCTTTTCTCCTTAGAATCTCTAATTACATGGTCAATATTTATTCCTTCTTGTGTTAAGCAAGAAATCATCTGATCTCCAAAAGAATCCATTCCAACTTTTCCAATAAATACAGATTGCGCTCCTGATCTCACAGCTGCAACTGATTGATTGGCACCTTTTCCTCCTAAATATTGTTCAAATGTCCCACCAGTAATAGTTTCACCGAGGTCTGGAAATCGCTTAGAATAGATATTTAGATCCATGTTGCTAGAACCAATTGTTAAAACATAAGCGGATTTTTTACTCATAAACTAGCCACCATATAATAATTCAATTGTGAATTTTTATAATTCTATATGGTTTATATGTGGATGATCTACATATTTTATTTACGATCAAATACTTGTTGATCGAATGGTTTTAATTAAATCTTTTTTTAGAAATAGTAATAAGTATTTAACAATCTTACAACTAAAGTCATCAAAAAAATAATTTAAATAGTTTTGAAAGGTTATACACATGGCGAAAGATAAGGTAATTGGCGCTCTTGTTATGATTCTCGGTCTTGGCATAGCAATAATATATACAATGGGAAGTATTGTCGATCTCTTTTTGATGTCATCATTAGGTGGCGCGAATCCAAAAGGTCTTGATTTAACAAGTAGCTGGTTAGGAGGAATTGATTTATTTAGTTGGGAACTCTTCGTTACATTACCAATATGGCTATTAATTGTTCTAATTGCAATCATTGCAATTTGGATTGGATATAGCATGCTAACTACACCTGCTCCAGTTCCTTTGGAGGAACTGGAAGAAGAGCTTGCTGCTGAAGAGGAAGCCGAATAAATAATATATTTAATCTTTACTTTTTTTATTTTAAAAATAAGTCAAAACATAGTTCCATTCTTACGAAATAAAAGCAATTATAGCCGAACCTTGAGAAGTAATCCGGTTTTCTTGGGTTTTACTCACCACACTTATTTCAATAAAATTCTCATTATTTTCTTGATATTTATTCACGATTTTACCCTTGAAAGTAAGAATATCATTTTCATTTACGACATCTAAAAATCTGATTTTAAAGTTTCTCAAAATCCCTCCTTTTGCCCAATTTAGAATATAAGAAGAAATCATACCTGCTTGAAGCATTCCATGAGCAATACATCCTTTTAAACCAGCTTTTTTAGCAAATGATTCATCAAAATGAAGCAAATTATAGTCACCTGAAGCTGAAGCATAGTCAATTAATTGCACTCGTGTAATCGGATTATTTTTCACTTCAGGCAACTCAATTCCTTCGGAAAACTCTTCAAAATTGAATTTTTTGACTGACAAATTATCTTTTCATTCTCTTTTTTTTTAAAAATTTTAAATTTTTTAATGGAAAACAATCAGAGTGATAGTTGCATCAAAAACTTTTACATTAGTATCCTTGTTTTTTCCCTGTGTAACGACTGATATTATATCCATTTTCCCTCGTTTCCCTTCCTTTTCAACTATATTTTCTACTTTTGTTTGATAAACTAATGTATCTCCCGCAACACATTGAGAATAATAATTATATTCCTTTCCACCATCTAAAAGCTTTTTAAAATCGATACCTAAGGTCGCATAGAAATTTTTTTCTCCAGAATACGACATTCTCGCAAAAAATGTTGGAGGAACGGGAATATCTTCAAACCCTTGGGCTTTAGCTTCATTTAAATCGTAATAAATAGGGTTTGTATCTCGAATTGCATTTGCAAATTGAGTAATTTGATAAGATTGAATTGTTACTTCACTAGGTTCAAACTCATAACCAATAAAGTTTCGATCGAGCATATGCCATTTAGGATTTTGTTTAAATAAAAGATTTCAAACTATAAATTTCTAATTTTTCACTTAAAATATGTTGACCTAAAAATCAAATCATTAATTTTTTAAATCAATCATTCACTAATAATTTTTCAATATAAAACTGAAATTTATATTTTTTATACTATTTATCAAAGATAGGATTATTCTATAATAATCAATGAAAAAACTAAGCTTTAAAATAAAATTTCAAATATTAATTTTAAAGTTATATTGAACATAAAGAAATATTAAAGAGGTAAACGAAAAATGTCATTTGATATAAAGCTAAATTTAGACGCTTGCACAGGTTGTGGTACTTGTTATGAAGTATGCCCTTCTGAATGTTTTGGTGAACCTGAAGGTGGAAAAGTAAATGTTATAGAGGAAAACAGAGAAGACTGTGTTGGTTGTAGGGCGTGTGAAACACAATGCCCAGACGAGGCTATTGAAATTATTGAAAACTAGTGTTTCTGAATCGGTAAATATTTTTTTTTTTATTATTCTTATTTTTTCTCATCAATTTTATTTTGAAATCTCAATTGATAATTCAGTTTATAGAAACTAAACTAATAATAAATTAGATGAATTGAAATTTGGGTTTGAATTTACCATAGCAATATTCTGCTACAATTTTTGCATATTCCTTCATTTATCTGCATATTTATACAACTTTCATGATATGGGGCTCTACAACTTTGACACATAAATACTTTTCCCACTTGTTCAGTAAAATCGTATCCACAATAAGTACATTTACTTGCATATGAAAAATTAGGATCATTGGTATCAACCTCAACAATTTGGGATGTTCCAGTCAACCCACCCCCGTTAGAAGTAGGAGTTATATAATTATTTTGTTGAATTTGAGCAGATGGTTGAATATATTGCTTTTGTGTTTGAGGTGTCTCCCAGTCAGATACATATCCCTTAGCAGGGGACTTTGAGATTCCCATCTTTAGGGAAATTTTTTCATCTAGAATATTTGTAAGAATTAATGCTGATGCATATTTACCTTTAGCCCCACCCTTCTGTAGGTGCGTATGGCTTATCATGTGTATAATTCGCCCTCCTTTTTTTCCAAAATCAAACTCTACTAGTACAGGGGATTCTCCCCAATGATTTTGAAGTTCCCAAGAATTAATCAATACTCTAACAGCTTCATGGTCGATTACTTGGATAGGGAAGGATTTATTCTCCAGCCACCAACGGAATTCATTTTTTTTAGTGTTTTTTACTGTTTGCTTTTGCCATTTACTTTGCTGAATTTCGCTTAAAACTCCTTCTAAAAAAGGGTGGTCTGGTTGTAGAATTTGACAAGGAACTACTGCATCGGCAGTTTTTTCCCTATTCCATCTAATGTATCCTGGAAATATTACTTCAATGATGCTTTTTAGTGCCCAATCTGTAGTTATTAACCACCCTCCGTTTATTACAAAATCTTTAACTTTTGGGTGAGAGGCATTGGGGATATCACTTCCAGGGCACCCTATAAGAACAACATCATATTGTGATAGATTCTCTTTCATGAATTCTCTTTCTTTTACAACCTTTTTCATTGAAGCGTACATATGTTCGACAATTTTTTTCGGTTTTTCGTATCTTCCGCTTACAGCAAGGATTTTCCCGTGTTTTTCGACAGCTTTCACAACATCTTTTTTATTCAGTGCTTCCATTTTACGTTTCTTTACTTCTGAATATATGTCTTTTAAACTCATTTGATCAGCCTTTAAATAATAATAAAAGGAATTTAGTGTTATTTTATAATTATTATAAAATAATTAATATATATATTTTGATTGGGAGGGATATTTTTGTCAAAAATAGTAGATTTAGGACAGCCATCTGAATTTTGGGAATATTTCGAGCGAATTACTAAAATCCCTCGATGTTCAGAACATGAAGAAAAGGTAAGAACTTATATAATGGAAGAAGCAGGGAGACTTGGTTTTGAAAGAGAAATGGATAATGCAGGAAACCTTGTAGTTCGAGTTCCATCAAATATAAAACAGAAACAAAAGGTAGTGCTACAATGTCATATGGATATGGTATGTGAGAAAAATGAAGGAATTATTCATGACTTTAATAGTGAGCCGTTAAAATTAAAAATTGTTAAAATTAAGAATGAAATATGGGTTTCCGCTGATGGAACTACATTAGGAGCAGATAATGGAGTGGGAATTTGTTACTTATTAACAATAATGAAAAAAATTCATAATAGAGAATTCGACTTTGGGTCTCTTGCATTTGATTTATTATTTACGGTTGATGAAGAAACGGGATTAAGAGGAGCATTCGAAATTGATGAAAATTTATTGGATGGAAACTATCTTATCAACCTAGATGCTGAAGACGAGGATGCTGTTACCATCGGTTGCGCTGGGGGAAGAGTGAGTTTTTTCCACATTAGAAACGATACTTTTGAATTAAAGAAGGAAAAAAACCTAATTCCGATAAAGATATTTGTTTCAGGTTTATTGGGAGGACATTCAGGAGTAGATATACATTTGGGGAGGGGAAATGCATTAAAACTCATAGGACAAATACTTTGGAAATTAAATAAAGAATTTGATGTAAAATTAAACTCGATCACAGGTGGTAATAGAACCAATGCCATACCTAGAGAAGCGAATGCCATTATTTTTATTGATGAAACCGATTTTTCAAAATTGAAAGAGTACATTAAAGAATTGGTTTTAAATATTAAAGTAATTTTTGATGGCATTGAACCTTCTCTTAAAGTTTCGATTGAGAGAGTGAAAAGTTATGAAAATGCTGAAATTTTTACAAAACCGATTCAAGATAGGATTTTAGATATTTTATACAATATACCAAATGGAGCTCTTTCAATGCATCCACAAATTAAAGATTTAGTTTTTACTTCATCAAATTTGGCTGCAATAAAGACAGGAAAAGAGAAAATTGAAATAAAAATAAGTCAGAGAAGTCTTAGTAAATATTTTAAGATCACAATATGGGAAAAAATCAAATCTCTATTTGAATTAATAGGTTTAGAAGTTGAGATCATAATTAATAGCGATTATCCTGGTTGGACTCCAGATTTTAACTCTAAAATTTTATCACTGACTAGAGATGCGTATAAAGAACTCTATAAAAAAGAAATAGAAGCAAAAGCCATTCATGCTGGTTTGGAATGTGGAATTTTAAAGAAAAAATTTCCGAATATGGAAATGATTTCGATTGGTCCAAAAAATGTGGGTGCCCATTCACCCGATGAACGATTATCTGTACAATCAGTTGAGAAAATATGGAATTTCCTAATATCTTTATTAAGGAAATTATGTTAAAATATTAAGTTAAAATGGATGTATTTGAAAAAATTATTATATTGTCAAAAATATTTCAATTATAGTTGAATATGAAAGAAGTGGAATATAGAAAAGAAGAAGTCATCGGTTCTGAGACAATTATAGAAAAATTCAAGAGTAAAACTCCATGGATTCTTGGAAACGCTTTAAGAAAGCCAAAGATTAATTTTCCAAAATTTAGATCTCCACAATTATCTCTCCCCATGCCATCAAGGGCGTTAGGTCTAATAACTGTATTCGTGGTTTTATTTGTTCTTCAAACGGGAATCGCTTATTTACTTGTTAGAGAACCTCCGGCATTAGGAGCAACTCAGGCAGGAGATCCTATTTTTATATTTACCGGCATTAATGACGCTTTTATAATAGAGAGTATTGTTGCTTCAATTCTAATATTATTAAGCTCAGGTGGTTTTATATTCTTATATCAAGCCTCAAAATACGTTTATAATCGAAAAATGGCAATAACGATATTAACAATGGGAGTGCTAACTATATTAATAACTTTTATTGCTCTACAATATATCATAGCTGTAAAGATTGGGGTTTTAACGCAGTAATAAGAAAATAATATTGATACTGCTCTACCTTTTTAATTCTTAACTCGTCTTAAAATCTACAATTACGATATAATATCCTTTAAAAAAATTTTAAAATTGGATGTTCATTCAAATCTTGAATTATTATATTATAATGAAGTATAGACCGAACCTAAAACTGTTTTTCGTTGTTTTAATTATCAATAATTACTTTATTAGTAGTTCATGATCCTAAAAGATAACAATTGGCTTAGTCCCAAGATTAATGGCCTTTAATAGGGTTTTTCTACCATCAGTACCTTTTAAGCCGACAGAACCACCCATACCAGAGATAGGGTTAATTATAAAACCAATTATGGATTTATCAAAGGTTACCATAGGAGGCTCATTAAAAGAAAAAAAAGAAAAGGAATTTTAAAATATGGAAATAAGTTATAATTAATTATGCAAATTATCCTACAAAGGCGTTATAAGCGGCCTCGTCAATCAAATTGCCTTTTTCAGAGTCCCAATTTGAAGGTTCAATTTTAAAGAGCCAGGCTGCTAAAGCATCTTCATTTATTTTTTCTGGTTCATCCATCAAATCAGAGTTAATTTCTATCACTGAACCACTTACGGGTGAATATATATCGCCAACTGCTTTACTTGATTCGACAGTACAATCAATAGGATCATTTGTCGGTTCATCCCCATCCATTTTTACTTGTTCAAGATCCGCTCCTTCAAGGCCTTCTACATCAACAAAACTAATTTCACCGAGTTGTTCAGCAGCGAAAGGTGTAATCCCAACCATTTTTGTCTCATCATCAAACCATTGATGTGTTTTAGTAAACAATTTAGTCATTTTTATCTAACTCCATTTTAATTAATTTATGAATTATAATAATATTGAATTAAATAATATGTTTTAATTAAATTAAGATAATAATTTAAAATTTTATTATTACAAAAATATGAGTTATACTCTTAGGGATAAATTAAACTTTTTTAGTGAATTTAAGGAATGGTACTTTCATATTAGAGAAGAGTTTAACTTTGATTATCAAAAGGATTTGGAATCGCGTGATCTTTTATCGAGAATCTTTAAAAAGAAGACTCAACAATGGAAAATAGATGATATTTTAAAATCCTTTAATCGTCGGATCTTATTAAAACCAGTAATATTAATTTATGGGTGTGGTCCATCATTAGAAGAAACAGTTAATAATATTCTCAAAAAAAAAGGAAAAGGATTTTTTGATAATTTCATTAATTTAACAGCTGACGGGGCATCCATATTGTTAAAAGAAAAAGATATCCAAATTGATGCTATCTTTACAGACTTAGATGGTATCACCAAAAATGAATTTAATTATTCAAGATTTAATATTATTCATGCTCATGGAGACAATATGGAAAAAATAAAACAATTTGAAAATGAAATTATTAGTTTTCAGAATGTTATAGGAACAACTCAAGTAGAACCAGGAGATGATATTTTGAACCCAGGGGGATTTACAGACGGGGATCGAATTCTTTTCTTCTTACGCAGCTTAATAAAACCATATCAGAAATTATTTCTTATTGGTATGGATTTCAAAAATATCGTAGGGAGATACTCTAAATTGGATATTGATACTAATCAAGAGGGGGGTCGGATTAAAAGAAAAAAACTTCAAATTGCTGTTGAATTAATAAGTTGGGTAAGAGATAAACTTAAAAATGATTTATTTTTTGTTAATTCTGAGATTGTGAAGAATGAGTTTAATTCTATTTCATTAGAAGATTTTTTTAAAATCTTGAATTCTTGACTTTTCAAATCTTATAATCTTGAATCCCCATTGATGAAATATTAAAAAGAACCTTTTTCTCCGGATGATATAATGAATTTACTAGTTGAACATAATTCCTTTCATTCTTTTCTTTACTTAAATAAACATATTCTGAGAAGAAGTGATTTAAAAATTGGAGACCTACAGGTAATTCTCGAATAATAGCTTCTTTTGAGAAATTTGAAACAACTTGAGATGTTAAAATAGTAATAAGGCTATACTTTTTAGTAAGATCATCAATAATTTTCAGAATACTGATAAATCGATCTTTAACGGTTTTAAATGCCATATTTTTATTACTTAAATCAGATCCAAAATGATTATTAATTGAATCAATAATTAAAATCCCTCCTATGCCCTTGACGATGTTTTTTTCAAAATCCTTTAAAGCAAGAAGAAGGGCTGAATTACTCATGATTTTAGAAATTAATATATTTTTAAGTACGCGGTTAATCTCAAATTTAGTAGGAGCTAATAGTTCTTCGATCCTTTCTGGACGAAATGTGTTTTCTGTATCAAAATAGTAAATAAATTTAATGTTATTTGAGTTGAAAATTTCATGGAGATGTTTATAAGCTTGAACACATAATTGGTGACATAACTGAGTTTTACCTGTATTATTAGGACCAAAAATAACATACTTTCTTCCCGAATAAAAACCACCTTCTAGTACATCATCAAAATTTCTCTGGTCTAGCGGTAAGATTATCTGATTTTTTTTGGAATTTTTTGAGAGAGAATCAATTTCATTTAGATCTATAATTTGGTGCTTTTTAATTTCTAAAATTTCATGGATACTCATTTCTATATGATAATAAGGTTTATTGACTTAAATATAGTGAGTTAATAGCTTTAAAAAGATAACTTAAAACATTTTACATGAAAACCGAAAAATTAATTTAAAAATAAACATAAATTTTATATCATATAACTGAATTTATTAGATCCACGCTGGAAAAATCAGTTTAAAAAGCTACATATTCTGAATATCGAGATATTTTTTATACATACGAGGTGCAAATTTTATCGCTAAAAAAAAAAAAGAAACTTGTCCTTATTGTGGTAAAGGTTTTGCATATTTATCCCGTCACAAGTGTAAAATCAAAGAACGAATAGAGGGCTCACCTGATGAAAAATCTGAAGTTGAGAGAAGAATAGAAAGAATAGAAGAAAAAAAGAAGACTTTTAATCGCTCTTTGCACAAAGATGAAAAACAGATTTTACATATAATAGATCGAGAAAAAGATATTTATTTTAATGATCTATTAAAACTCTGCGATAAAAGACCCAACGATCTGGATGAAATTTTAGATATTTTGGCAATTCAATCGAAAATAAAAATAAAAAGGGAGTTAATTGAGGCATCTTGGACAAAACACATTACTTCTGTTGAAGAAATCGAAGTAGAGATAGATGAAATTAAGATAAATAAAAATCAAAAGGATTATATATGGACTATGTTTTCAAGGCAACCATGTTTTATCTGTCCCTTTCGAAATAAGTGTAATGATACAAATATGGACCAATTTAACCCTTTACAATGTCCATGGTTAACAGAATGGGTTGAAATTAATTTAGCTGGAAAAGATTATGATATTAATTTTGATGAGATAAAAGCAAACTTAAAAGACATATAATTACTTTTTCCGTATTCCTATTAGATAAATTTCATTACTCGTTTTCTTTGAGGATTGAGGTTTAAATGCTTTTAATATCTTAAAAATACTCTTAGCTTTTCTATACAACTTATCAAAATCAGATCCTTGAAACGTTTTCATTACCAGTGAACCCTTAAACTTAAGATGAGTTTCTGTTAAGGTAAGTATCTGAGAACATAAATTAACTTGTTTTATTTGGTCGGAAAATGAATTTCCAGTTTTATTTATTGAAGCATCAGATAGGATTAAATCTATTTTAGCGTGAAAAAAAGATTCCAAATGATTGTGAAATCCCGGTTTCGTAAAATTTGTTTGAAGAAATTGAACATTTTCAATCGGGGATACTTTTTTAATATCTACTCCCAAAATTCTATAATGATCTCGATGGTAATATTGATCCTTATTTTTGGTCAAGTTACTCTCTGCGAATTTTTTAGCAACTTGAAGCCAAGATCCCGGAGCACATCCTAAGTCTAAAATATAGTATGCCCTTTTAAAAATGTTAAACTTCTTTTGAATCTCGAATAGTTTGTAGGCAGACCTTGCTCTGTATCTCTCTCTTTTAGCTTGCTGATAATACGGATCTTTTTTATGAGTTTTAGGATTATCTGTCAAAGTAGTTCTTAGCCTAATTATTTTTTAACTCTAATAGAGTTTCTTTAATCGTATTTATATCCATGTTTGTTTTAATTGATAAAAAATCAAAATGAGTTCTAGAAGCAATATAACCTTTTTCCCTAATAAAATTGATTAAGATGTCTAATTTTGGAAGATTTGAAATTTTTAAAATTCTACTTAATTTATGGATGTTGTAAAATGAAATTGGTTTATTTATTTCTTCCTTGATTAACTCCAGTAATTTATTAATTCTTTTTTTATTACTATATTGTAATTCATCATTTAAAGCAACCATGTCATCTACAAATTTTAAATCGTGAAGATCACCAATCCAGAGAGGTCCAGCATAAATCAATTTTCTTGCTTCCATGCAAAGAGGACAGCCATCAGGTATGTCTAGAATGTTATCTTGAAAAATGAACCGGTGTCCACAATTATTACAGTGTATTATGTATCCATATTTTTTAAAGAATTGAGAGATCTTGTCTCTATTTTTAAAGGTTAAACAAAACACCCTTAAAAAATGGGAAGAATAAAATGTTAGTAAAGGAATAATCCCCATTTTATTTACATTTGCAATTCTCGATATGAAATGAACAAGTATTCGAGCTCCAATTTCTTTACAATATTCTGTGTGGAGGGATTTGGATAAATATTTCCTAATACAAGTTTTAGGTCTTACACCAAACAGAACTGCAGTATCCGTTGCTGTAATACATAGTAATCCATCTTTATTTTGTATAGCTTTAAAAGCAGCATCTACATATAGGTTGGGTGTCCCAAAAGGATCTATTGAGATTACGTTTGGTTTTTCCTCACTATTATTAGATTTTGTATAGAAATTTTGTGTAAATTCAGTAAACAAATAATTTGCATCTTTTCTTGATACTTCAATATGAGATGACGGATTAATATTTTCGTTTAAAAGTAAATTTTTATTAATAAGATCTACTGCTTTTGGATTTATATCATTAATATAAATTGTTTTTATATTTTTGCATTCATTTAACATTCGAATGGAGCTTATTCCTGAAGCTGCCATAGAATCCATGATAATGAGAGGTTTTTTATTGTAAATCCTATTATAAGAACAAATTGCTATATTAGATATATCTCTATTAATCTCCATTTTTTTATTATAAAAAACAGTCATAGATTTTGAGGGTATAGCTTCTTTATCAATCTTGTGTATATAAAATTCAACAGATCCTTCCTTAATTGTACTCAAGTTGGTGTTCATTAATTCTTCTTTTTTTTTCATTTCAATATCTTATTATCTAAAAATTCAATTAAATATTGTAATTTATTTGTGTGTATTTTATTATACAAAAGTATGAAAAAGTATGTCATAATTTTACTAAATTCTATTTAAGTTAATCCCTAAAAACCTTCATTGGTTAAATTGTAAGTAAATTCAATATTTTGAATTTCAGGATGTTTCGTGATTATCAATTTTCTCTGTTTTAATACTTCAGTTCGTTCAATTTTTATATTCAATGACACCCAATATTCCATTACTTTCCCACCGCTTTGTACTTCAATTATTTGGTTGTTAATCAATTTATTCACTTTCTCATTTACAATCAATATATCAATATTATAAATGTTATTTAAGAAAGAAAGGTTCGCTAAGATTTGATTTAAGTTGAAATTTATGTTATAATTTTTTTCCTTTTTTTCTTTATTCAGCCCTAATCGATAAAAATCCGTTAAGGAATCTATTACAATTAGGGTAAACTTCTCTTTTTTTAGCTTGATATTGTTTAAAATTAAAAATTCTAAATTATATACTATATTGTATAAATCTTCAAAACTCTCCGTTTGTATAAATGTAATGTTCTTTAGAGGTTCTATGGATTCTTTTGACAATTTTATTATTTTCTCTGCGGGAAAATTAGACTTTGAATATATGTATATGATTTTATTTTCATGTCTAACATTGTTAATGGCAGTTTGAAGACACAATGTAGTTTTTCCCACTCCAAAATCACCCCAAATTGAAATAATCCCTTTAAATAAAGGTATATTTTTTAAAATTTCACTTAATTCTGAGGTTGGAAATAGCATTTAATTAAAAATATTTAATTTTATCTAATATTAATTATTATAATTTGAGAAATAAAATCTTGTATATTTATACTGAGAATTTAAATTTTTTCTATAGGCTGAATAAGGAACTAATTCGATTTAATGTGAAGTTCGAAATTTTAACTGTTAGGAGTAAAATTCCCACTTTTGCTTCTATTATTCTAACTACTTTTGAAGAAATTCATAAGTTTGAAAAAAATTATGAAAAATTACAAATCCTTCCTTTCCACAAGGATGGAAATTTCCAACATTATATTCTAAAAATATTAGCTGCTTATAAAATAGATTATAAGGATAATTATTCAACTTTAATATTCTCCATTGATCCAGGTACTAGTCAAATTGGAATTGCAATTTTTCTGGATGACTATTATTTACAATCTCACACAATTTATGAAAAGGAAATGTTGACAGAAGTAATTAATGATTACATCCTTAGTTTTCAAAAAGAAAATTCAAATTTTATTACTCTAATTTTCAAATTTGGTAGAGGAGTTATATCAATAACTATTGATCTATTAAAAATAATTTATGACGCTTTTAAAAACAGAAATGCTGTGAAAGTTTATTTAGTTGATGAGTCAAGAACTTCTAAAGTTAAAATTCGAGACAAAAAAAAAAGAGTAAAGACTAAGCATGAGGTGTCCGCTCTAATTATTGCTATGCGAAAAGGGATTGAAGTTGATTCAAGTAATTATATACAAGTTATCAAACAGAACATTTTCCAAAATAATAACTATCATGAGAGGAGAGAAGAAGATCGGGAAGAAGTTCAAGAAAATAAATTGAATTTAAAAAAAATTATGGAGAGATTATTAAATAATGATATCTCACTTAGTAAAGCCTCCATCTTAGTTAAAAATTTGAATATTATGCCATAACGATATTATAAGAGCTACCCCATTAAAAGAATTAAACTTTAAATATTGTTTATCAACTATATCTTATGGAAATAATCCATGAAATAATACAATGAGTCATTAAAGGAAAACTTCTAAAATATGAAAATTCATCGGTTAAGGAGTATTGATATATTTCGTGGAGCTTGTATGGCATGGATGGTTTTAAATCATTTAATTGATTGGTGGTTAAAGACTGAGTACAACTGGTTATATACAATTACTATAATGATAATTGATCCAATTGGAGCTTCAGGATTTCTGTTTATTTCAGGTGTTAGTATTGCAATCTCCCATAGAGGTAGATTAAATAGAGTAAAAGAATCAGAAGATTATAGTTACAGAATGGTTAGAAATTCCTACCTTTTTAGGGCATTATTTATTTTCATAATCGCCATAATTTATAATATACCGGTTGCGATTGTATTAAAAGATCCGTCTATGATTTGGTCGTGGTTTGTGTTACTAACAGTTGCGGTTTCACTTTTTTTAGCTTGGCCACTATTAAAGACGCATAAACTCTTTAGGATCTTCATAGCGATAACAATTTTAGTTATACACTTTATTATCATTTCATGGTTATTACCTTTTCAAGGTGAATCGAATATTTTTGGTTTATTATTCCATATACTATATAATATTATCTTCCAAGATCCAATTCTAATATTTTTCCCCTTTTTTATAATTGGAACAGTTATAGGAGATTTAATTTATGAGACCATCTATAAAAAAAAGGAAGATCACCAAAATTCAAGTTTTATAAAAAAATTACTAATTCCTACAATTGTAATTGGAATTTTGTTGATAATTTCTGGTGTTTTTATCAATTTTCCTCAATTTTTGAGAAGAGAAAGTCTGTCGTGGGTAATGTATTCAATTGGAATTGATTTATTAATTCTTACGATCCTCATAGCAATAGAAAAACTCAATATTTTCAGAAAACAAAGGAGTTTTAAATTATTATTCTATTATTCATACTATTCTCTCACAATCTATTTAACTCATAATTTATTATACTTTCTGTTTTTAGAACAACTCGATTTAGTTAGTATTTGGATATTTTCAGCTTTATCTTTCTTTTTAATAGGATTAATATTAAGGGGAATATATATGAAATTTCAAGAGAAAGCATCTTTAAAAGTACAAATAGGGAGATTAAGTCAAGCAGTGACACAAAAAATTGAGGTTATAATAAATAAGAGAGATGCTAAACCATAACTTATGAAAGAAAGAATTGACATATTATTAGTAGAGAGAAGACTAGTAGAAAGTCGTACAAAAGCACAATGGCTAATACGGAAGGGATATGTAATTGTTAATGGAATTGAGATAACAAAACCTGGTAAAAAAGTTGATAATTCCTATGATATACAATTGAAAAGAGAATTTCCATATGTGGGTCGTGGAGGATTGAAATTAGAAGTTGCCTTAGATAAATTTTCGATATGTGTTGAGGATAGAATTTGTGCTGATATAGGAGCTTCAGTTGGGGGATTTACAGATTGCCTGCAGCAACGAGGAGCTAAAAGAATTTACTCGATTGATATTGCTTCTGACCGATTACACCCTTCTTTAATGTGTGAAAAGATGAAGGGTAAAATAATTCCCTTTCTTGGAGTAGATGCTCGTCAAATAATGTGTATTGATGAAGAAATTGATATTTGTACCATTGATGTTACTTTTTCTTCATTAAAATCTATTCTTCCTAATACTAAGAATTTTCTAAAGAAGGATGGGGATATTATAGCATTAGTAAAACCTTTCTTTGAGAGTGATTTAAGCAAAACAAGTAAAATTAGAAGAATTAAGCAAGATTCTTCATTTATTAATAAAATTCTTGTAGAGTTGATTGAGTGGTGTATTGAAAATCATTTTAATCCCTTAGGGATAATTAAGGCCCCCATGTTGGATATTAAGCGTTCTCTTGAATTTTTTATCCATTTAC
>Ga0114923_10001207_pt1 | contig 18309 bp, 16 predicted proteins | sample SumtaG_FD_89578 | JGI IMG/M metagenome (GOLD analysis project Ga0114923, IMG submission 89578) | Deep subsurface microbial communities from Indian Ocean to uncover new lineages of life (NeLLi) - Sumatra_00157 metaG | ecosystem: Environmental > Aquatic > Marine > Oceanic > Sediment | place: near...
AGAATCACAAGTGTCCGAACCGTCGCCACAACAAGATGTGGAAGACAGGAATGAAGAACCTGAGCAACTGGATAACATGAGCGACGACTCGACCGTGTCTGCAGCGATGCATCTTCACGATGACAAAGAGTTTGAAGAGAGTATCGGAGAAGATGACTCCCGGGATGATGAGGAAGATGCGGATGAAGAAGAATATCATGACGATTACCTTGTCCCTGCACTGGATTTCAGAAAACCGTTCCTGATCTGCACTGGTCTGCTTCTGCTGCTGATAACGGGTCTGGTCTTTTTCACTATGGGAAAACAGACGGGCAAACAGGAGAATGACCAGGTGCGCCAGAGTGCAGGTATCGTACAAACGGTAGAGACGATGGCCATGCCCGACGATGCTGTTCCCGGCCAGCCGGACTATATAGTCGGCCTTGATCATGCGATCAATTATCTGAAGGAGAATCCATGGAACGTACAGGCACATCTCATCGTCGGAGAATATTTTCTCGATGCTGAAGAGATGTCGGAAGCCATGGGGCACATCCAGGACGCGGCACAATACGAGCCCGATAGTGTGCGGGTTCTCGCTTATCTAGGCCGTTCATACCATCAAATGGGCGAAGCGGAGCGTGCCATCGAAAGCTTTAATGCCGCTTTAAACATCGATCCGAAAGACATTAATTCCCTTTATCATCTGGGCCTCATCTACGGTTATGACAAGGGGAACAAGGATAAAGCAGCCGAATATTTCCAGCAGATCGTGTCAAGTGACCCCGACGGACCGCTGACCGCAGCGGCCAAGGACGAGCTTGTCAAGCTTGGGGTCATTGATGGCTGAACCGGTTGACAGGACAACCAACGAGGTCTGGAGGTAAATTGCGGCATTTCCCGACCCGCTGAGATGTATCCTGGGATAATAAGGAGAACGATATGAAGAAACGAGAACGTTATGACGGTTACGATGTGGATGAACAAGAACATCATGACGGTTACCTTGCTCCTGAACGGGATTTCAGAACGCCTTTCCTGATCGTCGCCGGCCTGCTTGTGCTGCTTATAGTGGGTGTGATCAATTTCACGATGGGTAAGCCGTCGATCACACAGGGAAACCTTCAGGTGAGTCAGAATGTAGATATCGTACAACCGGTAGAAAGGGTGACTGGGACCGACAATGGTGTTTCCGGCCAGGGGGTCAATATCGTCGGCCTTGATCATGCGATCAAATATCTGCAAGCGAACCCATGGAATGTACAGACACATCTGATCCTCGGAGAATATTTTCTCGATGCTGATGAAATGCCGGAAGCCATGGGGCACATCCAGGACGCGGCACAATACGAGCCCAATAGCGTCCGAGTTCAAAATCATCTGGGCCGTTCATACCACAAAATGGGCGAAGCGGAGCGCGCCATCGAAAGCCTTAATGCTGCTTTAACCGTCGATCCGAAAGACCTTGAATCCCTTTATCATCTGGGCCTCATCTACGGTTATGACAAGGGGAACAAGGAAAAAGCAGCCGAATATTTCCAGCAAATCGTGTCAAATGACCCCGACGGTCCGCTGACCACAACGGCCAAGGAAGAGCTTGTCAAGCTTGGGATCATGGATGGCTGAACCGGTTGATTTGAGATCCATGCCTCATGCAGTTGGGAATGACAAGAGGTTGAAGTCTCATGGTATCCGACACCGGACTTTTACGGTAGAATTATACACAATATCAACGCGCCCCGGGCGGGGCGCCCAAATCAATGTCCGGCATCGTAAGTCATTGATCTGTGAGGAAAGGGAAAATGACACTTTTCCCTTTCCGTCGAGCAAAAAGCCACGAATGGACTTTTTGCGACCCTATCAATAAGTTGTTGAAATTAACAGGAGCTTAAGTGTGCGATGAAATACAAAATTATGGTTTTTATGATATTGTTCGGAACGATATTGCCTGGAACAACGGGCACAGCGTTTGCCGGCGACAAAAAATTGCCCGCGCGCCAGGGGCAGTCATCCCGTAGCCTTATCGTTTATAAATCACCGAATTGCGGTTGCTGTACTAACCATGTCCGATATTTGCGCGCGAAAAAATTTGACGTTATGGTGGTAGAAATTACCCAGGAGGATCTCGAGAAAAAGAAGCAAGAGCTCGGCATTCCTTCTGATCTTTATAGCTGCCACACCACGGTTACCGAATCCGGTAAATATTTTATTGAGGGACACATGCCATACGAGGCGATCGAAAAACTACTCTCCGAACAACCGGATATCCGCGGCATCAGCCTGCCGGGTATGCCTTCGGCCTCCCCAGGCATGCCAGGGGGCAAAAAAGGACCCTTTGTTATTCGACGAGTTCCCCACAATGGCCTTGTATCGGTCTTCATGAGTTTGTAAGGAACCCGTAAGAAACCTGCATGGTGCGAAGAATCGTATCAGGTGCCGCGCTCGTTGGCGCCATGTTGTTTGTAAGCATGCCGGCGCATGCCCACTGTCCGCTCTGTACGGCAGGCGCAGCTGTGGCAGCCGGCCTGGCGGCGGTGCTGGGAGTGCAATACGGCGCTATTGGCGTGTTCCTGGGTGGTTTTGCGACCGCACTCGGCCTGTGGGTTTTCCGGCTTGTTAAGAAACGGTACATTCCAGGGCAAAATGTCTTATTATTCCTGGCGGTTTACCTTTCCACCCTCTTGCCTCTTGTACCGTTTACCAAGGATTACTCTTCATGGTACGTTTCATGGGGAGGTGATTACGGCTCGCTTTTCAATCGCACTTACCTCATCAACTGGTTTATCGTAGGGGCGATTTTAGGCACCCTGGGTGTCTATTTCGCCCCACGCATCAGCATCGGCCTCACACGGTTAAGGGGCGGCAGCACCTTTAAATTTCAGGGTGTCCTCCTCACTTTTCTGATGCTTTCCATAACGGCCTTTCTGATGCAGGTGTTACGATGACTCTGCTTGAGATATTGCTGGTTATAACCACTTTTTATCTGTTCCTCCTGCTGCTCAAGAGTAAACGTCAGACGCGAATTTGTGCAATATGTTTAGCCGTCAGCCTGACATGGGTGGGACTGCTTGCCGCCTATCATTTGGGTTTGTTCGGTAATGGGATACTCCTGGGTCTTCTTATGGGGCAAAGTATTACGGGCATATATTATCTGCTCGAAAAACACGCGCCTGAGCCCCTGCTCCTCTTTCGGCTGCCGCTCCTGTTGAGCCTCACCTATTTTTTCTATAGCGCGCTTACGTTGCAAGCACACCTTTGGGCCGCGCTTTTTCTTGCCGGCATATGGCTTTGCGGCCTGTTGCTCTACACGCACCAGACCAATCCGCGCGTCCGGAAAGTAACTCAAAAAATCATCGACTGCTGCGCCAACTGGTAGAAATCCAAAAGTGTCATTTTCGCTTTCCTCACAGAATGATGACTTCTTACGAAGTCATCAACTTTAGTTTATCAACCCACTCCCGACGCCTTAATACTCTTGCCGAAGCAGCCTGACATCCGTCCCGTGGAATACCTATCCCCGATCGTGGGCGCCGCGTGACGCGGAAGCCCGGGGTCAGAACCGAGTGATAAAAACGGTTCGTTTCTGACAAATCACTGACAAATCTCGCGCAATTCCCATAGTCTTAAGGAATCACTTTACTCTTCAAGATCATCCACTCTTCCCCTTTTATGGGGTTTTAGTAGTTGAGATTCCATCATTTCGAGTTACAGTTTAAGTGAGGGGAAAGTAGTTCTTTTCATAGTTTGGAACAATCGAAGGAACAGGTCTGGTGGCCCCCGGGTTCCAGAAAGGGAGATTGCCATGAGCGCCAAGAAGGAAGACAAACTGTTGGGGGAACTGAAGGCCCAGGCTGCGGATTGGGTAGAAGAGCAGCTTCCAAACCGCATGGAGGCTGTCGGGGTTGATGAAGAAGAGGTACGCAAGCAGCTCCTCACCGAAGCCGACCAATGGGTCCAGTACAATGTGGACCAACGCAGCCAGGGGAAAGAGGGTACACCCTCTCCTGACTTTTACCTCAGTGAAGAGAGGCCGCCTCTAGATCCCACTGTCAGGTATCCGGCCAAATCCTGAATTTCCTTTAAGGAGAGACTGAAAGGAGTGAGATAAATGGAATACGATCACCTGATCATACCGGGCATAAATTACAGGCGCTCTAACGATGACATCATGAAAGAAGTGAAAAGTGATGCCGGCGAGTGGTACGACAAGGAGTTTGATCTCCGCATGCAGAAGGGCGGCGAGAGAACAGAAATCGTCAGGAAACTCGACGAGGACACCAAAAGCTGGATGGCCTTGGAGTTCCAGCGCCGAATGAACTGGAACTATGAGGAGGAAAGTACGGAACCACTTGAGTAGGTATAAACAAAGCCCGCCGGATGGCGGGCTTAATAAACAGACGTAGAATCCGTACGCTAGTACGGGTTCTATGTTCTCAATTTACCCAGTTTCGAGAGCCAGCCTTTCAGTCGTCCTCTATCCCGTCCGTGGTTCTCCGTCAGGACTACTGATTTGGGCTGATACCAGTAGATGGCGAGCTTCGGGCTGTAAAAGCTGCCCTTGGGGTCGCTTCCGGGGCCAAAAAAGATGCCGCCCTCCAATGCAAACTCTTCGCCTTTGTGAAATACAGACCTCTTTAACTTGAGAACGTAATGCTTCAGGCTGTTCATCGTCTTTCCTCCCATCTGCAGGATCACCGCAGACATAATTTCTCAGCGTTCTTCGATCACTGAATATCGTAAAGAATACAGAGCAATAAGCGTGCCGATTTGGAAAAAATCGGCCTGTGGAGAGAGGTTTTGTAAAGACCTTGTCTACGGTACGAATCAAACAGGGGCTACCCTGAGAAAAAATACTTTCTACACAGCTAACACTCTGATTATAAAGGTAATTGTATATGCATCCCAGCTCCGGGCCACAAGCCTGAAAGTGTATAGTATAGACGCTCAAAGAAGGTGGGAGGACTTGCCCGCTACCGAGCGGGGAATTGGACAGGATCAACATGGTGGAAATCGTTGCGCTTTTACAACATGTCCACCTGGGGGTGAGGTGTTTATGCAACACCCCTAAATGCCGTGATTAGTGATTCGTGACTCGTGATTGGTAAAAAACAGTGATCAGTGATTGGTGGTGGGTCAAGACTTTTAGATTTTTTTATTGTTCGCTCCGTCGCCCAGTCGAGATCTTTTTGTCTTTCCCCCGTGTCCCCGCCTGCCCTGAGCTTGTGGTTCGACCATTCGACAGGCTCATGGCCCTGAGCAAACGAAAGTGCGTCGAAGGGCAGGCTCACCACCCTGAGCTTAGTCGAAGGGTCGAAGGGTGTCCCCGTGTCAGCCAGTTTCTCTTCGTTTCGCCTTTCCCCCATACCCCCTCACTCCCACACCCCCATACCGCCTTCCCCCCGTGCCCCTGTATCTCCGTGTGAACAACTTTTATCAATTTTACAGAGACCAGAACGGGTTGGATAAATTCATGTACAGTGGTGAACAAGCTAATCTGTTACAGTTAGGGAAACCGTTCCCCAACCGTATTGGAGTATCCATGAGCCATTCGAATTTTCAAGAGGGCTATTCAGGTATTGATATCCTGGGCGCCACCTACGTCGACGGAGAAGACATATTCCGCGAAGGGGAAATGGATAACGCCATTTATATTGTCCAGACCGGGAAGGTCCGTCTCGTCACGAAACTGCCTTCCGGTGAGGAGATCGAAATCGCGGACCTGGGGCCTGGCGAGGCCTTCGGAATCGCCGCCCTTTGTGACGACCGCATCATGCCCCGCTACGCCACAGCTACAGCCGATGGTCAGGCAAACATTCTCAAAATTGATCGGGCCAAACTCATCAAGGCCATCTACGATGACGGGACCCTGATCTTCTCCATTTTCAAAGCCATGAGCCGCCGCGCCAGGAACCTCACGGAACGCCTCGTCCTGTGTGAAAGCATACGTAGCGAGGAACCTCCCGAGCCGTCGGAGTAACTGTACAAAGGACACTTGATTTCTCACCGCTATGACTACATATTGCCATTTATTCATCATAGTGACGAATGCAACTCTTGAACCTTTCCCCCCTTCGACCAGGCTTCCACTTTCGCGTAAACCTCCTTCGTTAAAACTACGGAGGTCAAGAGCTACGGTGGACGAGCAGGGCCTTCGGCTTTAAACTTTTTCCTCTTGTCGGGTGTCTCTACTGCCAAAGGGTGTTGGCCATCTCTTCGCGAGGGACCTTGCATGGGAAGCCTTCACCGTTCATAATCATAATGTTCTGGAGGGGACATTCTCGGGAGGTGATCCATGAGAAGATACACATTGATCATTGCGCTGCTGGTGGCTGCATTCTTCAGTTCGGGCTGTGCCGTCTACCAGACTACGCCCGTCTACGGCCACGAACCGTCCCTCCGGGTCGTGGTTAACCAGCCTGAATATCTCTATGTTATTCCCAGTTTCGGCGTGTATTTCGTTCCCAATATCAGCACAGAGATCTTCTTCGTAAACGGCCGATGGTATTACAGCGCCCGGGGTGTATGGTACTGGGGGGCAGGCTATCGCGGACCGTGGACCTATATCGAGGTCCGCCATATCCCCAGGCAGCTCAGAAAACTGCCTCACGATTACCGCACCAGATATCGGAGTGAGTACTACCGGGTCCCCTTTGGGCATTGGGAGAAAAGGCGTCAGGCGCTGCCGCCCAGAACCAAACACAACCCTCCTGCTTATGTCAACAAGTACAAAAGCAATGTTTACCTCCACCCGAAGAACCCGGATGTCATCTTCCACGACGGATACTGGTATCGCAAGCACAAGGGCATCTGGTATCAGGGAAAGAGCAATACGGGGCCCTGGCGGTATAAGGAAATCGGGTTCCTCCCCAAGGCGGTCAGGAAACTTCCGCCCGACTACCGTAAAAAGAAGCCGGGCAAACCGTACAAACAGGTCCCCTGGGCGAAGGTGGAGAAAAAGTACAGGAAGAAGATGGAGAAAAGGGACAGGGAGTGGAAAAACGACTGAGCGACTGAGCGACTGAGCGACTGAGCGACTGAGCGACTGGGCGACTGGGCGACTGGGCGACTGGGCGACTGGGCGAAATCACATCACCCGGTGACAGTGTCAAGTTACTGGGTTCTAGAGTCCAGAAAAATCGTTTGACACGGTGACGCGGGGGGAAGAGTGGTATGGAGATAAGGGGGTATTGTGGAGGGGAGCCGGACACGGCGACACGGGGACGCAGTGACACGGAGGCACGGAGATAAAGGCGTTCAGCATGGGGGCGTGGGGGCATAAAAACAGTCCAGCGACCAGAGTCCAGAGGAATGAACCGTGATCGGTCATCAGTGATCGGGGAATGCTGGAATAGGGAATTGGGAAAAGCGATATCGAAGTGTCTACGTATCCAGGTAACATCTGATTGGATTCCGGACAATTACGACTACGTCTAAATTTCCGGAATGACGAACGTGGAAGATTTTACTAATCACGAATCACGAATTACGAATCACGGCTTTTCATCATTTCCCTCAACACCGTCTGCAATATCCCCCCGTTGCGGTAGTATTCGACATCAACCGCGCTGTCGAGACGCACAAGAACTTCAAAATCAACAGGCTCTGCACCCTCGATCCTGGCCGTTACTTTCAGATTGCTGTTGGGTTCAAGGCCATTTTCCACACCCTTTATCTCCAGGATCTCACGGCCTGTCAGCCCAAGACTCTGAGCGCTCTGATCCTCCAGAAACTGGAGCGGCAGCACACCCATTCCTACGAGGTTGCTCCGGTGTATTCGTTCGTAGGATCTTGCTATGACGGCCTTGACACCTAAAAGATGAGCCCCCTTCGCCGCCCAATCCCGCGAACTGCCTGCCCCATACTCTTCTCCGCCCAGGACCACGAGAGGAACTCTTTCCTCCCGGTACCTGGCGGCGGCCTCGAATATGGTCAACCGTTCACCGCTTGGCTGGTGCAGGGTCCATCCTCCCTCTTCGTCAACCATGCTGTTACGAATCCTGATATTGGCAAAGGTGCCCCGCACCATTACCTCGTGGTTCCCCCTCCTGGAGCCGAAACTGTTAAAGTCCTCGGCCTGAACATCCTTGCCGATGAGGTACTGTCCTGCCGGCCCTGCTGAAGGGATATTACCCGCCGGGGAGATGTGGTCGGTTGTCAGGGTGTCGCCGAAACTAGCCAGGACCCTGGCGCCTGTTATATCTGTCAATGGCGGTGGTTCCGCCGGCAGGTCAATGAAAAATGGAGGCTCTCTGATGTAGGTTGACTCCGGGTCCCACTTGTAAAGATCGCCATCAGGCGCTCCCAGCCTATCCCACTCTTCCCCTCCGGTGAACACGTTTGCATACTCCTCCTCAAACAGATCCGCGTGGACCGTTTCCGATACGAGTTGGTCTATCTCTTCACGATCAGGCCAGATATCGGAAAGATAGACATCAATACCGTTGGAGTCGACACCAACAGGTTCGGAATTCAGATCGATCTCAACCGTGCCTGCCAGAGCGTAGGCCACAACCAGAATGGGGGATGCCAGATAATTGGCCCGGACATAAGGGTTAATCCGTGCCTCATAGTTCCGGTTACCGGATAAAACAGCCGCAGTTACAAGCTGATTGTCTTCTATAGTACTGGCTATGTTGGATGGCAGAGGACCGCTGTTACCGATACATGTCGTGCAGCCGTATCCGACAACGTGAAATCCCAAAGCCTCCAGGTAGGGCGTGAGCCCGGCCAGTTCCAGGTAGTCGGAAACGACTTTAGAGCCGGGTGCCAGGCTCGTCTTGACCCACGGTTTCCTTCTCAGGCCCTTTTGGACAGCGTTTCTCGCCAGGAGCCCGGCACCGATCATGACCGAGGGGTTGGAGGTGTTGGTACAGCTGGTGATCGCCGCGATGACAACCGATCCGTCGCAAAGCTCTACAGTCTCGGGGCCGCAGTCACACGGAACACACCGGGAGGATGCTCTGGGGGGGAGAGGATATGAGCACTGGCTGGGACCGTCCGTGGGTGAGCCACCCTCTTCGGCCCAGCATCCGCTGTCAGTGAAACTGTCCGGGTCGGATACTATTCCCGTCTCAAGCATTTCCGAGAGGTTTTTCAGGAAGGAGCTCTTAAGTTCCGACATGGAGACTCTCTCATGGGGTTTGCGCGGTCCTGCCAGAGACCTTTCCACTTTTCCAAGATCGACTTCAATGTACTGGGTGAAATCGGGATCCGGCATGTCGGCCGCATGAAAAAGCCCCTGCTCCTTCATGTAAGCCTCCACGAGCCGGACAAGAGCGGCAGGCCTGCCCGTTTCGGTGAGGTAACGCAGCGTCTCCTCATCCACCGGGAAAAAGGTCGCGGTAGCGCCGAACTCCGGCGACATATTGGAGATGGTAGCTCTGTCCGGAAGGGTCATGGCGGCGAGGCCGGGACCGAAGAATTCCACGAACTTTTCCACCACCCCTTTTTCACGAAGTGCTTGAGTCACGGTCAGAACCAGATCGGTGGCGGTGATCCCCGGCAACAGTTCACCTGAAATTTCCACACCCACAACCTCCGGGATAAGCATGTAGTAGGGCTGCCCCAGCAGCACAGCCTCAGCTTCGATACCCCCGACCCCCCAACCCAGAATTCCCAATCCGTTGATCATGGGCGTATGGGAGTCGGTCCCTACCAGGGTATCGGGAAATACGACGATCTCACCGCCCGTTTCAGTCTGAGACACCACTTTACCGAGGTATTCCAGATTCACCTGGTGAACGATGCCGATTCCCGGAGGAACCACCCGGAGGTTCTCAAACGTTCCCTGTCCCCACTTTAGAAGGGAATACCGCTCGCGGTTACGTTCGATCTCTTTCTTGACGTTGTACTCATAGGAGTCCGCTGTTCCGAAGTGGTCCACCTGGACCGAGTGGTCAATGACAAGGTCAGCGGGAACTTGCGGATTAATACGTCGGGGATCGCCACCGGACCTGGCAATGGCCGATCTCATGGCCGCAAGGTCCACCAGCGCCGGCACACCGGTAAAATCCTGGAGGACGACCCTGCCGGGCATGAACGGGATAGCAGCAGGTTCTTTCAAGTCAGGACTCCAGCCGGCAAGGCTCTTAAGTTCCTCGAAAGAGACTCCTCCACCGGCAGCGTTCCTGAGAAGGTTCTCCAAGAGGATCCTGATGGACCGTGGCAGGGCATGAAGGGTGCACAACCCTTCCTTTTCCAGAGAATCGAGACGGAAGATCGAAAAATTCTCGGCACCTACCTTGATCTGGTCTTTTGGGTCGAAGGGTAGATTACTCTTTTTCGTCATTTTACTTCTCCAGTTAGGCCGACTGGTGAGTGGCGACTTTAGAATTTTTCAAATTCAAGATTCAAGGTTCAAGATTCAAAAGAGAGGAGCGGTTCCTGTGAAAGCAGCATTTAAAATAAACAACGCTTTTATGGAAACTCCTTCCCTTTTGAATTTTGAATATTGAATTTTCAAACCATCTTTTTGGGGTCCAGCACCTCTTCGATCTCCTTATCCGTCAGGATCCCCTTCTCCTTCACCAGTTCCCGGATCGTCTTGCCTTCGTCAAAGGCTTCCCTGGCAAGCTCAGCGGCCCGGTCATACCCTATTTTCTCAACCAAAGGCGTTACCAACGCGAGACTCCCCTCCAACAACTGCGCACATCGCTTAGGATCTGCCGTGATCCGGCTGACATATTTTTCCGCCAGCATTCGGCTGGTGTTGGAAAGGAGAATAATGGACTCGGCGGTTGCGAACCCGATGAGCGGCATGGCCACGTTAAGTTCAAGAACTCCGGAGGCGTTAGCCATCGTCACCGTCAGGTCGTTACCCATGACTCTAGCCCCGACCTGGATCGCTGACTCCACAAGCACAGGGTTGACCTTACCCGGCATGAGAGAAGAACCAGGCTGGAGAGAGGGCAGGGTGATCTCGCCAATGCTCCCGCGCGGTCCCGAAGCCAGCAGACGCAAGTCCGAGGCAATCTTCACGAGGGACGAGGCATAGAGGGCAAGAGCCTTCATCAGTCCGGTAAGGGCCTCCTTGCCGCCCTGTGCGGCAAACCTGTTGGATGTGATCCGGAACCCGATACCTGTTTTCGCGGAGAGAAACGATGCTGCCCTGTCCGCGAATTCCGGATGGGCATTCAGACCCGTGCCCACAGCGGTCCCGCCAAGAGTCAGCTCCTCGAGATCCGGCAGGCACCTTTTCACAGCCTCAATCCCGTGTGCGACCTGTGCCGCCCAGCCTGAAAACTCCTGACCCAGGGTAATGGGAACCGCATCCTGCATGTGGGTCCGCCCCAGTTTAACAAGACCTGTGAACTCATCGGCCTTGTTCCCCAGGGCTGCCTGCAGGTCATGGAGCGTCGGCAGCAGTGTCTCCTGGACCTGGAGCCTGGAAGCTACGTGCAGTGCCGTCGGGATGACGTCGTTGCTCGATTGACCCAGGTTGACGTGGTCGTTGGGATGAACCGGGGAACGGCTCTGTTTGGGACTGCCCAGGAGCTCGTTGGCCCGGGCCGCGACAACCTCGTTCATGTTCATGTTTGTGGAGGTCCCGGACCCGGTCTGGAACACATCCACCGGGAACTGGTCGGCGAATCGCCCCTGGACGATCTCCTCTGCGGCCTGTCCAATGGCCTCGGCAATTTCCTTGTCGAGCAGACCGAGTTCTTGATTGACCCTGGAGGCGGCAAGCTTGATAAGAGCCAGACTACGGAGGACACCAGCCGGCATGGTGTAACCGGATATAGGGAAATTTTCCACGGCCCGCTGCGTCGAAGCTCCGTAGTAAACCCCATCAGGAACCTCCATCTGGCCCATGGAATCGTGAACTTTTACCATTTGCTGTCTCCTTGGCTGTCTGCACCCTGCGGATATCAACGCGCCCCGAGCGGGGCGCCCAAATCAATGACCGGCATCGTTAGTCGTTGATCTGTGAAGAAAGCGAAAACCACGCTTTTCGCTTTCCCCAAATTAATATTGGGTCACAAAAAGCTGCGATAAGACTTTTTGCGACCCTATTATAGTCAAAGGTAGCTTAATTTTTGCTCCCTCGCAGAAAACCTTTCTGAACTGGGTAAAATAACGGATCCTTTAAAAGCGGCAAAAACTTTAACGCAGCGGTCGCTGAGGCGGCCCGCTGGTAGGCCGCACGTATCGCAGGGTTACGCAGAGGAATGCGGGAAAACCAGGATAAATAACCGGCGGTTCCTATAAAAGAAACAATTAACTCTGTGGAAAAAACAGTCTTTTCGGAAGAGTCTGTTTTAAGTTGTTGTCTAATTTCACCACTTTTTTCGGTCTTTTCTCTTAAGCGGCGTGTCAAAGATCCTGGACACGTCGCTTGACATAAGGCAGCTCGGCACTAACAATTAGTATAGAGGTTCTTCCGCTGACGCATACTTGGGCTAAACAACGGTTTTGATAAATGCGATGTTTTTTACTACTGGGGACGCCAGCCGTCGCTCACCAAGGTGAGCTATGGCTGGCAAGCTGACTGTCCGACGACGCCTTGGCGAAGGTGGAAGCACACTGAGAAAAGCTTGATCTGGAGGTAAAGAACCATTTCTATAAAGCGATGAAAGCTAATTTACCACCGCCTGTCCTGAGCAAACGGAGTGCGTCGATGGACGCAGCCACTAGAAGGCTGCACCACCCTTCGATGCGTTTCACTTGCTCAGTACAGGCAGGGTTTCACAGGGTAAGGCAGGCCCCCTTCACCTGACTTCTCCCGGCGGGAGAAGCATTAAATAGTTAATTTCCATATTCTTCCTCCTCCTTGATGGGGATTTTGAAATAAAGATTTGGATTTCACCCTCCCCTCGATCCCCTCCCCTCAAGGGAGGGGAAGAAGGAGAAATTGGACTACTGGTGGGAGGATAAGAGGTGTGGGTGAAAATTCCCCCTCACCCCGACCCTCTCCTCCTTCGGTCCTTCGACCAAGCTCAGGATGGTGAGTAACGCCGATGGCGTTATCGATCCACACGGCGGGGAGAGGGAGAGTAAAGTGAAGAACGACGATATTTAGCCCGAGTCGTGAGGCTCAAACTGCTTCGGTGAAGGGAATAGTTTCACTCCTTTCAGTTTCCTCAGCCTGCCCTGAGTCCCGCCGATGGCGGGACTCGAAGGGTATTCTCAGTGTTCTCTAGTGAGACACACCCCTGTAGAGTAACGAACGGGTGGTGAAAAAGAATTGAGGTTTTACTGGTGTCCAGATCAGCTAAACGTGACATCGCTATTGTTGTGGCCGGACAGGCCGGCCAGGGAATCCAGACCATTGAATCCATCCTCACGATGGTTCTGAAAAGGTCAGGCTATCACGTATTCGCCACGAAGGAGTACATGTCGCGCATAAGAGGGGGCAGCAACTCCACCCTGATCCGTATCGGATACGAGATGGCTCCCGCCAATGTGGACCGCATCGACATCCTCGTTCCCCTCGATAACGACGCCATCGACCATCTCTCCTCCCGCATCTCCCCGGAAACACTCATCATAGGGGAAAGACAGCACCTCAACACCAGATATGAGATCGTGGATATTCCCGTTACAAGCATTGCGGAAAAAACAGGTGAGAAGATATACGCCAACATGGTGGCCATATCGGCTATCACCGGGATGCTGGATGGTGAATTCAAGGTCCTGGAGAAGTATCTGTCTGATCACTTTGAAAACAAGGGGGAATCTATAGTTAGCGGAAACCTGGAGGCGGCTCGTCAGGGTTACGGCATGGGGCGCGAGCTTCGCTCCTCCGGGAAATTCACTATCAAGCTGCAAAAGCACCCTGATACAGCTAATGAGATCCTCATCAGCGGCGGAGAGGCTGTGGCCCTTGGAGCTATTTCCGGTGGGTGCCGCTTCATTTCATCCTATCCCATGTCCCCGGGAACCCCAGTCCTTACCTTTATGGCCCGGCAAGACAACCGATTCGGCATCGTGGTGGAACAGGCAGAGGATGAGATCGCCGCCATTAACATGGCCGTAGGTGCATGGTATGCCGGCGCCAAAGCCATGGTCACCACATCCGGCGGTGGGTTCGCCCTCATGGAGGAAGGTGTCAGCCTTGCCGGCATTACGGAATCTCCCCTGGTTTTGCACATAGGCCAGCGGCCCGGGCCAGCCACAGGTATGGCAACACGCACTGAGCAGGCCGACCTTGACCTGGCCCTCCATTCGGGACACGGAGAGTTTCCCCGAATCATCTACGCCCCGGGTCGCATCGAGGAAGCGTTCCAATTGACCCACCGGGCCTTTAACGTGGCCGACCGATATCAGGTGCCGGTGTTCGTCCTCACCGACCAGTACCTTATTGACTCCTATTACTGTGTCCCCAAGCTTGATGCCGGCACTGCCGGAGTAGAAGATCACACCGTGCGGACCCTGGCCGATTACAAGCGTTATGCCTTTACCGATAACGGGATCTCTCCCAGGGGAATCCCGGGGTTCGGCGATGGACTAGTCTGTGTGGACAGCCACGAGCATACTGAGGAGGGACACATCACGGAAGAGATCGAACTGCGTAACCGGATGATGGAAAAGAGGATGGGCAAGATGGACCTGATCTCCTACGATTCTATCCCCCCAACCCTCATCGGCCCCGAGAAGTATCGTGTGCTGGTCATCTGCTGGGGATCGAACTACCACATCGTCGCCGAGGCTGTCTCCATGCTCAGGAAAGATGACATCGCGGTTCTCCACTTTTCCCAGGTTTTCCCACTGCCGCCGGGAACGTCTGATCTTCTCGAAAGAGCCGGCACGACGATCCTCGTGGAGAACAATTACCGGACAGTTCAGCAGACTTTTAAGAGCATTTACCGGCATTGATGTCGGGCACAACATCCGCCAGTACGACGGCAGGCCCTTCTGCTCCGAGGCGCTGGCCAAAAAAATCCTCAGGTTGGCAAGGAAATGATGGACTCACAACAAGTCCATCAAGCTAGGTGGGCGCGAAACGGCCATCCTGAGGTGGGGCATACGATAGTAACATTCCTTATTCTTCCTCCCCCTTGAGGGGGATTTTGGAATAAAGATTTGGATTTCACCCTCCCCTCGGTCCCCTCCCCTCAAGGGAGGGGAAGAAGGAGGAATTGGACTACTGGTAGGAGGATAAGAGGTGGTCACGCCATCGGCGTGACTCACCCTAACCCTCTCCTCCTTCGGTCCTTCGACCAAGCTCAGGATGGTGAGTAACGCCGAAGGCGTTATCGAACCACACGGCGGGGAGAGGGAGAATGAGGTGAAGAGCGACTATTTTAAGCCCGCCTCACCAAACGGCCCAAAGAAACTTTTGCCGAGGTTATTAATGAAAGGAGTCCGGGAATGACCGTAAACCGGTTTGACATGGAGTCTGTCGAAATCTCGTGGTGTCCCGGGTGCGGTAACTTTCCCATACTTGACGCTTTAAAGGGGACGTTTGAGAGTTTGAAAATAGACCCTGTTAACCTGGTTATCGTCTCGGGGATCGGACAAGCAGCCAAGACACCCCATTACCTGAAGTGCAACATGTTCAACGGTCTTCACGGGAGATGCCTTCCCCTGGCAACAGCCGTCAAGGCAGCCAACCCCCGCCTTACCGTGATCGCCCAAGGGGGAGATGGGGACATGTACGGTGAGGGAGGCAACCACCTTCTTCATGCCATCAGGCGGAATCCCGGTATTACGGTCATCGTGCACAACAACATGGTCTACGGCCTTACAAAAGGGCAGGCGTCCCCGACGAGCCTCAGGGGTTTCACTACCGGCCTCCAGGTCCACGGTGTGACCAGTGAACCTTTCAATCCGCTTGCGGTCGCAATTTCCCTCAACGCATCCCTCGTAGCCAGGACCTTTGCAGGAGACAAGGAGGAAACATCCAGGATCCTGGCCACGGCCATCAAGCACAGGGGCTTTGCCCTTGTGGATATCCTCCAGCCCTGTGTCACATTCAACAAAGTCAACACATACCAGTGGTTCAAGGACCATATCGAACCGATCCCCGATACCCATGATACCGCTGACAGGATGAAGGCACTGGAGCTGGCCTTCATGATGGAAAAACTTCCAGTGGGTGTTCTTTACGTAAATGACGGCAGACCCACTTTCGAGGAAACCCTCCCTGCCTATGACAGCTCTGACGAACCACTGTATAATAGAAAGGTGGATAGAGAAGAGTTGCAGAAGGTGATAGATGCACTGCGTTAGACATTCAAGATTCAAAATTCAAGATTCAAAATAAGGGCATGTTCCCTGTAATTGCAGTGAATCAAATGGTCACTCTTTTTGATAAAATCATGGGTATCAGGAGGACACAGAGAGGCAATTCGAATCAAGAATCTGAAAGATGGAGGTTGTTGGCAGCTATCTAATGCCAGACAATGGTTCTTTTTTTGAATCTTGAATCTTGAATATTGAATATTGAATATTGAATATTGAATCAGGTTACTGATCGAGGACACTCATGACTGCAGTGAGTAACGGAAAAAAACCTGACGTCACAACGGAACGGCGTAAAAGCAAAGGGCCGCGCCGCAGGCTCGTGGACCTGACCCTCGCACCCGGAACCAACAAGCGGAAAGTCAAAGAGGATCGACGGAAAGAAAGTTCCGGCCAGGCAACTGAGCGACTGAGCGAAGAAGAATAGGGTCTAGATTCTGGGGGTCTGGGGTCTGGGGTCTGGTTAAAAACAGTAAATTCTTGATAAAAAACGGATTTTGACAGGATTCGACAAGCTTCCGCCTTCGCTCTGGCGAGCTTCCACCGTCGCTGAAGCTATGGTGGACAAGACGACGGACAAGATGGCGGACAAGCTGCGGTCCTCTGTATAATGGCTTTAATCGCTTTTAGATGCTGGATTCCGGGTCGAGATATCCTTCCCCCTCACCCCGACCCTCTCCCACGGCGCGGAGAGGGAGAATAATGTATGGGACTATTTGAGGCCCGGAATGACGAAACCAAATAGTTATGTTTTGCTCATTCCCCGCGTCACCGCCAGCCCTGAGCAAACGACAGTGCGTCGAAGGGTGTTCCCGTGTCCCCGCGTCAGAATCTTCGGCCTGAGCATCTCCAGGGTCACCTCGTCGAACTTCACCACAGAGCCCCCGTGCTTTTGGGCGTAGGAATCCGCATCCGTCTTCAACGCAAAGGGAACGAGGGCCTCCTTTCCCATGATACCCACCACATCACCACCGAAGACATAGAACGCTTTCCTGGTATCTATCCAGTGACCCGCAGGACGGTCAGAGTCTGCCTTTCCCATGTCGTTGACATAGATGGCCGTGATTCGTGTCGGCCCGCCAGGTGAATTATAGTAACCAAAGAAATCCAGGGTGCTGCAGAACTGCTCCATCCGACCGTTCTCGTAATGGATCTGGACTTTCGCGCCGGGAAAATTCACCGGGATCATGCCGCACAGGCTGCACGAATCATTCCTTGTCAGTTCAACGGGAGAGGGAGCAGGCATAGGTGCCCTGGCGCATCCCGCCGAAAACATGGCGAGAATAATAAGTACAATCAATCCCAACCGTTTTCCGGTACCGGACACTTTCATTTATAACCTCGCAAAAAGTCCCTTCGATCCATTTCAACCCATAATGCTCTGACACAAAAAATTCTCAAATGACCTTTCAACGCCTTTACAGGAACCGCGTCTTTTCCCCATATCCTGGCCTTTCCTCAGTGTTCTCCCACCTTCGCCAAGGCTTCGGCGGACAGGCAGCCTGCCAGCCATAGCTCACCCTGGTGAGCGACGGCTGGTGGTGAAAAAACATCGCTTTCATAGTAACCGTGCCTTCCCCTGTGTAACCCTGCCTGGCGAGGCGTAGCTTCAGCGAAGACTGGTGGTGCAGCCTTCAGGAGACTGCGCTGTGGTAAATCAGCTTTGACCGCTTTCTCCAGAACCGTAACTTCAACCTGGATTCCGGATAATCACGCCGTAGGCGCGATTTCCGGAATGACGAAGATCGAGATTTTTACCTCGACACCTGGATACTTCGATACCGTCTTTCGCCGCCCGGTTATTGGCTGAGAATCGCCGGCTTGACAGCCTCGCTGAACGCCCCATCAAGACCGGCTGTCTTTCCTGCCTGGACATCCACCTCTTTGACCATCTCTTTGAACCCTTCGTGCCAGATCCTCACTGTGTATTTGCCGGGAAGGAGATCGTTTATCTCAAACTCTCCATTATCCCCCGTAATGGCGACATAAGGGTGCCTTGACGAATAAACATAGGCCCTCATCCATGGATGGGCGTCGCATTTGACGTTCAGCAGGCCGGAAACCCTGTCGGGCTTGGTTATAACCTGGTCCTTGTAGGGCAACGCGAGGTTGTACACAGTCCTTCTGACTCCGCTCGGCAGCATCTTG
>Ga0114923_10001208_pt1 | contig 18305 bp, 23 predicted proteins | sample SumtaG_FD_89578 | JGI IMG/M metagenome (GOLD analysis project Ga0114923, IMG submission 89578) | Deep subsurface microbial communities from Indian Ocean to uncover new lineages of life (NeLLi) - Sumatra_00157 metaG | ecosystem: Environmental > Aquatic > Marine > Oceanic > Sediment | place: near...
GTACACGGATGCCCTGAACAATGGGACCGACTTTGGTTGGGCTGGATTCGAGAAAGTGTTTCGTCTAGAGCAGACCAAAGCTGGACAGCGGGTGGTGTTGGCGAAATTAAAATCGTTACTTGTAGACATCACTAAGATACTGGTAGTGCCGGAGACCGGACAGTTTGCCGGGTTCTTGCAAGACAGGGAGCATCCGTCTGTTACTGTACCTCTCGAAAAATCCTTTCTAGTTTCCATGAGAGTCGAGGGTACCGACTGGTATGGCAACTCGATACTTGAAAACCTAAGACCAATTTTCGAGAAGTGGTGCGCGACCGACGCGGGCGCCGCGAGGTACGATTTGCGAATTGCTGGATCGCATTGGGTAATCACCTACCCGTATGGCGGCGCTGTTCTGGAGGGCGTGTATCAAGAAAACTCCGTGATAGCGAAGAACATACTTGCGGGGCTTGAGGCTTCGGGTAGTGTAACGATCCCAAGAACTACGGCGAACACAATTGAAGAATTGAAAGGGGACGTAAACGACAAACTCTCGTGGAAACTTGAATTGATTTCCGACAAAGTCGCTAGACAAGTTTCCTTTGTAGATCGAGCAAAGTATCTAGACGCATTGTTTGTACGTGGTTTCGGTTGGCCAGAGCGCGCGTTGCTTGAGGGACGATTCGGTACAAAGGCCGAAGCGGGGACGCACAAGGATTTGGCGCTAGTAGACGCCGAACGTACGGACAGACACATAACTAGGCTGACCAATTGGCACCTAGTAGACCAGATTTTGGAGTTGAATTTTGGACCCGCTGCGCGAGGGGCCGTAAAGCTTGTCGCTTCCCCATTGGTCGATCGAAAACAGGAAGCCGCGCTTAAGGTATACGAAAAGCTTTTGAGTGATGCGTCGGTCATTCTCGACGAAGCCGAGCAAGTTGATAAGCGGGTGCTCCGAGAGAGTCTAGGTATTCCAACGGACCCGAACGCCCCTGATCCAATCACGTTACTTAGGAGCAGCGATCCGAATGATGATCCAGATCGTAGACGCGATTCGATCCCTCCAGCTTTGGTACCGACGGGGGCTAGTTGAATGGCCAGTAACGTGACACGACAAGAGCGTCAGCAAGCTATCAGAATGGCTAACGATGTTGTACCCGTGGAGCGCGCGGCGTTGATTGCTGCCAAACAAATTGGACTTGAGATTGTTCGGCGCGGAATAACCGCGTTTCGTAAAGGCTTGAATCCTGCGGAGTCGGTAGGTGTTGTGCTTGATAGGTCAATACGGCTGTTGACAGACGCGATGGTTATGTCGCACCTATTCGGTGTTCGTCGTCGTCAGTTAGACGCGCCCTTGAGCGCTGGCATTTCGCCAGTGTTCAGAGAGTCGTTAGCGTTTCTACGTCAGCGCATGGACCTTTCAGCGGATGACATACTACTGTTACAGGTGTCGTACGGGCCTAGAGCGACGGCGGTTATTGACGGAGTTCGCAGACACATTGATAGTGTTGTGCAAAGGGCTTTAGTACAGACACAGCTACAAGGGTTATCAGTGCGCGACGGTACAAAACTACTTCGGAAGGTGTTTGACGAAACCGTGGGCATCACGAAAAGAAACGCTTACCAGATAGAGGCGATTTTCCGAACACAAACTCAAATGGCGTACTCGGCGGGTAACTGGAACGCTACGCGGAACGACCCGGAGATAGACGAAATTCTGTGGGGCTATAAGTATGTCACGGTTGGGGATGACCGAGTTAGAGAGTCGCACGCTCTCATAGACGGTGTGACTCTAAAAAAAGACGACGAGTTCTGGAACCGGAATTTTCCACCTAATGGTTGGAACTGTCGTTGTCAGGCAATTCCTATTTTCAGTAGTCGTAGGCAAAAACAACCACCGAAACAGTCTTTGAACAATGGCTTAGTTACGCGCGTAGGAGCCGACAGGGGATTCGATTTTAATCCCGGTCAAGTGATCCGTACGCAAGCCGCATAGGAGTGTAGAGCTATGGATATGATGATTCGCGACGAACAGCACGACGCTTCTGGTTTCGTTTCCATAGCGGCAGGCATCGGTGACAAGCAAAGATTCAGAAAGCCCGTTATGCGTGTTGGAAAGTACGCTAGTGGTGGTCGTATACACGACGTAACGGGACGTACGTTGGATAATTGGGTTACACAATTCGGTCGTATGAGCGACGCGGGCGTACGGGTACCGATGCCCAATACGCACGAAAAGGCCGGAGACCCGGATTTTAATCGCGGGTATGTAGATGGGATGTATCGAGACGGCGACGAATTAGTAATGACTTGCGAGCTAATCGGCGACGATGCACTAGCCGCATCTAAAAGATCGGATGTTTCCGTGTTCTCTGTTCCAGAATTTTCAGACGGGCAGGGTACAGGGTATCCGAACGCAATTACCCACGTGGCACTCGTCACGCATCCGTTAGTTTCGGATTTGGGAGAATTTATTCCGTTGGCAGCGTCATTAAGGCGCACTGGAGAAACAACCATGAAATGGGACGGTCTACAGACCGCGTTGGGAATCGATGCGCTGACTGACGAGACAGCCGAAGGCTTGATCGTAGCGTCCGTGAATGGGTTCAAGGAAAAAGCAGAGAAAGGAACTACGGCGCTGAAGGCGTCAAACGATGCGCTCGCTGCTGCGAAGGGTGAGCTTGTGACACTGAAAGCAAGTTTGCCCGCGCAGGCTGATCCGCCAAGCCCGGCGCTTGTGGCGCTCGCTGCTGAGTCACGCGGTACGAAGTTAGGTGCGTTGGTTGCATCCCAAAAGATTACACCGGCGTGTCGAGATTTGTTGTTCACGGCTTTTGTGGGAACCGCAGAAAACAGTAATGCTCCGCTGGTGGCTGCATTGTCTGTTGCGGACGTTAAGCTTCCGATGGCCGAATTCGACGCGCTATGTGCTGCGCTTGACGCAAACATACCTGTCGCATTTGGCGAGAAGTCTGGAGCGCAATCGTTGACAACGTTGGAACCCGACAAGGGAGATTCGGAAACGAATAACGTTCTGTTGCGTAGCGCCGACGCGCTAGCTAAGTCCGAAGCGTAGGCTTTTTTCGGAGAGATTAGTCAACACACTTTGCGGAGGATAGTTAAAAATGGTTACTACGAAAACAAGTTTACTCACGCCGGGTGATGTAATCAAGCAAGAACTGCCCAAACATGCGTCGCGTGAGGCGCAGACGGTCAAGACGGCAACAACGATCGCGATCGGCGACGTTCTCGCGAACGACGGTAGTGGATTGGAGCCGCTAGTCTCTGACGCGGTTGCGGTCGACGAAGTGCATACGATCGGTATCACCGGAACACTGACGGCGGGCTCATTTAATCTGACGTTTGTGGATGACGCGGGATTGGTGCAAACAACCGCTCCAATTGCATTTGATGCGAACACGGCCGCGATTCAGACGGGTGTGGACACCGCGCTGGGCGCCTCGAAAGTTACGGTAGGCGGAACTGCGATAACCGCCATGACTTTCACTTTTGACGGTGCGGGATACGCGGGTATCAAGCAAACGTTGACCGTGTTGGATGTTTCTCTGGTCACGGGCGTTGAGGATTCGACCGTCACGTTGACGACTGTGGGCGGAGCGCTTTCTGGAGCGGACGCGGAAGCCGTGGCGTTGGAAGCTGTGACCGCTGCTGCTGCGGGCGCAAAGATCGTTGTCGCGGTACGTGATTGCATCGTGAGCGCTGGCAAGCTGGCGTATGGGGGCGCAACGTCGGTACCCATTGTCGATGCCAAGCTGTTGACGTTGGGAATTCAGGTGCGCCCGGAGGCGTCGTTCGCTTAACGGATTCGTGTTTTTCGATATACGCACGCGGAGTTATGGACGCGGCATTGTGAAAGGAGTTTGGAAATGCCGATCGACCTTGTAGACGTCTTTAGTGGTGACGCTTTCAAAATGACGTCGATGTCTGCTGCAATAACGCGGGCGAAACATCAGCCCCGAATTATTGGTAGCATGGGACTATTCGATTCTAGGCCCATTTCTACTACTGTCGCGGTTATCGAGGAAGAAAGCGGTTTGATTGCGCTGTTGCCCACTAGAAAACGTGGTGCGCAAGCATCTACAGGAAAGGCGCCGAGTCGCACGGCGCGCGCTTTCAACGTTCCGCACATTCCGCATGAGGATACGATCCTTGCGTCGGACGTACAGGATGTACGGAAGATGAGCGGTACGCAATTGGAAGCGATCGCGGACGTAGTGAACAAGCGTCTAAAGATCATGCGCTCCAACCACGAAACGACGTGGGAGCATATGCACGCAGGCGCATTGCGTGGCGTTATTTTGGACGCCGATGGTTCTACGGTTTTGTTCAATCTGTTTACTGATTTCGGAGTTTCGGAACAGTCAACCGATTTCCTGTTGGGTACCGCTGGAACCAACATCCATACGAAGGTTATGACCGTAGTACGGTCGATCGAGGACGAGCTTGGCGGCGCGGTCTACGATCATATCCATGCGTTCTGCGGTAAGACGTGGTTTGATTCGTTTATTACTCACGCGAAAGTCGAGGCAGCTTACGCGCGATTCCAAGACGGTATCGCACTACGTTCCGATCTACGTCGCGGATTCGTATTCAACGACGTGGTTTTCCAGGAATACCGTGGAAAGGTCGGTTCAACGGCGTTCTTCGCTGACGGAGAGGCGCGATTCTTCCCCGTTGGCGTAGAGAGTTTGTTCGTTGATACGTGGGCGCCTGCAAACTTTATCGAGACCGCGAACCAGCTAGGGCAACCGCTCTACGCTCGTCAAGAGATTCAGAAACACGGTTTGGGAATTGACATCCATACGCAATCGAATCTGTTCGCGGTGTGTACAATGCCCAAGGTCTTACACAAGGGACACACTAGCAACTGATGACCATCGACGTTGAAACAGCTATGTTGGCTCTGGCCGTTAGCAGTGTGCTAGTCTCTGCCGGGGTTATGGTCGGTCAGTCACGGGCGTTTGAACGTCGACTTTCGGAGCACAGTACAAAGATCGGTGAGCACGAGAAAAGTATTCAACAGCTACAAATTGACCTTGCGAGTTGCGGGAAAAGGCGTAGCACAGATTAGTTAGAAAGGGACGGTGAAACCGTGCAAAGAGCGAGAGGTTTTTCGATTGTCTGGGGTCCGGTTCTACTGGGCATCTTCGGTATTGTAGTCTGCTGTGGTGTTGTGGGTTGCGAGACTGCGGGACCGCAGAGTTTCGAGGAAACAATACTAGCGGCGCAGAAAATTGTCGAGGTCGCAAGAGAGGCGGGTGCTCATGGGAAATTCAAGATCAGTTCTCGTGGGGATCCAGGAATCGTCGAGGAAGCTGCGATCCGATTAGACACTGGTCTTACTCTTGAGTTTGAAATGGGATATGACTTTCGTCCGGGTGCGACCGTTCCGCCGGGCGGTAGTCCGGGGACGGGGAACGTGACCAGTGGCGGAACTTGATACGGCGCGTTAGGGAATGAAGAAACGTTCAACAGTATAGGGAGTTGATTCGGTGGCGTACATCGATAGAGCAGACATAGAGGGCCGTTTCGGTATTGAAAACGTCAGGCTTTGGGCAGACGTGGACAATGACCAGAACCCTACTAACGTAGCGGCGCGGATTGCGCTGTCTATAACTGTTGCTCAAGCGGAAGTCGATGACCGTTTGCGGGGTGGTCCGATAGCCGTCCCGCTTGCGGAGCCTCCACCGATAATGATAGTCAACGTTTGTGCGTCTCTCGCTGCTGTCTGGCTCTACGAAAATCGTGGATCGAAGGACGTTGACCCGGACGGGCGGCCAGTACACAAACTGAAAGCTGTTAGTACACGGGCGCACGCTGAATTGCGATCGATACATACTAAGCGCCTAGTGTTGGATTTACCACATTCACGATCAAGCCCGGAGGTATACAAGGCTGATGGCTAGAAACGACAAACCAAACAGGGACAAAGGACGTGGGGACGACGACGAAAAAGACGTTACCGACGCCGGTAAGGACAAGGGCGAAACTCCACAGACGGATCGGGTGATTGCGAAGCCTGATGCGCCACTGCCGGACGAAAAGCCCAAGACTTTAGAGGTTTCGTCACTAAACGTGTCGCAGAAAAAGGCGTGGGCCTACACTGTGCATCAGATTCGCAAATTGCTGAACCAGCCTGGACTACTCAATTGCGTCGACAACTTCGCTGAGCAATTGGGGTTTCGTGGTCCCGCTACTGTTGAGGACTACGATCTAAAGAGCCCACAAGACGAGTTGAACGGGTTCCACGCAATGTACGCGGAATTCGCCAAGATCGGACACACTTCCGAGACCATTGGCGACGCGGCGTCCGTGCGAGTCGACATCGAAGATCGGCTGAAACCCAAAACGGAGTAACGATCGCGTTGGCAACTAGACTAGATATGCGGGCGTTCTTACGTTTCCGGCGAATCCTCAGTAACGATTTGCGTGGGGCGTCGTTTGGTCCGATACGTGTCGGTCTGAAACAGTGGGCGTTTGTCTATCGGTCGTTCGTACAAGAAAGGTTTCATACGTTTTCGGGTGGTGGTGGTGATTGGGCGCCGCATGCGCCCTCCACCATAGCCCGGAGGCGTAAAGGTAGGGGACAAGGTCAGGCTGCATTGTTGCGAGATACAAATACGATGTTTGCTTCGCTCAATCCCGTATTCTCTGGGAAACCCGGCGCTATCGAGGAGCGTATACCTTTCGGCGTTCGGGTCGGATTCGGTGGTCCAGCTAGACACCCGACGGGTTCGGCAACCGTTTCGGACATCGCGGGGTTCCATAACGAAGGTGTTCCCGGCAGGCTGCCCAAGAGACAGATTATCGTTCCGCCAGATTCCGCTACCGTAGCGCGTATGGTAGAGGTTATGGAATTGGCTTTGGCGAAAACAATCAAGATGGCGACGTAGATGCTAGGTGACTCGACAACTAATCCAGACCCGCTGACGATGGTCTACAACTCAGTTAGGGATATGTTACTCGCTCATCCGGCGTTCTGCGACAACGTCAAGCCGGGCAATGTAATTACGTTCACTGCGGAGCATACAAGAGACATTGAGCCGGTCAAGGAAAACATAAACACGGCAGACTTGCCGGAAGTTCGCATCGTCCCAGTGTCCGTGATACCACACCTGGATTCTGATTCCGACAACTCTACGTTGTTGTTACGATTAAAGATCGAATTGGCAACTGGAGAAATAAGGGTAGACCGTTTGATTTTTCCGCTAATTTGGGAAACGTTCCGCGCGATGCAAACGTGGACCGACCACATACTTACACTTCGGTGGAATAGCAAACGTTTTGTGACGCACGCGAGACCAATAGCGTCTATTCTGTTGGGTACGGATTTTCCTCTTGAACTAATACGGGGCGTCGAGGGCTGGACTGGTGTATGGGAATACGAAGTGCTTATGCACGTGAACACGGTAGACCTAGCTAATACGGAGTTGTGAACCATGAGCGTTATAAGTGGAAACAAGGGAGCAGTGAACGGGGCAGCACAGATTGGCAACTGGTCTGTTACATCGACTGCCGACCTACAAGCGTTTGTTGCGTCGGGGTCCAAGCAAGGTACCGTTAGAAGCGACGGGATAAAAAAGTGGAACGGTCAGTACATGGGCAAAGAAACTACTCCACCCGTAATGCCTGGAGTGTCGTTCACCTTCACGGGCAGTTTCGAGGGTACTAACGGCGCAACGGGCACGGCTGTTGTGGATCAAGTAGAGATCGTAATTGACATAGAAACCGGAACAGTTATTCAGTATACCACACAATTCTCGGCGGCAGGTGCGTTGACGTTGGGTGCGGCAGCAGCTACCGATACTACGGTACCCACCCCTAAGACTTCGGTCGGCCGTAAGGTAGAGATTAACACCACTACCGGAGTGACTCCGGTATGGTCTAACATCTTGAACACTAAGGCAATCACAATTACTATCACCGCTGCGAACGCCAAGTATTCCGACTCGGAGACCAGCGGAGAAGAATGGACACTACCGGGCGGCAACATCGATTTCCAAGTGTCCATACCAGTGAATGTAGAGGATGATTTGGCAAATCTCCCAGCGGTTAATTCATTCGCAGAGATACGCGCATACGTCAACGCTACTACGTTCTGGCATCTACGGTGGGTTAAATGGGGGGAACAATCGGACATCCGTGTCGATATAGATACAAACGAAATGATCGGCTGCACGTTGAACGGTTCAATGTCAGGATCAGAAAGCTGGACGGATGACGGTGTTCCGGCAGCGCAGGTTCTAGGTTTCATTAAGAATCCGGCAGCCGCTACTTTCTGGCCGGTATAAGGGATCGTTGAGTTATGTCAACTTCTAGAGCGCAAGCGACAGCAGCGCCGCTAAACCGGACAATCGGTGGGGTAAAGTTACGTCTACGTCCGCCGACTGACAAAGACTACGCGGAATTTACTCTTTGGGTCCAGGATCAACACGTAGCGTTTGCCAAGCGAAGCGTGGTAGATATGGCTCCAGATCAAGCCAATCATTGCTTGGCTGCTGCAATTTCCGAAGCTTCTAAGATGGACATCACGAAGGGCGCCGCTCTGGATAAAATGGTCACGGTCGGTGGCGCGGCGTTTCTGTTGTGGATCATGGCTCGTCCGTTTTCGGAGATTGACTACGACAAATGCCACGAGCTACTTTTCAACAACGCGCAAGCCATGATAGAAACAATGGACGTACACGACGTATTGACGGGCGGTATGTTTCCTAAAAAAAAACGAGCGACGAAAAAACGAGCGGGCGCAACTCGGGACAAACGGAAGAAGCGGAAGAAGAGGACGACGTAGAACACGTTTATCTGTTGTTGGCTGAAAGGCACGGATGGGATGCTAATCAGGTTGCGGCAATGACTCCCGCGCAGCAAGCGATGTATGCAAGCGGTCGGTCGGGAAATTCAGGTGGAGAGCTTGTGTTCGATAACATGACTGACGCGACAGAATGGCAGCGTAAACAAAGGGCTTTAAGGGAATGACTCTCGCGAATGCGCAAATGGATTTGGTCGTCAAGGACGCGCGATTTAACACCGCGTTAGATAGGGTCCAGCGGACGATGCTCCGAATTCAGGCAGGGATGCGTCGAGTATCAGCGGCAGCACGGCGTATGCTGTTGGTTGGGGGAGCCGCGATTGCCGGGTTTCTCAAACTAGCTGCGGATCAAGAACAGGCCGTGAGGGAGCTAGAATCGGCGCTCAGGGCTAATGGAGAATCGGTTGCTTTGTGGTCACAGCGGTTGCAGGATGCTGCGTCGGAACTGCAACGAATTACCGTGTTTGGCGATGAATTCATTCTTCAACAACAGAAAATGTTGCTGAATCTTGGCGTGACCGCTGACCAGCTAGATGAGGCTACGCGCGCCTCAATCGGTCTCGCAGTAGCGATGGGTTCGGACCTAAAGTCGGCTGTTCGGAACTACTCACTGGCCTTGTCCGGTAATTTTCTAATGCTGAACAGGTACATACCTGCCGTGAGAGAAGCGAACAACGTCATTGACAAACTCGCGGCGCTAAACGAGTTTGCTGCGAAAGGGTTTGAACAGGCGCAGGCAGAGACCGAGACTTTCCGTGGGGCGACCTTGCAACTGAAAAATGCGATAGGCGATCTAGGTGAGTTGTTAGGAGACGTGTTCATCCCATCTATTTTGGAAGCTGTGAAAAAAATACATGAGGTAATTCCAGCTATTCAAATGTGGGTCAAGGAAAATTCCTCGCTGATCCTAACGATAACGAAATGGACTGCGGGCATGGCCGCTGCGCTAGTTTTGATACCCACATTGATTGCAGGAATCTTAGGTGTTGTAAAGGTACTCGCATTATTAAAGACAGCAGCGCTGGCGGCGAGTGCAGCGATGGCAGCACTAGCTAGGAATCCGATTATCGCTGCAATAGGATTACTAGCTACCGCAATTGCTGGTGTCGCAGCGTGGCTTATTACCCAGGAATCAGCGGCAAAAGATGCGGGGATTGCGTTAGAGAAATATGTCACACTCGCGGATAAACTGAATTCTTTACAGGATGCGTTTCTGAGAACAGAAACACTAGAAGAGGAGAGGGAAAATCTAGAAAAGCAATTACAGGTAATGCGGCAATTGACACAAGGAACTAGGGACTACTCAGAGGCAATTTCTGATTTGGAGCGTAGGCTAGAGAACGTAAACAATGCAATGACAGAGGCGATCGGTCCCGAAAGTACAGCAGAGCAGCGCAAGTTGATTGACGATATTGCCGAAATGAGTGCAAAACTAAAAGAGCAAGCCGATACTTGGGGCTTGTCGGCAGAACGTATATCGTTATTCAGGCTGAGAGCGCGGGGCGCTTTGGACGAACAACTAGCCGGACTCGTAAAGGTGATCGAAAAGACAGAGGCATTGCGGGAGTCCCAAGAGAGGGCAGCCGACGCCGAGAGACGACTTGTAGATGGGAAGGCGAGTCAGAAAACAAGAAACGATGAGACGAGCGCGCGAGCCCGTGACCTACTTCTGGCCTCCCGTACGCAATCTCAGATACTAAAAGACAAGTTATCAGAGATTGAGGCGCTCCGAATCGTGGGAGCGTTGACTGATGCGCAGGCGCGGAGGCTAAGTGCTGTCACCGCGAATGCAGCTAGGCCAGCAGCAACCGCAACGGCGCCAGCGTTCGAGAGTCTTACAGAGTTACAGCGACGAATATCGGGCGCCGCGGGGTCGGTGTCTCAACAGCCCGCAACAAAGACAGCGAGCAACACCGCGAGCATTGCAACGTCTACGTCAGCTAGCGCGAAAACCAATCTCAAGCTAAACGACATCGTGTCAAAGATTCTAGAGTTTCTCCAGAATGCTGGAGCCGTAGTAGGTGTGTTTGGAGAATGATCGATGGGTGAGCCCGTTTATCAGGAATTCAGCAGCCCTGGTGTTTCGCCTACCGAAGAACGGTCGCTAGGTAGGCACAAGGGCAAACGCATACTACATTGTACGTGGGAAGATCGCTACGCGGTGTCGCGTCTTTTTCTGAACGCGGACGGTGGATTCGGGGCGCTATGGCCGTATGATCCTACTACGTTTTCTCGTGTAGTCAGGACGGCGATCTTGCCTGTTGGCGCAGACGATGGGTCCGCCCATCCCTTGAACAAATTCGTGCGTGCATCCGTCACTCTACATTATGAGACTGCATCGCCCGCATCGATAAGAAACGGAGGGGGAGCTAAAATAACGGAAGCGATTGAGCCCGCTATAGAGTTTCAAACACTGGGACACAAAGGGTTTGCGTGGGGTAGTCCGTCGGGTGATCCATTGCAGCCCGCACAGGCTCCGGGTCAACAACGACATTTTGTAGTTTACGCATTCACGGTACACCACGCTACGGCTGTACCTCTATCAGCGTTTCAACTGATGGGGCACGTCAACAACTCCAATATACACACAACGCTATCAAACATTCCGTTTCCTAGCGAGACATTGTTGATGTTACCAACGTCGGTGCAGCATACCGTGCAAATTGGAGTAGGTGAAACCTTGGAGATTCGGTACAGGTTCTCTCACGATCCTACAGGATGGAATACGTTTTTCAGGAAGAAAACTGGACTGTATGAGCGCATATTCAACGTAGAGGGTCTTGAGCACAAAAACTATCCTCTCGCTGACCTTACGGTGTTGAGACCTTAGATGGCAACCGTCGATCAACTAAACCACGTTTCCGAAGGGGAACAGACAAGCGCATCCCAGCAGAACCTAATTAGGGAACTTCTAGGAAGGTCTGTAACTGGACCTAATGTATTGCAGTTGAGTACAGGGTGGCACATACGGGCGCCCGGAGAAAACGAACCCGTATGGACGTATATCAAGAGTGTCGATTTGAACCGTGGGCTAATCACCGCACTGCAAGCGTATCTGATACCTTTCACGGAGGGCGTGTACCGCATACAGGGCGCTCCGATAGTAGGACTTCCGCAACCGGGTAAGATGGCCGCAGACTACATACCCTTTGTAATCTTCGGAGACCAGCCAACCGCAGAGAATCGGTCAATACTATTTGCCGGGGATCATTTCGCATTTCCAGGTGGAGACGGTGTAGCGGTATCTTACATTCCCGGTAAAGTTATTGCGGTCAACCGCATCAGACAGGAAGCGATTCTAGCCCCACCGAATCCGGGTATCGACGTCGCCGACGACGAAATGTGGCACGACGATAACAACTTCAATTTTGATTCCGCTGTTTGTTGCTGGACTATGGGATTTTCTGTAGTCGACGTTGGATGGTCTGGGATAGTGTTTCAGACAGCGTGGGGAAACTGGCTTGTCTACACCGTCAATTTTATAGCGGAGAAAGACTACAGCAGATTTTGTCCGCCTCTAGGTGTTCTAGGTCCAGAAATCGAGCACACTTGTCCGCCACAGCTAGACGAAAAAATATGTGCCGACAAGTGCGCTGTCAACCCCGTTACTGAGGAAATGATACCCGTTAGGTTTCCATTCGCTGTACCCGATGGATTCCTACTGCTAGAGTGTGAATGCGAGCGCGTAAGGCTTGGCAGACGCAATCCGCGAACCGGGAGAATCCCACCGCCAAGATGTATAGAAGAGGCGTTACCTGGAGATTTGGTAAACCGAAGATGACCAGTTACCCGAACGAATTCGCGCAAGGTGAACGATATAGGATACCGGCAGGCGAACCAGCTTGTCCGGTCATCCCCCTACCCACAGACAAACTAACCCAATTCCGAGCGGTTGGGCTGTTGCGCAGCGCTGCTGATCCAGAAAGCCAGCGACGCGGACGCGCGTTGTATCCCGCTGGCGTCGGACCATCTTCGGAATATCTCGCGTCCGTACAGCGAGCGTACCGATCCAACGGCAGATTTAGCCTAGTAGATGTTGACGGATTGAGGGGTAAGGTTCTTAGCGCTTTGTTTCCTGTTGGATGCGTTCCGAATTCGGGAACTATAACCGATGACTTTGCGCCGAATGTTTTGGTTAGTGTACGGCATGACGAAAGTGAAGTTCACAGACTTGCGGAGGTTGTGGAGGGTTCCCCATTCTTGACGGAGCAGCAGAGAACACGCGGTAAGGCGCTCCAGTTTCGAGCGGTAGATGGGTGTCCCAATCTACGAACGGACATTGATTTTGATCCTGTAGACGGTAGTGAGATTGGAATCTATGAATACCTTACGTCTCGTGGTCTAGATGTAGACGAGCAAACTTTCGCGGTTCCCTATTACATCGACTTGTTCGGGCAAGAATGCGCTATGTGTCCTGTTCTGTTTATCACTTTCGAGCGCCCGTGTCTAGGATGTTCTTATCGACCCGAGCACTTAGCGGGTAAGCCACAATCGAATCCCATAATTCCGGGTGCGGAATGTCCAACCGTTGGGCACGAGCAGCTTGTCTATGACTGGAACGAGCAAAGATTCAACAACGTGGGTCCGGCGCACTGTATACCGAATTACATCGACGCGGTGCGCAATCCTGGACTGTTCGATCCAAATTGGAAAATAGCTTGTGATCTTGACGTAGACGGGGCGCCTCAAGACCATCATTGCGAACCTTGTGTATATGAGCGGTGCTTGGGAATTCTTTGTAACGACATTTTAGTGACGTCAGACGTGTTGTCTAAGGTTCCGATGATACCAGACCGCACACAAAATCATTATGGTTGTGGTAGGTTCGGTTGGAAAATGTGGACCGAAAGGGATAGGAGCACACTGCGAATTCCGAATTTCCTATCGCCCGGAGAACAATTAGAGATTTGGGAAGAACCATGTACTTGTACGATCGGTAGTTCAGGATGCGAGCGCGTCGGCGCGTCGGTTGCGTGCTACAACTCAATACAGCCCACGGGTACGCTTTTTCCGAAATACCAATCAGGTTACGGCCTTTGCGGAACTGGTCTTACTTGCGACTGTAGTCCGGGGGATTTCATTTTTTGTGCAAGCACGCATATCTTTAGATGGGACAAGTTCAATCCGGGTAACAGAATCAAAAGCGCGTGGATGAGAATACGACAACACGAAATGTGTGATCCGCAACTAGGTCCGTGCGCCTCTAACCCGGAACAACGACCTGGAGCATACAATAACCCATCCTCTGAAATCATCGCATGGGTTGACTGTGGTTATCAGATTGACTTGAAGTTCTTCCATTGGGGACCGAGTTTGGAAGGCATCGCGGATCATAACAACTGCGGTTGTTGTTTGTATCTAAGCGCGTTCCCCTTAGATGTAGACAGTATGACTGTGCATATACACGCAAATTTCTCTGGACCAATTGTTGTCGGTAATCGTGGTGGAGGGTTTGCGGGACATCCTTTGTTTCAGGGAGCAAGGCCGTATCCAGAGCGCTGGCCGAATAATCCAGCAGCGTCGTATCCCGGAATTTCAGAGGGCTGGTGTGGGCATCTATTCGTAAATCAGGGGGACTACGGAGACCCAATCGGGAAACCTCCGGGACAATTCCAGCCGGGTGATCCTAGCTGGGAACCGCCCAAACGTTGTCCGTCTTGGCGAACAGACACACTGTCGGGCTCGTCGTTTTGGTGTCCGCCGAATGTGCGTAACACTTTCAATATCAGCGGGACGCATAGAAACGATTGGTCATCGTTCACGTTGAATCCCAATCAACACCAGCAGCGCCGTCAATGCTGGTCCGCTGAGACGATTCGCAATCGTGGAGGATGTTCCGAGGGTACTATATTCGATAACAACGAAGTCAAGATCGGCTGTACCGATCCAGATTGTCGTAGGGGTTGTTCGTTTGAAGAAACACACAACCCGTTTACCCAAGATTTTCAATCACCGCATGATCCAACAACCCCGCGAGCAACGCCTGGAGGTTGTGGTCAATGCGTGCCTCCGTACCCGGTGAGAGAAGTATAGACTATGTGTTGGAACTGTAGTGGAGAAATGAGAACTATGGAAGCCACGCGCGCACAATCAACTCCGACGGTGCTAGACAGGTCGGCCGAAGCTATCGCGGATGACATAATAAGAGCGTCACCCGGAACTACACCAGAACGTGCGCTTGAGATAGCGACAGAGATAGCGGACTCAAATAAGACACTTGCGGATGACCATTGGAGAGACCAGAAATCGAGCGTCGGTATAGTGGACGGGTCTAGGCGTGACATTTCTGGAGCGGCTCCGAGTCGTACTAACGGACAACCACAGCCGAGCCTTGACGATACACGTCTTATAATCCGAAAGCTTTTGGATAAACCGCCCAAGCCGTGGTCAAGGAAGGTGTTGTCGTATTTGATTGCTCGCGTTCCGTGGACCTTTGGTATTAGGTGTCCTTCCAAAGTTGTGAGTGAGCGACATACGTCGTGTCTGACAAAGGGTCCAGACACGACGATATGTGATGCGCTAGTTCCGGGTCGTAGGTTTCAGAATGCGATGTTCTGCGCAGCTTGTGGATGCAGGGAAAGTAACGATTCCAATCTAGCGCGAAAAGCTACAATGATTTTTGCGAGTTGTCCACGGGGACATTGGAAACTCCCAACGTGGTCTCAGATATTCCAGGAAACTTTTCGGAGGTAGAACACTATGGCGACGGCAACTGATACAGTTGGGAACTTTGGCGTAGACTTTGATTTTGACACGGCCGGAAACTACACGGCGGGAGTACCTACTGCCGGTCAGGTTTTACTACTGGACAACGCAAACGCGAGCAAAGGGATCGACGGAGAAGTTACGGTCCGTATTGATGCGTCCGCGCTAAAGTCTTTTCGTGTCGGAGAAGCGTGGAAGGGCCATATTGGCGACGTGACTACTCCACTAGCGTTCGATTGCGATGAGGACTTGAGGTTTGCGGCAGGCACGGAGGAAGGTCAAGTTTCTCACTTCCAAGTTGACGTGGTCGACGCCTTTATAGACCATAAAGGGATACACGCGAACGCATGTATTCTTGACAACCGAACGGTAGCTACTGGAAATATCTGGCACACAAGGGGAAATCTACAAGTCGTGGGCGCTTTTGATTTTCTCCGATCGCACCCGGTAGTGGGCGGTGGTGGTGGGGCGTTCCTAGAAATTACCGCAGCAGCAGCCATTGCCAATCTAGAGGCGATACAGTCTAGGATTAAGAATAGTTCCGGGTTGACCACGTGTAAGATCGGCGCGGGAACCAAACTTGAGCATCTAGCGGGAACGGTTGTGACCACGGAAATGTGGGACAACTGCGAATTCGTTATGAAGGGCGGGGCGATGACTACCGTGTTCGCACGCGGGGGATTGCTAGACTTGTCCCAATCGTTTACCGACAAGACTATCACGAATCTGTACGTCTGGGCAGGCGCTACCGTGAACCTGAACAACGCATCGGGCACCAACAGTGTTACCAATCTCCACATTGTAAGCGGAAGTCCCACAATCCATCAGAATACTGGTACAAAGATCGGGGTCTAGAACATGGCCAATATCATAGAATCGTGGGCCGTACGCATGAGCGACTCGGGAGAAGCCCTTCCGGTATCGCAAGGTTTGGTTGCCAGTGTTCACGAGTCGCTCGATCTTGTGAACGAGTTACATTTAGAAGCCGATCTAGACAATGGTACGAAGATCGTCAACGTGGGATCAGAGAAAGGCGTGGCTACAGGATCGCTTTCGGGTACTGGTAAGGCGATGAGGGCAGGGGATCGCTGGATACTGTATGACGTGCGAGTGGGGCAGGTTTGGATGTTGTCCACGAGCGGAGCGCGTTTACTGGTTTTGGCCATCGTGAAGAGAGGCACCGATGTCTAGGCAACCGATCGACGCAAGAGATTCTCGTTTCGTTCCAGGGGGCGCGACCGAATCCGCTTGGGCTGTGCTGGCGCAGCCTCCGGTTTCTGTACACGACGCGCTCCGGCTACTACATCCGCTATTCGTCGATGCCGGAAGGAAAACCGCGACGTTTACTGCTGAACACAATCGAATACAGCACACGGATACGGGCGGGGGTGTGTTTACCGCCAATCTTCCGCCGATCATTCAGGGCCTATGTATGTTCGTAGGCTTCAAGCGTTTCGGGGGAGATACCAACGTGCTAACGCTCGACGGAGACGGGACCGAGCGCATCGACGGGTCGGCGACCGTCGCGTTTTCCGTGGACGGGGGTGGGCTCATTCTCGTTTCTGACGGTATCGCTGACTGGTTCCGAGTCGCATCCTACCCTTGACTGCGCGGGTAGCCTATTGGTTATCAGGGACGGCGTTGACCCGCTGACGAGCAAATCTGCCCCATTCCCGGTAGTTTGTGGTCGGTGTCACCTATACCTGAAACGCAAACTCGACAGGGCAATAGTACCCACGTAGAATTTTTTCATATTTTGAATTTGGTGGTTGACAGGCTCCCGATTGTGGTGTATATTACCTATGTGATGAACAACAAACAACAAAACAAAAGGGACGAAACAATGATCGACGTGAAGGACGAAACAAAATCACTGGGAAACGGGACTTACAACGTCATGGATGCCGACGGAAACACGATCGTCGTGCAAATCACGATCGGTAACGATGACGGGCGGCGCGGCTGGACGGTTCGCTCAATTACTGATTCGTTCGTTTGTTTCGTCGAATTCTCGCTGGTGACTTTCGCAACGCCTACGAACGTTGTGGCCATGGCCTACACGCTCCACGACGCCGGAGACGGGACGCTTGAGCTAACCAACGGGACGTGCGTTTGTGGCCAGCAGCTACAACAATGGCTCAAACCGGGCGCGAGTGTTCGGTGCCTAGACTGTCGCAGCGAGAGCGACCGAGCGGTACGTGGTTGGGCTCCAGAAAATTCGGTCAATTGAGGGAAGGTTGAAACAATGAATGCGAAAATGATCGACACCACGCCGAAAAACTTTACTCTCGTTCCGGCTTGTGAGGCCGTGGCCGATTTACGTTCTGGGGATCAGGAATGGACGTATAATGTCGTTCCGGCTTTCGGGTTTCCGGGATTTTATTGGATTGCGATTTTCGACGAGACCGGACAATTTGTTTCCTACTGGACGGAAGAATAGGATTATGGCGCGTAAAAAAGTAAAGCGGAAATATCGAGCGCGGTTAAGAGCGATCAATCAGATATTTTCTGACACGGAACAGCAAACGATTGAGACTGAAGAACTTGACCCGATTGAAGTTCTCAGAATGTGTGTCGGGTTTTTGGGAAAATTCATTGCAGATGGGGGGCATCTTCGATGCTGCGCCCCTAACGCGGCAATCCGGGCAATGCAAATGGCGCAAGCGGTTCTAGACAAACACGACGACGAAAACATGGGCAATAGTGCTCAGAAAAAATTCTCAGATATTATCAATTTGGTGGTTGACAGACACGCCTTGTGTGATATACTTATAGTGTAATGAGGAACGAA
>Ga0114923_10001209_pt1 | contig 18303 bp, 18 predicted proteins | sample SumtaG_FD_89578 | JGI IMG/M metagenome (GOLD analysis project Ga0114923, IMG submission 89578) | Deep subsurface microbial communities from Indian Ocean to uncover new lineages of life (NeLLi) - Sumatra_00157 metaG | ecosystem: Environmental > Aquatic > Marine > Oceanic > Sediment | place: near...
CGTGGGGCTATCCCTTTATATAAAATCATTGTGAGAGAGGGGAAACCTTTATATGCCGCATAGTCTGGCAAAAAAATAGCCCACGAATTACACGAAGAGAGATTGCTCACAGATTACACGGATTGACGCAGATTATAAAAAAATTAGTGTAAGCAGTGGATATCTTTTTTCATGGAGATAAAATTTGCTATTGACATTTTCTTCGTTAAGTCATATATTTATAACCGGAGTTTAAAGGTGTTAAAGAAAATAAAACCTGAATTGCCTTTGTCAAGAATCGCAGTTTTTTGTAAGCGGTGGAAAATCAAGGAATTTTCCATTTTTGGTTCTATTTTGCGGGAGGATTTCAATCCCGACAGTGACGTGGATGTATTGTTGAGCTTTATGGAAGATGCCCCATGGGGGTTATTTGAATTTATAGACATGAAAGATGAATTGAAAACAATTTTCGGACGACAAGTAGACATTGTTGAGAAAGAAGGACTTAAAAACCCATTCCGAAAACATGAAATATTTCGTACTCGTAAGGTGATTTATGCTGCCTGAAGAAAGAGATATCGCCTGATTTCCAGGATAATCACCCGGAAGTTCCCTGGAGAAAAATTATCGCCCAGAGAAATGTTATTGCCCATGAATACGGAGAAATTAGACAGGAACGAATCTGGACTGTAGTGACCTTAAATATTCCTGAATTGATTGACAAACTTGAACCCATGATCAAGGCATATCAACAATCCATAAAAATTGATGGTCCCTGAAATAAGTATAGTTTGTGGTGAATAGCATCTTAACCGTTACCCTGTTTGTATATTCTTGCCTGGCACTTTATTTCCAGGGGGGGTAGGGCGATTATGGATAAATTTATCTTAGGTAAGGTAGGGGTCACGGTTCCCGCGACCGCATCTATTTGGCGTATTTCTGGACAATCTCCTATACTTAAATTTTTGTATCACCAAATGTCCGCTGTCACTAATGGGGCCATGTTAATGACAGATGTTGCTGCAATAATTCTATCTGCAGGATCCTTGTTGACGGTGTCTGATAAATTTACAGAAAGCTCAGCAACCTCAGGAGTAATCCTGTGGATTATATATTTATTGGAACTCAGTACAAGATTAAGGAAATCCTGATAACCAATATCAATTCTAACCCTCTCTTTTTTTATTAACATTGCAATTTCCCACAAGGAAATATCACAAAAAATAATTCCATCTTCATCATTGGCATGGTAAATAGCTTCTTTCGCTTTTTTAGAGACCTTTTCAGGACTCAAAGCATCCCATATGATTATGTGACTATCTAAAACGATCATTTCAGCAATTCCCATTCTTCCGTGGCAGGAGATATTACGTCTCCGACAAAAGCTGTTTTTCGGAGTTCTTCCAGGGCTCCCCTGGCTTTTCCCAATCTGCTTTCAAGCGGCACCAATAGTGCAATTTCGTGGCCTCGAGAAGTGATGGCAATGCGTTCACCGTCTTTAACTTTTTTTAAAAAAACCGTTAAGTTTTTTCTCAGCGTATTTACACCCACTGTTTCCATGAAAACCTCCTGCTAATCTGTCTTTTGCGCATGGGTATAGAGGTATCGTTTTATTTTATGTGTGGCTGTTTTTATAAAGGGTTCTTCATGTTCAACGATTTTTGCCAGCTTTGAGAAGGAAGACAATTGCTGATTCACTTCATCCTTAATTTGCATCGATATTTTCCCGATATATTCCAGCCGCTGCTTCTCGGTTTTTCCTTTGGTCTCAGCGTCGATCAAATCGTAATCCAGGTAGACCCAGGCTTCCAACTGGTTGTTGGTCTCGATCACCAGGGACTCCATCACATGAGAACAAGCATTGACTTTGTCTTCAATAGCTTCCGGGTAGATATTTTCGCCGTTGGACATCAGGAACATATTCTTGGAGCGGCCTTTTATATAAAGATTACCGATTTTATCAAAATAACCCAGGTCGCCGGTTTTAAACCAACCTTCCCCATCCAGGACTTCATCCGTCAATTCTTTGTTTTTGTAGTAACCCTTCATCACATTGGGTCCCCTGGCGTAAATCTCACCGATACCGGTTTTTTCATCGGCATCGACAATTTTTATTTCGCATCCGGGTGCAACTTTACCTGCGGAACCGACTTTTATTGTTTTGTCCCCAAACGGGCCCCCGGTAATTAAGGGAGCCGTTTCAGTCAAGCCATAGCCTATCAGGTAAGGAAAACCCGCTGCCCGGTAAAATGTTTCCGCTTCCCCATTAAAGGGTGCGCCGCCTATAGCCATAACCCGTAAACGGCCGCCGAAAAAATCGATCAATTTTTTATTTATCTTTTTATAGATTTTTTTCTTTATACCGGGAATTTTAGTTACCAGTTTGATTAAATTGTTTTTTTCCAGCACCGTCAATACTTTTTTCTTGTAGATTTTTTCTAAGATTAAAGGTACGGCGCAGATGGCGGTGGGTTTTTCAACCTTGCAGGCCTCTTCTATAATCCGGGGGGTCGGCGGTTTGGAAAGGTAAACAATACGGGCGCCGCCGATTAAAGGCAGTAAAAACCCCACCGTGAACTCATAGCTGTGGGACAGCGGTAATACCGAAAGTAACACATCTGCCCCGGTGATTTCGATCAATGTTGAAAGAACAACCGCATTGGAAATCAAGTTTCTATGGGTTAACATTACCGCCTTGGAATGGCCGGAAGTGCCGGAAGTATAAATGATCGAAGCGGTATCATTCTCTGAGGCTTCCCTGGAGATCAAACCAAGGGTTTCAGGAATTTTCTTTAAAAAATCAATGGCTTTTTCAAAAATGTCGGTCAGCGATTCCAGCTTTATTTTTATCTCGTGGTGGATTTCCGCGTCAAAATCATCCAGCAGCATGATGGTTTTCAGTTTGGTACGGTCCAGGTCACTGATTTTTTCCAGTTGTTTGTAAGTGATAAAGAGGATTTTGGCTTCGGAGTCGTTTAAAATATGACGGATATCGGCTTCCGGGAAGTCCGGCAAAATAGGAACCGCAACAGCGCCGGTACGAATAACAGCAAAATAGCTGATACCCCAATTGGGAGAGTTCTCTCCCAGGATAGCGATCCGGTCGCCTTTAGTCACCCCACGTTTTGTTAACAAATCAGAGATGCTCAACACCCGGGCGAAAAATTCGCTGTAGGTCAGGGGCGTTTCAAAGGCTTTACCTAAAGCCGGTCTGTCCCCGAATTCACGGACACATTCTTCTAATAGTAAGTTTAACGTGTCGGGGTACCTGCTTTTGTCTTCTTTCAAGAAATTGGCTAAGGTTTTTGTATATTTTATTTGATTTTCCATGAGATTATGTTATAACTCATTTTGATTTATTTTGCAACCCCCCGTTTTGGCGCAAATCACCTATTGAAATTATTTCGTATTTCATTTAAAATATTATATGGAAAAAATCGATTTTTCTAAAACAATACGAATATCTGCCGGCACAGCTAAGAATATAAAGAAGAGGGGGAAAGTAATCTAAATCATGTGGACTTATATTCTCTTCATTATCGGTTTTATTTTTTTGATCAAAGGGGCTGATTTGTTGGTGGATGGTGCAAGCTCTATAGCCAAACGGCTCGGTATTTCAGACATTGTAATCGGCCTTACCATTGTGTCCCTGGGGACTTCGGCCCCGGAACTGCTGGTAAACATTGTTGCCAGTTTCCAGGGAAATGCGGACATTGGCATCGGTAATATCCTGGGAAGCAACATTTCAAATATCTTGTTGATCTTAGGAATTGCCGCTTTAATCCATCCGTTAAAGATCAGAAGGAACACCACCTGGAAAGAAGTGCCTTTAAATCTCCTGGCGGTTATTGTTTTATTCATAATAGCTAACGATGTTTTTTTTGATAAAGCCGGTCAATCTGTTCTTAGCCGAACCGATGGCCTGGTTTTAATAGGATTCTTTTTCATTTTTTTAAACTACACCATAAGCCTGGCAAAAGTTCATAGAGAGGTGGGGGAAGATGTCAAACATCAACCCATTGCCAAAGCTGTAATAATGACCATCCTGGGAGCGGCGGGATTGGCTTTCGGCGGCCAATGGGTGGTGGACGGCGCAATAGCTATTGCCAGGCAGTTCGGTTTAAGTGAAACATTTATTGGCTTAACCATTGTGGCTGTTGGTACCTCGCTTCCCGAACTGGCTACCTCAGCAATGGCTGCCTTTAAGAAAAGAGCTGATATTGCCATTGGAAACGTCGTGGGTTCCAACTTGTTTAATATTTTCTGGGTATTGGGGTTAAGTGCCGCCATAAAACCTCTCCCGTTTAATCCCATGGTCAACACGGATATTGGTGTTTGTCTGTTTGCCACCATTTTGCTCTTTGTTTTCTGTTTTACAAAAAAAAAATACCAATTGGATCGACTGGAAGGCGGACTTTTTCTTGCCGCTTATGTCGCTTATATTGTTTTCCTTATCATTCGCGGGTAAAAATTTTTCCCCTGACACCACAATCCAATAACTTTACAATGTTTCCAGGGTTTTTTTAGCGTCTTTAACCAGGAGCATTAATTTGAGTGGGTCTACCGGTGAAGGTTCAAAACCAAATTTTTCATAGAATTTTCGTGCGTCGGGTTGCGGTTCTGTGATCCACTGCCCCTACAGCCAGGCTGTAATAGCCAACGACTGCATTTTCAAGGCATATAACAAATGTCCTGGCTGCATTGGCTTGCTGATTCTGCCATGCGAAGCGCTGAAGCCAAGTGTTTAAAATTGGGATTCCACAATCAAAGTCTTTGACGATATGTTCTTTTAATAAAATAGTAGGAGCGGAGATATTTATTCCCAGGGTGCTTTCTCCTTTAATCGTTCCCGGAGTTTCGTTTTAACTTTTGCAGGCTGCTCAAGGGCATCCTGGAACTTTTGCCAATTTTCATCATCCAATAGAAAATACCGTTGATTCAGCAATGTATTTTCCGCGGCAGCACAAGCACTTTCAAGCACGAATTCAGTGACACTTTTATTAACCATCTCAGCGGCATGGCGAATAAGCACTTGCTGCTCAGGAGTTGCTCGAAATCCAAGACGAGTGTTACGCGCTGTACCCTGTTTTTCTTTAACCAAAACGGGCATGAATGACCTCCTTTTTTATTCTCATGTTTGTACATTATACATACATGATATGATTTTGTCAAATTCCACCCGTTTCCTCTCTTCGTGCCCTTCGTGGTTTTCTTAAAAACTATTTTCCCAGCATCCATCCAGGTATTGTTGAAAGATCGATCCCAAATACTCCTTTTCCAATTAAAAAAACAGCCGCGGTAATAACAATAACTCCCACCAGGTTTAAGATAACCCCAATCCTGACCATGTCTGAAACCCGCAGTCGATTAGTGCCGAAAACAATGGCATTGGGAGGAGTAGCCACCGGCAGCATAAAGGCAAAGGAACAAGAAAGGGTTCCCGGGATCATTAATAATAAAGGATTCACCCGGAGGGAAACCGCCAGCGCGGCAAGAATTGGCAAAAGTATTTCCGCCGTTGCCGTATTGGAGGTAAGTTCCGTCAAAAAGGTGATAAGTAAACAAATACAAGCGATAATCAGTATGGGAGACAGAGACCCCAGTCCTTTTAATTGCTCCCCCATCCAGGTCGAAAGTCCACTCTCTTTGAAACCGCTGGCCAGGGCAAACCCGCCGCCAAAAAGAAGCACAATGTTCCACGGAAGCCTCGAGGCTGTTTTCCAGGTTAACACCCTGCGGTCATTATCACGATGGTTTTGATTTTTTGACGGGATTAAAAATAAAAGCAGTGCTATGGTAATAGCAACGGTGCCATCATTGATAAATTTCGCTTCAGGGAACAGGTTGGACCACCCCGGTATGGTAAAGCTGCCGATCTTGATATTGGCTCGAAACATCCACAAAAACACCAACATTAAAAAATCAACCAGTACAACCTTCTCTTCAAAGGAAATCGGACCAAGGGCCTTGTATTGGTCTGTGAATATTTTTTTATCCAGTTCTATTCCTTTTCGTGGGCAAAAAACCAGGGAAAGCACTATCCAGACAAAAAAAAGGAAAGCAACCGATATAGGGAACGCAAAAAAGAACCATTTGGCAAAGGAAATTTCCGGGGCTTTCGGGAAAAAAATATTGAAGATTCTTACAAAGGAAAGATTCGGGGGGGTGCCGATCAATGTAGCGATACCCCCGATAGAAGCACTATAGGCAATCCCCAGGAAAATCCCGATAGAAAATTTCCGCACCTTTTCCCGGCCTAGCATTTCTTCCAAATTGGAAACAATCGCAATGGCAATGGGCACCATCATCATGGTGGTGGCGGTATTGGAAATCCACATGGATAACAATGCAGTGGCCAACATAAATCCCAATAGAATAAACCTGGCATGAACCCCCACCATCATTAAGATTCTTAAGGCCAATCGTTTGTGAAGGTTCCACCGTTCCATTGCCAGGGCTACCAGGAACCCACCGATAAAAATAAAAATAATATGATTGATATATTGATTGGAAACCGTTTTGCCATCCATGATCCCAAAGGCGGGGAAAAGCACAAGGGGAATCAACGCGGTGGCAGCCAGGGGAATGGCTTCGGTAATCCACCACAACGCCATTAACAAAGCAATAGCAGCCGTATAAGTGATTCCAGGATGACCCGGGGAAAGATCGAAAAATAGGATAAATAAGAGACATAAAAAAGGAACTACTAATAAAGAGATTTTTTTTAGCGTATCGCCTGGATGTGTTTGCTTCATGCTTCATTCTAACAAATTGAAGCTGAGATGTAAAGCAGTGGTAAACTTCCTATTCATTACACTGTTGAAATCCCTGTTCAGTCCACTGGGAGATCCCGCACCAATACGACTTCCAATTGGAGTCAGTCAAGGACTTCCTGTGATTAACATCATAATAATTCATATAATAGGCGCGTGTGGTCGGGTTATCTTTAACGGCATAATAAACAGCCTGCACCGATGCAGCATTAATGGACGAATGTCCGTAGGTTTGCGAGAAACTGTATTCTTTTTCCCATTTCACTACACCGGTTCCTCCCTGTGGCATTTCTTCCAGGTTAACGTAATAAACATCATAATCGAGGAGAGAAAAAGTCTGCGGATTATATATTATTGTCTCGAATGCCGGGTTATTCCCGAACAGCATACTTACTGACGGACTTATTTTGATAAAGGCCTGGGCCGGCCCAAGCCCCTCCGGTCCCGGCAGTAAACGGAAATCATCCATGTGGTTATGACCGGCAAAACTTGCCCTTATGATCGATGAATACTCCGTTAATAACCGGGTGAACCTGTTTATGTAAGCCGGCACCCAGTCGGAAGTATAGGTCTTTTTTTTCAGTGTCGAAAAAACATCGGTACCGGGCGGGATGTGCAGCAGCAGCCAAACTTTTTCCTTTTTCGCTTTAGCGGATTTCAACTGCGATTCAAACCAATCCAACTGTCTCTCCGCCGGGTTGTATTTGTTGAAATCGCTTTTGTGTTTAGGAGAGAAAAAAATGGTGTTCAGTGAAATAATACGGGCGTTGGGACTTTTTGGCGGCACAATGGTATAATACCCGCCGATGGGATAAGTGGTGGCAAAGGACTCTTTATTGGCGGGGTTTTCCAGGAAATGCTCGGCAAATATGACCGCCGTGTTTTTAAGAAAATCCCCCTCCGGTACGATCATATAATCACCGCCGTAGGAATCATTGTTGCCCAGGGAGAGATATACCGGAATCCCGGGAAAGTATTTTTCAAATAAGATAGCAAAAAAGGTAACGGTTTTATCGATGAAGGCATCGAGTCCCTCTGTGCTGTTGTTATTGCAGGCCGCATACCTCTTGTGAAATATGTGGGCTAAAAAATCACCGGTAAATATTACAAAATCAGGTTTCCCGGAAACCGCGGCCATGTTTTTAAGGGAAGAATTTAACAGTTTGTAATCGGTTTCTTCGTCAAAATTTCCATAGCTGCCGATTCCTTTAATCGTTGAAGTGGCAAAAATCGCTTCCCATTGATTTGCTTCCGCTGTTTTCAATTGGTCGCACAGTGCCTGGTCAAAAAAAGGATTGAAATGGACGTCGGTGATTAAAGCGATGTTGCCGCTAACCGCTTGAGCAGCGATTCTCTTTTCTTTTACTTCCGTAGTCTTTTTTTCCGGTGCCTGGCCGCCGCAGGCCATGGCAAGCACCAGCAAAACCGATAAGAACATCGGGGTCAAGGTCTTAAAGTTTAATCGTCTGAATCGTTTATTCATTTGTCCTCCGTTTTGGCCCCGGCAGGGCCGCTCTTATTAAAACCGAATAAAAAAGAAAAGTCAACCCCTTCAAATGATGAATGATGATAGAAATATATTGTTAAAATATGCGCTGTTTTGTACTATACTATCATCGAGCATTAAAGGAAAATACAAAAAATGAAAAAACCAGGAGAATGTTATGCCGGCACCACTTGATAATGGAACGATTTTTAAAACGGCTTTTACCGATAAAGCCGTTTTTAAGCAATTCGTAAAAGATATCAAAAGAAGAAATTGAATATCTGTAATAAAAATAGAATACCGACCTGATATCGTTCTACAGGAGGACGATTTCCGCTTGAAATTGTCCTGTGGGAAGACAATATCGGCTGCAAAAAGCCAGAAAAGCATAAAAACAATGAAAACCAGGCAAAAATTTTCAAATATCGTTTTACAGGAAGACGATTTTAGTATATAATTGTCCTGTCGGAGGACAATATGGAGAAAATATTTGAAGAATGGTGCGAATATGCAAAAGAGAAAGAACTGAAAGACAGGGATATTTCCTATAACATATTGGAACTCTCTGAAAGGAAAATTATTTTTATAACCGGCATCCGAAGGGCAGGGAAAAGCAGCTTGATGATGCTCCTGATGAGGAATCTACCGGAAAAGTCCGCCTATATCAATCTTGAAGACGAGCGAATTTCCAGGGATACCAACTCTCTCGACTCAATCATTCAATGGTTTGGCGATAACGGCTATCTTTTTTTAGACGAAATTACTTCAATTAATGGCTGGGAAGGATGGCTGGCAAGAGTTCATGAACAGACAAAAGGGAAACTGAAAATAATCGTATCTTCCTCCATAAGAACCGTGTCCAAAATTATAAAACCATTAAGAGGCAGGGTTATCGAATACGAACTCTTTCCCCTGGGTTTCAAAGAATTCCTCTTCTTTAAAAATCTCAAAATAATAAAAACCACGGCCGGTGAAGCCATTCTCCAAAAAGCCATTTCGGAATATTTAGTATTTGGAGGATTCCCGGAAGTTGTGCAATGCATCAATGATACCGACAAAACACTCATACTCCTGTCCTACTTTAGAGATATCGTTGCTCTTGATATTGCTGAAAAATCAAAAGCCAACTTATCATTTGTTAAAATGGTCACCAGGTACATGCTCGATTCTACCATTTTTTCCGCTTCAAAATGTACAAATTTCTTAAAATCCGTCGGGATAAAAACAGGGAAGGAAAAAATTCTAAACCTGGAAAGTATCGCGGAGTTGTCGTACCTGTTTTTTTTCGCTCCTATATTTTCTTTCAATATAAAAGATAAATTTCAATACCCGAGAAAGATATACCCGGGTGATACGGGATTCATCCATTCCATAGCGAAAGAAATAAGAATGGGAAAAATTTATGAAAATGCCGTATTTCTCAGCTTACGAAGAAATTTAAAACCGGATGAAGAAATAAGTTACTGGAAGGATCAAAGTGGCTTTGAAGTGGATTTCATTACCAGGAAAGGTCTAAAAGTGGAAACCATTATCCAGGTTAGCAAAGGAAAAGATTTGAAAGATAGGGAATTCCGGGCCGGAATTAAAGCAGCAAAGGAATTTAACAAAGATGAAATTTTAATTATCGGGGATAATGAAGGATATGAACAAAAAGAAGGGGTTACATTCAAGCTTATCCCTATCCAGCAATGGCTGCTGGAAATCCAATAATTGAAATCCAATAATCGCATTTGAAAAAATAACCGTTTTTGTATATAATCACTTCTTAAATGGGTAATGTCAAATAAAATATGAAAAAATGAAAAGCCACAGACTTACACAAGACATACACAGACAAATGGTTTTTTTTAAGTCTGTGGCTAAAATCAGGAGGATTTAATATTATGTCGGAACGAATGGTTAAGCAATTCATGGAAATGGTGCAAATCAGCAGCGAATCCGGGGAAGAAGCCGAATTCATCGATTACCTGCTGAAAGAATTCAAAAAAATCGGCGCGGATGCAGCGAAAGACAGCTATGGAAACCTCATCGCTAAACTACCGGCCAAAGGATGCCAGGGCAAGGCACCCATCCTGCTCTCCTGCCACGCCGATACGGTAAAACCCGGTAAAAACATTGAACCGGTTCTCAAAGATGGGGTTATCCGTTCCAAAGGAGATACCATCTTAGGTGCGGACGATAAAGCCGGTATCGCCGAAATGCTGGAAGCGTTACGTATCGCAGAGGTCAGGCCACCTTTGGAAATTGCCGTCAGCCGGCAGGAAGAAGTGGGTTTGCTGGGCGTTAAGAACCTTGATTACAGTCAACTGACAGCAAAACGGGGTTTCTTACTGGACAACGATACATTGGATACCATTGTCATCGGCGGTCCTTCCTATTTTGCTTTAGACGTGGACATAAAAGGCCGCGCCGCCCATGCCGGCATGGAACCGGAGAAAGGAATAAACGCCATCGTAGCTGCCTCAAAAGCAATTACCGCCATGGAACTGGGCAGACTGGATCAAGAAACCACCGCCAATGTCGGGGTGATCAACGGTGGACTTATCCGCAACGGTGTACCGGAAACCGCCAGCTTCCTGGCCGAGTGCCGCAGTTTAAACCATGACAAAGCACAAAAACTGGCCGATGATATGGAAAAAGTTATCAAAGAACAGGTCGAATCCATCGGTGCAGCCGTTGAAATCAAAGTGGATAACTTATGCCGCGCCGTCGATATCCCCGAAGATTCGTGGGCCGTAGAAATAGCCAAAACAGCATTAAAAAAAACCGGTGTCGATGCCAAAACCACTTTTATTACCGGGTTTACCGATGCCTCCATCTACAATAACAAAGGCATTGAAATGGCAGTGGTAGGAATAGGTGCCCGGTTGGAGCACTCCTGTGACGAACATATTTACCTGGCGGATATGGAGAAAGCCCTAACCATGATGGTAGAGATATTGAGACTGGCAGCAGAATAACCGAATAAAGGAATTTTAAAAAAAGATTGACATCAAATCGTTTTTTTGTCAAAATAGCTGATGACACATTTTTTTAAAAATTATTCGTAAGAGGTTCAAAAGCAATGAAATCGGAAATCTGGGCAATTGGAGGCGGTAAAGGAGGAACAGGTAAAAGTTTTATTACCAGCATAATGGGGATGAATTTAGCCCTAAGAGGTAAAAAAGTCACCCTGATCGATGGGGATTTAGGGGGCGCCAACTTGCACACGTTTCTCAAAATTAAAAAGCCCAAATATTCGTTGACAGATTTTTTTGGGAAAAAAATCCCATTGAGTGATATCATTACAGAAACCGATATCCCCAATTTACGGTTTGTAACCGGCGATATCCGGTCATTGGATTCCAAAGGGGTCAAACATGTCCAAAAACTCAAATTGTACAGGCACATCAAAAATATCACCGGTGATTATGTACTCATCGACCTGGGGGCCGGTTCCGCGCACAATACCATCGATACCTTCCTGGTGGCTGATAAAATGGTGGCGGTTTCACTGCCGGAAGTCACTGCCATTGAAAATTTATATTTTTTTATAAAAAAAGTACTGTTTCGCAAATTAAATCGTTTTTTGGGCGCCTATGGTTTAAAAGGCGAAGCCAAAATGGCATGGGAAAATAAAAAAACCAAAGATATTAAAGGCATCAATGAGTTGATCCAACATATTAAAGATATTTCTCCTGAGATTCGTACCCTGGTGGAAAAAATAATCTCCGAATTTAAGCTGTATATCATCATGAACCAGGTTAAAACCAGCCAGCATATAGAAACAGGATTTTTAACCAAAAGTGTGATAAACAAATATTTCGGCATCGATGCCAAGTATACGGGATATCTCAAATACAACGACTTTTTCTGGAAATTTGTTAAACAATCATACTCCTACAGGCAGATCGTTTCTCCCGTCTCAACGTCACAGGAAGTGGGAATCATTGTCCGGAACCTTCTAGAAGACAAACAGGTAAAATTATCGGATATTTCACATGGTTAAGAATAACGATAAGGACAAGTACAAAAAATATTTTGAGATACTCGAACTGTCTGAAGATGCATCGCTGACCGATATTAAAAGATCCCACCAAAAACTGCTGGAACTCTATTCATCGGTGTCGATAGCCACCCACCCCCTTGAAGAGGAATTTGGTGAAAAAGAAAAACAGGAAATCTTAAATCAAATAGAAGAAGCCTATCAAATACTACTCCGCTGCCTGGTTGAAAACGATCGGATAAAAAAAGATAAGCTCGAAGATACCGTGGTTGAAAACGATATCCCTGAAGAAGAGGTGATAAAAGCAAAAGATATCGAAGTCATTAACCTTGAAACAGATGGGGTTAAAAAAGAAAAAAAAGAACCGGCACCAGCTAAACCGGTTGAACCGCCAAAAGATTTACTAAACAGTGCTGCTGTAAAAGGAGGCACACTAAAAAAGATACGGGAGAAGTTGGGAATAGGTGTCCATGAAATAGCTGTCTCAACCAAAATCTCCTACAAAATTCTTGTCAACATCGAACTTGAACGCTTTGAAAAACTCCCGGAAGCCGGTTACCTCAGATGGCATGTGATGAGCTATGCCAAAGCCCTTTCCCTGGACCCAAAAAAAATAGCGAATGAGTACATGAAACGCTACCGCCGTTGGAAAAGTAAACAAGAAGACAGTGGGCAGTAGGCAGTAGAGATTGAACAATGGCCGTGAGACCAGGCGTAAGATTCCTAACCGATGAATTGATCCGGCAGATTTTATCCGAAGCCAGGGATATACTCTGCAAGGTGGGCAGCAAAATTTATGATAAAGAAGTAGTATCGCTGCTGTCCCATCACGGTGCTGCTGTTGATGCGGATAAACAAAATGTTCGTTTTACCGGTGAGATCATCGATAAAGCATTAAAAACAGTACCCTCCTCTTTCAAACTCTACGATGTTTTGGGCAAAGAAACCCATGATTTTTCCGGTGCCAATGTCTATTTCACACCTGCCTCATCCGCCCTGAACATCCTGGACCCCGGCACCGGCCAGACGCGCGAACCCCACAGCGCTGATTACGTCCGCTATGTAAAGGTTGTCAGTCAATTAAAGCACATCGCCTCCCAGAGTACCGCTTTTATACCCGCGGACGTCAGTGAAAAAATTTCCGACAGCTACCGCCTCTACCTGGGCTTGGTGTACGGAGAAAAGCCCGTGGTCACCGGAACTTTCAACGATGACGGATTTTCTATCATGAAGGAGCTGCAGTTGGCTGTTCGGGGGACGGAGAAAGAGTTAAAGGAAAAGCCCCTGACCATATTTTCCTGTTGTCCCACCACGCCGTTGAAGTGGAGTGAACGCATTTGCCGGGACATTGTCAACTGTGCCGGCAGCGGTATACCGGTTGAATTGATATCCATGCCTTTAGCCGGGTTTACCGGCCCGGTTACATTGGCCGGTTCCCTGGTGGGGCATACCGCGGAAACCCTCAGCGGTATTGTTATCAGCCAGTTAAGCAGTCCCGGGGCGCCGCTGCTTTACGGGGGCGCACCCGCTCCTTTTGATATGCGGCACGCAACCACACCCTTAGGCGCAGTAGAAAGCCAGATGATGGCCTGCGCCTACAATGAAATCGGCAAATACCTGGGTATTCCCACCCAAGCGTACATCGGCTTAAGCGATGCCAAAGCCCTGGATGCCCAGGCCGGGTTGGAAACCTCCCTGGGGGCCACCCTGGCTGTTCTCTCCGGCATCGATAATATTTCCGGCCCCGGCATGCTGGATTTTGTCAATTGTTTCAGCCTGGAAAAATTGATCGTGGATAATGAAATCTGCGGCATGACTTTGCGGATGAGCAAAGGCATCGAACCCAAAGACGATTTTCCCGCCCTCTCCAGGTACCGGGAATTATTAAAAGAACAGCACTTGTTATCTTCAAAACATACCCAGCGCTATTTTAAAGAGGAGCAATTTTTTCCCGGCAAAGTCATCGACCGGACCACCCGTTCCAGGTGGGAAGAACAAGGAAGCCTTACCCTGGGAGAACAAGCCCGGGCAGAAGTTAAACGGTTGATCGATGCCTATCAACCGTCACGCTTGGACCGGGATAGCAAAAAACATTTAACCGAAATTATGACAGCCGCAGCCCGGCGCTGCGGTATGGATTCTTTGCCTTCGGCGACCAGGGGGGCTCCTTTCGAGAAAACCGCCCCCCTGGACCCCCCGCAAAAGCTTTTTAATAATGGGAACAGATAGCTATATGTCTCTTACAAACGCCACTCCGCATATAGTCTCCCCACGCAGTGGGGTCCGTATTTCTATAGATAGGATTAAACCTGATTCCGGAGGTGTTTTCCAATTGCAGGGGATGGCTCCCGGCGCTCAGCCTTCGGAGCGGGTGAGGGCTTTGTACGATTCGGCGGAGGATTTGTTTTTAAAGCTGGCCTCACCTACCGGGATTATGGCGGACATATCGCCTGATGAATTTGCAAAGATATATCCAGGCAATAGTAAGAATGAACTGGATACTCCGTTGGAACATATATTTCCTAAAGCTCATCACCTGGCGCTTTTTGCCTTTACCCTGGGCAAGGAGATCAACCGGGAGATCGATGAGCAATTTAAGGGAAAAAATTCCGCACTAGGTTATATGCTGGATTCGGTGGCTTCTTACAGTGCGGATAAAGCAGCGGAAGCAGCGGAAAAGATTTTTTTTGACCGGCTCTCTGCCAACGGTCAAACCGATCCGCATACCCGGGTACTTCTTTACAGTCCCGGTTACTGCGGCTGGCATGTCAGCGGCCAGGGAAAGTTATTCGATTATTTGAAACCCCAAGAGATCGGTATTACATTGAATGAGAGTTTTTTAATGGTGCCGCTGAAATCCATCTCAGGTGTACTGGTGGCAGGAAACGCCGACATTCACCGGTTCATCAACAATTATTCTTTCTGTAAGCATTGTCAAACTTTCAGTTGCAGGAAAAGAATGAATTTTTTAACCACGAAGGACACGAAGAGAAGAAATGAAGAAAATAACTCCCTTTAATAAAAAATTTTTGCGGGGTCCAGGGGCGGTTTTTATAAAAAGAGCCCCTGGTCGCCGAAGGCATGTTGACAAAAACACAGCAATGTTTTATGATATGCAATGATAGATGGGGAGTGGATCGAAAGCTGATCGTATGGATTCTAAATCCATACAGTCGGGTGCAACTCCCGAACTCCTCGCCATCCAGGAACAATAGATGAAGATAACATGGTCGGAAGTTCAACTGCTGCGTTTAAAAGAATTGGATGCAGCACCGGCAGAACAGGATACCCGGTTTGACAGTGTTGTCGAAAGGGACAAAACCTATCAAAAACTGGAAAAGAAACTTATCAAAAAAGCCCGGTACCGTTTAAAGGAACTCCGTGAACACCATCTCAGACCGGCATTATGCCGGCTGGAGAGTGTGTTAGTAGAAGCGCTGACAGCAAAGGGTTTCGTCCAGGTGGTCACCCCCACCATCATGTCCGGGGGGCTGTTGGCTAAAATGACCATCGATGAGGATCATCCGTTGTTTTCCCAGGTGTACTGGTTAGAGAAAGACAAATGTCTCCGTCCCATGCTGGCACCCCATTTGTACTATATCTTAAAAGACTTGCTGCGGCTTTGGGAGAAACCCGTCCGCATTTTTGAAGTGGGGTCTTGTTTTCGTAAAGAGTCACAAGGCTCTCAGCATGCCGCGGAGTTTACCATGCTCAACCTGGTGGAAATGGGGCTGCCCGAAGAGGAACGACAGGCCAGGCTGGAAGAACTGGCCGTTCTTGTCACTGGCACTGCCGGTTTAAAAAGTTTCAACCTGGAAACCGAAAAATCTACAGTTTACGGTCAAACCATCGATGTAGTCGCTGGAGAAGATAACATTGAAGTGGGTTCGGCGGCCATGGGGCCGCACCCGTTGGACAGGGCGTGGCGGATCATCGATACCTGGGTAGGTATTGGGTTTGGCCTGGAACGTTTGCTGATGGTAAAAGAAAAAACTCAAAGTCTTGGCAGAATAGGCAGAAGTCTCGCATATCTTGACGGTATTCGCTTGAATATCTGAAAAGGCGTAAGGGCCAGTAGGTAGTAGGCAGTAGGCAGTGAAATCAATGGGAACCAATGATTCAAACATCGTAAAACAGAACAGCCGTGCAAGTAAAAAGTTTTTGGAGGTGTCGGAACCTTTTTACAAAAAGGTTCTGACCCGCCGGAGGCATTCATTAAAAATCACATTAGATAAAGCGTATCAAAATAAACCATTAACAAAAGAAGATATCGCTTTTATTTTGCAATTACGCCAAAAAGATGATATCGATGCTCTTTTCGAGGCAGCCCGAACCGTGCGGCGGGAAAATTTTGGCGATAAAATCTTTTTATACGGATTCCTTTATGCCAGCACCTACTGCCGCAATAATTGTAACTTTTGTTTTTACCGGGCATCCAATAGAACCGTACACCGGTACAGGAAAGAGGAAGCCGAAATTATAGAAATTGCCGTCAATTTAGCCGAATCAGGGGTACATCTTATCGACCTTACTATGGGTGAAGACCCTATTTATTTCCATAACAAAGAGCGGGGGTTTGAACCGCTCATCCGGTTGGTTGAAAAAGTCAAAACAGCCACTGGTTTACCTGTTATGGTTTCTCCTGGGGTGGTGCCGGAGCATGTATTGGAAGAATTATCAAACGCAGGGGCTTCCTGGTTAGCTTGTTACCAGGAAACCCACAACCGTGACCTTTTCCAAAAACTCAGACCCGGTCAGAGTTATGATGCGCGGCTCAACAGCAAACATTTGGCCCATAAGCATGGTCTTTTAACCGAGGAAGGCATACTGGTGGGTGTGGGTGAAACTCCGAGGGATATTTCTCAAAGTTTCGATGTCATGCGTACCCTGGAAGCGGACCAGGTTCGGGCCATGAATTTCGTTCCCCGGGAAGGCACGCCAATGGTAAATCATCCGTCGCCCGACCCATTGAAAGAACTGCTCATTATTGCTTTAATGCGGCTTATTTTTCCCGGCAAACTCATCCCTGCCACATTGGATGTGGAGGGTTTGGCCGGTTTGAAGCGGAGATTGGAAGCCGGTGCTAATGTCGTCACTTCTATTGTACCGCCGCGGCAGGGATTATCGGGAGTGGCCCAATCGTTTTTAGACATCGATGATGCCCGTAGAACGACAGCCAGTGTCTTGCCTGTTTTGGAAGATTGTGGTTTGCAGGCTGCCCCGTTGGAGGAGTACCTCGCCTGGATCAAAAAATGTCGGCATTCATTTAGCCATAGGGGGTAAAGAGGTCCACGGATCACGGATTGACTTTTACGAAAATAAATTACCCCGCGGCGCGGGGGCCCTATATGCGGAGGCTCTGTTGGAATACGATTCAGCTATTTGTTCCCATGGAAACCTACATAAAAAAAATGAAAATTCCTATACAATTAAATTATCAAATTCCCTGAAATTCAAAATTTTGACCCCCTTAAATTCTTTCAACACTAACAAGTATATCTTTGCTTTCTGACATATTCAACTTCTTCGTTTATTTCCTCATAAGATAAGGGAACATCCCTCAAATCACGTAATAACTTATCTAACCGTTTAGGAAACATATCTTTCTCGAGTTCTCTTATAAGTTTCATTTTTTCTTCTTCGGAAAATGCTAGAATTATTTCTTTTACATTTTCGACACTCATCTGTGAAGTTTCCATTTTATACCTCCGCATTTAATATAAAATTTTCTGCTCATTTTGTCAAGTTAAAATTGTTAATTATTTTGCCTGTCACTTTTTTTTCGGGTCTGCCGTTTTTTTTCTTTGCGTTTCTTCGCGTACCTTCGCGGCTAAAATTATAAATGCTGATTATATAAAATACTTGATTTTTATTCGATAAATAGGTAAGGTAGTATTTATGAATATAAGTAAGGAGCTAATCCCATGATGGTGGCTGTTATAGGTGGGGCTCTTCAAGGTGTGGAAGCCACCTACCTGGCTCATAAAGCCGGCTGGAAAGTCCTATTGATCGATAAAAAAAACGCAGCCCCAGCCTCCGGTCTTTGCGATACCTTTGTTCATTTGGATGTTACGGAAACA
>Ga0114923_10001210_pt1 | contig 18301 bp, 17 predicted proteins | sample SumtaG_FD_89578 | JGI IMG/M metagenome (GOLD analysis project Ga0114923, IMG submission 89578) | Deep subsurface microbial communities from Indian Ocean to uncover new lineages of life (NeLLi) - Sumatra_00157 metaG | ecosystem: Environmental > Aquatic > Marine > Oceanic > Sediment | place: near...
CTAAAGTTAAACTATATAAGAACTGCGAATTTAATAAAATTAGCAATAAAAAAAAGAACTAAAAAAAAAAAAGAAAAAATGTGAAAAAAAATGGCACAAGCTTTAGAAAAAAAAACCAGTTCCAAGGACGACATAGAAATTGAGGACCCAATTTCTGCCCAGGATCAAGTACCTGAGGTGTTAAAGCCTCAGGTGCTGGTCAAAGCAGCGCTAAAAAATCAAGCTAGATTACAATCACCTAAGAAAAAACTTTTGAAAGTGTTTGCAAAAATTAAGTATAACACAAGAATTTCGGAAGAAATTATTCGTATAAATAATTATAAGGGGAATCTTGACGCACGGCTTTTTGGAGCTCGCAATTCCATGTTAAATTTCTAATTAAAAAAAAATTTTTTTAACCAGGAAAAAAAACAAAAAAACCAGAAAAAAAAAGACGAGGTAAAATAAAATGGAAAAGTATGGGGAAAGAATAATAATAAAGAACGCAGGATACCTTCTTGAGCGTTTAGAGTTTTAATATAACTTAAAATTTTTATTAATTCAATATTCAGAATTTAACCAAAACAAAAAACAAATAAAAAAAATCAAAAAAACAACCAAGAAATAAAAACGAGTGAAAAAAAATGAAAAGAAAAGAGAGAATAGATAATAAAACGATCCTAAATCCTACAGGATATAATATTATATTTTTCAGATTTTAGAACTAAAATTTTTTTTTTTAACATTTATTTTTAGAACAATAGCATGAATTTATTTAAGAAATAAATATTAGGCATCCTCTTGTTCGTCAAGGGGGTATTAAATTTCTCTATCGTTTTAAATTTTATTTTTAAACTCTTTAGAAAGTTCTTTAAGTCGTTTTCGCCCGTTTTTAGAAATCAAGTAGCGCCCTTCTTCTATTTTGTAAAAAAAATCCCGAATCAGAGAGCAGACAAAAATATTTTGATATAGTTGATTGAGAGAAACTGAGAGAAACTGAGAGGTTCGGATTTAAGTAATAATAGAAATATGTATTCGAACCGTTTATTTTTCTTGAGCTCAATAAAATTGGGAGGATAATCAACTCTCATTGAATCGTATTTCCCTCCGTATTCGATTCTGTATTTTTCTGCTTCTTTTTTCGCGATTCTTTGGTGTTTCTCCCGTTTTTCTCGCTTTTTATCCAAATCGTCCTGAATAACATACCACAATTTTCCTATTTCAAGATTTCCTTTAAATTTCACTGATTTTAAAAAAGGTAAAACATTGATGTTAGGGATAATACTATTTTCTCCTGAGAGAGAGAAAGCTTTAAGACTGCTTAACTCTTTTAATTCGTGTGGAATTACTGCAGTCGGGTTAGACCAAAGGTCAAGTAATGCTAATATGGCGTTTTTCGACGAAAGAGAAGTATCCGAAGAGATAAACTATAGACAAGAATTGAAATGGTTCTAAGATGAATCTAACCAGATATCTGATTCTAGGACCAAGTTTACAGAAAGGGACAAAGAGTTAGCTAAAATGCTTAAAATAAGATTATCCGAAACTATAAATGAATGTAATAACAAGCAATCTTTAGAGGCTTTAGTTGAAATTTTTAAGAAGATCGAAAAAACACTCTCACAAATGTAAGGTAAGAACTTAAGAACTTTTTTTTAAAGAATTTTTCCTTTATAATAACTTACGCTGATATTACGCAAGTTTAAATATTTTTCAATAATAATTATAAACCAAACATCAAATATTTATTGAGATATTGTATTGGTCTTAAAACATAATACTATTGCTAAAGAAGAAGTTAAGGAAAGAAAGCTTATAATTACCATTCAAGACTTTCTCCGTACTTACGCTAAGTATAAAGATCTAAACTTAGAGAGCGGAATAACTTTCCCGAGAAAATCGAGTTCGAAAGTACAAAAAGTAACACCAATGGTCCAGATCGCAAAACCTGAAGAAGCGCAAAACATCTCAGAAATCTTTAAACAAGTTTATCAGGGTACATATCCGTACAAAGAGATGGAAAATCTACAAGAAATACGGAAGATGATCGAAGATCCGGACTATAATTGGATTTTGTTTAAAATAAACGGAAACGAGATAATAGGTTGTATAGGACTTCAATACGATAATTCAGTTAGAAGTATGATGCTTCACGGGTTTGCGATAAAAAGAGAATACCAAGGCATGACTTCTCTCCCAAAGCTTTTGTTAGCCGGGTGGGTAGCTCTTCTTAATAAATACGAGAAAAAGGCTTTGATGTGGTTCGGCGAGGCGCGTTCTGCTCATTCAAAATCTCAATTTTTGGGAGCTTATTTAGGATTAAAACCTATTGCCTTCTTTCCAAAAAAAGATGTTTTTTTTAATCGGGAGGAATCTCAATTTTTGTTAATTTTGTACGATGAGGAAATATTAACGAAATACAGGAGGAAAGAAACTCCCAAAATTATCCCGCGAGTCCTTCCATGTTATTTTTACGCTCTCAAGAGATATCAGCTCGAGTTTCCCGAGATAAAAGACCATGTGACCTTAAATTTTGACGATAAAAAAATTAAGGCTATTAAGCGAAATTTGATCTACCAAGAAGAAAACGATAATTTGGGCAACAGTTTGATAACCATTTCAATTAAAAATTCAGATGCTTACATCTCGTTTTTGTACAATCCTCTCATTCGTATCTTTGAAAAAACTGATTATAAAATTTCGAACAAAAAGCAACTGTTTGTTTTTATAGAAGCAGTAAAAGAACTAATAAAGGAGCTTGAAATACGGTATTTCGAATTTTTCGCATCTGCATATCATCCAGCACATCAAGTGATCTTATACGACGCGGGTTTAAGGCCTTTTGGCTACGTACCTTGCTTCAAATACATCGAGGAGGAAGACATTTTCGAGGATCAAATTGTTTTTATCTATTACGAGGGAAAAGTGAGCGGGAATTTGAAGATGATCCCAGAAACTGAGAACTTTTTAAAGGCCATTAAGCCTTCTTGGAACTTCTGATGTTATAAAATCCTAAAGGTTTAAGATACATAATCTTTTTTTTATATGAGAGATTTTGGAAAAATAATGGAAAAGAATTATAAAAATTTGGAAAGATGACAACACTAGAGAATTTATCTGTGGAAGTAATAGAAAACCCAAACGATATTTTAAATTATTTACAGCTTGGGATAAGTATCCCAGTCCGCGAAGAGTTTTACGAATTCATACTTCACGATCTTAACGTATATCGAGCTAAATCGTTGATTTTAAGAGAAGATAATAAGGTCGTAGCTCATACTTTAGCGTACGACGACGGGGGTGAGGTGTTATTTTTTGGGTTCTTTGGAGCAATCGACCACGAAGTAAAACACATCGAGTTTTTACTTGGGAAATTAATCGAGTTCGCGCAAAATCATCAATATAAAGTCATAAGGGGGCCAATTAACCCTCCCACATTCATTTACGGTTGGGGGTTCATGACTAAAGATAGCTTGGGAGATTTGTGTATTTCGAAGCCGGTTAACCCGCCAATTTACCAAGAAATATTCGCCCAATGCGGGTTTTACGTGAAGTCTAAACAAGGAACTTGGGAAGGAGAAATATATAAGTCTTCTAAAGAAGAACTAAAAAGATACGATTTTGAAGGATACGAAATACACTCCCCTAAAGACTGGGACGAAATCCAAAAGCTGAAATTGCCGCTTTTTATTTTAAGTGCCAGAAACTTAGCTACAGAATCGCAAGTAACCCCGAGCCCAGAAAATATATTCGAGAACTTTGTTTCGTTCGTGAAAAAATATGGAGGAATTTACATGTTGAAGCTAATTAGGCATAAGCAATCCAGACAGTTCGTAGGTTGTTTTATAGCGCTTCCGAACCCATTTAAGAAAAATCAAGAAGAAAAATACAAATCTTTCGTGGGATATTCACTTACTATCGATAAAGAACATAGAGGGAAAGGACTCAGCATGTATTTGATAAAAGAAGTATGCGACGCAGCTTACGAGGATAACATTCGCTATGCCTCGGTCCCGATGGAGATTAGCGTGTTTGAATGTAGAAATTTAGTTAAGACCAACCTGGGCTTCTCTTATACTAGAACACATCTGATTATGGAGCGAAAAATATAGAATATTATCAAAATGTTAGATGTGCTAATCAATTAACATTAACATACCAATATAAAAATAGCAAATTTATTTTAAGTTTAAAAACCTAGTTTTTAATTAAGTTTTGATCTAATTAAGTAGTAGTATAAAAATGATTTTCGATACATTCGAGTATTTAAGATTGTTTATAGTATTTGTCCCTCAAATATTTATTGTAGGGTTGTTTTCTTTTCTAATCTTTAAGATTTTAAAGCGCAACGCCAACAGAAGTTCGCTTATGTTAAGCGGTTTTTACTTTGCCGGGAGCCTCGGTTTTGCTATGAACGGAATTGCGGTGTTAATTGCCTTCTATTCTCCAGGAGAATTTATTGCTATTCTATATTTTCTTGCGACTTATTTAATTATAATTTCGTTCGCGTTCGTAATAGTTTTTATTTTAAGCCTATTGAAATTGAAATATGTGTTTACGCTTAAAAAGGCGTTCGCAATAATACTCGCGTACGGAATAGTGTGGCTTCTCTTACACCTTTTTCCGGGTGGCGTAACTTATTCAGAGAATTGGGTGCCTGTATATAGTTTTCCGTTATTTCTCGCCGCGAATATTCTCTTTACACTTAGTTTCACTATACCTGTGATTTATTACTCTATACGATTGCGTAAAACATTTACTGACGCCACTTTAAAGAGAAAATTAAGCATGTTTCTTATTGGGATCACGATACTGATCTTTTTAATATATGGCGTTTTGTTGTATAACACGTGGCAAGAGCCCACCTTTAAAACGTTATGGGGTTTATCTGCTATAATTTTGCTTTTTTCTTCAGGGTTGCTAATTTACTACGGGATAGGTAGAGATTTGTAACTCTCAATTTTAGGTTGTAGCTTGTAGGTTTCACCGACTAAAAAGCTTAAATAAGATTAATTTTATAATATGTGTGTATTGTCTAACAATTCACCTAAGAAATTTGGTTTTTACAAAGCGAAGGAGAACATTCCCGAGCATGAAATAAAGATCTTAAGAGTTCTAGAAGATTTAATTAGACCTTTTTATGTTAATGTAAAATTACAAGGAAATTCGACCACAATTACGATCAAAGATAAAAAAACCACGGTTCAAGGAGAACCGTTGCGGGTTATATCTTTAGATATTTTCAAAAAACCTAAGTCTTACTCATTGAACTTGTATCACCAAACTGAAGGTAGCAAAAATCAAAAGCATGTTTATGAAATTAAAGTTAAAGGAGATTACGAAATTAAAACGTTAAAAACCAACTTAGAAAAATTAATTCGAGGGAAAAACCTTACTCATCGCCCTAGATTTTACCCGTTATAGAGGTTTAGAGCCGATTTTTTTTTCTTCAATTACTTGTTTGATTTCTTCTATAGTATCAGCACCTGGAATAAGAAAAAGAAACTCAGGTATTTCTATGGTTCGTAAGTATTCTTTATCGTGATACCATTTCAGCATTTTTAATTTATTATGGAATAGGACTAAATCTATTAATCAACTCTAAAGCTTTAATTCAAAACATTTCTCATAAAGTTTTCTTTTTTATAAAAATTCGGCTTGTTGAACATCCTCGAGAAGAGGATGTAAAAGTTGTGCCTAAGCAAGGAATAATAGAATTAAAAGTTCAAGATGCTTAATTATTTTTTTACTCTTTTTTTTTTGTCTGAATAATCTGGTTAAATAATTTTTTATAAGACAATAACGATAGTTATACTATGGAAGAGAACAAAGTAGAAGGAAAAGTAAATTCCGAATTTGAGCAGAAAAAAGGGCAAGTTGTGGAACTTCCCATTTTAGACTTCCTCAAAATTAATTTTATTAGCTTCTTGGTTCCTCTTTATGCCTGTTTAGGGCTTTTTTTACTATTCGAATACGGTTTTATTATCTATTTTTCAATTCCACAAACAATTCATTTCTTAATACTCCCTGGTTTCCTACTATTTCTTTATTTCATTTATCTTATTTTATTAATTGAGTTCACAGCATTTTGGACTCGACGATGGAGTAAAAAATCACCTCCCAAAGAAGGAGTTTTCAAACGGGTTTTAGACGATGTTAATAGCGAAGAAGGAAAGATGATGAAGTATTACCACAAAAGAGGATTCATAATAAAATATCCGATGTGGTTGACTTCCAAATCGCCTTTTCCTTGGCTCGTGAATCGCGCACTAAGAAGAATCAGTCACAATAAAATCGGAAAGAACGTAATTTATTGCGATTCCTACGTAGGTTTAGAATTCACAGATTTAGGAGATAACGTCTTCTTCTACCCTACGGCTGCATTGTCGAGTCACGCCGTCAATACAATCTTTGGAAAGATAAGCATGATGGAAATAAAACTTGGAAAAAACACGACATTCTATCCGGGAATAATTGCCGGTCCCAACGCTTTAACAAGGGATAATAATGTTATCTTTCCAAATACGGTATTACATAAAAATTGGAGAGGGAAACCAGATAAATACTATTACCAAGGAAGCCCCGGAAGACCCATAGAAATCAAGCATTTGGAAAAAAGTTAAAACCTTTCTTACATTTTTATTTTAAATTAAGTCGTTTGTATAGTTTCAATTTTGGGGAATTTTCCATGCTTTTGCAAGAATTCTCGATAAGAATTCACCTTATCTAAAACAGAACCCGCAAGTTCTAACGATTCGAAAACAGGAACATTGCGATTTAACAATTTTAGCTTAAATTTATATCTACTTTTATACGCTTCGAATCCTTCGTTTATTTTTAACATAACGCAATGCATTGGTTTTGTACACGCGCTTTTTGCTTTAGAAATATATCTTATAAATTCTCTGTTTAAATCGAGCCCTTTATACCCCAAGTCGTCTAAAATTTCTTCAAACCCTCCAAATCTTTCGGGATCTTTAACGAAGATAATAGAAGAAATATTAGGGTCTTTATCTAGCGCTAAAATTGTACGATAATAGATGTTTGGTTGGATTCCCATTCCACCTAGATCTATTGGATTTGATAAGTTAGTATTTACATCTGGGATGAATCTTTTCATTTTATTCATTGTCTTCTCTGATAATTGGGGTATTTTTAAATTATATTTTTCTAATATGTCTATTGCCTCAATCGTGGAACCACCGCCAATTCCAATCACCCCTACATTGCGCGTGTTTGGTAAGCGAGTTAAATTAAAGGCAGATGCTAGCGCGGCAAGCTCGTTTGAATTACTTGCTATACAACTACCTGTTTGCTTCCCTACTGCCTTCCAAATTTCATTATTCCCGGCTAAACCTCCAGTATGAGATAATATCGCTTTCTTAGTTGCTTCTCCGTAGCCCGCCCTCCAGAGGATTACGGGTTTCCTATTTAAATTACATTTCTTAACTATTTCCATAAATTTCCGTCCCTGTTCGATTGATCTCAGGTTCTCAAGGTATAAACCAATTATTTTAGTATGATCGTCAGTTAAGAAATATTCTAAAAATTCTACTGGAGATAAATCTAACGAATTACCAATTGAAATCAATTTAGAGGGATATAATCCATATGAAACGATAAGCTGAGAGATATTTTGAGCAATTCCACCAGATTGAAATATTCCACCAAAGTTACCTGATTTTCGGGATTGCTCAAAAGCAAAATAGAGCCCTCCTTTTGGATTGTATACTCCGATACAGTTAGGTCCTATAATTCGGATGTTATATTTTCTAGCAACTTGTATTGTTTGGTTTTCCAGCGCCTCGTTTCCTACCTCGCGGAAACCAGAAGAAAAAATTGTGCAAAAAGGGACATTTCTCTGACCAATCTCCTCCAATAATTTAGGAACCAGACGTGAAGGGACAGCTAATATGATGTAATCAATGGGTTCCGAAATATCTAAAATGGAATTATAGACTTTATGACCTAAGAGCTCTTTTCCAGCTAATCGAGGATTAAATAAATACATAGGTCCTCGAAACTTATCTTTCATTGCCCGGACGAAAAAGCCTCCCCCTGCGGGATCCCAGCTCGCTCCAATAATTCCAATAGATCTTGGAAAGAATAATCTATTAAAATCAATTTTTGATTCTTGTAATGTAGACATGAAGAAAACAACTAAAATCTGTTTAAAAGATTAATGAATAAAATAGAACTTGACTAAAATATTTTATTGTGGCTTAATGGGGAAACTATCTTTTATAAAAATAATTAGATGATTCTTCCTAATAATTCATTGGCCATTGAAATATCATCAGTAATAATTCCATCGACTCCAATTTCTATTAAACGCTCCATAACATCCTTATCGTTTACTGTCCAAACATTAACTTTAAGATTGTTATCATGAGCAAAATCAACGATTTCTTTATCAGCTACACTATAATGTAGATGAATTGCGTAAAATTTTTTATCAACTGCTTTTAAAATATTTCTTTTAATCAGGCGAACTCGCACAAGATCTGCGGATAACAACAAGCCGAGTTTTATTTTAGGCTCTAGATTTTTCAACTTCACTAACTCGCCAAATGCAAAACTGCTAACAATTGAAGTATTTAAAAGATTTTCCTCTTTCATAAGTTTAATCAATTTCTCAAGTAGACCACTCGATTTAATTTCTATTTGCAAACTCACTTTCTCTTTTGCAAGTTTAATTAATTCTAATAAAGTAGGAATTTTTTCGTTTTCGCCAGCATCTAATTTTTTAATTTCTTCCAAAGTCATCTCTTTAATCAAGCCTTGGACGCCTGTAATGCTTAAGGTATCTAAATCGTGAATTATGACAATTTCGCCATCTTTAGTTTTATGTATGTCAAATTCTACCATATCAGCTTTTAATTCAATTGCTTTCTTAAAAGCCTTTAACGTGTTTTCAGGGGCGATCGCGCTTGCGCCTTTATGTCCAATTATTAAAATATCTTTTTTTTCTAATGTCATAAATAAAATCCCTTCAAATATTTAAGATTGGAATTTAAGAAAATGATTTTAAGATTTCCTTCGTATGGGAAATATCATCAGTAATTATACCATCAACGCCTAGCCTTATAAGTTTCTTAATTACCACCTTAGAATCAACCGTCCACGGAAACACTTTTACATTATTAGCGTGAGCAAAATCTACAAACTGCTGATCTACCATCATCACTATGGGATTAATCGCGTAAAGGTTATTATCTATACAATACTGAATCATTTCTTTTTTTTTATCCCAATCAATTTTTCTAGTGCCTGGAGTTGGTTCTAGTGAAGCTAATTTTAGGGAGGGCTCTAGCTTTTGAATTTTTAATAGCTCATCGTGTATAAAGGAACTCACCAATGTTGTGTCTATAATATCATATTCTCTAAAAATATGAATAACTTTTTCTGTAATTCCTTCTACTAGAATTTCGCAATTTAAACCAATCTTATTTTTTGTCAGTTCAACTAATTCTTGCAAAGTTGGAATTTTTTCCCCCTCTCCAAAGTTTAATTTTCTCAATTCGTTCAGAGTCATATCTTTTATTAATCCATCTTTACCAGTTATTCTTTTAATGTCTTCGTCATGTGTAACTACTAGAGCTCCATCTCGGGTTTCTTGGACATCAAACTCCACATAGTCAGCTTTTAACTCAATAGCTTTTTGAAACGCTTTTAGTGTATTTTCGGGTGAAACCGAGCTTGCACCACGATGTCCTATTATTAGAATCTTTTTTTCGCTTTCAATCATCTTATAAATCTAACTTAAAACTTGTTATTGCTAAGGAAATTTAATATTACCTTTTAATTAAATTTTTATTTTAGCAAATTAAAAACTATTAACTCAGAAAAATACGACTTCTGATAATTTATGCTTTCACAACAAATTTCTCATAACCAAATTATTAGTTATACAATAAGATTGTAAAAGAAAAATTTAAATACTCAAATACGGCAACAAGTATTGGTCGCCATTAAATTTATAAATATAGAATATTTTAATAATTAATTGATAGAAGATTATTGTATAATACTAACAAGTAATAAAAAGCGTAAAATTTTTAAAAATAATAATTTGGTGGTCAACGAAACTATGAGGTTTTGTCCAGATTGCGATAACATCCTGATACCTAAAAACAAAAAACTATTTTGCAAAGCGTGTGATAAAGAATTCGAAATAGATCCAAATAATAACGATTATAATATAGTTAAAACGATAAAACACGACGATAAAGAAGCAGCTCCTATAGTGATAAAGAAAGTTCTTGCGAAGTCGAAAATTTCTGCTCAAGATAGGAAAGCTTTTGAAGAGTTCTTCAATATGGGCGATGCTAACGGGTATTAGTTTTATTAAGAGAAACTATTATACTCTATTCATTCCATCTTCCTTGTTTTAAATTTTAGATTTAATTGAAAAAAGATATTTTTAACTTTCATATAAGATTTAATTTAAGTGGGATATTTTTTTAAAATGTTGAAAGTTGATTAAAATGGCTGAAGAAAAAAAGAAACGTATAAAAGGGTTTGCTAAGGTCGTAGCTAAAGAGGTCGAAGTTTTAAATACTATTGAGCAGTTCAAGGAAGATTATAAAGATTCTGAATTAAAAATTCTCTTAAACCCCAAAGATGGAAAATACGCCGCCTTGTTAGTAATCGATAAAGGCAAAATTTATGTAGAGAGTATTGAAAACAACCCAAAGGAAAACATCAAAAAGAAGAATGTTGGATGGGATGGACTTCTAGGAGCAAAAATGCAATTTTTTGTAGATCTTCTAGGTGGAGGGGATATTTCGATGGGATCTATAATTTGGAAAATTCTTACATTCCGAATCAAAATTAAGGGAATTAAAAACGTTCTAACTCTACTGAAATTATTTGAATATGAATAAACTTTTGTAAGAATTTCATAAGATCATAATTAAAGATAAGAATTTGATTTTTTCTTTCTTTTTTTTCTAATTTTAAATTTCTAATTTGAATATGTTAATTAATGATAGCATTTTTTCTTTTAATCCTTCAGAGGGCTCATCTTTGACAGATTGAATAAGTACATTTTTATCTTGGTCAGTGATATCATGAAATCTATCAAGAAAGAGTCTCAAGTAGAGAACTTTTTTTGAGGGATTTTTCTGGATATTGGAAACGAGATTATCAATTATGTAATTGATCGAAATAAGTTCTGAGCTTACAGATTCAGAAACATAAATATTTTCTTTAGAAAAGCCATGTTCTTTAATAATACTATTTTTTTCAATAATATCGCTGGTTATTTCTTTGAGAAGATCATTTCGTGAGGTGATTGTTAAGTTTGAAAGAAATTCTTCCATCTCTGCATTTTTTTTCTCAATATCCTTAATCATCGAAAGCAATTCAGAAGAGTGTTTACGCTCTTCAAATTCTCTTCTTCTCAATTCTTTAATTTCCTTTTCTTTCACACATTCTCACCTTATAATACTAGACTTGTCTAAATTTTTAAATTTTTCCTTACATATTTTATTGGTATGGATAAACTTATTGAAATCGTACTAATGAATATTTTTATTCTCGAAATTATTTTTTTTGAAAAGAAATGAAAGACTTCTAAATGTTCGAACAAATTAGAACCTTAATGTTTAAAGCTTTTTTATACTTTCTTTTCTTGCAGCATTAAAATTTATTTTTTAATTTTAACGGGTTAACCTTTATGTCTGAAATGGAAGATTATGAAGAAGAAACGGGAAAATTAGCAATATGGAAAGGTAAGGTAAATAAAGATTTTAAGAAATGGCAAATAAAGAAGCAAAAAGATTCTATTAAAAAAGAAAAAATAGAAACGCTCTCGTTATCTCGTCAAGAAAGAAAACAAGTAAAAACAGAATTGAAACAACAAAAAGAGATAGGAAAAGATTACGAACACTTAATTGTTGTTGAAAACCTCCACAAAACTTATTTGCTAGGGACGACAGCCGTTGCAGCTCTCCGTGGTGTCGATTTAACAATTGATAAAGGCGATTTCATTGATATTATGGGTCCTTCTGGGAGTGGTAAGACAACGCTCTTGAATCTAATTGGTGGTCTTGACACTGCTACTAGAGGAAAAGTCTTTTTAGAAGGTCGTAATATTTCTATGCTAAATGATAATGATTTAGCAGAAATAAGAAGAGAACGAATAGGATTTGTCTTTCAATTTTATAATTTATTACCTCAAATGACATCTTTAGAAAATGTTATGGTTCCTTTACATTTTTCAGGGAAATTGAGTAAACGAGGAAAGAGAAAGAAAGCTTTGGATTTATTAAGTCTTGTTGGTTTAGAAGAACGTTCGCATCACGCTCCTTCAGAATTAAGCGGTGGGGAACAACAAAGGGTAGCAATTGCAAGAGCATTTGCTAACGATCCAGCCATAGTAATTCTCGACGAACCGACTGGAGACTTAGACTCCAAGACCGGAATTATGATATTGAACTTAATTAGGGATTTAAATAAAAAAGGAGCAACATTTATATCGGTATCTCACGATGCTGCGGTTTCTGAATTCGCTTCTAAAGTTTATCACATGTTGGATGGAAAGTTAACCCATGAAGGTAAAATAGGAGGCTTAAAAGAAACAGAAACCATGCAAATAAGAAGAAAACAAGAAGCCGAAATAAATAAAGAAAAATGTAAAAATTTTATTTTTAGATTTTTCTATGCGAATCAAGGAAAAAAGCAGATTAAAGTAAGTGATATTAAAGATTCTATTCCAAATCCAATTTTTATGAACTTGTCAGAACATTTTAACGATATCTTGGCAGAATTAATACAAGAAAATAATATTAACGGAAATATTGCAGGAGATATTTTGTTCTTAAATTAAAGAAATTCATCTATGTGAATATTTAATGTAAATATATAAAATTTTTAGTTCAAATGACTAATATTAAATTAGTATTTAAATACGCATTTAAAGATCTTTTACGTCATAAAGTTAGAACCTCATTAGGTATAACTGGGGTAATGATTTCTGTAGGACTTTTAGCATTAGTTCTATTTTTATCTGATTCTATTTCAGTAACTTTTGTTGATTACCTAAGTATAGACGCAGGCCAACAAGATTTTAATATCCGCGTAAGACATTACAACGGTGAGCCCGATAATCGTTCTAATTATTTTGATTATCAACCAATAGTAGAAACAATACAAAACGATATGGATGAAATTGGAGGCTTCATACCAAGAATGAATTTATTGGGCAATGTAAACGTATCAAAAGGGTTCGAAACTCAAGAATTGATAAATGAAAGTGAGGGAGTATTTATCTCAGGAATAAATTTCACTTTGGAAAACAAACTGGCATTTGGTAGTTTTGTTAAACCCAGTTTAAATGAATTGTTAGATTTTTCGAGTCTACCCTTATATCACTGCGCTATTTATTATGATTTCAATGATGATATTAAATACGCAGAAAACGATACAATTGAGATAAGTATGGATTTTTGGTATGATGGTAACAATTCAAATAGAGTTAAAAATTTTACAATTGATAAAATTTTTGATTTTCAATTAAAATGGCCAGTAGGTTATGCAAATAGACCATTAATTGTGGTTGATATCAATTCGCTTTATGATCTTTTTGGAAATGAAACACTAAATGGAAAATGTAATGAGTTAATTCTTACATTAAAAAAAGGTCTAAACTTGTATGATGCAAGAGATATTGAGGGTTCTGAAAATGTAGTGAAAAATTTGGCTGCTGAAATCCAACTTTTAATCGGAATTAATGAATATAATATCGATCTACCCAAATTAAACGCATTAGGTTTTTCAGAATTTTTGAGCGTTGGAATCACGATAATTTTTGTTTTTGTATCAATGATATCGATGTTGATATCAGGAGTTTTAATCAACGGAATACTTAAAACATCTGTGGAAGAACGAATAAGAGAGTTCGGAATCTTTAGAACCTTAGGTGCTACTAAGAAATATAATCTGATAATAGTCTTAGTTCAAGGAATGATCCTATGTAATTTTGGAACGATATTAGGTATTATTTTTGCCCAAATGGCAACTCAATATGTAGTACTCCCTATCGCGGGAGCTGTAGTGGCAGAATCCATACCCGGTTTAGCAGGCAACATATCGTTTTCTATTACATTTTGGTCAATATTATTATCGTATATTATAGGAATAAGTGTTGGGCTTATAGTAAGCATCTCTCCAGCTTTAAAAGTAATGAAACTTCAATTAATTGAGTCGATTCATCCTTATCGTAAGGAAGATGTGTTATATAAGCTTCGAAAAAAGGCTCCTGTAAATTATAAATTATTAGTAGTTGGCGTTATATTGGCTGCTAACAGTGCTTTTGTTCTTTTTGTTATTCCAAGAATAATGACAACTGGAGATTTTGCACTACTGTCAGGTACATTAATAGCTCTCCTTATACTATTTTTAATCGGAATGACACTAGCAGGACTAGGATTATTACCTTTGATTTTAAGATTATTTATTGAGTTTTTTCACATGTTTAATAAAAAATTAGCACCAGTGTATAAAATATTCATATTTAGATATGCAAGGAGAAATTCGAGTACAATTGTTACTTTTGCTTTTACTTTTTCTTTCGTGATATTTACAGCAGGAGCATTTAGTTTTTTGTCGAGTCAAACAGTGCTTAGTGCAAATCTTAGCTATGGTGCTGATTTAGTGATAGAGACGCAAGGTTGGTACGAGTCGGAAGAAGTAGAAGAATTTGGTTTTGGAGGTCTGGGTGGTGACTTTACAAGTATTTCAATTAACGAGCTTAAAAGTAGTCAAGAGAATGGATATTCTGTCAATCCAAATAGAATCTTAACAAGCGACTTTAAATTTGAGTTGCTAAAAATAGAGGGCATAGAAACAGTGTCTACGGTAATCGCAAGCCCTTTCCATTTAACACAAATTTATTCAGAAGAAGGTAAAGAATTCACGGCAGAGATTGGCGATTACGCAGGTTTAAACATTCATGAAATTAGTTTAATAGGAATTGATGAAGTATATCCTTCTACAATTAAAACAAAATATATAGAATTTACCCAAGGTGATAGTTTATCGTCTTTTGAACAACTTTTTGAGGAACAAGAGGAATATGCATGTATCATTTCCGAAGGTATTTCTGCAAGTTTAGATATGCATTTAGGCGATATTGTACGAATGGTAATTCAACGCGGCGACGAATCTGAGATATATCCGTTTAAAGTAGTTGGTATAGCAGCCGTTATGCCAGGTTTCTTTGCGGAATTTGGCAGATCAACCGCATCGGCACATATGGGAGGAGTTATGATTTCACAAAAGGTTTATATGAATATTATGGATATCCCTCCTATCCCGTATTTAGATAAAGTATTTATCAAACTCAATTTAGAAACTCTAAGTTTTTCTATTAAAAGCCAACTAGAAATAGAGAACGAGCAAAATTATGATTTTGATGTTATTAGCTTACAACAAGCGGTTACACAACAACAGTTATTTTTCACGATTATAGATGTATTTTTTACGATAACTTTAGATGCAACGATAGTTATATGCCTTTTTGGATTGCTCTCATCTTCTTATTCTACAATAATCGAAAGAAAAAAGGAAATTGGAATCATCAGAACGTTAGGATTGAAAGGAAAGGAAATAACTAAACTGTTCACTATCGAATCGTTAATTATAATGTTGAGTAGTGGAACGGTAGGTGTCATAGTGGGATGGACAACCGGCTTATTATTAACTACATCAATGAATTTAATGAGCGACTTACCAAATATTCTCACTTTTCCGTTATCAGACATGATTGCAATTTTTACGATTTCGATTATATTTATTTTGATTGGATTGAAAGTATTATTAAAAAAATCCCGGAAAAAGAAAATTGTTGATATTTACAGAGAAACTATGTAAGGAGGATTAGAAAAAACTTGAGAAGATTTAAAAAAATAATTGTTTTTGTATTAATTCTGAGTTTTCTTTCTACTCCACTTTATATAAATTTTAAGGAAAAAATCATTGCTCCTAAAATAGAAAATGACGATATTTTTAAATGGGATTTAACAAATCCATCTGACATCGCAGGAACAGATCTTTATGCTGAACAGATTAATGCATTTGTTGCGGGTAACAAGTCCGTCATAAAGCAGTCCCTTTTTACTAATGATACAAGCATATTGCCCCGTTTTGATACTCGAGACCCCGCATTTTATAAATGTAATGTTCTCTTTAGTGTATCGAATGGAATTACGCCTGAAATTTTTCCGCGTATACTAAATGAAGATGGTTTTAATAGGCAATATGAAATGACTTTCAACAGCTTTTCTGGATTCCTTTATTACGAAGAAGAAATGAACGAAGACGACATTAAATTAAAGGCAGAAAGAGCTCTCGAAATCTTAAAAAAAAAATTTGAAATAGATCTTATCATGATAAACGTATCTAACCCATACTTTTTTCCTTTCGTTGGTTATTATCCCGATTGGGATATTTATTTTCACGAAATCACTACTAATCTTCCTATGGACGGGTATTGGAAAGCGTTAGACGTTGAACGCTTAACTTCTGAAGAATACATAAATAGCCAGCATTTATCCTCGACATTTCTTTTAGTAAATTCTTTAGGTTTATTAGATAAAGATATAACCGAATCAATAGATCAAGTTAATTTTAACATGGATTCTCTCGATTTAGCGTATTTAGAAAATCTTGAGGTTGATAATATATTTGAGCAGTTTTCAAGCATTTCAGTTGGTAACTTTTCAGATGTTTTAGATTCAAATCAAACTACTCAAGAAGATTCTGAAGGTTTTGGTGATATGTTTAGCGGTTTAACTTTGTCAAACGAATCCCATTACACAAGTTTAATGGTACAATACGAGGGTTTAAGTGAGGGTATTAAAAATATAGGCGAAAATGAGTATGAATTTAATCTATGGGACGCTTTAGGTTATCAAGGCGAACCGCTTCACCCAAGTGAAAAAATATTTATAGCCTTAATGGGAGCCTTTATGAGCGAAATAGTTATTAATATATTTTGCACTGAAATAGTAGATGAAACACCTAAATATTTCACCTTTTACGATTTTTTGTTAGAACAAATAGCTTTATTGTCGTCCTATGCGGATGTTGATTTCGACGTTCAATCCTTAAAGGATTATTCATTTGAATTAATTTGGGTTGATGAAAAAGGATTTAAACAAAATTATGTCAAACCTGTAAATTTAAATGACCCTACTGATGTTATAAATTTTTTACATCAACTTGGATGGCAAGGTTTACCAGGGATTCCTACAGGGATATTGAATCCTATCGAAGATTTAGTAATTACATATAAAGTCTCGAATTCAGAACCAAATTTACTTATTACTAAAGATTTAATTGGGGATAACGCTTCATTTGGAGTTTATAACAATTTTTCTTTTAATATTATGGCAAAAAATGTAGGAAACGAAACCGCGTGGGGCGTTCCTACTCCAATCCCGATAGAATTAGACGACGCATTTTCAATAGTTGTAGGGCCTATCGGCGTAATTTTAGGATATGACGAAGACCTTAAAGATGCTATTTGGGAGGTGGTAAAAGTTGAATATTCTGGTCAATATGATTCATTAGAAGATTTTTTTAATTTTGACGAGGACCCTCGGATGTTCTATTTTGATACCATGGGAGCTGGCTCAATTGACACTTATTATCCAAACTTTAGTAATTTCTCTAACCTTCTACCATATAATGAAAACATGAACCATGTGATTGATCTAATAGCAATTGGTAACCCACAATTGATATCTAATCTAGAAACAGTAGGACTGTCTTCGGATTCTCTAAAAGAAACTTTCACTAATGAAGAGAGTATTTGGAACGATGATAATTGGAAATTAGAGCCAAATGAGATGATTTCGTATACTTTTGACAATTTTTCCATTGAAGAGTTTGACACTTTTTCTCAATTTTACAAGTACAATTTCACGATTAAAGAAACATTTCCAGAATTACCCTCAATAATTTCAGGCGTTTCGTTCGAAGAAACTTCGCCTCAAATGGCATTGGCTAACGACGACGAAGACTGGATTATCGAATCAGAAGAAAAATATGTAGATTATCATGAAATTGAGATTCAATTTCTTTTTCAGAATACGACAAATATAGATTTAATTAATAATTCTTTAGATAGAGTTTCAATAATAATTAACTTCACCGATCCCAGTAATGTCTTGGAATTTGAAGTTTTTAATTTTTCTACAGAAGAATTTCAAAATATTTCCGCTTATTTGACATCAACGGTTAATAATACATCAACATTTTCATTTATAAAAAATCAAGGAACATTAGAATGGTTGTTTGATCCTACAGCGAGAGA
>Ga0114923_10001211_pt1 | contig 18296 bp, 21 predicted proteins | sample SumtaG_FD_89578 | JGI IMG/M metagenome (GOLD analysis project Ga0114923, IMG submission 89578) | Deep subsurface microbial communities from Indian Ocean to uncover new lineages of life (NeLLi) - Sumatra_00157 metaG | ecosystem: Environmental > Aquatic > Marine > Oceanic > Sediment | place: near...
CATTCTTACCTCTAAAAAAGCCCAGGTCATCAAACTACCAATGAAAAACATCAAACGCATTGGCCGGGCCACCCAAGGCGTCATTCTGATGCGCTTTGCCAAAGCCGGTGACTCGGTCGCTGCTGTGGCCTTACTTTAACTCTACTTATTCCCCCCATGATACTTATCATGAATCTGTTTTAGATGTCGGTTGGTAATGTGAGTATATATCTGGGTTGTAGCAATATTCTTATGCCCCAGCATCTCCTGGACCGCTCGGATATCAGCTCCGCCCATTAAAATATCTGTTGCAAATGAGTGGCGGATGCCATGCGGCGTAATCTTAATCGGTAATTTAGACTTCTTGACATATTTTTCTACAATCCGCTGCACCGATCGGGGACTAAGCCTCATCTTCTCACCCTGCCGCGCCTCATCTCGCTTACCCCCAAACCGAATCAGAAGCGGCCGCCAGTCATCTTGCCGTTCATCCATATACCGCTCAATCCATTTAACTGCCCGTTTAGACAAAAACACTACTCTTGGTCGACCTCCTTTACCAATCACCCCAAACTCTCGGCGTTTTAAATTAACCTCATCCCGATTCAACCTGACCAACTCTGACACCCTTAAACCTGTAGAAAACAAAACCTCCAAAATCACTTTGTCTCGTAACTGGGGTAGGGTAGAAATCCCCGGACTATCCAACAATCTCTTCACCTGCTCTGAACTTAAAAACTTTAAGGACCGACTATCAGTCTTTGGTAGCTCTATCTTTTCTGGTGCCAAGGTCTTGATATCCCGCTTAATCAAGTACTTTAAAAACGACCGTAAAGCAATTACATGGTAGGCCTGAGTCACTCGGCTTAAACCCCCTCTCGTCTCTAATCGAGCTAGATAAACCCGGTATTTGGTCACTTGATCCAACGACAAACTCTCAATCCGAAATCTAGTTAGATTTTTCTCGCTCCACTCGAGAAAACGGAACAAATAATGCTGATAATTTCGTCGGGTTAAGGGAGAGCAATTTCGCTCAATCTCCAAATACTCCAAAAACTCGTTTATGTATCTTTTTAGCTGATTTTCGCTTTTTCTTGGTGTTTTTTTCTTAGCAGTCATTTCTATCTCCTGCCAATATGTGGATAAGTAAGGGGCGGGTTGATATATCAGTCCTTTCTAATGCCTTAGAATTCCAAACTATAGGCGGTAGCTGTGGATAATTGATCACAAAAATATTGTGCGACATTTAACAAATTCAGTATAGCCAACTTTTCTAAGCTAGTCAATCACCACCAACCTCCATCCTCATCATCATCCCTACCACCTCACTTGCATCGCCACCCGCTCCAAACTCCCCGGCAAAGATCACCCTTCATCAAAACTCACTCACTATTAACATAAATATCTAGCTAAAACTCATTTTCCACTAATTTAAATTCCAAAAGCCAACATTTTTACTCAAGAAAAAAGCGTTAGATCAATTCTAAGGCCCTTTTCTGATTTATTTATACTTAGATGTATCCAGATTGTTAGTCAAACCTGGTTTTTTATCAAAATTTATAAAAATTCGCGGAAAATCATTGACAGCTACCACGAAGTAGAGCATTTACCGCAGTTAGCTGATATAAAATGTTTAGTTAGAGACTGGTGTGATACTTTCGGAAGAATTTCGGAAATCGAAAAAATCACCAAACCTCTCAAGCAGGGAAGTTTTAAGAATTTATTTAGAAAACTTTTATAAAAGAATCTTCCAAAGCCTCCGGATATTCTCTAATGTCCTAACAAACCACCCCTTCCCTGCATATCTAACCTAAAGTCGCAAAAGGTACATTGTGCGACATAATATCAAACCGAAGAAATCCCTAAGTCAATTAAATCATCTGCCTCAGCTTACAGCAGGGAGCTATTCTGCAACCCTACGCCCCATTATCATCTTCTATGCTTGCTTATCACTCCCTCTTGCTTATTAAAACTGTCCATTCCTTATACCTCTACCTCTACTCCCCAGAAGTTATCCACAACTATATCAAACCTCTGCACTAAAAAAAGCCTAGTCTGTCAGGCTAAACCCCAAAATAACAGAGGTCGACCTCTGAAAAAAATATTAATTTTATTGCTCGCGTGAAAAATATCCTATAATTTCGTGAAAAGTGACTATCACATTATAGGACAATATTACTATCAACTCATCAATTCGATTTACCACTCCCCTTCTTCGTCTGCCAGTCTCAAAAATTTTTCATCCACCCCAGCGGGCCAACAAGAAGGTAATCATCAACACTGCTCCGCCTACCCATAAATACTCCTCTATTGTCTTTCTAAATAATCTGCCTGACAACGCATGCTGAACTAAACCTAAACCCATATACAAACCAGTCACTAAAAATAATGAAGCCACTGTGATTGTTACCGGCCAAAAACTAATCATTAAACCTAAGCCTGCTAATCCCCAACTCAAACCCAAGCTATTCAACCACAGCTTCCGGGTGACTGTTTCTTCTAAATTAACACTCCATAAAGCCTGCATTACCAATGGCAAACTGGTGATAAAAATCAATAACCCATTCCACCAACCTGCTAACCTAAAAGAAAAAATCGTATCCCACATAAAAAAAGCTACTACCAGAGTCAGCAAAAATCCGACCGCATGAGCTGCCCTTAACAACTGAATGGTTCTGATTGCTGCCACATTAAAAATATTCTCGGTTAACAACAAAGCATACATGCCCACTCCAAACAAGCCTAAAATCGTTACCCTGGTTAACAATCTGACTGGTAGCAAAAAGTAAAACAAAGCCACTGCCACTGGATACATCACCGGTAAAATCAACACCGTTAGCCACTCAATCCCTTTTAAGTCTTCAAACAAAGCCCAAGCCGACACTCCATAAGCCACTCCAGCCAACAAACCAATCGCCTGGTAACGCACCTCTACCTCCACCGACTGAACTCCTAAAATTCCAATCGTTAGTATCAAAGAAGCGATGGCTAGCTTCTGTCGTTTAGATAGTTTCATATATCCAGATTAGTATAAACATTTTGCACATCATCTAAATCATCCAAATTCTCTAAAAAGTTCACCGCCTTAGCCTTGCTTTTTTCATCCAACTTGAGCAAATTATTCGGATCAAACACCAACTCAGCCTGCTTAACCTTTAAACCAGCTGCCGTCACCTTATCTCTCATTGCGCCTAACTGGCCTGCCTCTATCAATATCTCAATCCCCTCATCCATCTCTTCCACATCCTCAGCTCCTAAATCAATTAACTGCAGCATCTCGGTTTCAACCTCGGCTGTCTTTTCTACCACAATCCTACCCTTTTGAGTAAACAAGTAACCCACCGACCCTGGTTGACCTAATGATCCCCCACCTTTCTCAAAAAACTTCTTTATTTCAGCTGCTGTCCGATTTTTGTTATCAGTCACCACCTCCACCATCACCGCTATCTTGCCTGAACCATAGCCTTCATAAACTCCTTCCACCAAACCCTCTCCCCCACCTTGACCCGCTCCTCGGTCAATCGCCCGATCAATATTTTTCCTAGGCATATTAAACTGCCTGGCTTTAGTAACTGCTAACCTTAACTTAAAGTTACTGGTCTCATCTCCCCCGCCTTCTCTAGCCGCTATAGTAATCGCTCTACCCAACTTAGTAAACAACTGCCCCCGCCGACTATCCATCATGGCTTTTTTATGCTTAATCGTCGACCACTTAGAATGACCTGACATGGCTCGATTCTATCACTCCCCTAAAGCTTAGTATAGTCTTCACCCACCATCACTACTATATCTGCTCGATACTCATCTATCTCCCCTAAACCTATCTCTTCCACTCCCAGAATTCCTTGTAACCGCTTAGCTGTATAGCTATCTCGCCACTCCTTTTTTGCTACCAACAACCGTGACTCTGACTGACTTTCCAGATTGCTAATCAGCCTCACCTCTCCCCCCAGATTAGCAATTATCCGCCCCATGTTCTTAGCCACTCCCTCAGCCTGAGAAGCATTTAACACCGCTACAATCAAACCTTCTTCCACCAATTTTTCCTCAAACACCAACCGATTCACCAACTCATCCACCAACACCTGACTGACTCGGAAAACCTCCGCCCCATCACCCAAAGTTTCCGCCTTAAAAGCTGACTGCTGACTTAACTCCACCACCGTCTTTTTCTTCAACTTAAACTCTTGACACCACCATAGTCGCAACCTATCCCACCAGCTTAAGTTAGTTACCTCCCCTGCCTGCCAACCAGTCACCCCGACTGCCATCAAATTTTCCACCGCTCGACTCAAAACTCTACCTCCTTGGCCTTCCAACCCTCCTAACTCATAAACATTCTTTAGCTGATACTCTCCATACCCAAAACCTGATTTTACCATTGTATTGCCTGGAATCACCAACTCCACTCTTCTTAAATAGTCAGGCATTATTATCACTAAGCTTAATCTATCCTTAACTTGATAAACCACTCCTAGACTCGTCTGGCCGTCCCAAATACTCCCTCTAGCCTTTTGCCATAACCAACTGATTCCCACCAAACAACTAACCAACCCTAAAAATATCACTCCCCAAACTATCTGCTTTCGCTTCTTTTTCCGCTTAGTCATACCACATCAAACTATATCACTATTTTCATCATTAATCACTTGCTCTTAGTTGCTAAGCCCCCAGCCTTTTCTATTTAGACCCCCACATCAAGCCCTTCTTATCTTTTTGAGCACAACCTCTAGATCAGCTGCTAATTTAACCTTAAACACCATTTTTTTCTTTTTAAACGGCTGTTGCAACTCTAATTGACTGGCATGCAACCATAATCGCTCACACCAGCGTCGATCATTTCTAGCTGTTTTTCTGCCTGCATACAGCTCATCAGCTACTATTGGCTGACCTAAATGCCTTAAATGGACTCTTAGTTGATGAGTTCTGCCTGTTTTCGGCTTTAACCTCAGTAAACCATAATCTTTGCCTTGATATCGATACTCCTCCTCCACCTCATAATCTGTTTCTGCGGCTTTACCGCCTACAAACACCCCAAACTTCTTCCGATTAAACGGATTTCTGCTAATCGGCGCCTTAATCTTGCCTTTTTTCGGCCTCACCTGCCCATGGACTAGAGCTAAATAGGTTTTCTTCACCTGTCTCTCCTTAAACTGGCTTTGTAGCTCGCCCATCACCTCTCTCGTCTTAGCCACCACCACCAAACCACTGGTTTCTTTATCTAAACGATGGACAATTCCCTGCCTAACTAAACCCTTACTCCTACCCTGCTTAGCTAACCAATCCTCCAGCGTTACTATCTTTTTAGTGGTCGCTGCCCTATCCACCACCATCCCACTAGGTTTGTTCACCACCAACAAATCATTATCTTCATAAACTATCTCTGGTTCTGGAACCTGACTACTTGGTTTTATTTTTTGCACACTTAATACACTCACTAACTGTCGGATCTATCGCCAATCTATCTGTATCTATCAACTGCTGACAACTCTCACATAAACCGTATTTACCTAATCTAATCTTGGTTAAGGTCTTCCTAATCCTAATCAGAGCCTTATCTACCTCGTGCTTTAAAGCTGTCACCCGATCATGACCAACCTCCTCAGCCGCATCAGTATCTATAGCGGCATTATCATTCACCCTATCCTCATCAGCAAACGGATCCTCTAACTCCAAAGCCTTTTTTCTTTTCTTCAGTTTTTTCTCCTCCGCCTTCAGGTGTTTTTTCACCGGCAACAAGACTTTAAGAGGAAACTTAATTTTCATCATATATTTTTACTTAAAATCAAAACCCTGCTTTTTCCGCCGCCCAACTTTTATCTTCTTCTGCTCAGCTGACTTAGCCGGTTTTCTCCCTACCTCCAATTTTATACCCGACCTTTCCATTAAAATCAAGCCACCAGCCACCAACAAGCCTAGGTTAAATCCCCACCCCCAACCCTCTACCAAACTAGCTAAGCCCAGTCTTAATATCCCTAAGCCAATTAAGTACGCTCCGATTAAAAATCCTGGCTTAGCCTCATCCTTGCTCTGTTGATACCATTTAAAGCCCCGATACTCCTTTTCCCATTTTTTCAGCAATCTAAACAACAACCACAGGCCTAAAAATCCCAGCAGCTGAACTGGGTGCCGCCTGCCTTCTGCTCCTGGAAAGCCTATTCCCCACCACCAACTGGTCACCTTCCCCAGATTATTGCCCGCCAAAAAACTCCCCAACCAAGCCAGCATCTCCACCACCAACAAACTCATCACCCCTACCTCTCCCATCCGCCATAAATCCCACTCCTTCTTTAAGCCTAAACCAATCAAAACTATGACTGCTCCTAACCAAGCGCCTTCATAAGCCAGGCCCGGGAACTTGGATAAAAATATCATCTTATACCAACTCCCCCCAAACTCTGGCCAATGTACCAACACATACCAAGCTCTGGCTATTATTACTCCCACCACTCCAGCTATTAACCAATGATCCATTAACATCTCTTCCTCAAAGCCCTCTTCCCGTCCTTTCTGCCACCAAATAAAGCCGCCTAAAAACACGCCTAAAAAAAGCATCACTCCAAAAGAGTGCAAAGCCAACGGCCCAATCGAGATTAATGTCGGCCACATATATTAGTAGTATATCAAAGCTAAAAGCGCTATACTAATAACTTATGCTAAATGCTTCTCATGCGCTTATCGGCGCTTCTTTAGCTAAGCTCGTTCCCAATCCTTATCTTGGTCTACCTCTCAGCCTCGCTTCCCATTTCTTAACTGACCTTATCCCTCACTGGGATCTAAGAACCAGAAAAACCAAAAGAAGTAAACCCAAAATCGTTGTCTATTCCCTCACCGATGCTTTCATCGGCTATCTTATTGGTTATCTTCTCTTCGCCTCCTCTGTCCCTCTCCCCTACCTGGCTGTTATGATGTTCGCCAGCCAACTACCTGACTGGCTTGAAGCTCCTTACCACGTCTTTGATTGGCGCTTCCCGCCCTTCTCCAACATCAAAAAATTCCAATCCAAACTTCACCGCAAACTTGATCTCCCCTGGGGCTTAGTCACCCAAATCCTGATCCTCTTTCTGGCCATCTGCCTCAGCCGCCTTAACTAAACCCTCTCCACATACTCACCTGTCCTGGTATCCACCCTCACCTTATCCCCAGTCTTAACAAACAACGGCACCTTTACCTTCAAGTCATTATTTAAAATCGCTGGCTTGAAGATGTTAGTCGCGCTATTACCCTTTTCCCCTGGTCCTGTCTCTTTAACCGTATATTCCAATTTAACCGGTAACTCTACTACCAAAGCCTCCGCCTCCCAAAACAATACCTCTACCTCCATGCCTTCTAAAAAAAACCTTTTTTGCTCTTCAGTCAAATCATTGCCAATCTCTATCTGTTCAAAACTAACTGACTTCATAAACACGCTCTTATCAGCATCACTGTATAAAAACTGCATTTTTTTTCGCTTCAACTCAATCTCCTGCACCTTGCTGCCGGTAATAAAGGTCTTATTTACCACTGCCCCCGATTTAAGGTTCCGAACCTTCAATTTTACATTCCCTGTTCCCCTGCCCATCTTAGTAAACTCATACTTTAATACCAAAAACGGCTCACCTTCAAGCTCAAAAGCTCTGCCGTTTCTTAACTGATTAACATTAATCATATGGTAGAATATATCACAAAACGCCAGGGTGCTGGAACCGGTATACAGGCGGGTCTCAAAAACCCGTGGAGCCTAGCTCCGTGAGGGTTCGATTCCCTCCCCTGGCACTAAAAAACAACAATTAAGTTTCAAACTTCAATTTCTTGGCTTGAATTGACCTGTCTGACAAAGGCTATTTGAATAACCTCCATAAACTCTTCCCCCACAATGCCTATCTCCATAAGCCCCAAGCTCTTGCGTATAACCAGCAAGCATCTTAAGAAGTTTATAAACATCACTATCTAGTTGTTCAACAGCTTTCTCTTCCAACGCCTCTGCCAATTCAACTCTTAACTTCTTGCTTTCATCTTGCCACGGAGTAGTATCAATGCTGAATGAAATACAATTAGCACAAATCTTTTTAACTTCTTTATCTGGCATATTTATACATTTTAACACCTTATATCCTCGGCTTCAATATTATAAGTCTTATAAATTAACCAAAAACCCGTGGAGCCTAGCTCCGTGAGGGTTCGATTCCCTCCCCTGGCACTTTTAATACAAGTTTTTCTGTAAAATCTCTTCTAAGATCTTTTCTGCTTCTAATAATCTCGTTGGAGTTCCTTCAAAGTAAATAGTTTTCTCTCGACCATTAATAACCACCCTCCAGCTCTGCCCACCATAACTAGGATCACCTTCTTCCATGCTGCCAAAATCCGCTTTTATTAAACAAGCCCTTAACTTCTTTACTGTCTGCCTGTCTATCCTCCTAACTAGCTTCTTCTCTTCTTCTTCATGGAAAGTTGGCGACGTAAAATTATACACCTCTCCTAAGGCATTAATTAAATAATAATCAGCTGCTCCTGCAAACCCACCTCCAATCATTGAGTCTATCTCTATCTCAAAACTGCTATCTTGGCCCTGAAGACTCTCTGTTATTTTAATCAATCTCTGCCTAAAACTAGATTGAGTTAAAGCTACAATTCCGGCAATAATTATTAATAATAAACCAATAAATAACCATTTTCTCTTCATAAAATGATTTAATCACTCTCTTCTTAACTCGTCAACTTCTTCCCCAACTCTTCATTGCTTGGCTCTACCAAAATACTGCCATCCTCAAGCACAATCGTTGGCACGCTTCTCATCCCTTTATTAACCCCTTCCACATACTTCATCGCTTTCTCATCCTTGTCAATATCAATAAACTCATATTTAATCCTCTTCTCATCCAAAAACGCTCTTGATCGATGACAATCCCCACACCAGGCGGTACCATACATCTTAATCATTTCTTTCTACGCTTTTCCACCCCATAAAATCTAATCCTATCACCTCTAAATCTCAGATCAATTGTGGCTAATGGCCCATTCCTGTGTTTGGCAACATACAGCTTCAAATTCTCCAAATCCTCTTCATCTTCTCGGTAAAGAAACATCACCACATCTGCATCCTGCTCAATTCCGCCTGACTCCCTTAAATCTGCTAACTGAGGCCTTCTGGTGCCTCGGTGCTCCACTGCCCTGGATAGCTGAGAAACCGCTAATACCGGTACCCTTAACTCCCTAGCTAGATTCTTTAATCCCATAGATACTTCAGAAATCTCCTGCACCCGGTTCTCCAAATTCCGGCTGTGAGCTAGTTGTAAATAGTCAACAATTAACAATTCCACCCCATGCTCCGCCTGTAACCGTCTGGCCTTGGTCCGCATCTCCATAATCGACATTCCTGGCGTATCATCAATATATAGTGGTGCTTCCGCCAACTCTCCCATGGCATCAGAAAGAGCCGCAAAATCTTTCTCATTTAACCTGCCAGTCTTCAGCTTCCAAGCATCAATATCTGCTTGAGCTATCAACAACCTATCCACCAACTCCTCCTGGCTCATCTCCAAAGAGAAAAACCCCACCGGAATCTTCTGTTCCACTGCCGCATGCTGAGATATATTCAAAGCTAAAGAAGTTTTCCCCATTCCTGGCCTGGCTGCCAGAATCACCAGGTTACTCCGCTGAAACCCAGCCAAAACATTATCCATATCCGCAAAACCAGTTGGTACTCCTCGAATTCCCCCTGCCTGCTTATGCAACTCATCCAGTCTGTCAAACGACTCAGCCAAAGCATCTTTAATGGGAATAAAATTCCTGGTTAAATGCTGCTGACTTAAGCCAAAAATCGCCTTTTCTGCCCTATCCAACACCTTATCCAACTCCTCAGTCTCATCAAATGACTGCTCCACTATTCTGGAAGCCTGAGAAATCAACTCTCTCTTAATAGCTAAATTTTTGACAATCTTGGCATAGTTCTCCACATGAGCACTGGTCGGCACCCTGTTAACCAACTCAGTTAAATAAGTCACTCCGCCCACCTGCTTCAAGCTCTTAGCTTCCTTTAACTTCTCCCCGACCGTCACCACATCTACCGGCTCTCTGGCTTCATACAACTTCACCACTGCTTCATAAACCTTAGTATGCTTATCTTGGTAAAAATGCTCTGGTCTTAAAAACTCCGCTACCTCCACCACTGCATCCTTATCAATCAACAAAGCTCCTAAAACCGATTGTTCTGCCTCCAAACTAGAAGGCGGCACCCGGACATCAGCCATATGTCTTCAGCCTGCTCAAGCCTTACGCTCAAGCACAACTATCTCCATCTCCTCAGGCAGGTCCAATTTTTTAAGCGTTAACTTCTTCTCTTTTCGAGGCTCTAAACCAGCTTGTTTTAAAAACTCAGCCACTGTTACTAGCTTAGCAAAAATCTTCTGATTATGCTCCTTAGTCTTGTAATGCATCGGAATCACTATTGATGGTCCAATCTGCTTAATCACCTCTAAAGCTTCTTTAGGGCCTAAAGTATAAAACCCCCCGACTGGAATCATTAACACATCCACTCCATCCATTAAATCTAACTGCTTATCATCCAACTTATGACCTAAATCTCCTAAATGACACAACCTCAACTCATCCATGTCAATGGTGTAAATCGTGTTTTTACCTCTTAAACTCCCTTGCTTGCCATCATGCCAGCTAGCAATTCCTGTCACACTCACTCCTTTAATCTCATACTCTCCTGGCCCTTCAATCACCATCGGTTCCCCTTCAATCATGCCTAGCTCACTATGGTCATGATGATCATGGGATATTGTTACAATCTCTGCTTTTACCTTGGCTTGAGAAAAGCCCACTTGCTTATCAAACGGGTCACACGCCAGTCTGACTGATTTATGACGTAATAAAAAACTGGCATGACCTAAATAGCTAATCTCCATATCGGCCCATCCTAACATATCTCTCCTTTCTTGACAATCAATTATTTTCAATGCTATAGTGCGCCAGCCTATATACATTCTTATGAAAAAGGAAGTTGTCATCGCTATTGTTTCTGGCTTAATCTTAGGTCTAATTGTTACATTAGGTATCTACACTGCCAACAAATCTCTTGAGCAGCAAAAAGCTAAAAAAGCTGCTGCTGATCAAACTGTCCCCCTGCCTTCTCCCCCTCTAGCTGACCAAAAAACTCTCGAAATCACCTCGCATGAAAACTTCGATTTAATTAATCAAAGTGCTATCACCTTGTCTGGTATTGCCTGGCCTGAAGCTGTAATAGCTCTCATGACCGAGAACAGCCAACAACTGACTCAAGCTGATGACGAAGGCATTTTCTCTTTTAAATTCAATCTGGTTAAAGGCTTTAATGAAATTACCCTCATTGCCACTGACGAAGCTAACGACAGTCAAACTCAAACCCTCATCTTAACCTACTCCACCGCCACCATTGAACTCCCTGAAGAAACCGAGGAGGCAACTGAATGAAAAAACTCATCTTCATCTTACTAGTCATAGCTCTTTTCCTACCCAGCTCCTTAGCTGCCCAAGAAGACGACACCTTGACAGAAAAAATCAAAGAAAGACTTCAAGAAACTGCTGAAGAAGGCTTAGATACTATTAAAGATGAACTCGTCAGCCAATCTAATACCCCTCAAAAAAAAGCCTTTATTGGTAAAATCAAATCCATAGAAGATTCTCTCATTACTCTGGAATACAAAGATCAAACCAAGCAAATTGAGGTTAATGATGATACTGATTACTCCAAAACCACCTTTGAAGATCTTGAGGTTGATGACTTTATCATTGCCATGGGATTTATTTACCCTGATCAAGAAGTCCTTCAAACTCATCGACTTAGTTTTATTGCTGATCCCCAGCCACCTATCAGTCGTCAATTAATCACTGGCAAAGTCAAGGAAGTTGATGGCAACCAAGTGGCCGTTGATGGTAAAACTCTCACCATCACCTCCAAAACCGACTTTACTATTAAAGATGTTGATGAGGCTGACACCGAAGACCTGGAACTCGAAGACAACCTTTTTGCTATTGTCACTCTTGATAAAAACGGCGATATTGACTCAGTTAAAATCGTTCTGGTTCTCCCTGGCAAAAACAATCCAGCTAGTCAAGAACCCACCAACGTTGAAGCCACTGAATCAGCTGATACTGACGAAGCCACTGAATCTGCAGAAGAAGAAACCGAGGAAAAATAAACTAAAAACTTGACAAAAAAAATTATATTGATATACTCCTCTCTTAGCTATGACTCATGTCTTAACTATTCTTAATCAAGTTAAACATTATCACTACGCCCCCTCAATGTGCGGGTGTAGCCTGAATTTGTCGTAGAAATAAAAACAGCTATTCACTACCCCGCACCGCGGGGTTTTTTAATGGCAAAAAATATGTCTTTCGCAGAAACTTCCCAACAACAAAAATTTCTTTTTCAACCTCTTTGTGGTATTGGCAACGAAGCCAGCAGCAGTCTTCAAAGAAGAATTGGTAAGGCCAAAAAAGGCCATCTACCCCAAGGAGTTACTCTTGATAACATCTCTCCTAAAAACCTTAAAGTCTTTGAAGTAGTTCTCGGTGACTTTAAATCCAAAACCATTTTGGTTACTGATCCTCAGGAAATTAATAGCCTTATTCCAGAACAACTAGCTATTGCCGGTGGCTGGTGCGCTCTTAGAACCGCTGATATTAACCAATTAAATCAAGGTCTCATTATCAATCCTATCACCAACCAGCCTGAGAAAATCGACTCTGTTAATCAAGTTACTGACTGGCTAGCCAAATCTACTACTTTTGATCAAGTCACCGAGGCTATCGGTGCTAACATTGCCAACGAGGCTGTAGCCATTTCAGAAACTCGCCTTTGGAGCACCCGCGTTTGTGACAAACTCAGTCAAATATTCAGAAAACCTCTAGAGCCTCAGGAAAAAGAACAAATAGAACAAGCAGTTGAGGATGCAGAACTGACTCGCTTCAAACTCACCCAGCGCTATCTTCAACTTGTCACCAATAATCAATCACCTTCTCTTACCCGAGTTACAGATCGTTCCATTTGGCAAGAACTTGCTGAGGCTCGAGATGAACTCCTAAGTGCTGCAAACATTTCTATTGAAGATCTCTCCCGAAAATTCGCTCAATCAACTGACTATATCAAAAACCGAGGCAGAATCTGGGCTATGTACTCACAACCTTACTTTTCTAAATTGAGAAATTTAAGCTTTATCAATAGCCCTCAGGTCCTAATCTCTGAACCATCTCTACATACCTTTGCTACCTCTGAATCTGGTCGCTTCATAGTTGATAATATTTATCATCGTCAGGGTATTTACTTCGATCCTCAAGGTATAAACCCAGACACCGGCTTTATCGTCTTTATTGAAGCCTTAACCTCTAGAGGTAAAAGCGTTAGAAGAGAATTGCCTGTAGGCGCCTGTCCTAATATCTCTAACTGGGAGCAACTGTTTGACAGACGATCTTTTAGCCAATCAGATAGTCCTCTTCGAGGAATATTAGCCGCTGAAAATAATTTATCTCTTAACCCAGCTACTAATAATCTTTTTATCTGGGGTCTTAACTTTTTACCTTTTGGAGAAACTCTAGAAACTTTAGAGAAACTAATTTTACTTAAAAAAACTTTCGATGATGATAAAAAAACTACTCAAAAACAAATTCCTCAATCAGAAAGAGGCAATCGCGCCAACATTAACTCTTTAGCTGGCTCTGTTAATCTTTTAAAAACTGAAACCCAATACAAAATCCAGACACTCAATCTGAGAATTGAAAAAGACTTATTTAATTTCTTCCAATCATTAACTCAAAATCTATGAAATTACTTAACCAAAACCAACTCAAGCAACTTGTCCTCGGTTCCAGCCTGCTAGCTACTGGCGGCGGAGGCAGTCTTCAATCGGCTAAAAAACTCATTAAAAAAATTAACCAGCCACCAACCCTAACCTCTTTAACAGAGCTAAAAACTAATGATATCACCGCTACTGTTTTTGGTATTGGTGGCCAAGAAAAATGTGACCCCATCAAAGCCTCCAACCTTGCTCTAAAAACCTTTAAAACCAATCTTAACCAACCCATTAAAGCCATAATTCCTGTTGAAATTGGCCCTCTCGCTATTGCTACCGCTGCCTTTATTGCCTCTAAAACCAGACTAAAGCTTCTAGACGCTGATATCGTTGGCTTTCGCTCCTCACCTGAAGTCTTCCTAGAAACTATCAGTATTCCTAATCTCCCCCGTCATCCCAGTGTTATCGCCAACGATCAAAACGATATTCTTATCTTACTTAAAACCAAAGACATCCAAACCACTGAAAAAATCTTTAGAGATTTTGCTATCACTTCTGGCGGTGACGCCATTGTCTTTGGCTACCCCCTAACCATTAAACAAATCAAAAATATTGTTGGCGCTAACAGCCTCAGCTTCAGCCTCAATCTTGGTAAAGCCCTGCTTAAGCTTAAACAAAATCAACTTACCTTAGATCAATTTTGTCAAGACTTTCAATTTCAACAAATATCTCAAGGAAAAATCACTAGCCAAAAAACCCGCATTCAACAAGGCTTTACTCAGGGAAAACTTGTCATTAAAACCCCTAATGGCAATCTCTCAATTATCATTAAAAATGAAAACATTGCCGTTATCAAAAACAATCAAGTTCTGGTTACTGTCCCTGATCTAATCTGCCTTTTAGACACCAATCTTTTTTCCGGTATCAATAACTTTGATAATAATCTTAATAAAACTGTGGCCGTCTTAGCTAAACCAGCCATCCCAATATGGAGAACTCAAAAAGGCAAAGCTCTTTTTAGTCCTAAAAACTTAGGTTACAACTTTAAACAAAAATTATTGTAAAATTTATCCAGTATGAAAATTACTAAACAACTCAACCAAAATCAAGTCCTTAAAAAACTTACTCCTCCAGAAAAAAAAGCTGGTAATAATATCATGCAGCAATGCCTGGTGGTTAAACCAACTGACCAGGTTTTAATTGTCACTGATCCTAAGCTGGAAAAAAAAGAAGCTACCATCTTTTTTGAATCCGCCAAACAATTCACTAAAAAAGTTAAGCTAATCTCTTTCACCGGCATGACCGATAATGCTCAAGAACCACCAACTGCAATCGCCAAACAAATGACTAGCTCAGATGTAGTCTTTTTAGTTACACATTATTCCCTCTCTCATACTCAAGCTAGAAAAAATGCTTGTCAGCAGGGTGCTCGAATCGCTAGTCTCCCTGGTATCACCCAAAACATGATCTTAAGAACCCTATCTGGCAACTACTCTCAAATTGCCAAAATCAGTCAAAAAGTTGCTCAGATCTTAACCACTGGTAATCAAGTTACCATTATTGCCCCTGGCGGCACTAATCTAACTCTCTCCATCAAGACTAGATCCGCCATTGCTGACACTGGATTATTTTCCCAACCAGGCGACTTTGGTAATCTACCCGCTGGTGAGGCTTTTGTGGCTCCACTTGAAGCCAAAACCAGCGGCACAGCTGTTTTTGATGGCGCCTTTGCTGATATCAAACTAGACCAACCAATTAAGTTAATCATTAAAAAAGGTATTGCCACTAAAATATCTGGCGGCCAAGCTGCTAGAAAATTAAATCGTTTGGTTAATAAGATTGGTCCTAAAGCCAGAGTTATTGCCGAGCTAGGTATCGGCACTAACCCTACCTGCCAACTTTCCCCTAATGTTTTAGAAGCTGAAAAAGTTTATGGTACTGCCCATCTAGCTCTTGGGAATAACGCTACTTTTGGCGGTAAAAATTCAGTCCCCTTTCACTCTGATGGTATAATCCTTAATCCCCTTGTTGCAGTTGACGGTCAAGCAATTGTCAAGGACAATAAAATAGTTATCTAAATATGGCTAAAACCTTATTACAAGCTCCTAAAGGCTTCCGAGATTTTTTACCCGAGGAAAAACGTCGTCGGGACTTTGTCATGCAAAAAATCAAACAAGTTTTCGAGCTTTTTGGCTTTGAACCTCTAGAAACCCCTGCTCTTGAATATGCTTCAGTTCTTTTAGGTAAATATGGTGAAGAGGCCGACAAAATGGTCTACACCTTTAAAGACCGTGGTGGACGACAATTAGCTCTCCGTTATGACCAAACCGTTCCTACAGCCAGAGTCTTAGCTCAGTATCAAAACCAACTTCCTAAATACTTTCGTCGTTACCAGTTGCAAAATGTTTTTAGATCAGATAAGCCTCAAAAAGGCCGCTATCGTGAATTCACTCAATGTGATATTGACATCTTTGGCAGCCCTTCGCCTCTAGCCGATGCTGAGATTGTTGCCTGTACCTATTTTGTCTTCAAAAACATCGGCTATCCCAACATTATTCTTAAACTCAATGACCGCCAAATTCTCTTTGAAATTCTTGAAAAATTTGCTACCAAAAAAACTCCTGTCCTATCCATCATTCAAACCATTGATAAGCTCGACAAAAAAGGCCAATCCGCCGTAATTAAAGAACTTACTCAAAAAGGCCTCACCCAAGAATCAAGTCAAAAAGCTCTCCGGGCTATTCAATCAGCTAAAATCTCTGATAATCTTCAAGAAATTCTTGACTACTCTCAACAACTTGGTGTTCCCAAAAAATCTCTGGAATTCTCCCCTACCTTAGCTCGAGGCCTTGACTATTACACTGGTATGATCTTTGAAGTTATTATTCCTGATTATCCAGTTGGTTCATTTGGTGGTGGTGGCAGATATGACAATCTTATTAAACAGCTAGGTGGTATTGATATGCCAGCTGTTGGTATTGCCTATGGCTTTGACCGCATGGTTGAGGCTGCTGTTAAACTTAAACTCATTCCTTCTAAAAATATCGGCACCAAAGTTTTAATTACCAATTTTGACAACCAAAACTTAAAAAAATCCCTTAATGCTGCTCAGCAGCTTAGAAACCAACAAATTAGCGTTGAAGTCTATCCTGCAACTGAATCCCTACCTAAACAACTCAAATTTGCTAATCAAAAAGGCATTCCCTTTGTTATTATCATCGGTCCTGATGAAGCTAAGGCTAATCAAGTTACCTTAAAAGACATGACCACCGGTAAACAACAAACTCTTTCTCTTAATCAAGTCATAAACAAACTGAAATAATAGCCTCATGCCCAAACGCACCAAGGCCTATCTGGCTTTACTGACCACTGCTATTATCTGGGGCGCTGCCTTTCCTATAATCAAACCCTCTCTCTCAATTATTTCCCCTTACCAATTTCTCTACTTTCGCTATCTCATTGCTGCTCCCCTCACCCTCCCAGTCCTCATCTATTTTCTCTATAAACTCAAGCCTAAACTCAAAACCATTGTAAAAATTACTCTCCTTGAACTCTTTGGCGCTCCTTTTGCTTTAAGCATTCTTTATCTTGGCCTATCCAAAACCTCTGCCTTAGAAGGTTCTTTAATTACTGCCACCAGTCCTATTTTAATTACCCTTGGCGGCATTATCTTTCTCAAAGAAAAGCAAGAAAAACTTGAATGGATTGGTTTATCTCTCGGCTTCCTCGGTACCCTTCTGCTGGTAGTCATTCCCCTCTTAAACGGCCAAAGTTTAACTAGCTACTTTTCTCTCTCCGGCAACCTCCTCATGCTTTCATATAACCTCATCATCGCCTTCTATTACCTGGCTGCTAAACGCCTTTACCGAAACATCCCTAAACTCTTTGCCACCAGCCTAAGTTACTCTATCTCCTTTATTGCCTTTTTTATCTTCCTCACCCTAACTCAACAATCTCACTCTCCTCAACTCCTCCAAATCCCCTCAGTTGCCATCGCCGCCTTTTACATGGCCATTCTGGGTTCGATTGTGGCTCTCACCACCCGCATCTATGGTCAAAATCTGATAGAAGCCTCTGAAGCCTCCCTTTTCAGCTATCTCCAGGGTGTAGTCGCCATTCCTGTCGCTTATTTACTCCTTAACGAAGTCCCCACCTGGCTCCAACTCCTGGCTATTCTCATCATCTCCCTGGGTGTGTTTATCGGTGAATATCGCCCCCGGAAGCTTGCTAAAAAACGGCCTTAATCATATAATTACCTCTGTTATGAAAAAAGGCGATCTCCATCCTAAATACCATCCTCAGGCTCAAGTTACCTGTGCCTGCGGTAACACCTTTACTACTGGCTCAACTCTGCCAGAAATCAAAGTGGAAATCTGTAGTGCCTGTCACCCCTTCTTTACTGGTCAAATGAAATATATTGACACCATGGGCCGGGTGGAAAAATTCCAAAAACAACAAGCTGCTGCCAAGGCTAAAAAATATGTTAAAAAGGCTGTCCGTAAAAAGAAACAAACTGCTGCTGAAAAAGCCCGACCTGCCACCCTTAAAGAAATGATTCAA